>Ga0181554_1002553_pt1 | contig 16089 bp, 12 predicted proteins | sample 011ome_16_FD_145602 | JGI IMG/M metagenome (GOLD analysis project Ga0181554, IMG submission 145602) | Coastal salt marsh microbial communities from the Groves Creek Marsh, Skidaway Island, Georgia - 011503CT metaG (spades assembly) | ecosystem: Environmental > Aquatic > Marine > Intertidal zone... | reverse complement strand
GTCGAAGTCGCGGGGTGTGTTCATGTAGAAATCCTTCTGGCTGCGGATACAAGGGGTGAGGAACAGGTGTTGTGTCACAGATGGCACCCAGTATGGCGTATTTCGCTATTCGATGGAGCAGGCGTCTACAGCGAGTAGGCCAAAACAATGGACACAGGCATTAGCCAAAAGCGAGGCGACCCCATGCCCCTAGATTGGCATCGATTGGAGCGACCCACTTCTTTGGGATGCTACCATGGCTACAAACGATGCTTAGGAGGGCAAGATGCTCAAGGTTTACGGATTTGCAGTCAGTAATTACTTCAACATGGTGCGAATGGCCCTCGCGGCAAAGGGATTGGAGTTTGAGGTCGTCAAAGCCTTTCCCAGTCAGGACGAAACGTGGCTGGCCAAGAGCCCCATGGGCAAGGTGCCCTGTTTGGAAACGGAGCACGGGTTTATCGCCGAAACCCAAACTATCTTTGAGTACCTTGAGGATGAGTACCCTGAAAACCCGCTCTTTCCCGCGACTCCTTATGACAGGGCGAGAGCGCGCCAGCTCATGCATTCGATAGAGCTCTACCTCGAGCTTCCTGCGCGACGTCTCTTTCCCGGAGCGCTGTTTGGTCGACACAATGACACGCTAACCATTGAAGAAGTGAAGCCGGTGTTGGAGAAGGGCGTGCGAACCTTAAACCAGCTAGCGAACTGCGGCCCGTATTTAATGGGAGATACGCCTTCAGCCCCTGACTACATGGCGCTCTACACCCTGCCATTGGTGCAGGATGTCGCGCTTAAAACGTATGACTGGGATATTCTTTCCGATATAGAAGGCGGTCGGGATCTGTTGGCAGCATTCAATAAAAATGAACATGCCCAACGCTTCAGCGCCGAAACCAAGGAAGAAATGGCAGAGTTTTTGGCGGGACTCAATGCCAACTAAGCGATCTGTTCATTCAATTGATGGAGATAACGCATGCAGCGCTTCAGCATCTACCGCGTAAGTGCGGAGACCACGTTGACCCAAATAGCGCGCCTCCTTAAAGCATGCGCCATATTACTAACAGTAAATGCGTACGCAGAGGACGCCAGACTTCAGGTATCGATAGAAGGTGGTGCTTTCAACAGCAAATTTAAATTTTTTGATGCCGGTGATGGCTGTCCGAGTTACAACGATATTCCGGGCGCTAAACACTACTTGGGCGGCGTGCGAGCCTCTGATAGCGGATCTACTAAAAAGCTTGCGTTGAACCAGCCCGTGCATATCTTTCTCTTCAGGCCCCGCGATATGCCTGGCATTACAGCGGGGGGGGGTGAGGATGAAATACGCCGACGAGCTCTGCAAGTAGTGTTGAGTGGCGACGCGACACTGCGCTACACGAGTGTTGAAGAAAAACTACCTCAATGGGAGTCATCGGGTTACATCGAAGTGCGGCGGGCTGTTGTTTGTGAACGTGATACGATTTCGAATGACGTCTCTGAGAGCGAGGGCGAGGCTGATAGTGAGGTCGAGGATGGTGAGGCCCTCGAGTCTTGACCAACTGATTCAAGGCCAGTTGTATGAAAAAAGTAAAGGAAAAACCAGTTCGTCAACCACGCCGAAGGCCTGGAATAGAGCGCTACAACCGAATCGTTAACTCAGCGGAGGAATTAATTCTGGAAGCGGGTTCGCTGAATGGCATTACGCTCGATGCGGTTGCCAAGCGTGCCGGCGTCCCGCGGGTCTCGCTTTATTACTTTTTTGATTCCGTTGAATCATTATTTGAGGCTCTCTACCAGCGTGGAGTGCAAAGAATGATTGCAGAATTGCCGCAGACACTGCCAATCGCTGACTGGCGCGACGTGCTGTCGTTTTATGTTGATTCGGTTCGCGATTTTTACCTCGCCAACAGGGTAGAGATGATCCTCGCTTTATTGCCGGTGTCATTGGTGGCGGTGAATAAAGTGAGCCGGGAGTTTGGGCCAGCTTTATTTCGTCTGCTTCACGCTCAGGGGCTAGTTCCTAGAAACCGCCAAGTGATGGTGGCGTGCGAAATAGTTTCCGAGGTCGCAGACCTTGTTTGGCGAAAGTCTCTAATTGAGAAGGGCACATTGACACCCGCTTATAACCGAGAAGTGAAGCGACTTGTGGTTGCGTATTTCGCCGCAGTTCTCTCGGATCATGAATCCCCCTAAGCCTCGGATACCCACCAAACCGTGATGCACCAAAATTGTGCCCAGCAAGGGTGGAATTAGCAAAACGCGACATGTTTCCTCTTTGCATCGCTTTTACACCCTTTTTTAGAAAAAAAAGCCATTTCGAGGTGGTAAAAGCTGCCATTTTATGCAACTTTTGTTTGCTATTGAAATAAACAAACATTTGTTGGCTATATGTTGTGACACCGTCAGCCGCTCCGGTCTAGACAACGGTGATCTCAAGATTGCCTGAGGGGCTTTAAGATGAATTTTCATGTAAGAGGCGTGCATAAAAAGTTCCTAGTCACCGTCGCACTGGCGGGTACCGTCGTTGCCCAGGCCTATGAGATTGATCGAACGCACCTTCCGCTTGCGGAGCCTGATCCACCGAAGTTCAAAGAGCTCGATGTGCGCAGTGTTGAAGCACCTCCCCTTTTCAAGGTGGAGGCGCCAGAGAGTGCACCCAATGTCATCATCGTTTTGATTGACGATGTGGGTTTTGGTGCCACGACGCCTTTCGGCGGGCCAATCAACACGCCGACTCTGGATCGCTTGGCCGAGGGTGGCCTTCGCTATAACAACTTCCACACCACGGCGCTGTGTTCACCCACACGTAACGCATTGAAGACGGGCCGCAACCATCACACGACGAATACCGGTTCGATCATGGAAACCGCGACGGCGTTCCCGGGTAATACCGGACAGATCCCCAATCGTGTTGCACCGCTCGCAGAGATGATGCGGCTCAACGGTTATAGCACCGGTGCATTTGGTAAGTGGCACGAAACTGCCGCTTGGGAGACGAGTATTTCGGGCCCGTTTGATCGATGGCCAACGCACTCAGGTTTCGACAAGTTTTATGGCTTTATCGGTGGAGAGACAGATCAGTGGTACCCCTTAGTTTATGACGGTGTTACCAGAGTTAACCCGCCCCATGTGGAGGGCTATCACTTCACGGATGATATGACCGATCAGGCCATTGGCTGGATGAAGGCGCAGCAGTCCATGACGCCAGACAAGCCCTTCTTTATGTACTTCGCAACGGGTGCGGTGCACGCGCCGCATCACGTCCCCAAGGAGTGGGCCGATAAGTACAAGGGCAAGTTTGATAAAGGCTGGGACGAAATTCGCACCGAGACTGTTGTCAACCAAAAAGAGATGGGCGTTATTCCCGAGAGCACCCAGCTGGCGGATCGTCCTGAGGACCTAAGCGCCTGGGCAGATCTTCCGGAGGACCACCGCAAGCTATTTGCGCGGCAGGCCGAAGTGTTCGCTGGCTTCATGGAGCACACTGACGTGAACGTCGGTCGGCTCGTAGATGCCGTGGAGGATATCGGTGAGCTGGATAACACGCTAATTATCTACATCGCTGGTGACAATGGCACCAGCGCAGAGGGTGGCTTTATCGGCATGTACAATGAGATGACCTATTTCAATCAGGTGGTTGAGAAAGTCGAAGACCTGTTGCCGCGCTTGGACGAGTGGGGCGGTGAGTACACCTTCCCGCATATGTCGGCCGGTTGGGCGGTAGCCTTTGATGCGCCCTTCAAGTGGACCAAGCAGGTCGCCTCGGACTTTGGCGGCACCCGAAACGGCATGGTGATTCACTGGCCGGATGGCATTGATAGCCAAGGCGAGATTCGCAGTCAGTTCTCCCATGTGGTCGACATTGCGCCGACAATTTTAGAAGCCGCCAACCTGCCAGAACCAGTCAGCGTCAACGGAACGGTTCAGGAGCCAATGGCCGGTACGAGCCTGATGTACAGTTTGAACGATGCAGCTGCGCCTGAGCGACACACCGTTCAGTACTTTGAGATGTTCGGAAACCGCGCGCTGTATCAGGATGGTTGGTTTGCCCGCGTGTTGCACCGCGCACCTTGGCAGACAGGCAAGCAGAAGCCGCTCGAGGACGATGTGTGGGAGCTGTACAACGCTAAAGAGGACTTCAGCTTGGTCAATAACCTTGCGGACGAATACCCAGAGCGTGTTGCGGCTATGGAAGCGACCTTTATGGAGGAAGCCGAGAAGTACAACGTGCTGCCCATTGATGATCGTTCTGTTGAGCGTGTTAATCCTGCGATCGCTGGGCGCCCTGACTTACTGGGTGGCCGCAAGTCTCTTACGCTTTACGATGGAATGAACGGCATCCTGGAGAATACCTTCCTAAACTCTAAAAACACATCGAAGAGAATTGCAGCGGATGTAGACCTTAACGAGGGTGCTACTGGCGTGATCCTCACTCAGGGTGGGCGCTTCGGAGGTTGGTCCCTTTACATGAAGGATGGTCGGCCGATCTACACCTACAATTTTTTGGGGCTTGAGCGCTTCACTGTTGCTGCCGAGGAGCCGCTGCCAGCTGGGCCCGCTACCATTGTTATGGACTTTGACTACGATGGTGACGGCTTGGGTAAGGGGGGTGACGCTACGATCACGGTGAACGGTGAACAGGTCGCATCGGGCCGCATTGGTCGCACTCAGCCGCTCATCTTCTCGGCGGATGAGACCGCCGACGTGGGACTGGATAACCAGACACCGGTAGCGGACGATATTGGCGTGGGCCCGGTAGAAACACGCTTTTCCGGCTCCATTAATAAGGTGGTTATCTCTATAGAGTAGCTGTTTCAGTTGCGACGACTGTGGTTGGGTGCCTGTCGGGTGGCTAATGCCCTTGGCCAAGTCAGCAAAGTTACAGTTGAGTGTTTCGGAGATCTCGGTGGTGACGCAATGTCAGGCTTTTGAGAGTGATGACAACTGGTGTCGCCAAACTAACAACCCAATAGCAACAATGAGCACACTCAGCATTTTAGTACCGTAACCAAGGTGGAGGCTTTTTTGGCGGGGCTTAATGCCAAGTAGACCGTAGCCGCAATGCGCGACGGTCCACTTGCTTGGACTGAGCGTGGCTTCAGCTGATTTTCTTCATTTCCGGCAGACGAAATTCCTGTAATTCGTCGAGTCTGGGCTCGTAAATGCGCAGAATGTAGTTCCAGCCGTCGACGGTGGGCAGGTTGTTTTCAACGTCGCCGCACTCACCAAAGTAGGCATCGAAGGAGCCGTCATCATTGAGGCTCATATTGAATTCATTGAGGATGCCATCCTCGGTGTATATCCAGCCGCCCGCGTCATAGATGGTAATAGAGAAAAATCCTGGCGCGTTAAAGGGCGGCGCGGAATAAGAGGCCATGTAACAGCCGTCATTGGCAAACTTGGGCGAACCCAGATATTGCGCCTGAGCATCGGGTAACAGACCCCAGCCAATCGCCGTACCATACAGGTGCATCATGGGCTCGATGGTGCCGTGTGCACCTTGCATGCCCATCAGCGTACCTAGCTTGGTCCCTTCGACCGTCAGCTCATCACGCAGCGCGACCAGTTGGTCCATGTCGTAGTTGGGTCTGATGTGGGTGGCATTACCCCCCACCTCAAGCTTCACGCCGGCGCGGAGCGCGGCAATCGCCTCGTCGTCCCCAGGGTCGCTCTGGTTGGCGCGGATGCGCATGGCCACCATGGCAAACTTGGTATCACTGGTGATCTCATGGGTGCCGGGCTCGAGGAATACCTGGTCAATGTAGTGGTCGTTCTGCACCACCATCACCGAGAGGTACCGGCCATTGGTCTCTGGAATGGTGATAGTCGCGCCCTGCGTGGTATCAATCACCGCACCGCTGTAGTAAGTGTCCCGGTTCATGCGCACGACCGTCTGGTTGTCGATATCAAAGGCGCCGGTAGGGAAGTGAAAAAACGTGTTCATGCCCACCAGTTTGGTGACGTTGTAAAAAGCTAGATCACTCTCGGCCACCTCGTAGTTCTCGAGTGTCACGGGAACCGGATCACCGGTGTTATCCGCATGAATATCGGCGAAGTCGGGTGCGGCAGCGACGGGAGGTGCCTCCGCTGTTTGATCGGAAGAAGGTGAGCACGCCGCAGTGAGGGCTATACCCAGGCTCAGAACTGCGGTGATAAGTGGCTTGATCATGGGACGTCTCCAAAAGCGCTAGTGCAAGGGTCGGGTGTTTCAAGCCCGTCAGTTCTGAGCAGACTACAGGTGCATGGTAGGGTTGCAATATCATTTGACGTCAAAGCCGGGAGGGCTTGGTTTTAGTGGTACCGGTCCCCTGTTCGGTGGGCCTGACAGGCAGGTAAAGAGCACTGTTACGATGATGCGGCGCAGCGACGGGGTGCGGTGATGCGATGAATAGGCGAGAGCGGACTCTGCTCGGCACCGTTGCTCTTCTAAGATAAAGAGACATCTCAGTTCTCAGCATTGATGGCTGCTATCAATAGCAAAGCGATGACTTTCCTGAGTTACGTGCTCTAAGGGTTTACTCTAAATCCTGTTGCTGTTTCGCCAGAGCCCTCCCGCAGAGCCAGAAGTGTACGGAGCCCGACAGCCCCACCAGGGTAAAGAAGGCAAGTGCCACGCTCAGCGCATCTTCGCCATGTTGAGGAGTAAGCAGGTCGCTCAGCAAGCCTACCAGCAGGGGCCCCAGGCCCATGCCAATGAGGTTGAGGCACAACATCATGATGGCCGAGGACACGGCTCGCATCTGCACAGGCGACAGCGTCTGTATCATGGCAATCGTGGGCCCTATGACGTAGTTTGCCGCTACGCCCGGAATGATAAACAGCAATATCGCTGTGAGCAGGTCGTCGGCCAGTAAGCCCGCGATGAAGAAGGGCAGGGTGACAAAGGGAACCATGGCGAGCATCCATATGCCGTGTTGGAAGCCGCGGTGGGAGAGCCGATCGAACCACTTGCCAAAGGCCAGCGCGCCTATCGACCCCGGAATGCCAAATACGCCGGCCATCAGCATGCCAGTCTGGGACTGGCTGAGATCGTGGACCCTGATAAAGAACGTCGGCAACCACTGCGTTAGGCCGTAACTTATTAGCCCCGCGACCACCGAACCAGCGATAAGGTGTCGCATGGCGGGATTGGCCCACATGGTGGCAGCAGTGGCCAGTATGGGCGGGGGAGCGGGTGGTGCTTCCGTTTCGAAGGCCCCCCTGGCGGGCTCGCGCAAAGTCCTGGCCATTACAGCTGCCAACAATAAGCCCGGAACGCCTACCGAGACCATTGCAATGCGCCAGTTGTAGGCTTCGGCGATGAGGCCGCCGCCCACAAAACCCAGCATCATGCCGAGGCTTCCTCCCAGCATCAGGATAGCCATGGCGAACGCCCTGCGCCGGGGCGGGAAGTAGTCAGCGATAATCGAGTGGCTGGCAGGGTTTACGCCCGCCTCGCCAATGCCCACGCCGATACGCAGTATCAACAGGCTGATGAAGCCCGCAGCCAGCCCACTGAAGGCCGTCATCAGAGAGAAGACAATCAGGCTGACAATGATGATCCACTTGCGGCTGTGCTGGTCAGACAGGCGTGCAATGGGCAGTCCCATCGTGGCGTAGAACAGTGCGAATGAGATGCCCCCCAGCAGCCCCAACTGGGTATCGCTCAAACCAAACTCTGCCTCTATGTCGGGGAACAGGATCGACAGAATCATCCTGTCACACATCGACAGGGTATAGGCCAACATAAGCAGGGTCAGTGTCTTGCGATGACCCGATAGAGGCAGGCCGCCGGTGTGTGTGACGTAGCCGGAAGCGATACTCATCCCAAAACTCGCGCTCTCATAAAACGCAACACTCGCTCAAAGATTCCTCCCCTTTTTGTTGAAAGGTTTTTATCCGCAAACTGGATACGGGCATTGCTTTTCATCATGTTGAGATATACGGAGGGGAGGTAACGCTTTAGCTTCCAGATTGTTCTGTCGCTAAAGCGAGTCCCGGCAAGAATATAGTGCTTGCCATTGCGGGAATCGTTGTAAACCTTTGTGGCAATACTTTCTGCGGTAATGCCAGTTGCCGCATGGAGCCTGGCGGCTATCTTTGCTGCGTCAGGATTGTCACTGCGCATACTCTTAGCCAGGTTGCTCTGAAAGAACGTAGGGCATACCACTGACACTTTTATCCCATAAGGATCGAGCTCACTCAGCAGCCCTTCAGAGAAGGCCACCATGCCTGCCTTGGAGACGTTATAGGCCGACATGCTACCCATATGTAACAGCCCGGCCATAGAAGCTACATTGATAACGAGGCCTTTGCTTTCTTTCAACAGGGGCACGCAGACATGGCAGCCTTTCACGGCCCCCATTAAATTGATGTCCACGGTCCACTGAAAATCCTTTATCGAAAAGGTATCAATATCGCCGCTCGCCCCCACGCCTGCGTTATTGACCAGGGCATCCAGCCCCAGCCAGCGCTCGGAAATTAGAGCGACCAATTCCTGCCATTGGGCATTACTGGTGATATCCAGGTGCTGAAAAAAACAATCGCTGGCATACTCCTCGTTTAGATGGGCGGCAACTTTGATTCCCTCCTCATCCTGAATATCCGCAATACAAACGGACCAGCCCTCACTGGCATATTTCTTCGCCAGGGCCAGCCCCAGGCCACTTGCGGCTCCCGTAATAAGAATACGTTTCACGTAAAAGGCACTCGGATATTCGTCACAGGACAGGTTGAGCAATCGGGATCAAGGCCTGTAACCGGGCGTTGAACAATCATATGGCCACCAGTCGAGTTTTCCGCAGACAGTTTGTTGAAACGACAGCAACCCTTTGAAAAAGGGCTTTACTCAAGGCGATGCCTGCTGCCGATAATTGGCGGGCGTGGTCGAATTCCAACGTTGGAAGGCTCTATGGAAGTTGGTGGCTTCGGAATAGTTCAGGAGGTCTGCTATTTCTACGACGCTGAGTGATGTTTTACGCAGATAATTCCGGGCAAGCGTGTTCTTGATGTCATCGAAGATTGTCCGGAAATCTGTTCCCTCAGCCGCCAGACGGCGCCTGAGTGTTCGCTCGGTAATGTGTAGCTGTTCTGCGACTTCAGAGATACTGAGAAAATTCCCGGCTGAATGAATGAGTAAGCGGCGCACGATGGCGGCGGTTTCATCCACCTCGGTCATTCCGCTGACTAACTCCTCGCACTGCTGGCTGAACAGTACGTTAGTCGTTGGGTCTCCGGTTCTTACCCGTTGGCGTAGCCACCGATCGGGCATGATTATCTGGGTGTGTTGCTGGTCAAACTCCATTGGCAATGGCCAGTTCTGCTCATAGGCGCCAAAGTGCGCGGGTTTGGGATAACTGAAATGCACCCTGATGCCTTCAGCTGGCCTGGCGACCAGCAATTTACAAGCCAAGTGCATTTGAGAGAAGGCGAGTTCTGTGACGAGCATTTTCTGGTAACTGGTGCCAGTATTTTGCTGCAGGCGAAGGATCATCCCATCTTTGCTAACTGATTGATGCCAGCTGCAAGATTGTAGAAACGTTTGTCCATAGCGAAGGAACAGCTCCAGGGCGGCGCCCATATCAGAGCAGCTCATGAGGGCGAAACCATAGGTACCATATCCGGCAAGATCCAGACCATTGCCTATTTTTATGGCTAGGGCAGTGTCGCCGGAGATGGCCACGGCTGATTCTAGAACCTCATGCGCAGTAGGGGGCGATTGCGCGCTAGCGGTCGCTCCACGGCCTCTACTGGCGGTGTCAATCACTTCAAGAGGGTTTATGCCCAGGCTTGCCAGCCTGTCTCGAAAGGCCTGGATGGCTATGGCGTGCAATGCGTTAATGGCCATGGTTTCTGGTCCTCAATGCTCGGATCTACACCTACCTGCGAGCCATCATAGCAATCATTTTTTGCGCGGTTTCCATGCCTGAGTTCTGATTTTGCCCGGTAATAAAACGTTCCTCAGCATCAATAGCCACGTGGGTAGCGAAAACATCACGAAAAGCCGTTTGGCTTTCAAATACCGCGCCGGCTTTACGCAGTTCCGTCTCAGGGTGCTGCGGTGTCAGTTCAATTCCCAGCTCTTTGACTTGCTTGTCTGTGACCCCAGTCATTGCACGACCGGCGATCAGTTTGTTGCCCTCACGGTCTGTTACATTAATCAGACCAAGAGCACCGTGACAGACAGATCCAATCAGCGGTTCTTTAGGACCGTAATAAGCTTCACCAATTTTATTGGCCAGCACGTCTGAATATCCGAGGTCGTAAGCGGCACCCCAACCACCGACAAGGAAAATGACGTCGTATTGGTTGAAGTCCACATCATCTATGCGCAGTGAATTTTCCACCTTGGCAATCAGTGCTGGGTCATTGAGGTAACGCTTGTCTTGGGGCGTGATCATGGTTCGGCGCAGTCCACTTGGATCCACAGGTACCTGGCCGCCTTTAATACTGGCGACATCAATCTTCATGCCCGCATCCAGGTAGCTGTAATAGGGATGCGTCAATTCTGAAATAGCAATGCCTGTCGCCTCGCCCGTCGTTTCACCCGGCGCATTAAGCACCCCGTGACTGGTGGTTACGATAAGAGCGCGCATACCGGCGGGTAACTGGTGGGTCTCCCCGGTATATTCCGGGTGGAGGCCCAAACTGTGCAGGATGGTAGGCAATGCCAAGATAAAACATGCGAGAAGGGCAATGCACGCTGCTCCTATCTTCAATAGTGTTTTTTTCATAGTGTGATCTCTGATATCAATGGAATTCCAGTTCGCTGTACTTGCTAGGCTTGAGTTTCAAGCTGACAAAGTCTTTGGTGTACCTGTCGTAATTCTTCCAGGGCTCCCTGTCACCGTTCTTGGGCATGATGTCGCGCGCTCGGAGCACGTAGCCTGCGTCAAAGTCCAGTAATGGCGCTTCATTCATTTCGTCGCGTAGCGTTGGAGTGACATGGCGATACCCACCGCGCTCCATCTTCTGGAGGAGTCGCCAAACGTAGTTCGCGGTGAGATCGGTTTTCAGTGTCCACGAGGAATTTGTGTAACCGACACTCAAGGCGAAATTGGGTACGCCTGATAGCATCATGCCCCGGTACACAAATCGCTCTGTCAGATCGACTTCCTCACCATCGATGTAGTAGGCGATATCGCCACCGAACTTCAGTTGCAGGCCGGTCGCCACAACGACAATGTCCGCGTCCAGCTGCTTGCCGGACTTAAGTGCGATGCCTGAACTATTGAAGTGATCGATGTGGTCGGTCACTACTTCAGCTTTGCCTTCACGGATGGCGGTGAACATATCTCCATCGGGCACGGCGCACAGGCGCTGATCCCAGGGGTTGTAGTTGGGCGTGAAGTGCGTGTCCACATCGTAATCGGGGCCCAGCTCTTTGCGCACCTCGTTGAGCAAGTAACGGCGTAAGCCTCGTGGGTTCTTTCTGGAGAGGCGGTAGATGTACTGCTGCAGTAGTACTTTTTTCCAGCGAATTAAGCGGAACACCCAGCTGTTTGGCAGGTATTTAGACAGGAGCTTGAGCCAGGGATCCTCGGCGGGCACGTTAGCGATATAGGTCGGAGAGCGCTGTAGCATCACCAGGCTTGCGGTGTCGTCAGCCATGCTCGGGACCAGTGTGACCGCTGTGGCGCCACTGCCAATGATCACCACACGCTTGTCTTTGTAATCCAGCTGCTCTGGCCAGAACTGGGGATGAACAATCTCCCCTTGAAAATCATCTAGTCCGGCGAATTCAGGGGTATATCCCTGCTCGTAGTCGAAGTAACCGGTGCAACTGAGGATAAATCGGCACTGGATGGTTAGCTGCTCTTCTGTATCAGATCGCGCAACCGTCACGGTCCAGAGGTTGTCTTCTGAAGACCAGCGGGCCGAGACGACCTTGTGGTTGTAGCGGATGTGCCGATTTAGACCGTACTCTTCGGCAGTTTCTCGGATGTACGTGAGAATCGTGTCGCCGTCGGCGATGGCGGATTTAGCAGTCCAGGGCTTGAAGCCATAGCTGTAGGTGTACATATCGCTATCTGAACGAATACCCGGGTAGCGAAACAGATCCCAAGTGCCGCCGCTGACTGGGCGTGCCTCCAGTATGGCCAGGCTCAGCTGGGGTATGTTGCGACGCAACTGGCAGGCGCTGCCGATACCGGCAAGGCCTGCACCGATCACAAGAACGTCGACAAACTCGGGTTTTCCAGTCATGGCTGTGTCTTTGGGGTTTCTTTGAGTGCCGGGAGTATAGGCGTGACCCAGGGAGAGAGGTATATCATATACGGACAGGCGGGTTTCACCGCTGGGCCGGGCGCATAAAGCACCAGAAGCACATTCGTTTCGCACTGCAGCACTAGCGCCAGGCCAGATCTATAAAGCGTTTCGAGAATGTCCGAATATGATACTTGCTCCGGTGGGCGGGTAGATATAATTCGCCGGCCATAAAGAACATGAAGTTCACCGACTTTGGCTGGCAGGTTAGTTAATGCATTTTCAAAACGTGATTTTCGCCGGGGGCGGCAGCCGCTGCCTGTGGCAGGTGGGCTTCTGGGACGGTGCCAACGAGGCGGGCCTGGGCCTGGATGCTTCCGTGAACTATGCCGCCAGCACCAGTGCCGGCTGCGCCATGGCACTGGTTGTCATGCTGGGGCGTGGCCCGGAGGCACTGGCTCTGTTCAAGGAACTGACGGCAGCCAACCCAGCCAATATTCACTGGCAGAATCTCAAACCCGGATCCGGTAAGCCACTGTTCCCCCATCTGCGCATGTACCGTCAGGCACTGGAAGAAATCCTGCAGCCCGATGACCTGCAAAACCTGGAGGGTAAGCAACTTGAGTTTCTAATGGCGCGGTTTCCCCGCTATATGCCTTCCAGCCTTGGTACGGCCCTGGCCTTTACGATCTATGGCCTGGAAAAGCGCATTACAGGCGTGTTGCACCCGCGCTGGACACGCAAATTGGGGTTTACCCAGGTCGTGGCCAACAGCCGAGAGGCCAGATCAGTTGGTGAACTGGTTGACGCCATCCTGGGTTCCACCTGCGTGCCGCCGGTGCTGGCTGGCGATGGTTTCCGTGGGCAGCGGGTGCTGGACGGCGGAATTATCGACAATGTGCCCGCCCACCTTGCAGACGGACGTGAGGGCAAAACCCTGGTGCTGCTGAGCAAGCGCTACAGGCAGGAATTGCCCTTGCCCGGGCAGCGAGTTTACGTGCAGCCAAGCGAGCAGATTACCCTCGACAAGTTTGACTACGCCAACCCGGAGGGTCTGCAGCAAACCTACAATCTGGGGCGGCGTGACGGCGCTGCCTTCGCAGCGGCCTACCCTTGATGTTGGGCCGTTATCACAAATGGTTGGGAGTGCGCCTGGCTCGACCTCCTACCGCATAGCCGTCGACCCACAGCAGGGACGTAAAGCGCTCCGCGAATGTCCGAATATGATACGTGCCCCGATGGGCAGGTAGATATAATCCAGTGGTCATAAAAGAAATGAAGTTCACCGGCCCCTGCTGCCTGGTGAGGGTTTGCATGATGCTAAAGAAAATCACGCTGGTAGTGTTGGCTGTCCTTGCCCTGGGCGTTGGCTTTATTGCCGTCAAATTCTTTATCCCCTTGTACACCGTGCTCGATAAGGCGGGGCCCGGCAGTGCACCGCGCGACCTCGCACTGCAGGATGACAGCAGGTTAGAAGCGCCATTTGGTAACGCGCATCCGGCGTTAGTCAAAGGGCAGCCTTTGTCCGAAAATATGGCTGCGAGCGAAACGAATCTCTACTGGGGCGAGTTACATTTGCATACCGCAGAGAGTTTTGATGCCAGCATGATGGGCAACAAACTCAGCATTGAGGATGCCTACCGTTTCGCCAAGGGCGATCCCCTGGTGGGAGCAGGGGGCGAGACTATGCAGCTCAGCCGTCCCCTGGATTTTGTCGCGATTACCGATCACGCAGAAGGTTTCGGTACCCGAACACACTGTCCCGACCCAAACCTGTCGCTGCGCGAACGCGCGACTTGTTGGTTGATGGGGCTGGATAACCCGGCCCTGTTCACGATCTTTGTCGACGGCATGCGTGGCACAGCCGAGCCCGGTGACCCTTCGAAGCCTGCAGGGGTTTATCAGCCTGAATATCGTCAGCCTCTTGCATTGGGCAACTTCCCGACCTGTAAGCCAGGAGAGCGCGCGGCCCAGCGGTGTTATGAAAATACTTATACGGACTGGGCGCGTTATGTAAGGCTGGCAGATGCGTATTACGAACCCGGCCAGTTGACTACACTGATCGCCTACGAGTTTTCTCCTACCTTGCCGGATCAGGGTAAACATCATCGCAATATCATTTTCCGTTCAAATATTGTGCCTGATCGCGCGATTTCCAGCTTTGATGTGCCCAATGCGATTGAGTTGTGGAAAGGGCTCGAAGCGACCTGCGGTGAGGGTTGTGACTTTCTGACCATTCCCCATAATCCGAACAAGGCCTGGGGGCTGACCTATTCGCGTTACACCTGGGATGGCCAGCAATACAGTGAGGATGACTGGCGCCTGCGACAGAAACGCGAACCACTGACCGAGATTTTCCAGATCAAAGGTTCTCAGGAGTGTGCGCTGGGTGTCGGTGCAACGGATGAAGAGTGCGCCTTTGCCCAGGTACTGGACCCTTGCCAGCCGGGAGAGACGACGGGCTGCGCCTTCCAAACCGGCTTTGTTCGCCAGGGTATGAAGGTGGGGCTGGAGCTTGAGCAGGAGCTCGGCTTCAATCCCCTGCAAAATGGTTTTGTAGCGGCAACAGATAGCCATAACTCCAATCCGGGGGATGTGGAGGAGTGGGACTACCGGGGATCGGCCGGTACCGTGCAATCCCCCGCACTGCGTCGCCTGAGGCAGCCTCAGCCGGACAGAAAAGCCTACCGATCGATGCTTAAGTTCAATACCTCCGGTGGTCTGGCCGCAGTATGGGCCCCCGAAAACACCCGCGAGGCCATCTTCGACGCGCTCGCTCGACGCGAAACCTATGCCACCTCCGGTCCGCGCATTGCGCTGCGCTTTCACGCTGGTTGGGGCATTGATGAAGCGATGATCGACGATCCGGGTCTGGTACAACATCTGGAAGCTGCAGCCGTACCTATGGGCTCGGTTCTTAACACCAGCGGTCAGCCACAGTCGCCGGAGTTCCTTGTCTGGGCGATTAGGGACGCGCTAGATGCCCCCCTGCAGCGTATTCAAATGGTAAAGGGCTGGATTGATGATGCGGGCCAGACACATGAAAAGGTGGCCGATATTGCCTGCGCTGACGGCCTGCAAGTCGATCCGGCAACAGGTCGCTGCCCGGACAATGGCGCCAGTGTTGATCTGGCAAGTTGCCAGTTTAGTACTGGTTCCGGCGCCACAGAGCTAAAAACCCTTTGGCGCGATCCGGATTATGATCAGAATCAAAGTGCTTTCTACTATGTGCGCGTGCTGATGAATCCCACCTGTCGTTGGTCCAGCTTTGACGCTATTCGCCTTGGCAGAGAACCTCCCCAGGGTGTGCCGGCAACCATTCGGGAAAGAGCCTGGTCTTCGCCGATTTGGTCAGGCAATTAATAGTGAGTCTTGAGCGATAAAATTATGAAGAAGCTTGGTTTAGCTACGCTGATTGTTTTGCTCCTGGGGATGGGCGTTATTGCTGTCGCTTACAACCTGATACTCGACCAAATAGGCCCCGACTCTGTGCCGCGGGACTACGCCATGCAAGACGACAGTAAGGTTGTGGCTCCGGTTTTTGAACCTGTTGCCAATGGCGAGGCGTCTAGCAGCGGTGGGGAAATGAATCTGTATTGGGGCGAGTTGCATCTTCATACCGCTGAAAGTTTTGATTCCACCATGATGGGCAACAAGCTCGGTGTTGAAGATGCCTACCGTTTCGCCAAAGGCGAGCCCCTGCAAGGCGCTGGCGGTGAAACCATGCAGTTGAGTCGTCCGTTGGATTTTGTGGCGATTACTGATCACGCTGAAAGCTTTGGTATTCGCACGCATTGCAACGATCCCAATCTGTCGCAGCTGGAGCGAGCCGCCTGCTGGGTCATGAACCAGGACAATCCAATATTTTTGGGCATCATTGTCGAAGGCGCTCGCGGTACGGCCGACCCTGGTGATCCTGCCATACCGGCAGGTGTCTACCAGCCG
>Ga0181554_1002552_pt1 | contig 16089 bp, 10 predicted proteins | sample 011ome_16_FD_145602 | JGI IMG/M metagenome (GOLD analysis project Ga0181554, IMG submission 145602) | Coastal salt marsh microbial communities from the Groves Creek Marsh, Skidaway Island, Georgia - 011503CT metaG (spades assembly) | ecosystem: Environmental > Aquatic > Marine > Intertidal zone... | reverse complement strand
TCGAATGGTTTCAATCAACTGAGGGGTTAATCTCACACCCTCTAATTGGGCTTCGATCGCACGGAGCCGACAAGCTTTTTCAGCGACACCACCAACAGCAATTCTGGCTCTAATGATGGTATCGCCGTCTAACTTGAGCCTCAGAGACACACCCACGGTTGCGATGTCATCTTCTTGCCGCTTAGTGACTTTATAATATCTATGAAAGTCCTCCAGCCCTTGGACTCGCACCGACAGGATATACTCTCCCGGACCTAACTGAGTTTGACGATAGCCTGTCAGAAATTCGCTTAGTTCGATGCACCGCCTATTCCCTTCAGCGTCGCCCACGGTGACCTCCGCATCCATAGCTAAGAAAATCGGTAGCAGGTCACCGATCGGCGACGCTGTACCCAAATTTCCTCCCACAGTGCCGCGATTTCTGATCTGCGGAGAACCCAACCGTGATAAAAATGTCGCCAATTGGGGCCAAGCAGATTCCGCGATCTGCTTTAATGTCGACAAAGTCACCCCGGCCCCAATGACTGCTTGATCCTCAAAAAATTCAAGCTGCTTTAATTCGTCTATTCGAGCGGTACTCACAAGGCATGAGAACTGGCTCTGTTTCTGGGTAACCTCGAGCATCAAATCGGTACCACCGGCAACTAGGATTGCCCCGGGTTCTAGCCTCAGGATCGCTTCTAACGACCTTAAGTTTTCGGGTCGATAAAATGCGCCGATGGCTGTCGCCGACACGACCTCTGGTTGTGGCGAACTGGTGACATCACTGCCCGCTCCAAAGCTGTCGGGCAACCGGCGATTTTCAACGGGATGAGCCAAAGCTTGGTAAGCTGCAGCGAGAATTGGCCGATAGCCCGTACATCGGCACAGATTGCCGGAGATCGCCTCTCGGGCACTTTTTCCGATAGGGTTGGCATTGACCGCCATTAACGCATGATCTGAAAGGGTCGCCTCGGGCTGAGCACTAAGCCAACCTGCCATTGCCATCACAAACCCTGGTGTACAGAAACCGCACTGCGAGCCATGCTGCTCGATCAGGGCAGCTTGCACGGGGTTCAGAGCCTCTGCGTTGGCTAGGCCCTCAACGGTCAGGACGCCCTGATGCTGCAACTGTTGTATAGGCAGAATGCAGGCGTTTGCCGGGTAATGGGATCCACCAACTTCATCCTGGATTAGCACCGTGCATGCCCCACAGTCTCCGGAGGCACATCCTTCTTTAGTGCCCGTTAACCCCTCATGACGAAGATAATCAAGCAGCGTCTGGTCATTAGCACCCACTTGCACCCGAGGGTTACCATTAAGCCAAAATTGCACGCCTTCCCATTGCATACCATTTCCTAGATTGCATTTAGCTCAAGGTCGATTGAAACCTACTAAACCCTCACCCACCCGCTTCTCAGCGTTTGGTGTACGTCGTTCAAAAGGGACTAATTCCTCTATAACAGCGACCCTGTTTAACACCGACCCTCTATAACAGCGACCCTCTATAACAGCGACCCTCTCAGCCATTGGTCCCACTCGGGCTTTTATCAAGCTTTACCCGAGCTTTCATCAAGATTTACTCACCCTGCCAGCGGCTTACTCGGCTATTTCACTTAGCTTGTCTGTCTCTTAGTTTGTTTGTCTTTTAACCTGTCTGTTATTTGACCTGTGTGTATTTTTTTAACTTGTCTGTTACTTAGCTTGTCTGTTTCGCCAACTACAGCGGCGATTTCGCGTTTTAACCCAACGTCCGCAAGTTTTAATCTAGCAAGCACCAATTCTAGCACCTTTTATACTTGACCATTTGGTTAGGAAATACTTATATCATAAAAATTAAACAATACATAAGGGTTCAAACCCTAATAAATAAAGAATAACATTGTCCAAATGGTCAATACGAATACGAAAGATATCTCTAACCCGATTTCCGCAGAAGCCAAAGATAAAATTTTATCGGCCGCAAAAGCCGAGTTCGCCCAATTTGGTTTCGAAGGCGCCCGTATGCAACGCGTCGCAGATCGAGCAGCATTGCCAAAACCCAACATCCATTATCACTACCAAACCAAGCAGCGCCTCTACCAGGCGGTTCTCGAGAACACGATCGAGTCTTGGAACCTTGCTTTCGAGGAGCTCGATTCAGAGGTTGAACCGGCTGTAGTCTTGGAGACCTTCATTCGAGAAAAACTCAGGCAAGCCCAAAAGGACCCTGCAGCGTCGCGACTGTTTGCCAACGAAATGATACAGGGCGCTCCTAACTTGGGGCCCTATCTACACACCGAAATGCACGCTTGGCTGCAAGCCCGCACCGAAATTTTGAGGCGCTGGATGGAAGACGGCAAGATGCTTACCGTTGACCCCGAAAGACTGATTTTCCTTATTTGGGCCGCAACTCAGCATTATGCTGACTTTCAAGTGCAAGTTTTAGCGTTGCTTAATCGAGCCCAATTTAACGACCAAGTCGCTGAGGAAACTGCGAACTTCTTAGTATCGTTTATTTTGAGAGGATGTGGACTTACCCCCGAGGGGGAAACCCGATGAAACTTTGGCTCAAAAATCCTCTAGCAATCTATGGCATCGAAGGCACTGCCAAAGCAGGCCTTATGATCGAAAACAACACCATCACGGCGCTGCTTGACCAACCACCTCTTGACTATGATGACTGCCTCGACGCAAAGGATTTGGTGGTCTTGCCTGGACTCATTAATGGCCATCACCACTTTTATCAGACCCTAACGCGCGCGGTACCAGCGGCCAGCAATCAGGCATTATTTCCATGGCTCGAGGCGCTCTACCCAATTTGGGCTAACCTATCACCCGACGATGTCTTCATTAGCACCCAACTAGCCGCCGCCGAACTCTTGCTTTCCGGTTGCACCACAGCGGTAGACCATCACTATGTATTTTCAAACCAGCTTGATAACGCGACGGAAATGCAAATCGCGGCCTTGGAAGCCCTCGGACTTCGCAGCATTTTGTGCCGAGGGTCAATGAGTCTAGGCCAGTCTAAAGGCGGGTTACCACCCGATCGAGTCACTCAGTCAGAACGAGCCATTTTAGACCACAGTAGGCGCATGCTGGAGGCGCATCACGATCCCACCACCGGTGCTATGACCCAGATCGCTCTGGCACCGTGCTCACCATTTTCGGTGAGCAAAACCTTGATGCGAGAAAGTGCGGTGCTAGCTCAGTCTTTTGAGGCGGGCCTCCATACTCACTTGGCTGAGACCGAGGATGAAACGCAGTTCTGCGAGTCACTGTACCACCAGAGACCACTAGACTATCTCGAGGATGTGAACTGGCTAGGTCCACGGACTTGGCTAGCTCATGGCATTCACTTTAACGAAAGCGAGCAAATCCGGCTTGGGCAATCCGGCACCAGCATCACCCATTGCCCTAGCTCGAATATGATTTTAGGATCCGGCATATGCCAGACCTTAGACCTCATGCATCATGGTGTTAATATTGGCATCGGCGTCGATGGCTCAGCATCGAATGACCATTCCAACTTGATCTTAGAGGTCCGCCAAGCCTTTCTATTACAAAGACTGCGCTACGGCAGCAAGCGAATTTCGGTCGACCATGCCCTTGATTGGGCAACAAGCCAAGGTGCCAGCGCCCTTAACCGCCCGGAGCTCGGCTCCATCAAGCCCGGTCAGGCGGCGGATTTAGCCTTATTTCGAGTTGATGGCATTCAACACAGTGGCCACCATGACCCTATCACAACCCTATTGTTATCGGGCACAACCAAAGCTTGGCATGTGATGGTGGCCGGAGATTGGCGAGTAAAAAGTGGCGAACTCGTTGACTTTGATCTCGAAGGGCTCAAGGCTCGTCATCGCTTGGCCGCTAAGGCTCTAATCGCCCGCCTCTGACGCTATCGTGCAGGTAACCGATCGCGATACTCGGACCAGCCATCTAATAAGGTATGAACAACCTTTGCGCCATAAACATAGGCAGACTCCAGTGCAGGCAGGCCGTCATCCGGGTAGTCGGCTGTTGCGCTCCAGGCAGTCGACTTCCCCGGGGGCGGCTGGGTGTAATTGCTCACCGTGCGCAACACCATAACCCGCTCAGGATCAACAAGCCCCGTGCGCCCTAAACGAAAAATTGCCGTCAAGGTTCCACTATCTTCCATATTACTGGTCATGAAGTTCATTTCTTTATTACTGTAAACCTGCACCCAATCATTGGCCCAACTGGTCAAATAGTTTCCGTGCCAATAGGTGCTCGCCGAAAGCGTTTCGCCTAGGACCGCTGCCGGAGGGCTATTGGCGCCAATTTGGCCTTTGAACTGTTTTGAAAATGCTCGAGAAGCTGGGTACTCGGGTAACTCGACCGTACTAGAGACCGACTGCGCCCACTTAGCAAGCGGCTCAGACAAGGCAAAACTCACCGTGTCTACGGTCCAGCCCTTGGAAACATCATCACCCGGCTGTGCCGGTTGCGTCGCGCCCAGGGGAATGAACCCGTAGGGCCAGTCCTCTGGAATTTCTCGGGCATCTATTTCGAAGCCAAGATCTCCATCAATCACGTAACGAGCCCAAGCGCCTGATCCGATAGTGACATCTGCTGGGTCGCCCCCAGCGATCCCTGCAACTAACCAATAGGCCTGACTTAAATCAAACCTTGGGTCCATGCCCAAAGCCATGATCGAAGCGGTTGCATTGGTCACGCCGCCGCCTGTGCAAATACCTAATACACCCTGATCATTCAGCCGAATGGGATGCTGACCCATCTCAAAAGGCACCTCTTGGTCAAGCGGAAACCGTTCAACCCAGAACTGAAACTCTCCTGGCCGGTCTCCTGTGAGCGCTCCATGCTCGAACATTGTCACCACGACCACTTTTATGGGGATCGGCTCGATCGATCCACCCACAGCTTGCGTGAAAATCAGTGGAGAACTGATGAACATCACTATCTGCATCCATCGAGCCAACCGACCACTCAGTTTCAGTATTTTCAAAGCTTTTATCTCTAACAATCTCTTACGCCTATGGTAAAGGGTTTAAAACACGGGATAAACCATTGGCCTCACACCTTTGCGTTGAATTGGGGCATCAGTATGACTTCAATGCAATCCAACCTAAAAAACCCATGCTAGGGTAGATCTTGTTTCTCAACTCCGTATTCAATCAATCCAGTGTTTCAACCCAAATCGTTTGATCGCAGGCCCTAGGGATCAAGCCCTGCACCTCAAAGAGCGACTTGCCTCCTCTTCGCAAGTACGAATTTCATTTGCCGAGAGCTTTGGCGCATCCCTCGCTTTTAAAATCACCCGGACCGGGTCAAAACTCGAAACCTAACCAATGCCGGCAGCGAAGATGCTTAGGCATCGGGCGGCAGACTTGTTTGTGATGACCCGGCCTTCTCCCTAGGTCGCTGAGATTCCCTTGGATTGTTAGCGCCTGAAATAACCCGGTCAACATTCTAGAGAAAATAGTGGTTAATTCTGGAGAAATATCTTAGACTTCGCCCCCGAAAAGTTTGGGGCTCTACTGTGCAAGCAATTGTTGCACTTTGCGAGCCGCCACACCGGACTTCAAACAAAATGAGGACTTACTTTTGAAAACTAATCTCAACAAATCTAGGGCGGCTCTCGTCGCGTTAGCGCTACCGTTGACCCTAGCGATGCCTTTACAAACCTTGGCTGAAAGCAGCGAGATAGAAGAGGTTATCGTGACGGGAACTCGGGTCGCTGACCGGTCAGCCGCAGACTCCACCGTCCCTGTGGACGTCATCACTGGGTCTGAATTTCGCGAAAACGCGTCAACTGATATCCAAGACATGCTCAGAACCTCTGTACCATCTTACGACGTCAACACACAGCCAATTAGCGACGCGGCGACCATTTCACGCCCACCGAATGTACGAGGTTTATCACCTGATAACGTCTTAGTGTTGGTCAATGGTAAACGACGGCACCGTGGTTCGATTATTTCCTTCCTAGGTGGCGGCATCTCTGACGGCGCACAAGGCGTTGATTTGTCTGCTATACCAGCGCTAGCCCTGAAGCAAGTAGAGGTCCTGCGAGACGGTGCATCATCGCAATATGGCTCTGATGCCATCGCCGGTGTACTAAATTTCATCCTCCGCGATGACGCGGAAGGTTTTGAGATCACCACGAAATATGGTTCTACGACTGAAGGTGATGGTGACAACTACCTTATCGCCGCCAACCTAGGTTTGCCACTCGGTGACACTGGCTTCATCAACCTAACAGGTGAAGTACGAGATGTTGAGGGAACCGTCAGGTCTATCGTGCGGGATGATGTTGCTTACGCAGCTGCCAACGGCTACTCACCTGTCGCCGATTTCCAGACCATCAACAGCTACACCAGCGCTGTGCCGCAATACTGGGGCCAGCCCGACGTGGAAGACGATGTGAAATTTTTCCTGAACGCTGCAATCGAGCTCAGCGACAATGCTGAAGTTTATGCCTTTGGCAACTACGCGGAGCGCAATGTCACCGGCGGCTTCTTCTACAGAAACGTTGTGGGAAATGCCAACAACCTGACGGGCGGTAGCACAGGTCAGCGTGGCGGCGTCTACAAAGGACCGGTAGTGGACCCACTCACGGGGCTCGCAGCGGAAACAGGCGTGCCGTCAGTACTGGTTGGCGATCTAGACGGCGGTAGCAGTTGTATCGATGGCATTCCTCTCGGTGGCGCTGGCGGCGTCACGCCAGATGCTGGCTTCCTAGCAAGTGTCACCGCTGATGCAAATTGCTTTTCTTTTATCGAGACGATTCCAGCGGGCTTCGTGCCACGCTTTGGCGGCGATAACGAGGACTCAGCTTTTGCCATTGGCGTTCGAGGCGAAGTTACTATGGTCGATGGTTTATCCTATGACCTAAGTGCCCAGCGCGGATCAAATCGGACCGACTTCTTCATCCGAAACACGATCAATGCCTCGCTCGGACCAGATACGCCGAGAGATTTTGTACCCGGTGGTCAAGAGCAAACCGAAACGGTTTACAACTTGAGCTTTGTATACGCGGTTGATGCAGGTTTTGCATCTGATCTCAACGTCGCATTTGGCGCTGAATACCGCGAAGAGGAATTTGACCTCTACGCTGGGGATGCTGCCTCTTATGCTTTAGGTCCGCTCGCTAGCCAAGGCTTCAGCTCAAGCTCAAATGGCTTTGGAGGTTTCCCTCGGGACACTTCAGCCGAGCAAGACAGCACAGCATTTTATGTTGACCTTGAGACCGACATTACTGACGCGTTTACGGTACAAACCGCTGTTCGTTATGAAGACTTTAGCGCCTTTGGCGATACTACAGACTTCAAACTGGCTGGTCTTTTGCGTCTTAACGAGCAAGTGCGTTTACGTGCAGCCTACTCGACAGGCTTTCACGCACCAACGTCCGGCCAAGCCAGCATTACCAACGTGACGACTCAGATCAGCAACGGCGTGCTGGTTGACCAAGGCACGTTGCCTTTGTCTTCAGCGGCTGGCCAGTTGGCTGCAGACTTTGTTGAAAGCGCAGGAAACGGACGTCCAGAATTGGGCACTGAAGATGCTACTAACTTCTCTGTAGGGCTTGCCTTCGATCTTGGCAACTCAAGCTGGACCATCGACTACTACAATATCGAAGTCGAAGATCGTGTTGCGTTAGGCGCGAATGTTGACTTCTTAGCAGCACTTGCCTACACCGGCGGGATAGCAGCGGATGAAGACGGCAACTACGGCGCTGGTTTTGGCTCGGTATCTGAAGCACTCACGACATTAGATGCTGCTGGCACCATCGACCGCTCGCTATTTGTTGGGCTTGATGATCTGAAACAATTCAGATTCTTCAGCAACAGCTTCGACACCACCACCAGTGGCGTTGACGTCGTCGGTAGTATTGACTTTAGCTTAGGTGACGGCGAATCAACCGTTACCATCGCTGCTAACTTCAACGACACCGAGGTAGATAGTCGAGGTACGGTTAACCCAATTGGCGCTGGCCGTGTTGAGTCTCTTGAAGACTTATTACCGAGTGTCAAGGGCAACGTGGCTTGGCGACACAGCCAAGGCAAACTCAGAACCATGGTAAGAGCCAACTACTACGGCGGCTGGAAAGATACTGGCAACGGCTATGACGTCGGTGCGGAAACGCTAGTTGACGCTCAAATCGCTTATGACTTGACTGAAAAGGCTGAGGTCGTGCTTGGTGTAGAAAACCTGTTTGATACCTATCCTGAAAAGAACCCTGGTGCGGGCGGCGTCGGCCAGCTCTACCCAGAGGCTAGCCCGTTCGGCTTCATCGGTAGCACATGGTACGTACAAGGTCGCTACACATTCTAAGAATGCTTATTAGCGACCCTGTTGAGAAAAACCCGCTTCGGCGGGTTTTTTTTGGCTTTAAAACTGCCACCTCATGGATCAGCAACGGCATCTAAGATATTAACACCCCCATGTTTGCCGTCCTTTGCTTGAATCAATTTGCTTCTTGCGATCAGATTATCCTGTAACGACCTTTACTAATCCGGACCCAGGGCTCGTTGGATATTAGCCAAAAAATTTAAAACACACTCAGCATTGTGCTCGTTCTGTCTCTAGAGCAGAGCCTATTGAGCCATAGATTATGTAATCCTTTAGGAGAAAATCTTAACTCTGGGCTGGTGCTCTGGTGCTCTGGTGCTCTGGTGCTCTGGTGCTCTGGTGCTCTGGTGCTCTGGTGCTCTGGTGCACAACAGTTTGAGCCTCAGATCTGGCAAGTAACAAGCGTGCTTACCCTTTAAGCATCAAGCCCTATGTCCATGCCAATCACCGATCTGCTGACTTAACCCTACTCACCGAACCGGGCACTCATGACAGCTTCGAAGCGCTTCGACAAACTATCACTCTCGGCCCCTACTGCCACCAGGTGACCGCCATCTTCGCTAGATTTAAAGACAGTCCTGCCGCGTTCAACTCCATCAACCGAACAAGCAATCGTCCCTCGGCGCAAGCTAAAAAGCTCTGGATAAATCATCGCCATCGCCGCGGTTGAGTCATGGATTGGGAAACCATCAAAAATGCCTTTCGACGCATAAAACTTTAAATAGCATTGCTTGATTTGCCACAAAAATTCGCCCGCATCACCTAAAGCGCCTCGAAGACAATCAAGTTCGTCAGTTTTCATTCGATGCTTAAGGGTTGCATCCAACCCAACCATAAGCACCGGCACGCCTGAGTCAAAAACGAAGGCCGCAGCTTCAGGATCACCATAGATATTGGCTTCTGCGAATTCTGTGACGTTTCCGGGCACATTGACGGCGCCACCCATCATCACAACTCTCGCCAGCTTATCCGAAATTTCTGGCGCTTTTTGTAGAGCTTGAGCGACATTGGTCATCCGACCGACAGCTACTAGGGTGACTGGCGCTGCACGCTCTTGAACCGAGCGAACAATGAAGTCTGCAGCCGATTCAGATTCGGCTTGTCGGGCAGGGAACTCAAAACCGATATCTCCAAGACCGTCTTTCCCATGAACAAAATCAGGATACTCTGTTTCGTATTGGCCCAAAAAAGTTTTACCCGCGCCCTGATACACTGGATAAGGTAGGTTAAACCGTTCACAAATGTACAGCGCGTTACGAGTGCAATTTTCAATCGACGCGTTGCCAAAAACCGTTGTAATCCCAAGTAAATTGACCTCAGGCAAGGCATGGAGCAGCAGCAACGCCATGGCATCATCAATACCAGGGTCAGTGTCAAATATAACGTCATACATCGGGTGATCAACCATGGGTTTCCTCTATCGAACGACTCTTAGTAAATATTGCAAAGCAAACGAGTAATAATACGCAGCCTAACCCCAATTGACCGAATCCAAGCCCGAGCGCCTTACCGCCTGCTTCAACAAACCAGCTGCTTAGCCACGGACTCAGTGCTGTGCCGAATGATGCACTCAATAACATTGACGACACCAAGATAGCGGGCACAACGTCAAACAATTCGCTCGCTAAAGAGATCACACATTTTAATAACCCAAAGTTAAGTACACCCCAAAATATCGCAATTTGTAGGAGCGAAATGCCGGGCACATCAACCCAAGTCAGAAGCAAAGCACCAAGCAAGCAGCCCAAAGCACCGGCAACGACAACTTTCGACACCCCAACTCTTAAGACAATGCCTACGGTTAACAATTGCCCGATAAACATACCAAACCAATAATTGCCCACCAATTGTCCAGCGCTGGGAGAGGATAAACCTAGCGACTCTTGAGCAAAACCGGGCAACCAAATCAACATGCTGGTTTGGCCTAACGTATAGAAAAAAAGTGCGGCAGTCAGCAACCACACAGCCTTCGGACAGGTTCTCCAAAAGCCCACTATTTTAGCACTTGAGTATCGCCCGACGTCTTCGTCATTAAGATTTTCAGGTTCGTCTGGGTAGTCGGAAACCAAAGCGATAGCCATCACAGTGAGCACAGCGAATAAAACAGCCACGTAACTCAACGTCCAACTAAATTCTCTTGCTAGCAAGGCCACGCTCAACGATGCCAAACTGAATCCTGCGAGACTGAAGCTCGCATCGGTTGCCACTAACATCGAGGCTCGTCGACCCTCAAGATAAAGACGAGAGATCACTAAGGCTGCCTGCGCCAAACCAACGCCCAAACATACGCCTAGGACTATCAAGGCTGAACCGATGAGCCAGAGATCAACAGCAAAAACTAACAGCGCGATTAGGCAAGCAGACGCGATACCGTAGATACCCAAGACCAGTCGTCGAAGGGGTACCCGGCCAAGGAGAAACAGCGCCGTAACTGACCCTATTAGGGTGCCAGTTGAAAAAAGGCCTAGCGTCCGCACCATTTCCGCAACCGAAACATTTAGCGCTAATGCTGCGGGAGCCGCCAAAATACCAATCGGTGCTAGGGTGCCTGATAGCGCGAAATAGGCCAGGAAGCTTGCCAACGTGAGTCTGAGACTATTCATGATTTGATGCTAGCAGTCTGCCTAATGGTTCACCAGCAAAGCCTAGACGGCGTGCGATCAATCTCCTCGCGCTGCCTAAAAAAGCGGTAACAATGTCTCTCCACCCATAGCGGTTAGATTAATACTTACTTGAAGCTCGGTCGTGCAAACGTCAAGGCCGCGTCAATAGGGCACCCGACAACGGCAGAGGTTTAATCACCTGGCCTTTAATTTGCTCTAGGGGGTGGCGCCGTTTCTGCATGCCTGAGGCATTCGCATCACACCCCCCCTCGCTCAAATAACCCAACGCCGCTTTGAGGCGGCCTTCGTTCGAATCGCCAAGAGGATGACTCAAATCATCATCGACAAAGCAACCCTCTACCTCAATTCCCACATCTTCAGCCCCGGGGGGCGAGAAACCGTCAGTATAATCGCCGAAACCAATTGCATTGACGCCTTTGAATTGAATCGTGAAATAGGTTGTACCGCAATTATCTATGCCGTAAAACCCGTAAGGCTTGCCACAAGTTGTGTCACCAATGAGCACAACTTCAACTCCAACACCTCTCAGACCGTTAATAACAGCCTCACTGGCCGAACAAGTCCCGCTACCAGAGATCACCATGACTCGGTCAAGATTTAGAAGCGGTATCGGGGTATTGCTGGACAATTGAAACCCTGGTGCGGTATCGGTAAAAGACGATGGCGTTAGGGTTCTGCCAGTAATCGGATTTTGAGTTGGGTATTTATCGTTGAACTTCAATTCACTAAAGGTCTTGCCTACCGCTTCCTGACCAGCAACCATAGACGCTAGCATCCTCGCAATATCTAGGTATCCGCCGCCGTTGTACCGCATGTCAAGCACGAGTTCACTGACATCCTCAGTGCTGAACAATTCAAAAGCATCGATCAGCTGCGGCTCTGCTGTTGCGATATGGTCGTTAAACAACAAATAGCCCACCTTACTTCCCGCAGTCTCGATGACTTTGACATTCTGCACCGGCGTTGAGGTGATTTCCTCGCTTATGAGATCGACCGTGACAGATTCTGCCGTTTCTACGTCGCGAAAAGTAAAACTGTGGACCTCGCCCAAAGCCGCGGGGAACAATGCAGCGTTGAGGGTATCAGTATCATTACCCTCAACAAAATCTACGCCATCGATCTCAGCGATTTCCCATCCCCTAAGCAGCCCTGCATCGCCTGCAGGCGAATTGGGCTCGGTATAGGCCACCAACCACTGACGCGGCGGTGAGGACCTAACTCTAAAAAACTCAACGCCATATCCAGCAGATATTCCGGATTGAGATAACTTTTCCCATTCTTCGGTGTCGTAGGTGAAGTGAAATTTATCCTTAGGGTTTCCCGAAGGTGTTAGCGCGAAGGTTTTCATTAGATCAAAATACGTCTCGGTATCATCGATTGTACCCGGGTCAACATCGTCGATTTCCTGATACCAAAGATAGGTGTCAAAGCTGTAGGCCCTAATCCAGAAGTTTTCATCGGTAATACTGCCTTGCACATCGTTAAAACCGGCATCCTGTCTCGGGGCCTGGCAACTCCCAGCATAATCACTAACGTCGCCAAACTCGCCCTCGACCCAACCGCTATCCGATGCTGTGCTACCGTCCGTCGAACCTGTGGTCGCGCCCCCAGTGCTCGCATTGTCATTGCCGCTCGCAACTGGGGCTGGGTCAGGTGCCGACGGCCCGCCATCGCACGCCATAAGTGTCGCTAGCAATCCTAGGAGTAAACCTTGTCGAAACAAATACATAAATACCTCATCAAACTTTCGCATCTTCTAAACATTTAGAGTGATTGCACAAAACCAGACTATGTCTTGCTCTGACAGCCCTTTCAATGCATTTCTTGCGAACACACCAGCTTGCCTTTAGGCTTAACGACTATCAACACTGGGAGTTTCGATTGACCTAAAGGAATACCGTGTTCGATCACGCAATAGTTTAGGATCACCACTCGACTAAAACAAACCAAGCAGTAGAAACTAAGCTGCTTGTACATGATTTTCAGGTTTCGTCCCTTGAAGGGCTATGCCTTTACATGATTTTCAGGTTTCGTCCCTCGAAGGGCTATGCCTTCAGGTCCCTTAACTGACTAACGATAAAGAACGATTCATCATGATCTATGTCAAAAAATTCATTGGCTTGGCTTGGTTTCTCTCAGTGTTCTGTTTGTCGGACACCCAGGCATTGCAGGCTGACACCGAGGCACCGACACCAGTGAAACTGACCGACGTGACCTATATCGGTAGCCACAACAGTTACAAACGCGCGATCGAACCGAGACTCCTGACCATACTCCGATGGCTTGATGAAGATACGGCTAACAGCCTTGACTATCATCATAAAACGCTCGAAGCACAACTGGCTCTGGGCATCAGGTTGTTTGAGTTGGATGTTTTTTATGACCCAAAAGGCGGCTTATACGCCAATCCGCTTGGCGCTCGGTGGCCCTTCGCAAAACAAGGCTTGACACCGGAAATGAAAGACCTGCTCCGAACGCCGGGATTTAAGGTGCTGCACGCGCAGGACATTGACTATCGAAGTCACTGCATAACTTTCAGACAGTGCCTTGAAAGCTTTGCGTCCTTCTCAGATGACAATGCTAACCACGAACCTATTATTGTCACCCTAAACCTTAAAGCCAGCCCGATAAATCTCCCGGGTTTTACCCATCCTCTCGCTTTTGATCACACGGCATTTTTAACCTTAGAGGCTGAGATATTATCTGTTTTAGCTCGACCCCGACTCTTTTCGCCAGAGGACCTTCAAGGCGCTTGGCCAACGCTCGCGACTGCGGTCGAGCGTGATGGATGGCCGCTGTTTAATGAATTGCGTAATCACTTTATTTTTGTGCTCGATGAGTCCGAGGCCAAGCTTACTAATTATTCCCAGCTTGTGCGCGAGCATAAAGCTGGACTCCTATTTAAAACGCCACCGCTGGGCCATCCCGATGCCGCCATCCTCGTGTTAAACGATCCGATCGGCATGGCAAGAGAAATCCAATCCGGAACCGAACTTGGTTACCTCGTTAGAACTCGCGCAGATGCCGACACTGTTGAAGCTCGAAGCAACGACATCAAACGACGAAATGCTGCTTTTCGCTCCGGTGCTCAGCTAATTAGCACCGATTACTACCTGCCTGACCCGCGATTTAACGGGAATTATCAGGTCCAATTCAGTACTGGTGGTTACATCGAGATCCCGTCTAACTGACTCAGCGCAGATCGATCACCAAGAGCCTATTCCTCTTGCGAATCTGGAGAATTATCCAGTCCAATTTGGTACTAGGAGAGAGTTCAAGAGCCTACCTAATGACTCAGTACAAATCAGTCGGCAAGGGCGCGCCAGCTTCGTGAACATGGGGAAATTTTGATTTCAGTGAGCGGCACTTGCATGCCGGCGTCAATAATTCCAGCAGATTTTACCCATAGTTGACAAAAAAAAACCCGCCGAAGCGGGTTTTTTCTCTACTTTCTCAAAGCCGATCTAGTGACCGCCTTCTGCAGAATCATTGTAAGCCAGATTCCAAATGATCAAGCCAAAGAGAATCTTGTTCACAAAGTCAGCCAGGTTATAAACCATATTGAGCGAACCTTCGTCGACCCCACCCATCATATAACCCATCACATAGCCAATTGGATAGATTGCCCAACCGACCAACACGATCAGCCTCATATACCCAAAAGCTGCTTTTACACTTTCTGTTGCGGCAGCTGCTTTGCCAGCTTCCCCTGCAAAGATTTCATAGATGATCACAGCCCAACCGACCATGCCCAGCCAAAAACCTAAGGTCGCGTTCATCACACCCGCTTCGCCTAGGTAGCCAAAAATTAGCATAACCAAGGTGCCGACTAAGAGTCTGATAAAGGAGCCACTGCCCACAGACGAACCAACAGCCTTTAAGATAATCCAGAACTCGATCATCAAAAGCGGGACTGTAATCAGCCAATCAATATATCGATAAACGATCGGCGTGCTTTGCTCTAGTACCCAATAGTCGCGCATATAGTCGTAATGCACGGCTGCGACCAACGTTACGAGACCTGCAACTAACATCGACAAACGCCATTCACTTTTTACGCGTAACCCTTCGTACAAGAAGAATACCGTCGATGCGATCATGGCCACCGAAACGATCCAAAAAGAGACCCCTACTAAATCCCCCGAAGCTAAGAACTGCATTTCCACCTCCACCTTTATAATTTTTATGAAAGGGTGCTTAACACCACCAACGTTCCCCTCACAGCCCTAGCATCGAACCAAGACATCTAGCTTTACATCTCTAGGTGTTTCCGATTCTCTGCTTTAGCCGTCCTCCCAAGATTACGACGTAACTTGCCTTCGGATCAAACATTAATTGCACTTATTTTCTTTAACGCTTTACTCGGTTCCAGCAAAAAATTGAACTAAAGATGCCAATTAGATCGGTCTTTTCGCAATATCTTTTTTACGCGGACCTCTCAGAATCACCGTCTCCAACGCGAACGCAACCTTCTGCAACCATGCATCGCTCAGCACATTGATACAGCTTTAGGTTAAAAGACTCTAAGACTAGCCAGTCTTGAAGCACAAAAAAACGTGACGGAGGCTTTCTGGCCAAAAAAAAACCCCTAGCCGTTAAAGCTAGGGGTTTTTAGAATAAATGCCTGACGATGACCTACTCTCACATGGGATCCCCCACACTACCATCGGCGCTAAGTCGTTTCACTACTGAGTTCGAAATGGGATCAGGTGGTACCAACTCGCTATGGTCGTCAGGCAAACTGGCTGCTTTTTCAAGCAATTCGTCCACCTATATTCTTTGGCGCGGGAGGCGCCAAAGACTGGTCGTTTAAAAAAGTAAACAAGTGATGTGACATCCACCCCAAACGTGATGTCTTGGGGCTAATTCTAAGGCATATCCTATGAATTCTTGGGTTACAAAAACGATCTTGTGATCGAAAATTCACTCAAGTTATATGATCAAGCCTCACGAGCAATTAGTACGAGTTAGCTCAACGCCTCACAGCGCTTACACATCTCGCCTATCAACCTCGTAGTCTTCGAGGGCTCTTTAGGGGACTCTAGGTCCCAGTGAGATCTAATCTTGAGGGGGGCTTCCCGCTTAGATGCTTTCAGCGGTTATCCTGTCCGAACATAGCTACCCGGCAATGCAATTGGCATCACAACCGGAACACCAGAGGTTCGTCCACTCC
>Ga0181554_1002543_pt1 | contig 16116 bp, 11 predicted proteins | sample 011ome_16_FD_145602 | JGI IMG/M metagenome (GOLD analysis project Ga0181554, IMG submission 145602) | Coastal salt marsh microbial communities from the Groves Creek Marsh, Skidaway Island, Georgia - 011503CT metaG (spades assembly) | ecosystem: Environmental > Aquatic > Marine > Intertidal zone... | reverse complement strand
CGTCGGCGGACGTCGGCCGCGTCGCGCTCGCGGTGCACGCGAAGAAGGCGTTCGCGCTCCGCGCCGCGGCGGCGGAGCAGATGCCCCCGCGCGCGAAGCGCGTCCCGACGCTGTTCGATAAGGAGTACGCGCACGCGGGGGATCCGCCGCTCGCGGGGGAGGAGGAGGAGGACGACTCCGACGAGGATCCGTTTTCGGCGCACGACGCGGACGTCGCGGAGCACACGAGCGGGGAGGGGAAGGGCGACTTCACGCTGTACAAAGACGGGCGGTGCCGGGTGAAGTATCACGACAGGACGATATTGGAGTTGTCGAGGGACGGCGAACACGCGAAAGTTTTGTCCGGGCGAGGCGAGACGGTCGTCGTGCGGACGCGGAACCCGATGGCGTGGATCGATTACGTCGCCGCCGCGGTGGACTTTCGGCGGTGGGCGATATTGACGCCGACGCAGCGCCGCGAGCGGGAAGAGATCCGGAGGTTAAACGCGCTGCGCGTCGAGGCGGAGATCTCGAAGGTGGCGCGCATGAGCGCGATGATCAGCGGCGAGTGTCCGTCCACGCCGCCGCGTGGGGGGGCGGGCGGGGATGAAAACGAAAACGGAAACGAAAACGGAAACGCTTCGGCCGAGCGATCGCCGATGAGATCACCCGGCGCGTCCAGCGCGAAGAGCGACCCGAGGAGCCCGCTGAGGGAGCGCGTGAAGGCGCCGCCGCCGGTGGACATCCCTCGCGGCGCGCTCGCGGACGCCGTCGTGCAGCCCGTGGGCGGCGACGGCGGCGACGGCGACGACGACGGGACGACGGCGTCGAAGCCGACGAACGCCGCGGCGCGCGGCGGCGCGATCCCGGAGACGCCGCCGCCCGAGACCGTCGAGGAGGCAATCGCGCGCACGTCCGCGTGGCTCGAGGACGTGAAGGGCACGCTCGGGGAGGACGGCGAGAAGAAGACCGCCGCCGGCGCGGCGGCGGCGCCGTCGCCGGACGAGCGAGGCTTCGCGCCGCACGAGGCGAGAGGCAAGCTCGTCATGGACGCGTTCAACGCGACGGAAGCGTGGCTGAAGGAGAACCCGCTGAGCTTCGGCGACACGCCGCCGGACTTTTAAACGCACGACGGGGAGGGAGCGACGATAGTCGCGAGTGATGAGACGCGACGAGTAAAGATACGAGTAAAATACAACACGAGAAGCAATAAAACACCCCTCGGGTTCCGCGCCGCGGCGGCGTCCGGCCGTCGCGCTCCGACCGGTCGTCGTCACGTGAGAAACAAGTACAGCTTTCCCCCCAGCGAGTCCGGCTTCCCGGTCGTGAACTGCGCGTGCGTCTCCCCGTCCTCCCTGATGAGCCTGTACGTCGGAACCTGCTGCACCGCCCACTCGGACGCCACCCTCTTCAGGTCCTCGCCCTCGTCGCTGTGAAACTTCACGAACGTCGCGGAATCGCCGTGCTCGCGCGCGTACTTCTCGAGCGTGGGAAGGAGCATCTTGCACGGCCCGCACTTGCTCGTGGAGACGTTCACGACGCACTTCCGCTTCTCGCGCGCGCACGACGCGATGATGTCTTCCAGCTCGGTCGCGGTCTCGACGTGCACGACCGTCCTCGTGGACGCCTCCGTCACGGAGGACGACGCGGTGTAGTTCTTGCCGACGCGCGCGGCTCGCGAAAAAGGAGTCGAGCGTCCGCGGAGGAGGGGCGCGCGCGGCGCGACGACGACGCGCGACGACGACGACGACGATGACGCGAGACGGGAGGAGACGTGGTGATGTCGCGCCGCCGGAGCGGCGCGAGCGCGAGAGAGCATTCCGCGCGACGACGGCGACGGCGACGTGCGCGCGCGGCCTCGGTATGGAGACAAGATGTGGAACGGGCGCGGAGCTGACGAGATTAGGTGCTCAGTTTCGTCGCCGCTTCGCCGCGCCGCGCGCCAGTACCTGAGAGGGTCTTCTGCGAATCCCTAGGGCGCGATCGCGCGCGCAGTTCGAACGGCGCGGGGGCCCCCCTCCCTCACGCGAGCATGGACGAGGAGGATGAGGACGGCGTCGTCATCCCGCGCACCGCGGACGAGATCCCCGACGTCGTCCACTTCGGCGAGCTCGGCGCCGCGCACGACGCGGACGCGATGGCGGAGGGCGTCGCGAAGGGCAACGTCCACCTCGCGAATCTGGCCGAGGCGGGCGAGCGATTCGCGCTCTCCGCGGGGAGCGAGGAGACGCGCGCGCGCCAAGAAGCGCTCCTCCGCGAGTTCGAAAACCGCCGACGCCAGCGCGCGGTCGCGGTGACGACGGACGACCGAGAGGTGCGGAAGCAGCTCCGAGAGCTCGGCGAGCCCATGACGCTCTTCGCGGAGGGACCCGGCGAGCGGCGCGATCGCCTGCGCGCGCACCTCGCGGCGTTAGACGCCGCGGACGGCGGCGCGCTCCCGGTCCCGGACGAGGCGACCGTCGTCGAGACCGAGGACGTCCAGCGCGAGCTGTTCTACACCGAGGGGAGCGCGAACTTGATGCGCGCGAGGACGCTCATCGCGTCCTATTCTCTTCCCCGCGCCTCCGCGCGCGTCTCGCTCGCCAAGCGTCGCCGCGCCGACGCCGCCGTCGACGAGATCGGCGAGATGGACGCGGACGCGGCCGCGACGCGGACGTTCAAGACGGAGTGCTCGCAGATCGGCGACGAGCGGCCGCTGAGCGTCGTGCGGTTCTCCCCGGGGGACGGCGGCGCGTGCGTGATGAGCGCGTCGTGGAGCGGCGGCGTCAGGCTGTGGAGGACGGACGGATGCGAGCGACTGCTGACGGTCAAGGCGCACGAGAACAGGATCACGGGCGCGGACTTTCACCCGACGAACGCGACGTTGCGCGCGGTGACGTCGGAGGAGGGAGAGGGCGGCGGCGGCGCGGGGGGGGGACCGGGGCCGTGCGCGATGGCGACGGCGTGCGCGGACGGCTCGGCGCATCTCTGGAGCGCGAAGGGCGCGCTCTTGAAGACGTTGAAAGGCCACGCGAATCGACTCGCGCGGTGCGCGTTCCACCCCGCCGGAGAGCACCTCGCGACCGCGGGATTCGACAAGACGTGGAGGCTGTGGAGCGTCGAGACCGGGGAGGAGCTCCTGTGCCAGGAGGGGCACTCGCGCGCGGTGTACGACGTCGCGTTTCACCCGGACGGGTCTCTCTGCGCCTCCGTCGGGCTGGAGTCGCACGGGAAGGTGTGGGACCTTCGCACCGGGAAGTGCGTGCACAACCTCGTCGGGCACAACAAGCAGTGCCTCAGCGTGGACTTCTCTCCGAACGGGTACCACGTCGCGACGGGCAGCGACGACCACACGGCGAAGATTTGGGACTTGCGGAAGCGCGCGTGTCTGTACACCGTGCCCGCGCACAGTTCGCTCATCTCCTCGGTGAAGTACGAGCCGACGCGGGGAGGGTACTTCGTCACCGGGTCGTACGACGGCGTCGCGAAGGCGTGGAGCGCGCGCGATTTCTCGAGGATCAACTCCCTCAGAGGGCACGAGGCGAAGGTGATGTGCGTGGACGTCGCGCCGGGCGGGGAGACGTGCGCGACGGTGTCGTACGATCGGACGTTGAAGTTGTGGCGGCTGAGCGCGGGCGGCGGGGGCGGCGGCGGGGCGAAGCGCGAGGAGGAGGTGGTAAAGATGGAGATGTGAGGCGACGCGCGCGTAGTACGTGTAGTATCGTCGTCGTCATCGTGTGATGATATCGTGAAGCGCTGATGTGAGTGCAGGCGTCTCTGCTTCTACTACGTGTACACGTACGAGTAGCGCCTCGCTTCTGTTAGTTCTCGACGCTGATTTTTATGCAGAGATGCAAATCCTACAAACGCCACAAGACTTCGCACGCCTCCGAGTTACACGAGCAGGATCTAGATGGCGGAAGAGTGTGGCGTCTGCCACCACAGAATTATCGATTGCTGGTGCGCGTCCCGGTGCGCCGTGTGCAGTCGCCGGAGGTCGAATATGCTGCAACACGGCGTTGCGTTTTGGTACCAGGAGGACGACGAGGGTGATGGCTTGAAGAGCTGTACGTGGCTGTGCGAAAGGTGTGAAGACTTTGACCCGGAACACCCGGGCGTCAAGTCGGACAAGGAGGGATACACGCAATGGATGTCTGAGGAACGCAAAAAACCCTCGCGAGAGCCCGAAACGCACATGCAAACTTGGCCAGAGTTTTGCAAGTGGGGTCGTCGAGGCGGAGTAGAAAAAACCCGCTAAACAAAACTAAGTTGTTGTATGAATGCGTCAGATTTACACACCACTCTTACCTCGACGTCTCCCTGGGTTCGCGTCTCCGCGTCGCATTCCACCCCGCGCGACGTCGCGCTCGTCGAACGCGATGCGCGCGCGCGTCGCGCGTACCTCGGCGTGAACGACCGCGTCGTCGAATTCGCGACGCGGCGACGGAGCAGGGCGAGAGGGGCTCCCAGATTTCACATCATTTGACGTCGTCGTCGAGGGCGCGAGGGTTCGGGTGCCCGTCCTGTCAGATTCGACGCGAGATCGATGCCTCCGAAGCGCGGCCGCCCGCCCGCCTCGCGCGCGTCCAAGGCGCCAAAACTCCGCGACGAGGACGTCGCCGCCGCGCTCGAGCGCGCCGCGCGCGGCGACGCCGACGCCGTGGACGACGACACCGCGCTCGCGCTCCTCTGCCGGGCGCCCGGCGCGTCGTCGTCGTCGAAGAGATGCGCGCGCGCGTGCAAGGGGAACGCGCGCAAGCCCGACTGCGTCTGCGGCCTCGTCCCGCCGGACGGCGGCCACCGAAAGAAAGGTCTGTGGGTCAAGGACGAGCGCGTCCTCCTGGAGCACCTCGGCGCGGACCCGGCGGCGACGCGCCGCGACGGAGGACGGCCCGCGGGACTGAAAAACCTCGGTAACACGTGCTACGTCAATGCCGTGCTGCAGGCGCGTTCTATACGCTGGTCCCCATACGACCGCGTCGGCGATGTGAACGCCGATCCTTAAGGACTTCGCCCGGCGTTTCTCTCTGCCCATCCTGTGCGTTCAATCCCCGTCCTCGACGCCTTTCAACGCCAACTGACGCCTTTGAACTCCACCCCGACGTTCGCTCGTACGGAACGACCCCGCAGTGTCTCTTCAACGCGAAGACGTTCCGCGCGCGCGTGTTCGCGCTCGACGCCGGCGACGATTCGAATTCGACAGCGACAGCGACGGGCGGCGCCGGCGGCGGCGGCCCCGTGGCGCACCTCCGAAGGTTGTTTGCGATCATGCAAGCCGGCGCGCGGCGTTTCGCGGATCCGTCCGCCTTCGCGTCGTCGCTCGCGCTCGAGACGGGGACGCAGCAAGACGGCCAGGAGTTCCTGAAGCTCCTCCTCGCGTTCCTCGAGCGCAGGGCCGCGGCGGAATTCCCCCGGATGGCCGCGGGGAGTCTCAGCGGCGGCGAGGACGCGGCGGGGTCCCACCCCAGTGGTAACGGCGACCCGTCGACCGTTACGACGTTCGTGCAGGAGCACTACCGCGGGCTGAGCACGTACGCGACGATCTGCGGTCGGTGCGGGCGGGCGTCGGAGGCGTCGTCCAAGCCGGTGGACTTCTACGAGATCGAGCTGAACGTCGGCGCGGTCGTCGGCGGCGTGTACGTCGGGCAGGGCGGCGCCGACGCGTCTCGCGCGACGACGTTATCGGACGGCCTGAGAGCGTATTTGGAGGAGGAGAAACTCGAGGGCGAGAATCAGGCGCGTTCTATACACTGGTCCCCATACGACCGCGTTGGCGTGGTGAACGCCGTTCCTTAAAGGACTTTGCCCGGCGCGTCTCTCCGCCCATCACCCCTCGCTTTCAATCCCGACACACCTCGACGCCTTTCAACTCCGCTTCTGACGCATTTCAACTCCACCCCGACGTTCGCTCGTATGGAATGGCCCTCAGTTTTCGTGCGAGCGGTGCGAACGGAAGTGCGACGCGACGCGCGCGGCGCGGCTGCACGCGCTCCCGCCGTACCTGAACGTCTCCCTGAAGCGGTTCGTGTTCGACTTCGACACGATGACGCGGAAGAAAGTCACGGACGCGTTCGAGTTCCCCTCGAGCGTGGACCTGAGCGAGTTCGTGTCGCCGCTCGAGGGCGACCGAGGCGGCGGGCGCGCGGACGACGACGCGCGCGCCACGTACGAGTACGATCTCGCGTTCATTCTCGTGCACCGCGGGCAAAACGCGACGAGCGGGCACTACGTCGCGCTCGTGAAGGACACCAACGACGCGTCTCGGGACGCAACCTGGTGGAGGTTCGACGACGACGAGGTGGACGAGCTCCGCGGCGGACCGTTCGGTGACGTCGTCGCCGCGGCGGCGAAGGAGAAGGAGAAGGAGAAGGAGAAGGCGGTTTCGGCGGCGGCTTCGAAACCGCCGAAAACGCCCTCGAAACCGAAGAAAGGCCGCGACGGGAGCACCCTCCCGGACGGCACGTTCTCGAGCAAGGACGCGTACCTCCTCGTGTACCGCCGCCGCGACGCGTCAGACTGTTTGCCCATAGACGTCGACGCGGACGCGTCGCTCCCCGCGGACCTCGCCGCCGTCGTCGACGCGGACGCGCGCGAGCTCGAGGCGATGATCGAGACGCACGCGTCGCGCGTCGAGGAAGAGAGGGAACGGCTGCGGGGTCGGAGGGACGTCGCGCGCGCGGTCGCCGCGTGCGCGTCGTGCGTCCGCGGCGACGGCGACGGCGACGAGGGCGCGGAGGGGATAAATCACGAGGATAAAGATGAAGAGAAGAACGGCGAGGAGGGGGCGCGCGCGGACGTCGCGTCGAGGACCTCGAGGGACCCAGCGAGGGACGACGAGGACTACTACTTCGTCCCGGGGGCGTGGTTGAAGGAGTTCTGCGACGCGCCGACGCCGCCGCCGCCGCTGGAGCTCGCCTCCATCGCGTGCGAACACGGTTTACTCGACCCGGAGAGAGCGTCTACCCGCGCGAAACGCGTGACCGCTGTGGCGTACGGTTTACTCGTCGCCGCCGCGGGGGTGAAACTGACTGGGGACGGACGTTTCAAACCGATGCGAGGCGGCGCCGCGATTTGCCGCGCGTGCCTCAGACGCGGCGCGGAGAAGGACGTCGACGCGTTGACCGCGGAGAGGACGCGCGAACGAATACGCGACGCGCTCGAACGTTGGACGACGACGACGACGACGACGACGACGACGACGACTTCGACGATCGCTCTCGACGGAACCGGAACCGGAACCGGAACCGGCGGCGAGGAGGACATCACGACTTCGCCAACCACGTTTTTGGTGTCCAAGCCGTGGCTGACGAAGTGGAAGGCGTGGCGGAGCGGCGACGCGCCCGCGGGGTTGCGAGAGGGGCCGTGCGCCGGGTTGCGGTGCCCGCACGGCGGTCTGTCGCCGACGGCGAAATCCGCGACGGTCCCGGGGCTCGTGTTCGAGCATCTCGCGGAGACGCGCGGGACGTACGCGTCGGCGGCGGCGGCGGAGAAGTCGGCACCCGGGTTCTCTGCACCCGGGTCGGCACCCGGATCGGCACCGCCCGGGACGGCGTCGGCGTTCGTCCCGTTGTCGGACGTCGGCGCGTACTTCGAGTCGAACGAGAACAAGCTCGACGACGACGACGACGCCGTCGTCGTGTGCGACGAGACCGGCGCGCCGATCGACGACGTCGCGGGAGGAGGAGGAGGAGGAGGAGGAGCGTTCGCCAAAGTGTCGGACGATGTGCTGTCAACAACGGTCGATGTCGAGCCGTTTCCGGTGAAGACTTCTGTGCCGTGCGAGGTGTGCGCGGCGACGCGCGCGTCGAACGAGGACGCGGCGTCGCGGCGCAAAGACCTCGCGGAGACGCACCGAAACGCGTGCGCGGGACTGCTGCACCCCGCCGATGTTTTGCCGTCCAATTTCTCCGAGAGCGTCGGAGACGCCGACGCGCGCTTCCGCGTGATGCCGATCGAGTGGCTGCGCCGATGGCGCGCGTTCGCGACGGGCTCGGGGAAGGCGTCGGCGGCGGACGCGAAGGAGGACTGGACGCCGTCGCGGTCGTCGCTTCTCGACGCGTGCGCGGCGCTGACGTGCCGGCACGCGCTTCTTCTTCGCTCGCCGCCGACGCTGACGAGGACGACGCGCGGCAAGTGGAGCCAGGAGCCCGCGCTCGACGCGAAGGACGCGCCGCCGTGCGAGCTCGTGCGGCAGGACGACTTCTGCGTGCTCGAGGAGCTTTTGGACGGGAGAGTCGACGCGGCGCCGCGCGCGACGGCGACGGCGACGGCGTCGCTCGCGCCCGGCGACGGCGCGTCGCCGGCGACGGCGACGACGATGACGCTCACGACGACCCCGGCGCTTTGCGAGGAGTGCCCGCTCGAGCTCGAGCGCGCGGCGGCCGCGGCCGCGGCGACGTACGAGGGCGCGAGCGTCTGGGTCGAGAAAGTGAAAGCCCCGCCGCCAGTCTCGGTCGCGCCGGTTTCGGCGCCGGCGCCGGCGACGAGCCGCGGACGCCGCGCGCCCTCCGCGAAGAAAGAGTGGTGGCGCGCGAACCCCGACGGCACCGCCGACACGACCGCACCGACGAAGAGCACCGGTCGCGGCGGCGTCTCCGTCGTCGTCGACGCGTCGTACACGGTCTGGCAGCTCAAGCTCCTCGTGCTCGAGCGCCTCGGCGTCCACCCGCTCGATCAGTCGCTGTATTTCTTCTCCGACGGCGCCGAAGTCGGCGGCGGCGACGACGCGACGACGCTGGCGCGCGCGGGGGTGACGCCGGAGGCGAAGATCGCGCTGGTCGCGCGCGCGGACCACGACGCGGACGACCTCACCGGTTTGGAGATGCCGATGCCGACGCCGCGGGACGGCGACGGCGACGGCGAGGAGGAGGTGTGGGAGGACGTCACCGACGGCTGCGCGGACGCCGCGACGGACGCGAAGGCGGGGGGAGGAAAAGGCGCGCGGAGGGGCGGGGTCGAGACGCCGGGAGCGAAGATCGCGGCGGCGGCGGCGGAGACGCGCGCGCGCGAGCGCGGGTTCGCGGGGACGGGGTTGCACGGGAACGATTGATCGATGGACGACGCGTAGATACAGTAGAGCGAGACGAGCGCGTGCGCGGATATACACGTACGTACAGAAACTCTCGCCCGTGTCCCTTCGCGCGCGCCCGCACAACAGCTCAACAGGGCACCCCACTGTACATTGATACCAATTGTGTGCAACCCGAACCCGATCTCACTCGAGCACCGCGCGGAGACGCCGCACCGCGCGAGTGATCGCCGCGTCGCTCGCGCTCGGCGTCGGATAGGGCGCGGCTCGCGAGATCCACCGCGCGCGAGCGTCGTCCGGTCGCGGAGGGCGCGCGCGGAGCGAGCGGCGCGCGCGACGTTCGACGACTTTTCGGGCACTCTCTTCTGCATCGAACCGCGCGAATACGAACGCGCGCGTCGTCGTCGTCGTCGTCGTCGTCGTCGTCGTCGTCGTCGTCGTCGTCGTCGTCGTCGTCGTCGTCGTCGTCCGTCCGTCCACGCCGCGAAGTCTCGCGCCATGGCCGCCGCGCAGGTCCACGCCGCGATCGCCGCGCTCTACGGCGCGGACCCCGTCGCGCAGAAGAACGCGAACGACTTCCTCGTCGCGTTCGCGCTCACGAACGACGCGTGGGAGGTGTCCATCGCGCTGACGCGATCGGACGACCCATCCGTGCAGTACTTCGGCGCCAACATGCTCCACGGCAAGGTCAAGTCCGACTTCGCGTCGCTGCCCGCGACGCACCGCGCGTCGTTCGCGACCGCGGTCGCCGCGCGTCTCGACGACCTCGCGTCGCGCGGCCCCGCGAGCGCGCTCGCGGCGAGGCGAATGTGCCTCGCGCTCGCGTGCGCGTCGACGCGCGCGGGCGCGGAAGCCGCGACGGCGACGACGAACCGCGCGATGGCGCTCGCGTCGTGCGCGAGCGCGGACGCGTCGAAGATGACGCTCGCGCTGGAGATCGCGGCGGCGATCGCGGAGGAGACCCGCGAGCTCGACCGCGCGACGCGCGTGGAGTGCGTGTGCGCGCTCGTGCCGAGGATCGTGGAGGTGTTGGGGCTGTCGGAGAGGATTCTAGACGCGGCGGCGCGCGACGCGTCGCTCGCGGGGCTGCGGGGCGCCGCGCTGCGTGCCGCGCTCGCGTGGCTGCGCTTGGACGAGGACAACGTCGGCGGGTGCGCGCTGTCGCCCGGACAGCTGTCGAGGTGCCGCGCGGGGTTGCTCAGGCGCGTTCATATTTACGCCGGTTCCCGTGCGACCGCGTCGCGCGCGGCGCGCGCCGATCCTTGAGGACTTTTACTTCCCGGCGTTCGTCTCTCTCCGCCCACCCCACGGTCTCATTAATCCCGACACACCTCGACGCCTTTCAACTCCGCTTCTGACGCCTTTCAACGCCACCCCGACATCATCGCTCGTATCATGGAACGACGCACCTCAGAGGCGCCGTCGACGCGCTGCGGGTGGACGTCGCGTCGGACGCCGCCGTCGAATTTCTCTCGGCGGTGCTCTCGCCCGGCGCGGTCGGCGACGACGCGCTGGACGAATCGAACGCGCTTCGGGCCATCATCGGCGGGCTCTGCGCGCAGAGGGACGCGATGATGGCGGGAGAGGAGGGCGAGGACCTCGCGCGCGCGGTCTGCCGCGTCGCCGTCGCCGTGAGCGAGAAGGACGCCGGCGCGCTCGCGCGCCCGGACGCGCCGGCGGAGTGTCTGAACCTCACCGACCTCGTCCTGTGCGCCGCGGAGGCGCACGCGCGCCCGGTGATGGAGGCCGCGGCGGATTACTTCCTCATGCTGAACACCGTGAGCGTCTCGAGCCGGCATCCGTCGCTAGGGGAGCCGCTGTTCAAGCGCCTCGTCGGCGCGTGCGTTCGACGCGCGACGCTGCCCGCGGATTTCACGACGTGGGACGCAGCGGAGGAGGACGAGGACACGTTCGGTCGGTTCCGCGAGCAAATCCTCGCGGACGTGCTCGATAACTGCTACGGCATGATACGGTCGCGGTGTCTGCTCGAGATCGGCGGCGCGCTGGCGAGCGCGCGGTCGTGGCAGGACGCGGAGGCGGCGGTGTTCGCCGCGAGGGCGGTGGCGGCGCCGCTGAGGTGCGTTCTATACACTGGTTCCCATACGACCGCGTTCGCGTGGTGAACGCCGTTCCTTAAGGACTTTGCCCGGCGCATCTCTCCGCCCAGGGTCCCTCGCTTTCAATCCCGACACACCTCGATGCCTTTCAACTCCGCTTCTGACGCTTTTCAACTCCACCCCGACGTTCGCTTGTATAGAACGACGCTGAAGCAGACGACGCTGGGGCGATCGAACCGGGGCGGCGGCGCGGCTGGGCAGGTCGCGTTCGGTGGCGCGGCCACCACCAGGGACCCGTCCGAGGTCGCGGACGAGGCGGAGACGCACGCGTTCCTGTCGCAGCTGTTCCAGCGCGTCGGCGAGGCTGGCGTCGCGGCCAACGCGGGGGATTTCGCCGGCGGCGGCGCGTTCACGTCGCATCCGCTCGTGGTGGCGTCGACATCGCGGATGATCGGCGCGTACGCCGCGTGGCTCGGGCAGTCGCGCGAGGGGCAGGCGATGGCGCAGGGCGCGGTGACGTACCTTCTCGGCGCGCTCCGCGTGCCGGAGGCGTTCGCGCACGCGAGCGCGGCGTTCCGGAACGTCCTCGCGCGGTGCGCGGCGCGGTTCAACTCCGTCGCGGCGGCGACGGCGTTGATGGACGCGGCGAACGAGCGGACGCCGGCGCGCCCGCCGCCCGCTTCTTCTTCTTCTTCTTCTTCCGGTGGCGGCGGCGACGATGATGATCGAGCCGCGATCGTGGAGGGCATCGCGCGCGTGATCGCGTCCATGAGCGACGCGAACGTCGCCGCGGACGCGGGGCGGCGGCTCGCGGAGCCGCCGCTGCGACGCGCCGTCGCGCACGCCGCCGGCGGCGGCTCCGACGCGAACGCGTCGCTCCTCGCCGCGGAGCTCTCCCTCCTCGCGTCCGCGGTCAGGTTCCTCGAGTTTCCCGCGATCGCAGAGGCGGAGGCGGCGAACCACCCCGCGATGGCGGTGGTATCGCACGCGTGGCCGACGCTGTCGACGTTCGTCGGGGACCCGTGGCGGGGGGTGCCGAAAGTTCAAAACGCGTTGTGCGACGTGTACACGCGCGCGGTGCTCTGCGCGAAGCGCTCCGCGAAGCCGCTGCTGCCTCACGTCCTCGCCGCGCTGAAGGACGCGTTCACGGCGTCGCCGAGCGCGAACGCGCGGTGCCTGGACGTCCTCGCGGTGATCGTCGAGGTGTTCAGCGTCGGCGGGAGTAGCGGCGCGTTCGCCGCCGCGCGCGACCCCGGCGGCGTCGTTACATCCGCCGCGCCCGCGTCCGCGACCTCGGACGACGGCGTCGCGCGCGTCGCGGACCCGTCCGTCGCGGAGGCGCTGTCCTCTGCGCTCCTCACCGCGTCGCAGACCGCGCACTCGACGCTGAGCGCGTCGCCGCTGTCGGACAACGCGGACCTCGCGCGCGCGACGTTTGAACTCGCGCGCGCGTTTGCGCTGCACGCGCCGGCGATTCTTTTGACGTCGCCGGCGCTGCCGCCGCTCGCGGAGATGGCCGCGGCGGCGCTCAGCACGCTCGAGCGCGACGCCGTGCGCGCTGCGGTCGCGTTCTTGTCCGTGATCATCGCCCCCGGGGATAAAGCGAGCGCGAGCGCGACGTGGAGTCGAGGGAAGGGCGCGGTCGACGCGTTCGCGTCGACGCGCGGCGAAGCCGTCGTCGCCGCCGTCGTCGCCGCGGGCGCGGACACGTGCCCGCGGCACCTCTTACGCCCGACCGCGCAGCTCCTGCACGCGATGCGCGGCGCGTACGGCGCGATCGTAGACCAGTGGATCGCGAGCGTCGTGCTCTCGAACCCGGCGGGAGGGTTCCCGAACGCGCCCGGCGTGGAGCCGCTCGACGGCGCGACGCTTCGGACGTTTTGCGAGCTGGCGTCTTCGAACCGGTTGCCGCCGCAGCGGTGGACCGCGCTCGTGGTGGACTTTTGGCTCGTGTGCAGGAAAGAGGCGACCGCGGACGCGCTGCTCGCGCATCAGATGTAGACGCGATGGACGGAGACGCGCGGAGAGAGAGAGAGAGAGAGAGAGAGAGAGGAGCTACTTAGACGAACGCTCGAGCGCGTTTGCACCGCGTGACTGAGGGCGATTATAATAAAAAAAGTTCATCGGTCAGTTGAAAGGCGGCGCGATCAAATTTTGAAACCGAGTTGTGGGTGAAAAACGTTCAAAGATTAAAGTCTTCTCGCTCACACAACCCGGCCAAGTGTGCGATGATTTTCCGGCGATAGCGCGCTCGGCGGTCATTTCGAACCCGGTCGCGCACGATGGAAGCCCCGCGGACCGTCGAGGACGTGTTCGATAACTTCAACGCGAGGCGGGAGGGTCTCATCAAAGCCCTGACCACCGGTGCGCGCGCCTCGCGTCCTCTCGTCGCCGCGCGTCTCCGGCCGGCGCGAACGAATTCCGCGCTCGCTCGCTCACGCGAAATCTTCATTCGATCCTCTCTCCTCTCCGCGCAGAAAACTCGTCGTTTTACGACCAATGCGACCCGGATAAGGAGAACCTGTGCCTGTACGGCAACCCCGACGGGACTTGGGAGGTGCAGCTCCCCGCGGAGGAGGTCCCGCCGGAGCTCCCCGAGCCCGCGCTCGGCATCAACTTCGCCAGGGACGGGATGCAGGCGCGTGCCGCTCGCGTTGTTGCGTTTTTTTCCCGCTCCGTCCCATCGGAAATCCGCGCGTCTCGCTCCTCCTCCCGGCGCGGTCCGCTGACGCCCTCGATATCTCCCTCGATATCTCCCGATGTAACAGCGCAAGGACTGGCTCGCGCTCGTGGCGGTGCACTCGGACGCGTGGTTGATGGCGGTCGCGTTCTACTACGGCGCGAAGTTCGACGCGAAGGAGAGGTGCGCGCGCGAGCGCTCATTATTCATTTCGCGCTTTAGGTTCTCACGAACGCCGCTGACGCGCTCCGTTCTTCGACGCAATTCACAGGGAGAAGCTGTTTAAGAGCATCAACTCGATGCCCACGGTGTACGAGGTCCTCTCCGGGAAGGCGTCCGCGGGGAAACCGAAGGCGAACAAGAAGGCCGCGGCGGCGACGGTGCGTCCGCGCGAGAGACCGCGTCGTCGAGAATTTCGACCCGCTGGCGGGGCGGACGGACGGATTTCATTCAGCGCGCCGGGCGTCCTCCGCGTTCGCGCGCGCGAGGGCGCGCGCGACGCTCCCATCCTCCGTCCGACCCGCCGATTCGGTTCTCGGCCCTTTTCTCCTCTCGACGACGCCCGCGCGCGTCTCTTCGGCGCCGCGTCGCGCGCGCCCGAGCCCCGCCATCTCGCGCGTCTCCCGCGGTGTGCCCACGTTGGAAGACACGCTCCTCCGCGCTAACCGTCGAATTCTTCGCATCTCTTCCCGTCCTCCGTCGACGCAGGCGCCCGCGAAGAAGGCGCGGATGGACGACCTCCCGGTCGTCACCGCGGCCGGGCTCCGGAAACCCTCCCCGGGGTTCATCCTTCCCGCGGACGGGAACTTGAACGCGCTGAACAACGCTCGCATCGAGGTCCGTCCCCCGCTCTCCGTCGCCGGATTCCGAGCGAACGCTCCGCTTCGCGCGAAAAAACAAAAAAAAAACTCGCCGCGCGATGTTTTCATCCATCTCAAAATCTCAGAAATCCATCCGTCCGATTCCCTCTGACGAACTCCCTCGTCCTCCCCTCTCCTCTCCCGACGAACGACAGCTGTTCTGGCCGGACGACGGGATGTGGTACAGCGCGGAGGTGGTGTCGCTGAACAACCGCGCGAGGAGCGCGAAGGTGCTGTACGCGACCGGGGACGTGGAGACGCTGTCGATCGACGAGATCGCCGCGGAGGGGCACCTCAACGTGTGCGATCAGTGAGGTGCGTTCTGGTTACACTGGTCCCCGTACGACCGCGTCGGCGTGGTGAACGCCGATCCTTAAGGACTTTTCCCGGCGCATCTCTCCGCCCAGGGTCCCTCGCTTTCAATCCCCGCCCGCGACACCTTTGAACTCCATCTGACGCCTTTCAACTCCACCCCGACGTTCGCTCGTATAGAACAGCCCTGAATCGATCGATCGATGGAGGAGACCGAGACCGACCGTTCCCCACGCGATGCGACGACCCCGCGGCGCGTTGAACCGTCACTCACTCCTTAAGGACAGACAGGACCTGACGCGTCCCACCACCTCGCCGGCGTGTTTTAGGCACGCGGCGCCCTCTGTAATACCACGACGCCAAAAGAACGTGCGTACGATACTCCTCTACTCGTGATGACAATCCGATACACGGTACTACTGTACGCGCGCGTCCTCCTCCCGCCCGTCGGTCTATCGCTGCTGCTGGTGCTGGTGTTGGTAGTGTTGCCCCCGCGCCGGGTTCACGCGCATCCCCGCGCCGAGCTGCTGATACTTCCCGTACTGATGCGGGTGCTGCGGCGGCGGCGGCGGCGGCGCCGGCGCCGGCGGAGGATGGTACCGCCGCGGTTGGTGAAACACCGGCGGCGGCGCGACGCCGCCGCCGCCGCCGCCGCCGCCGCCGCCGCCGTCGAACCCCCACGTCGCGTTCTGCGCCGCGTGCGCCGGGTTCATCCCGTGTCCGCGGTCGGTCGGAAGCACGAGCGCGGGGAAATCCGCGCTCCCGCCGCCGCCGCCGTAGCCGTTCCCTCCCCCCCCCGGCTGCCGCCGCGAGTACTCGTCGCGCTCGTACCCGCGCTCGCGCTCGTTCTCCAGCCGTCGATGCGAGTACTGCTGCTGCGACTGGTGACCGTACTCGTACGGCGCGCTCTGCTGCTCGTACCGCGCGCGACCGTACTCGTACTCGTACTCGTACTCGCGCGCCCCCGGCCAGTCGCCGCCGTCGCGCGCGCGGTACTCGTGATCGCCGAGCGCGGCTCGCGACGACGCCGACGGCTGCGCGAACCTCGCCGCGCCGCGATCGAAGTCCGGGTCGAGCTGGTCCGCGAAGTCGTTCCGGACGATCGCCCTCGAGGCGGGCTTGCCGCCGCCGCCGCCGCCGATGCCGCCGCGGCCGCCTCGTCCCCGGCCGCCGCCTCGTCCCCGGCCGCCTCTCCCTTCGCCGTCGCCGCCGCCGCCGCCG
>Ga0181554_1002535_pt1 | contig 16139 bp, 17 predicted proteins | sample 011ome_16_FD_145602 | JGI IMG/M metagenome (GOLD analysis project Ga0181554, IMG submission 145602) | Coastal salt marsh microbial communities from the Groves Creek Marsh, Skidaway Island, Georgia - 011503CT metaG (spades assembly) | ecosystem: Environmental > Aquatic > Marine > Intertidal zone... | reverse complement strand
GGGAGTTGGTGTCGATTGATGATTTGATGACCGGCGTAGATTTCAAAGTTTTCAGCGGCCCAGCGCTGGATCCGGAGAGCCGTGTCGCTGCGCTGAGGGTGCCGGGCGGTGCCACGCTTTCGAGAAAGGAAATCGACGATTACACGCAATTTGTTGGTGTCTACGGAGCGCGCGGGCTAGCCTGGATTAAGGTGAATGACCTCGCGTCGGGGGTGGAAGGCCTGCAGTCTCCCATCATCAAGTTCATGCCGGATGCCACGGTGATGGCACTGCTGGATCGTGTCGGCGCACAAGAAGGTGACATTCTGTTTTTCGGCGCAGACAAGCGATCCATTGTGAATGAATCCTTGGGCGCCCTGCGATTGCGTGTGGCGGCTGATCTCGGTCAGGTGAGAGATGGCTGGGCGCCACTGTGGGTCGTTGATTTTCCGATGTTCGAGCGCGACGAGCGCGGCGGCCTGACCGCCCTGCATCACCCGTTTACGGCACCTTCCTGCTCCGCCGAGGTGCTGGAAGCTGACCCTGAAGCGGCGCTCTCCCAAGCTTACGACATGGTGTTGAATGGCAGTGAGATTGGTGGCGGATCGGTGCGCATTCACGATCAAGCAATGCAGACAGTCGTTTTTGACTTGTTGGGGATTGGCCAGGAGGAGGCAGAGTCCAAATTTGGATTTCTGCTCGGTGCTCTGCGACACGGTGCACCCCCCCACGCGGGGTTGGCCTTCGGGCTCGATCGTCTGGTGATGCTGATGGTCGGGGGACACTCCATCAGGGACGTCATCGCATTTCCCAAGACGCAAAGCGCGCAATGCGTCATGACCGAGGCGCCGGGGTTGGTCTCCGATCAGCAGCTAAAGGAACTATCGCTTAAGCCGCGGCGGACAGAACCCCAGTCGATGGCGTGAGAGGCTAACGATGGCCGGCCACAGTAAATGGGCAAATATCAAGCATCGCAAAGCGGCGCAGGATGCCAAGCGGGGAAAGCTATTTACCAAGTTGATTCGTGAGCTCGTTGTCGCCGCAAGAGCCGGCGGACCTGTGGCGGAGGATAATCCTCGTCTTCGCGCTGCGGTAGACAAGGCTCTGGGTGCCAATATGAAGCGCGATACCATCGACAACGCGATCGCGCGCGGGGCGGGCACCAACGACGCCGATAATATGGAAGAGCTCACCTATGAAGGCTATGCCCCCGGTGGTGTGGCGGTCTTGGTCGAGGTCATGACGGATAACCGTAATCGAACGGTCGCAGAGGTCCGTCATGCCTTTACCAAGCGAGGGGGCAACCTGGGTACCGATGGTTCGGTCGCTTATTTATTCTCAAGAACAGGACTTATTCAGTTTGCTCCCGGAGCTGACGAAGATGCGATCATGGAGGTTGCACTGGATGCTGGTGCGGAGGACGTGGTGATGGACGCCGATGGTGCTGTCGATGTGCTGACGCCATGGGAGAGCCTTAGCGATATTCGCGATGCGCTAACCGGTGCGGGGCTTCAGCCACTGCAAGCCGAGGTGACGATGTTGCCGAGCACGGCAATTCAAGTAGATACCGAGAACGCCCCGGCGGTCGTGGGATTGATCGACATGTTGGAAGACCTAGACGATGTGCAAAACGTTTACTCCAATGCGGATATTCCGGAATCTGTCCTCGCGGACCTGTAAATGACGTTTGTCGCTTAATCGTTCACACTAACCGCTCTTTTAGGCCGGTTGCCCACATGACAACTATTCTTGGGGTCGATCCTGGATCGAGGAAAACAGGTTTTGGCATTCTTCGTGTCGAGGGAGGACGCTCTGTTTATGTCGCCAGTGGCACCATCCGGTTGCCGGTCAAAGAAAACTTGCCGTCACGATTGAGCGTGCTGTTTGATTCGCTGACAGAAATCATTGACACCTATGAGCCGACAGAAGCGGCGATAGAACAGGTTTTTATGGCTAAAAGCGCCGACGCCGCGCTCAAATTGGGTCATGCGAGAGGAGCGGCGATGGTGGCCTGTGTGACCAGGCAGCTCATTGTCCATGAATATGCGGCGCGTCAGATCAAGCAATCTGTCGTGGGCACTGGCGCCGCAACCAAACATCAGGTGCAGCACATGGTGGTGGCCCTATTGGGTTTGTCCGAAGCGCCAGCAGAGGATGCCGCTGACGGTCTGGCCGCGGCGCTGTGCCACTGCCATGCTGCGGGGCTTTCTGCTGCTGTCTCGGCAAGCAGGTTCAGAGCGGGCCGGTTAAGGTAGAGTGACGACATGATCGGACAAATTCGCGGCAAGCTCATCGGAAAGCAGGTGCCAGACATTCTGGTCGAGGCCGGTGGTATCGGCTACGAAATACAGGTGCCAATGACCACGGTATATCAGCTTCCCGACCTCGGCAGCGAGGTGACGCTACTCACACATTTGGTCGTGCGCGAGGATGCGCAGTTGTTGTTTGGCTTTATTGAGCCGGCGGATCGTCGTCTGTTTCGGGAATTGATCAAAGTGAGTGGCGTGGGTCCCCGGCTTGCGTTGATACTGCTTTCCGGTATGGACGCGGCCGATTTTGCCCGCTGCATGCAGCGCGACGATGTAACGGCCCTTGTGGCCTTGCCCGGTGTTGGACGAAAAACTGCGGAGCGGTTGCTGGTGGAAATGCGAGACAAGGCAGGGGACTGGCTTGACGAATTATCACCAGAGGCAGGAGAGCGTGCCGCGTCAGTTGATCGAGATGTGGATCGGACTGACCAGCGCTCCGAGGCGGAACATGCATTGGTCTCTTTGGGTTACAAGCTTACCGAGGCGGCAAAGCTGATCGCGAGCGTCGATGCGCCAGAGGGCGTTTCTACAGAGGAATTAATTCGTCTGGCCTTGCGCATCGCGGGAGGTAACAAGGGGTGAGGTGTCGGGCAGGGGGCGCGCCATGGTGATTGAAACTGATCGATTGGTAGCGGCGGGAGCGCCCGAGCGTGGTGACGAGGTGATGGATCGCGCCATTAGACCGCGGCGGCTGGCAGATTATATTGGCCAGCGCGTGGTTCGTGAGCAGATGGAGATTTTTCTATCCGCAGCGCGCGGGCGCGGAGAGCCACTGGACCACACGCTGATTTTTGGACCGCCAGGATTGGGCAAGACCACATTGGCAAGCATTGTGGCAGAAGAGATGGGCGTGCAGTTGAGGACGACGAGCGGTCCGGTCCTAGAGAAAGCCGGGGACGTAGCCGCTTTGATGACCAATCTAGAGCCCGGTGACGTGTTATTTATTGATGAAATTCACCGCTTAAGTCCGTATGTGGAGGAAGTTCTGTACCCTGCGATGGAGGACTTCCAGCTCGATATTATGATTGGAGAGGGTCCTGCAGCGAGATCGATCAAACTTGATTTGCCTCCGTTTACGCTGGTGGGGGCGACCACGCGCGCGGGGCTACTCACGTCTCCCTTGCGAGATCGTTTTGGGATTGTTCAGCGACTGGAATTTTATGACGCATCCGAGCTCAGCCAGATTGTAAGGCGCTCGGCAGGCATCCTAGAAATCCCGATAGAGGACCCGGGTGCTGCAGCCATCGCCCATCGATCGCGTGGAACCCCCCGCATCGCCAACAGACTACTGCGCCGCGTAAGAGATTACGCTGAGGTAAAAGCTGACGGCGCGGTAACAGGACCAGTGGCTGAGGCGGCGCTAGATATGTTGAGCGTTGACGCGCAGGGTTTCGACCACTTGGATCGGCGTTTGCTGCTTATGATGATTGAGAAATTTGATGGTGGGCCGGTGGGTGTGGATAGCTTGGCCGCCGCGCTGTCGGAAGAGCGGGGCACTATTGAAGACGTGCTTGAGCCCTTTTTGATTCAGCAAGGTTTTATCCTACGCACGCCGAGAGGGCGCATTGCAACGCGTCATGCATACGCTCACTTTGGCATCCCTTTTCAGGGGACAGGCGCAGAATCTCTGAGTCTCAACCTCGAAGATCCATCATGACGGGGGAATTTTCCTTGCCCATTCGGGTCTACATAGAGGATACCGATGCGGGGGGCATTGTTTATTACGTAAATTATCTGAAGTACCTCGAGCGGGCGCGGACCGAGTTTATGCGAGCGCTGGGCGTACATCGTGCCGCGCTGTCCGATGACGGCTGGATATTTGTTGTATCTCGTTTGTCGGTCCGATATCTGCTGCCAGCCAAACTGGACGAAGAGATTGTGGCGACCGCCCTCGCGCACCAAGTGGGAGGCGCCACCATCGACTTCACTCAGACGATCCGTCGCGCCGATAGCGTGTTGTTGCAAGGCGATGTGCAAATCGCGTGTGTTGATCAGTCCTCGGGTCGACCGCGCCGAATTGCTGGTGATATCAGAGAGCGGTTGCTGGCCGCAGCACAAACTGAAAGGAACGGGGTATGACGCAGGAACTCGGCATATGGGAACTGGTTCTCGGAGCAAGTATCGTGGTGCAGATCGTTATGCTGATCTTGGTACTCGCTTCGATTACTTCTTGGTTTTTGATTATTCAGCGGACCATGCTGATGCGGCGGACCGATGATGAGCTACTGTCATTTGAAGAGCGGTTCTGGTCGGGCATCGACCTCGCTCAGCTCTATCGAGAGGGGAATCAGGCGGTCGCGGACGGGCAACTGCCGACAGGCGTTGAAAGTCTTTTTCGCGCCGGCTTTAAGGAATTCTCGCGGTTATCACAGCAGTCCGATATTGATGCGGATGCAGTACTGGAAGGGTCGCGTCGTGCGATGAAGGTCGCGTTAATGCGAGAAACTGACCGTATCGAGCAGCACCTGCCGTTTCTGGCGTCAGTGGGGTCCACCAGCCCATACATTGGTCTCCTGGGGACTGTTTGGGGAATTATGCATTCCTTTCGGGGGCTGGCTAATGCGACTCAGGCGACTCTGGCAAGCGTTGCCCCCGGTATCTCTGAGGCGCTGATTGCCACTGCGATGGGCCTGTTTGCCGCGATTCCCGCCGTGTTGGCTTATAACAAGTTGGCCGCGCGGAGCGATGTATTGCTGAATCGGTATGAGACTTTTGTCGACGAGTTTTCTGGCATTCTTCAGCGGCAAGCCTATGCGTTAAAGGCGCAGCAGGGGCAAAGGCGGTGACGCTTCGTAGGCGGCGGATGCTGGCCGAGATCAACGTCGTCCCCTATATCGACGTCATGTTGGTGCTACTCGTGATTTTTATGGTCACCGCACCCATGCTGATGCAGGGCGTAGAAGTCAAATTACCCGAAGCCACTGCCTCGCCGGTCGATAATCAGGATGCTGAACCGCTTATTGTCTCCATCGATGATCGTGGGCAGCTCTTTTTGAACCTGGGTGTTGATGAAAAGCAGTCGCTGGAGCTCGCGACGATACGTCAGCGCGTTGCCGCCGTATTAAGACGGACGCCGGATAAGCCGGTCTTGGTCTGGGGAGATAAGCGCGTAGCTTATGGTGATGTAGTCGTCGTGATGACGGCGCTACAGGAGGCGGGAGCGCCTTCGGTGGGTTTGGTGACAGAGAACCCTGCTGACAACGGATGACCGCTGACCGCTTCCTTTTTGTCGGATTGCCAACAGTATTCTCGTTGCTGTTTCATATCGCGGTGGCGTCGCTTTTGTTCTTACGCTGGTCTGCGCCTACGGAGGTGATTGCATCGGTACCGGTAGCGCTGCCGATACAGGCCACCGTTGTCGACGCAGAGGCCGTGAGACCAGTTAAAAAGCCCAAGCCCAAGCCCCAACCTAAACCCAAGCCCAAGCCCAAACCGTCGCCCGTGCCCGAGACCCAACAAGAACCCGCACCAGTCATCGCGCCCCAACCGAAAGCGCCCACACCCTCGGTTGCGGTGGAGGTGCCTTCAAAGATGGATGCAAAGCAACTGGCTGCATTGACTCGTGAGGAGTTGACCGCGCTCATCGATTCGGAGCAAGTATTCGCGGGGACCAATGCGCCCTCTATGCGCGATGTGGTTGCTGCAACAATTCAGGCGGCAGTGATCGGTCGATGGACTCGCCCGCCCAGCGCTCGCAACGGCATGGTGTCAATATTATCGATACAATTGGTGCCCACAGGAGAAGTGGTCGGAGTTTCTGTTGTTCAGTCCAGCGGTAACTCGGCCTTTGATCGAAGTGCGATGACAGCCGTTGAGCGCGCCGGGCGTTTTCCCGAAATCACAAAACTGGATAACCGCACTTTCGAGGCGAACTTTCGCCGTTTTCAATTGATATTCAAGCCCGAGGATTTGAGGTACTGAAAATGCTCATGAGAAATTTCTTTGTGCTGCTGATGGGAGCCTATGTTTGCTGCGCGTCGGCTGAACTACAGATTGAAATTAATCAGGGTGTGGAGAACCCAACCCCCGTAGCAATCGTACCGTTTGCCTGGCAAGGGATAGGCGCGGCGCCGGAGGATGTGGCGCAGATCGTCGACTCAGATCTTGCGCGTAGCGGTCAGTTTTCTCCCGTGAGTCGTCGGGACATGCTGAGCTTTCCCAGCCGGGAATCGGAGATGTATTTCAGGGATTGGCGCGCGATATCCGCCGAATATGTATTGATCGGCAGAGTCACTGCCGGGACGCAAGTGAGAATTGATTTCCAGTTGTTCGACGTTACCCGCCAAACAGCGGTAGAGACAGGCACCGTGACCGGCCCTTTGAGCGAATTACGGATGCTGGCCCATCGTGTCTCCGACCAGGTTTACGAGACGCTGTCCGGGATCCCAGGCGCATTTGCCACTCGCCTGCTGTACGTCTCCGTGACCCGAAACCCAGCTGGAAAAGACTTTTATCGGTTAACGCTTGCGGATTCCGATGGAAGGCGCCCAATCGTGTTGCTGGAGGGACGGGATCCTATTCTCTCTCCGACATGGTCCCCAGATGGCCGCGAGATCGCTTATGTTTCTTTCGAGACATCGCGTCCCGCAATTTACCGACAGAATCTGTTAACGGGTCAGCGAGAGCAACTGACCAACTTCAAGGGGTTGAACAATTCGCCGGCGTGGTCACCGGACGGTAACAGTATGGCTTTGGTGCTTTCTAAGGACGGAAACCCTGACGTCTACCTTCTCAATCTGTCGAGTCGATCACTGACGCGATTAACCCGACATTTTGCGATTGATACTGAACCCACCTGGATGCCCGATGGGAAGTCGCTGTTGTTTACCTCGGACCGCGGGGGCCGACCACAGATTTACCGTTACGATTTGCGCACCAACAAAATTGAGCGAGTGACATTTGAGGGGCCTTACAATGCGAGGGCGAGAGTCGCGCAAGACGGTCGCAACGTAGCACTGGTGCATCAGAGAAACGGGCGGTACCACATTGCCGTATTCGATTTGGTAACCGATCGGCTGACCGTGCTAACGGAGACAAGCCTCGATGAAAGTCCCAGCATCGCCCCGAACGGGTCGATTGTTCTTTATGCGACCAAGCGCGGCGAGGAAAGCATCCTGGGTGCAGTTGCAGTGGATGGGGGCGTGAGATTCAGTCTGCCCGCGCGCGAGGGAAGTGTTCAGGAACCCGCCTGGTCTCCTTATGTGACACCTTGAGGTTTGACGCAATTTTTTTTGCAACGGGCAGAGGAAAATGCAGTGGTTATGCGCTACATTAGGCGCTTCTAGGTTTCCACACACTGGGGAAAGGTAAGAACCATGAAAAACGTAACGCTTTACACAAAGTGGCTGGGTCTGGTTTTCGCAGCGCTAATTTTGGCAGCCTGTTCCGGTAACGATACCAAGGAGCAGGAGGCGGCGGCCGCGGCTGCCGAGCAGGCAGCTCAAGAAGCCGCCGCGCAAGAGACAGCACAGGAGGAGGCTGCGGCCGCCGCAGCCGCAAGTCAGAGAGAGGCTGAAGCTGAGGCCGCAGCTATGGGCACGGTCTTCTACTTTGATTTCGATAGCTCTTCTCTGACGGATGAGGCACGCGTTCAGGTTGATGCCCACGTCGCTGCGTTGCTCGGGAACAGCGACAATGTTCGTTTAGAGGGGCACACAGATGAGCGAGGTACGCGGGAATATAATCTGGCCCTGGGTGAGCGACGCGCCAATGCGGTTCGGGATTACATGGTTGCCAATGGTGTTCCGAGCTACCGCATAGAGACAGTGAGCTATGGGGAAGAAAATCCGGTTGCCTATGGCTCTGGTGAGAGCAACTGGCAGCAGAACCGTCGCGTTGAGCTCAAATAACTGAGGAAGAGACTTTGACAGTATTACCCATCAAGCCGGCGCTTTGTGCCGGCTTTTTGTTATTGGGCGCCATTGTGGTGCCCGTCGTGGCTCAGGATTATGTCGATGTGGAAGCGGAGCGCCGAGCCGCGGCGGAAAATCTCAATGTGCCAGCGAATGACAATGCCGATGCCGATGCCGATGCCGCAACTTATGCGGGAATTCGGCCGTATTCAGGTTCCACCACAGTGGCTGCTCCACCGGCCGAGGCTGTTCAAACGACAGTTACTGGTAACGACTCCGGTAGCCTGGTGTTGCGAGTGCAGCAGCTAGAAGCTGACGTCAGGCGCTTAAACGGGCTTTTGGAAGAGGCGAATCAAGCGCTGACCCGGTTAGAGGCTCAGAGTCTGGAGCGATACGTTGATCTGGACCGTCGGATCGCTGCCGGTGCTGCCGCCGATGGGATCGTAGAGGGCTCGAGCGCTGACTCGAGCGCACCAATGTCACCCACGAACGGTGCAGGGGAGGACGCGGGCCCTGAGGGCAACGCTGATCCACAGGTCGGTGAAGAGGCTGCCTATCGCGCCGCGTATGAGTTGGTTCGGGAAAAGTCATTTGATGAGGCAGTAACAGCTTTCCTCGCATTTCTGGCTGATTTCCCCTTTGGTCGATATGCGCCTAATGCCCATTACTGGCTGGGCGAGCTCTACCTTGTTCTTGACCCCCCGGACCCTGAACTGGCGCGTCAGAGCTTTAAGCTGCTGTTAGATCAATACCCCGCTGATCCCAAGGTACCTGATGCGCTCTACAAGCTGGGCCGCGTTCAGTTCATCAAGGGTAATCGGCAGCGCTCACAGGAATATCTTGACGAAGTGATACGTGAGTATCCCTCACATGCTGCTGCACAGTTGGCGCGGCAGTTCCTTCTGGATAACTTTTAAGGTCTCGTCCAAGGCTTGAAAGAGAGGGACGTCGATTGGGCGTTCGGGAACAAACTGCCTAGTCCCGAGTGTCCAAACGAGGAAATACTCAACCGCCGGTATGCACGTTTTTTTTCAGGACAGCGAGACAAGTGGCCCTGTCTATTGGGTCAGCTATCACTGCGCGAGTCCTTGCGCTGCTGAATAGCGTGGGACGATTGCCGAGTGGCCAAGCAGGCCTGAAGCAGCGATTTCTGTTGGGTCGGGCACACGACCTCTGCAACACTGCAGTGGCACACGTACTGACAGGTCGGTGCTGTGTGTTTCTCTGTGATCTGGGTATGGGGCCGCGAACCGCTATTAGGACTTGAATTTTTGACCGTTAGCGTTAGCATACGCGCCTCCTCTGTTTTGGGCCGTTAGCTCAGTCGGTAGAGCAGTTGGCTTTTAACCAATTGGTCGCTGGTTCGAACCCAGCACGGCCCACCATTACAACGAACCACCCCAGGGGTGGTTTTTTTATGAGTTGCGACGGCGCTTTGGCGGTAACCGTCGCTGCACTGTTTGAAGAAAGTTGGGAGAGCCCCGTGTCACAGACTTTTTACCCACCGCAGCGCACCTTGATGGGCCCGGGGCCTTCTGATGTATCGCCAAGAGTGTTGGCGGCCGCGGCGCGTCCGACGATCGGCCATCTTGATCCCTTGTTCGTCGGGCTTATGAATGATGTGAAAAGGCTGCTGCAGTTCGCTTTCCAGACCCGTAATGAGCTGACGATCCCCCTCTCTGCGCCGGGATCAGCGGGCATGGAAGCGGCGTTTGTCAACATGCTTGAGCCAGGTGATAAGGCGATTGTGTGTCAAAACGGTGTGTTTGGCGGACGTATGAAGGAAAATGTTGAGCGCTGCGGTGGCACTGCTGTGATGGTTCAGGATCGATGGGGTGACCCGGTCGATCCCGAAAAAGTCGCGGAGGTCATACGGACCAATCCGGATGCCAAGCTCTTGGCCTTTGTTCATGCCGAAACCTCCACCGGGGTGCGCAGTGATGCCCAGCTGTTGTGCGCCATGGCGAAAGAAGCGGGACTCCTGACGATCGTTGACGCCGTAACTTCACTGGCCGGTATCGATTTGCCTGTCGATGAATGGGGAGCTGACGTTGTTTATTCCGGTACCCAAAAGTGTCTGTCCAGTTTACCCGGCATCGCGCCGATTACTTTCAGTGCGGACGCGGTGCAGGTCATTACTGCGCGTAAGCACAAGGTACAGAGCTGGTTTCTTGATATGAATTTGATCATGGGATACTGGGGGGAGGGCACAAAGCGCGCCTACCACCATACGGCGCCGGTCAACGCTATTTATGCTCTGCATGAATCGCTGCTGATGCTTGAGGAAGAGGGCCTTCAGGCGAGCTGCGTCCGCCACAAGGCAAATCACCTGAGGTTGGTTGAAGGCCTTTCAAAGCTGGGCCTCGAACTTGCTGTCGCCACGCCTTGGCGACTGCCGCAGCTTAATGCCGTCGTGATTCCTGAAGGCAAGGACGATGCCGCAATCAGGGGCGCCTTGTTGAATGACTTTGATCTGGAGGTAGGTGCCGGCCTCGGGGAGTTGGCGGGCAAGCAGTGGCGCATTGGTCTAATGGGCAGTAGCAGTAACGCGACCAATATCAATCGATGTCTTACCGCTCTGGAGGCGGCACTGCACCAGTGATTGCCCCCGGCATTACCCGTGGCAGGCAAGCATGAACGCAATAATATAACTTCAGTCGGCGTAGTCTGGTTCTTCCTTATCCAGTATCGCCCGAAGCGCCGAAAAGTGTCGTTCAGCCTGCTCAGGATAGTGCTCTAACTCCCTCGCCGTTTTCTCGGCAATCTCGTCAGACAAAACTCGCAGCGGTTGCCCCGTCCACAGCGCCTTGATGTACGTTTCCGCTGCGCGCTCGAAATAATACAGACGGTTGAATGCGTCGGCGACGTCCTCACCGATGACCATGATCCCGTGATTGCACATGATGAGTATGCGCTTCGAGGCGTCAGCAAGGTGTTGGCAACAGCGCTCGGCCTCCTCTTCAAATGCCAGGCCGCCGTACTCCGTATCAATCGCATACCGGTTGAAAAACATCGCACAGTTTTGATCGATTGGCGGCAAGACGGGGTCGGCCAGGGACGACAGAATCGTCGCGTGCGTAGAGTGCACATGGAGCGCTACACGAGCGAGGGGGCACTGACGGTGCAGCGCGCCATGGAGGCCCCATGCAGTAGGGTCGGGGGCATCCGGTCGCTTCATGGTCTCAGGGTCCATGGCATCAACGAGAATGAGATCCGAGGCTTTGATCCTTGAGAAATGAGATTGGTTGGGATTCATCAGAAACTGTGTTCCGTCTTCGTTGACGGCAACGGAGAAATGATTGGCCACGGCCTCGTGAAAATTGAGCCGAGCGGCCCAGCGGAATGCCGCTGCGAGATCCTCGCGCTGGCGCCTATGGCCCAGCTTGGCACCCGGAGTGTGCGGCGATTTCGCACTGGTTAATGGGGGCATCTGTTGACTCTCGGTGGCCCATGAGCGCACACAATAGCACCGCTTTCGTGCTGACGTGAGACCGGTGTGGGGCTGGCTATTGTGGTGTCCATTTTGATTGTGGTGCTTGACCAGAAGGCCGTCGCTGAGAGTGAGGGCTCGCGATGTATACTCAGGGCCCAACCTCTGGCATTGAACAAGGGTGCAGACCAGATGCTTCCTCGCTACAGCGCTGACGACCCAACCTCCGATATTGTCGCTGCGCTTGAGAAAACCGGCGCGGTCATTATCGAAAATGTCGTGCCTGAATCTCTGATCGCAGGGCTCTCTCAGGATTTACGAGCGGAGTTTGACCGTGAGGGACATCTTTATCAGAACGCGTTCAACGGCCATCAAACGCTTCGGGTAGGGGGGGTCACGAAATATTCGGGATATTTCCCCGATTTTCTGCTGCAGCCGACGGTTCTCGCGGTCGCAGACGCCATCTTGAAGCCGCACTGCGAGGTCTATCAGGTGGGTAGTACCACTGCTATCGAGATCTTGCCTGGTGAAAAGGCGCAGGTGCTCCACGCAGATGATGCGTGTTATCCAAGCCATTTGGTGCCCTTCGAGCTTCAGGTTTCTGCGCTGTGGGCGCTGGACGACTTTACTGAAGAGAACGGCGCCACGCGGGTAGTCCCGAAGTCTTGCGGCATTGTTGATCCGGAAGCGGTTACCGACGCGCATGTGGCGCATGCGGTCATGCCAAAGGGCTCGGTCGTGATTTATTTAGGTTCGACGCTTCATGGCGGGGGAGCCAACCGGAGTGCCGAGCCGCGTAAAGCGCTCGTCAACACTTATTGCCTCGGTTGGTTGAGGCAAGAAGAAAATCAGTACTTGACCCTCACGAGGGAAGAGGTGGCGTCCCAATCAGACTCAATGCGGAGAATGCTGGGTTTTCAGGCTCACGGACCCTATTTGGGTGTCTGGCCGGAGGATCCCGATGGTCTGTGGTACGAGACCTGAGCCACACCCTGTATCAAGGCCCTGCCGAAATATTCGAAGCGCCGCGGGGGCCGCGGTGATACCGCCGATAGAGCACTGGATATAACAGCGGCCCAGATAAAATGGCAATCAGTCCGGCCAGCCCGTACCAGCCAATTTCAATGCCGATAAAGCCAAATCGGTCTCGGCCCCACAGCATCACGCTGTGATCCGTCAACGTAATGCCGATCATGAGCATAATGAGAGCCATGGGAGGGAGCACAATTAAAATCAGCGTGTATTTACCCCCTGGAATCCGGAAGGGCCGTGCGAGATCAGGCTCTACAAACCGCAATCGGACTGCAGCGAGGAAGATCAGCGCGTAGGCGCTGACGGTCAACAGCACGTCGATAATCACCAGACTCTGGAAGGGCCCAATGATCAGCACAGCGTTGACCAGTGCGATTAGCAGCAGGGCTGCGATGGGGGTTTGGTAGCGAGCGTTGAGTCTGGCTATGGCCGAGGGAAGTAACCCATCGCTGGCGAGTGCCTGAAGCGGGCGAGCGCCCGAGGCCATATAGTCGAGATAGAGCGCCAAGTTACCTAGCACTACCGAGGCGAGCAGTGCGTGCCCAAGAGCAGTGCCGCCAAGAATGCGACCAATATCGACAAAAGAGACCTTGCCGTCGCCGCTATCGACTGAGAACAGGTCCCACTGACCAAACGCAGCGATGCTGGAGGCAGTCGGCAGCAGGTACATCAGGGCGACAAAGGGTAAAGCCAGCATGAGCGCTTTCGGGACGATACGCTGTGGGTTTTCGATTTCACCGGCAATTGTCGACATCGATTCGTAGCCTGAGTACATCCACATGCCGATACTCAGACCCAGTATTAAAGCGCCATTGCTGCCCAGTAGATCCGTATCCGGTGGCGTGAGCGGGGTCATTGGATTGAACTGCCAGTTTAAGAGCCCGACGACTGCCAGCACCAGGAGGGGACTAATAATCAGCACTGCGAATAGGCTCGAACCAATTGCCACGATCTTGATGCCAAGGATATTGACCCCTGTGAACACGGCAATAATGAACCAGCAGGTCAGGTAATACAGCGTGTCATCAAAACCGATCTGGTTTTGCAAATAGGTCACACTCAGAACGATGTAGAGCGAGGTGTCTACGAGGATGGCCAGTGACCACCACCACCCTGCTTGAAATCCCCAGAATTCGCCCAATCCGCGGCGGGTCCATACATAGAATCCACCATTGTTGGGCAGTGCCGAACCCAGCTCGCTGGCGATCAATGCCATCGGCAGCGCCCAGAAGATCGGAAGTAATATCAATAGCAACAATGTCAGGCCCGGCCCGGCGCTGGACACCATCTCCTCAATGCCAAAGGACCCACCGGAAACAAAGATGTAAATCATGAAGAATGCGCTGAACAGCGGCACGCGAGTGCGTTTTATCACGGCGCTTGGCCTATTGTCTGCGTCTGGTCGCTGCAAGGTTTGCCTCTAACCGCATTCTTGGAATCACCGATTTGCATCCGTGTCAGTTCGGGCGTCAGCCACCTTCAAGTTCGCAGTATATTACCGACGATGAGGGGGGTGAGATGGTTCCGTCCGCTGTAGCGAGCATCGAAGCTCAGCTGAGGCTCGCTTCCAGTGAATGCAAATACCAGCGCACGAACTGCTGCAGCGTGAACTCGAACTCCGGATGATACGGGCCCGGCTCGAAGAACCGTGAGTTAACCCCCGCCGCATTCCGGGTGATGATGTACTCATCTTCCAATGTCGTGTGATGCCAAAGCCAGGTCACTTTGTCGAGATCGTAATCTTTGCCCTCTTCAGCGTCGTTTCGAACAAACCACACCAGCTCCATATCGGTCTCGGTCAATGAGCGAGGGATAAATCGGTACAGGACACAATGATCCGGATAATTGAGCATGAAGGTCAGCGGGCCCATTTGGAAATCGCCCGCGCCGCCATCGTAGTCTTTAAAGTTACCCATGAGAGGTGCGACGGGCTGGCCATCCTCGCTGCCTGTCACGGAGCCGTCGAATAGGCCATAGCGCATCGTATGCGCGCAGGCGCCAAAGCTGGGCGCATCCAGATAGATCTCGGTGTGCTCCTTGGAGATTCCTGGGATGCCCGTGATTTCCTCGGCCCGCTCCAGCATTTTGGCAACAATCGGCCCTGACTTCTCTTCGAGGTCTTTCAGCGTATGCAGGCGCGCATAGGCGCGATGGGACGTCGCGCAGTGATAACACTCCAGATAATTTTCAATCGCCAGCTTCCAGTTCGCGTCAACGCGATAGGTTTTTCGATGGGCGACCTTGGCGTTATCCAGATCGTAGGCCCCCAGAGGCTCGCGGATATTCTCAAGTGAGGCCAGGAAATCGCCGGCTGCTGGGTCGCAGTTGATGAACACCAGGCCCATATAGGTGACGCATTGCACGGGTTTCAGGCCATGCGCTGCGGCGTCAAAGCCAGGCATTACGTGGGTTTCTCTCGCGGCTTTCAGAGAGCCGTCGATGTTGTAAACCCAACCGTGATAGGGACAAACATAGGTCTTGCGACTGCCACTTCGCTCTTCGCACACCCGGGCCCCACGGTGACGGCAAATATTGTGCATGGCGGCAATCTCGCCCGTCTCTGTGCGCGCGACAATAATCGAATCCTCGCCGATATCTAGGAGTTGATAGTCACCCGCGGTGGGGATTTCGCTGGCGTGCAGTGCATAGATCCAGCTTTTGAAAATCAGGTGCCCCAGCTCCTGCTCATGCACGAGGTGTGAGCGATAGAAATAAGGATCCATCGCATGGTGAGGCCGGACTTTTTCAGCCTTCAGCTTGTCACGCATGCGCTCGAAGGAATCGTCTACTGAAGTCGCAATGGTATGCATGGTTACTCTTAACCAGTCTCTCGTTATTCAGTGGGGAGGGGCTGGAGTTTGCCAGCGCTTGGGCGATTTGAATATCGGCGCGTCGATCACTTTGCAGGGCGCCAGCAGTCGGGTCCAATGCAATTCGCGCTGGTAATAAATCTCAGCTACCAGCTGGTCTCCTACCGCTCCGTGTGGCATTTCGATCTGGGCGTAGGCGATATTGGCTTTGGCGGTGGGGCACCACGCGGCCGACGTTACAGTCCCCACTTGCTGGTCTCCCTTGAGGATAAAGGAATGCTCCGCCGGCTTATTGCCCTCGACATCCAGCATTGCAAAACGGTAACGAGACCCTTTTGCTCTTTCCTTCAGCAGCGCGCTCCGGCCGTTGAAGAGCGGCTTATTGAAATCCACCAGCCACTCCAGACCTAATTCAAACGGACTTCTGGACCGACCGACGCGGACGATTTCTTCAGCTGGCATAAAGTCGACATTTGCCTGCAGAAAACCCGCCTCGATACGCGCGAGTTCTAGGGCGTGGGAGCCGATGGGTTTAATGAGATAGTCGCGACCCAATTCGAACAGCTGGTCCCACAGTGCTTCGGCCGACTCGGGCGGAATCCATACTTCATAGCCCAGATCACCGGTAAAGCCAGTGCGACTCACCATCAGGGGTCGCCCTTCAAAGGTGTAGTGTGCGATACCGAAAGGCTTCAATTGGTTGAGATCAGTACACCCCAGCAAGGTT
>Ga0181554_1002532_pt1 | contig 16144 bp, 9 predicted proteins | sample 011ome_16_FD_145602 | JGI IMG/M metagenome (GOLD analysis project Ga0181554, IMG submission 145602) | Coastal salt marsh microbial communities from the Groves Creek Marsh, Skidaway Island, Georgia - 011503CT metaG (spades assembly) | ecosystem: Environmental > Aquatic > Marine > Intertidal zone >... | reverse complement strand
CGCGAAGCCGTCCGCGCGCGTCGCGCGCGCGCGCGCGACGCCCGCGCGCGCTTCCGCCGCCGCGTCGGACCAACCATCGTCCCAATCTAGGGTAACAACGACGCGACGCAATCATCAGTCGCCGTCTCCGCACAAGTCGTGCGTGGGCGATTGGTGCGAAGAGTCCTTCACCGTCGGATGCGTCGACGACTTCTGCGACGAGTCGTTCGTCGAGGACGAGGGCTGCGTCGGCGACTGGTGCGACGAGGCGTACAAAGAGAGCGCCATAGGCGTGAAGATGCCCGTAGCGCCGATCCCGGGGAAGTCGCCCTCGGTGCGCACCGGAAAGAAGTCGACGTCGGCGGCGATGCACGTCTGGGCCGCGGCGAAGAAGAGCGACGACGGATGCGTCGGCGACTGGTGCGACGAGCTCGACGGCAACAACGACGACGGATGCGTCGGCGACTGGTGCGACGAGGGCTGCGTCGGCGACTGGTGCGACGAGGAGAAGAACGACGACGGATGCGTCGGCGACTGGTGCGACGAGTCGTGGAACGGGACCCTCAGGCGCGTTCTATCTCACACTGGTCCCCATACGACCCGTTCCTTAAGGACTTTCTCTCCCGGCGCATCTCTCCGCCCACCCCTCGGTTTCAATCCCGACACACCTCGACGCCTTTTAACTCCCGACTGACGCCTTTCAACTCCACCCCGACGTCGCTTTGTGTGGAATGGAACGGCGCTCAGATCCCGCCGCGGCGCGCTCCTCTCCGCCGTCGCCGTCTCCTCCGCGATCGCGACGTTCTTCTCGTCCCCGCCCGACGCCTACGCGCTCGGGGATGTCGGCAGCGCCGCGCCGAAGTTCACGCTCCCGGCGACCGGCGGCGGGACCGTCGCGCTCGAAGACGTCCTCAAGGCGAACAAGTACACCGTGCTGTATTTTTACAACCAGGACTTCTCGCAAGGGTGCAGCATCGAGGCGGAGCGATTCAACCAGGCGCTCCCGGATTTCGCCAAGAAAGGCGCCGAGGTTGTCGGCGTGTCCATGGACAACATGGAGAAGCACGAGGAGTTCTGCACCGCGAAAGGGTTAGGGTTTAAGCTTCTCAGCGACGGCGACGGATCCGTGTCCGCGTCCTACGGCGCGGATCTCAAGATTCCGATCCTCGGCAAGTTCTCCGACCGACAGACGTTCCTCATCGACGCGTCCGGGACGATCAAAGGGCACTGGCTCGAGAGAGACGGGAGCATGGGGAACGTGAAGACGCCGGCGCACACGCAGCAGATTCTCGAAGCGATCGACAAGCTTTAAGAAGAGAGCGAGCGACGACGACGATATTCTTTTCAATTCTTTTTCTTCTTCCTGGTCACGAGTAAGGTTTAATGAAGTAATACAAGTCATCATCAGGTGTACGTGTAAGTTGTTACCGCTTCTCTTCTATCTAATAAGTTCATCTACCTATCCGGGTGCATCGCCGCCGCGTACTTCTTCTGCATCTTCCGCAGCGCGACGAGCTCCTTGTGCGCCTGCTTCCACGCCGCCTTCCGCACCGCTTTCAACCGCTTCTCCTCCAACTTTTTCGCGCGTCGCACCGCCCGCACGCTCTCCGGAGGCTTCGGCGGCGGCCGCCCGACCCACCGCCGCATCATCGCGTCCTTATCTTCCAACAGCGCGCCCGCCGCGAGGTGCCTCGGGAGATCCTTCGACGTGATGCTCTGCCCCGCTCCCCCCGCAGACGCCGCAGACGATAACACCGACGCGCGCGCGTATTCCGGAAGCGATCGCGGCGCTCCCGCTGCGTGTCCCGTCGCGCGTTGGATCGCGCCGTAGCCGACGCGTCTGGCCTCCGCGGCGCTCTCTTCGCCCCACGTCTCGTCCGTCACGCGCACGCGCTCGAGCTCCTGTATCACCGCCTCGCGTCGCATGTCGATCGCGGCCCACCAGGAGAGGACGCGGTGCTTGGTTTCGTCGTCGAATCCGTCGACGTTTTCTCGCGTCGTCGCGTCTCTTCCGGCGCGGAGCGCCCACGGCGGCGGCGCCTCGTGTTTCATCCACGCCGGGGTCGGCTTCGGCGTCCACGCGCGCGCGCGGCCGTATCGCTCGCGGTACTCCCACTTCATCATCTCGTTGTACTCGTCGAGGCGTTGTTTGAGGAAGTCTACGTACGCGCGCGAGCGCGCTTCTTCTTCTTTGTCGTAGTTTTCCCACCGGAGGGACGCGCCCGCGCGCGCGTACGAAACCGGGGTGCCGTCGAAGTTGATCCGCCGCCGTCGTAACGTTTTCGGAATAGACGTCATATCTTCGTCGTCATCCAAATCCGTCTCGAACGTCTCGTACTCGAGTTCGGAGTCCGAGTCCACCTCCGAAAACGCGCGTCCCCAGTCGTCGCGAAGCGGCGTCGACCTTCCCGGCGTCGGCGTCGGCGGACGCCGCCGCGTCGCGCCCGGCTCCCATCCGTCGCCGCCGTCGCCGTGTACCAAGTCCGAGGGGTCGTGCTTCATCGGCTCGCAGTCCATGCTCGCGATGTGTGGCGGCGTCGCGAACGCGGGTCCGTCGCGCCACCTGAGCGCCGGCCCCGCGCGTTTCTTCTTATCGGGCAGACCGAACGCCAGCGAAGCCTTGGCGACGCCCCACTTTGATTTATTCTGTAGTCGCCGCGACCCGTCGGCGTCGGCGTCGGCGTCGGCGCGAAAGTCACCTCCTCCTCCGTTCACGGCGTCCGAGCGTTCGCGCGTCGCGTTGAACAGCGCTCTCATGACCTGCCGCTCCTTCGCCTTGCTCCCTTTCGCGGCGGCGGCGATCATCTTCTTCCGCAACGCCAAGAACTCGGCGCGGTGCTTGAGCTTCATCGCCTTCACGTCGGCGGGGTGGTACTTTCGGAATCGCCCGTTGATCTTGTCGAAGTGCGTCGGGTTCAGCCGCCGCTTTTCCTCCTCGGTGAGGAAGTATCCGCGCTTTTTGAACGGCTTCAGGACGCGGCGTTTGATGGAGTTCTTCACCGCGCGAGGGACGCGCGCGATGCGCGACCAGAAGCCCATCCCGTCGCGACGACGACGCGATTAATTAATGAAGAACGCGGCACCCGACGGGGATGATTATTAATTCTGCCGCGACCTCCACCGCTACCGAGACGTCGTCATCGCTCGGGAGCGGCGCGTCGTCGTCGTTGCGTCGCGCGAACGAACGGACGAACGGACGAACGAACGACGCGCGAAGGAAGGTCCCACGGCGAGCGCGCGATGTCGTGGGCGCGCGCGACGACGAATGAGACGGAGGGGAATAATTATTCTCGTCGGAATTTCCGAAACAGCGGAGGACGCGGAAGCGGATGTCATCAGATGTTCACGGAGGTGGGGGGCGTCACACGATGGCCGCGCGCCGCGCCGCGCCGGTGCTCGCCGTGCTCGGCGGCGCGTGCGCGAGCTATTACGCGGCCGAGCGCCTCAAGGTCGCGGACAGAGCGCGGCTCGAAGCCCAGGCCGGGACGTCCCGTTCCTCCTCCCACTCCTCGTCCTCGTCCCGGTCCCCGTTCACGTACCCCGAGCTGACGAGATGCCTCGAGGCGCGCGCGGCGCAAGAGCGCAAACTCCGCGCGTACGTCGAGAAGACCGCCCCGCTCGTCGCGACCGCGCGCGCCGCGATCGACGACGCCGCGCGAAGAAACGACGCGGTCGCGTTGCGCGGCGCGCGGCATCGTTTCGCGGTCCTGATGGGTCGAGTGCACGACGAGTCCGACGCGATCACGTGGAACGGCGCGGCGAACGCGGTGAGCCGCCCGGCGTTCGTCGCGAAATACGGCTGCGTCGCGTGGACGGACGAAGCTCTGGACGAGATCGCGTCGCACGCGCCGATCGTCGAGATCGGCGCGGGGTTGGGGCAGTGGCAGCGCGCGCTCACGCGCGAGAGACGCGTCGACGTCGTCGCGTTCGACGATCACAGCGCGCTGCCTCTGCCTAACCGCGTTCATCAGGCGCGTTCTGTACACTGGTTCCCATACGACCGCGTCGGCGTGGTGAACGCCGTTTCTTAAGGACTTTTGCCGTCGTCTCTCTCCGCGCACCCCCCGCTTTCAATCCCCGCCCTCGTCGCCTTTCAACTCCAACTGACGCCTTTCAACTCCACCCCGACGTTCGCTCGTATAGAACGGCGTTCATCACAAAGACGTTTCGCGTCGCATGGTCGGGGACGTCCGCCGCGGCGACGAGAGCGCGCTGCGAGGGAGACGCGCGCGAGGAAGGACGCTTCTGGTCGTGTACCCGGAGGGTCAGCTCTTGCGGAAGTGCGTGGAGCGGTACGAAGGCGACGTGGTGTTGTTCGTCGGCGAGGGTCGCGGCGGCGTCAACGCGTCTTCGGACGAGGCGCGTTCTATGTCACACTGGTCCCCATACGACCGCGTCGGCGCGGTGCACGCCGTTTCTTAAGGACTTTCTCTCGTGCCGCCGCATCAGCGTGCGCCCAACACCCCTCGCTTTCAATCCCCGCCCTCGACGCCTTTCAACTCCGCTTCTGACGCCTTTCAACTCCGCCCCGACGTTCGCTCGCATACGGAACGACGCCCTCAGGCGTTCGACGCGTTGGAGAGGACGCACGAGGTCGTGAGGACGACGGAGGTGAGGCCGTTCCCGGGCGGGTGCGAGAAGCTGTGGACGCTACGGCGCCGGCGAAAGAAGGACGAACGAACGAGCGCCGCGAAGTAGCGCGCGTAGACGACCTATCTTATAGCTAGACTAGCTCTTTCGGTACTCGTAACAACCAGACAGAATACTCTCGAAACGAAATCCCGTCGCCTCAGAGACTCGCTTCGGGCGGCTTCGGCGGCGGCGGCGGCGCGAGCGCGCTCCACACCGCCGCGCTCGCGCGATCTATCATCCCGAACAACGACGCCCCAATCCCGTCCCCACTCCCACCCGCAGCCTGCCTCGCCTCGAGCGCTCGCTTCCGCTGCCGCGCCCGCCGCGCTTCCTTCATGCGCGGCTTCGGCGCCCTACAAAGCGAAGTCGGGGTGGAGTTGAAAGGCGTCAGTTGGAGCTGAAAGGCGTCGAGGTGTGTCGGGATTGAAAGCGAGGTGTGGGCGGAGAGATGCGCCGGGCGAAGTCCTTAAGGATCGGCGTTCACCACGCCAACGCGGTCGTATGGGAACCAGTGTGAGATAGAACGCGCCTAGCCTCCGCGGCGGCGGCGACGTCCGCCGCCGTCGTCGCCGCCGCCGCCGCGCCGCCGACGCCCTCGACGACGCACCGTAACGCTCTCCGCAGCGACTTCTTAAACCGCGCCACGTCTTCGCTCCCCGGCTTCGCGCGCGCGTCGCACAGGATGACGCGGTCGGGCGTCGCCCTCTTCAACAGCTTCGCGAGCGCGGCTGGCGCGCCCTCGAGGTACGCGTCGAAATGCGACGCCCCCTCGAACGCGATCACGTCCGCGTGCGTGAAGACGACGATCGTTCGCGCGTCGAACGCGTCCGGTCCGAAGCGATGCCGAAGCCACTCCGCGGCGTCGAGCTCGTCCGCGGTGACGCGCCCGGCGGCGCTGAACACGAGCGCGAACGCGTCGACGCCCTCCGGCGCGAGCGACGCGCAGCGCTCGATCTCGACCAGATTCGCCTCCACGCCCCCCTCGCGCTCCGCGGCGGCGTCGTCGCACGTCCCCGGGGTGTCGATCACCCACCACGTCACCATCGCGGTCGTCGCGTCTTCCTCGCCGTCGTCCTCGCGCCTCGCGTCTTCGTCGCACGGGATGGAGAGCCCGCCGTCGCAGCGGTGGACGTGGCACTCGGTCGTGACCCCCGCGGCGCTGCGTCTGGAGACGAACACCTCCTCGGGGGATCCGATGGATGCCGACGACGCCGACGACGAAGCCGACGACGACGACGCGCCGAGACGAAGGATCGCGTTCCCCGTGGACGACTTCCCCGTCCCGGTCTTCCCCACGAGCGCGATCGCGCGGTGACGGCGACGCGCGGGGGCGGGAGGGTCCCCCGGGTCCGCGTCCGGCGGCATGACCGCGGCGCCGCGCGTCGACGTCTGATGACGCGGCGAACCCATAGAGTACGAGTACGTTCGGCGGATTCTTCGCGAGCCGGCCAGTGTCGCGCGCGTCTCCGCGTCTCCGCGTCGTCTCCGCGTCTCATCCGCGTCTCATCCGCGTCGTCCGATCCGACGATCGTCATGGCGTCCTCCGCGATCGCGTCGACGTCCGCGCCGCTCGCGTCGTCCGCGCGGTGGACCGATCGGCGTCGTCGTCGACCGCGCGACGAGTCGCTGCGAAGGACGCCGCGATCGATCGCGCGCGCGTCCGCGTCCGCGTCCGAGCCGCCGCCGCCGCCCGCCGCCGGCGCCGCCGGCGCGAAGCAGCGCGTCGTCATCACGGGCAGCACGAAAGGCTTGGGCCTCGCGCTCGCGCGCGCGTTCTTGAGCCGCGGCGACGGCGTCTTCATCACGTCCCGAGACGCGGAGAACGTGCGCGCGACGGTGGCGGACCTGCGATCGCGCTTCGGCGACGCCGCGGTCGTCCACGGGCACCCCTCGAACGTCGGCGACGCGTCCTCCGTGGCCGCCTTAGCGGACGAGGTCGTGAAGGTCTTCGGCGGCGTCGACCTGTGGATCAACAACGCGGGGAGCAACGGGTATCGGTACGAGAACCTCGACGACGCGGACCCGGCGACGATCGCGGAGGTGGTGACGACCAACTCGCTGGGATCCATCTTGTGCACGCGCCAGGCGATCATCACGATGAAACGCCACAACGACGAGCGTTCACCGGGGCACATATTTAACATGGAAGGCGCCGGCAGCGACGGCGGCGCGACGAAGAAGTACGCCGCGTACGGGCACACGAAAGCCGGCATGGCGCAGCTCGCGAAGACGATGCGCGAGGAGCTAAAGGTGAGACTGGTTCCCATACGACCCCGTTCGCGTGGTGAACGCCGTTCCTTGAGGACTTCGCCCGGCGCATCTCTCCGCCCATCCCTCGGTTTCAATCCCCGACCGCGTCGCCTTTCAACTCCGACTGACGCCTTTCAACTCCACCCCGACTCCACCCCGTCAACCTCAAGGGGGAAAACGTCGCCGTGCACACCATATCCCCGGGCATGGTGTTCACCGAGCTGATCAGCAGCGGGAGGTACGCGTTCGGAGGGCAAGGGCGGATGTTCGTGAACGCGCTCGCGGAGGACGCCGACGACACCGCGGCGGTGATCGTCGAGAGGGTGAAGGAAGCGATCGCGGCGGCGGATGCCGTGGAAAAGACCATCGCCGTCAAAGTGTTGACGCCGGACGTAGCGCTTAAAAAGATGTTTAATCGGTTCGTGCGGGGGGTGAATAAGGACCGGTGGTACCCGGAGAAGGACGAGCGCGACGCGTGAGCGCGAGCGAGCGCGTTCGCGAGCGCGCGCGCGCGCGTGATTTATTAAAACGGATGGAATGTGAACGTTACGTCGTGTCGTTGCCGACATTTAATGCGCCTCGACGCTCCGAGGGCGTCGCGTAGTCCGTGAGCAAGCAGTGCGATCCGTCGTCGCCGTCGTCGGAGGCGAGATCCCAGAGCGCGAACACCTCGTGCCTGGACGCTTCGAGCATTTTACGCGCGAGGAGCGCATCGGAAGCGTTGTCACCGAACCAGTACATGTAGTACCGCACGCCCGGTCTCAGCGCCGCGGGCTGGTTGTAGTTGTACGTGTACTCGCAGCCGGGTGTGATGTTCTCGAATCTGTCTACTTGTTCGTGGTAGAAGGACTTGCACGACGTGATGTGCAACGCGTCGAAATCCTGCTCGAGGTTGAACGTCATCGTCAGGAGCTGACCCGCGCGCTCGACCGCTCGCGCGCACTCGCGCGACGCCGACGCGAAGTCCGCGCGTTCCGTCGTGTTCAAACGCGCGAGGATCTCGTCGGAGAGAACGCTCTCGGGGACGCGGGCGAGGTCGCCGAGCTCATCGCGTCCCGCTCTCGAAGTCGACATGCACGGTGAGCGCAGCGGCGTCGCGGCGTCGCGTCGTTCTATGTTCTCGCAGGGCGCCGTCAGATCCGACGAAACGCTCGAATGATGCGGACTGAGGGGACGGTACCTCACGCGACGCGCGCGGCGCGACGGAAACGAACGCGACGACGCACCTCACGCCGCGGCTCGAGTCCACTCGGGCGTCGACGTCTCCGCGCGAACGTCCGACTTGGATGCGGCTCGAACGACGTCGTCGCGCGCAGCGTTTTGGGCTCGGAACGCTCAGATCCTCGTCACGGCGTGTCCAGCTGTTCAGTTCCTCGGAAAAGCGCCAGTGCAGCTCCGAGAGAACCGATGTTGCACTTTTGCCCTCGCCGCGCCGCCGCCATCCGCATCCGCCGCGCGCGATGAGCCGCCTCGCGGGCGCGCAGGGCGCGGAGAAAGTCCTGAGACAGACGTCGAACGTCCGCGCTGACGGCAACTTCGAGACCCCCGGGGCGACGTTCCAAGCCAAGGCGCCGTCGCGCTCGAAGAAGCGCCCGCGACGCGGCGCGGTGCGATTCTTCGTCAACAACAAGACGAAGATCGGCGTCCCCTGCTTCCTCCTCGGCTTCGCGACGTGCGCGTGGCTCAACATCTTCAAGCCCAAAGTCGTCGTGAAGAAAGTCCGGAAGAAAGCCCCGAAGCTCACGATATCGGAGCTCTCGGACGACGAGGACGACGAGGACACCTCCGCGGCGCTGATACCGCACGCGTTCGTCCCAAAGGTGGACGAAGAGACGAAGATGGTGCTCGTCGTCGACGCGAGCCTCGAGATGGGCGCGGGGAAGGTCGCAGCGCAGTGCGCGCACGCCGCGCTCGGGGCGTACCAGGCCATCGAGCACGTGCCGAGCCAGCGCGCGTCGCTGAAGCGCTGGGAGAGCGAGGGGCAGAAGAAGATTTGTCTGCGCGTCGACGGCGCCGACGCGCTCGCGGCGCTCGCGGGAAAGGCAAAGGAGAAGGGGCTGGCGCATTACGTCGTTCGAGACGCGGGGAGGACGCAGGTCGCGGCGGGGTCGAGGACCGTGCTCGCGATCGGGCCCGCGCCGGAGATGGCGATCAACGAGATAACCGGCGGGCTCAGGTTGTTGTGATGAGCGCGATGGTGACCACGCGTTCGTTCGACGCGCGCGCGGACCGATGATGAGTCAGCGTCTGGAAGAATGGCTAAATTTTTGCTTTGTCAAATTTTAAAGCGAAGAAGGGCGGTGTGCACCGGCGCCTCCGTCGCGCGTTCTATTCGTTTCCCGTCGTATCTATTCTTCTTCTTCTTCTCTTCAACGCATCCAAATGAAACAAATCAAATGAAGAGATCCTCGCGGTCCGCCTCCGCGACGTCTTCCGCGCCGCCCTCCGCGCCGCCGCGGTCGCCGCCGCCAGCCTCCGCGCCCGAAAACTCCAAAAAGTGCGTCGGACGGTGACTCTCGTGGTAAAACTCCTTCGGGTTCGCCAAACGCAGCGCGTACTTCATCGACGCGGAGTGCTTCACGCCCTGGAAGTTGTAGTTCCAGCTCCCGCCGTCCGGGACCATGAAATACCCCAAGAACCTGTCCGACAAGAGCATCTGCACCTTTTCGTAATGCGACGGCGCGTACCCCTGCGGGTTGGCGCTCGAATCCTTGTTCGCGCGACCCCACTCGTACCCGCTCGGAGTGAGCTTGTACGCCGTCAAAGAGCACGACCCGGGGGTGAAGGAGCACGTCAACACGATGCACTTCTCGCCGTCCCACGACCGGTTCCCTTCCAGAATCTTCGCGTGCGCGCACACGTCCCCGGGCGGGAGCTGCGGCGACTCGTTCGGCTGGGTGTGCAGCCACCCGAGCGGCTCCAAGTCTTCGAGGTAATCGTGCTCCGGCAACGTCTGCGGCATGTTCACCCCGGCGTGGTTCCCCCACTGCGGCGGCATCACGACGCATCGAATTTCCTTCACCTGCGGGTTATCCGGCGGCGACACGCCGTACATGTACCCCGCGATCTGCGTCCGGAGATCCGCGACGGTGATAAACTTCTTCAGCACGTTTTTCGGCAGCACGTACGTGTACCCGCTCTCTTTGATGTCGTCGCTGTTGACGTAGATGTGATTCACGCGCAAGTGCAAGTTCGACGCGCTGATCGCGCGCACGCGCCAGTCCGTCTTCGAACCGAAAGTCGCCTGCTCGTACGGCGACGTCGTCGTCACGATGAGCTCGTCGCCGTGGACGTTGGTCGTCTTGGTCGTCACCGCCGTCATCCCCGCGGCGTCGCCGCCGGCTTTTTCAATCTCCGCGATCTGCTGCCGCTGTAAACTCGGCGGCGTGATCTCCGCGCCGAGGATGATGTCTCTGATCTCACTCTGCGTCAGCGCGCTGACGTTGACGTTGTTCTTCTTCGCGTAGTCGCCCAAGATGAGATCTTTCAGCGCGATCTCCACCTTGATCCACTGCTCGTCGGAGAGATCCGGCCAGACGTGATGCGGCTGGGTGATGATGGTCTTGTCCGGCTTGAGTAACATCTTCGCCTTGTCGGTGTTCACGTGCAGCGCGCGGAGGATGAGTATGAGCCTCGAGAACGCGGTGTAGGACGAGATGGTCTTCAGCCAGTCGTCGTAGATGTTGAAGAGAACCATCTGCGGCTCCGTCGCCTTCAAGATGAGGTCGCCAAACTTTTCAATCTTCATGCACGCCTGGAACGGCATCTGCAGCTCGCTCCCTTTGATGACGATGTTCGGGAAATCGAGGAGGTGCACCTCCAGCGGGTCGAGCATGCCCTTACGAGTGACGATGATCTGCTTCGGCTGCTCCTCCACGGGCAGGGACCGCACGAGCGCGGCCACCTCCTCCGCCGTCTTCCACTTGGCGAGCTGCCCCAAACGCTTTTGCCCCGCCCACACCGACGTGTGAATCACCTTGAGGAACAGCTGACCGGTCCTCGGGTTGAAGATGAAGATGGCGCCGTTGATCGGCTTCGTCGTGAGGTTCCCCTCGAACGTCTTGTGGATCGTGACCCGGTACACGTTCGTGTCGTCCACGAACCAGATCGTCTGGTTCGAAAACAACTCGCCGTAGTTTTGCGAGTTCAGATACGGCTCCGTGGGCTCAGAGGAGTACAGCTGCAGACCCTTGCGCACGCGCTCTCGCAAGACGTAGAGCGCCGGGTTGGCTTTCATGATCTTCGCCATCGCCTGCTGAATGAGCGGCTTCGACCCGGGGAACCAGTTTCCGTACGCGGCGTGGAGGTTGTACGCGAGGTCGATGCCGATCATCACGCCCGTGGGGGACGGGTAGATGGACATGTTATCCGTCGTGTAGTCGAGAAATTTCGCGCGCGTGTACCGCTCGATGTCGTGCGAGTCGAAATCGCCCCACCGAAGTTGCACGTCGAGCCAGTACTTGTTCGAAGACTTCTGATCGAACGCGTCCTTGCTGTCGCCCATGAGCGACGGCTTCGAGATCTGCCACTTGTACGCGGCGAACAGGAGAACGTCCGCGCACGACGAGTTCATCTTGTACGACTTTCTCGGGTGAATCGTCTCTTTTTGCACCGTCTCGATCTCGAGCGCGTCCAGCTCTTGGTCGAAGACTTGGCACAGATCCATCACCACGGACTCGTGAATCTTCTGCCACAAGTGCGCTCTGAAGATTTGAATCAACGAAATCTTCAGCGTGGGGATCTTCCCGTGCATGAATATGCCGGTCAAATCCAGCTGTACTTGGAACCCGACGTAGACGTTGGCGCGGTTGATCGTCGGCGACCACCACAGCGTGAACCGACGGTTCGGGATCTGGTTTAGACCGCTCCGCTGCGCGTTGGTCAGCTTTTTGTACTTCATGCTCTCCTCGAACCCCGAAGCCTTCTCCCAAAACAGACCCTCCCACGTCGGGAAGTACGTCCCCTTGAACAGCGTGTGCTCCAAGATGCCCTCGACGCCGCCGAGCGCCTGAATCACGTCGGTGCGGTAGTTGTTGAGGTTCCACAGCTTCCCGTCGTGCCGCTGATGCGTCCACCAGAACGGGTTCTGCCGGAGCAAGCAGTGCTCTTTGAAGTGCGTCCGCACGCGCCACCCTTTGTCGTACGCGAGCGTGTGACGATCTTTTTGGAACAGCGTGTTGATCCTCGGAATCCCGCGGTCCCACGAGTCCTCGAGATCCTCCAGCGTGAGTCGCCGGTTCTGCGCTTGCGCCTCCTGCCGCTTCAACGCGTATTCCGCCCACACGCGCTGCGAGTCGTTGAACTCCGCCTCCCACGGCTGAATGTACCGATACAAGTTTGGAATCAGCTGATCCTCGTCGTGGGACATCCCGCTGCGGAAGTGCGTCACGCCGGTATCCGTCTGCACGCTGTACTTCAAGTCGGACTGCGGGATCAAGATGTGACCCATGGACAGCATCCCGAGGCCGCCAATCTCCTTCGGGGTGTAGAACACCACGGGAGGGAAACGCGACGGCATCTTGGAGTTCAGACCAATCTTGATGCGCGTCTGGATCTTATTCTCGCACTTCACGAGAAGATCCAAGAGCTCCTGGGTGTGCACCACGGACTCGCGGTAGTACGTCATCAATCCGATGAGCGCCGTGTTCCACTTGTTGGCGATCTTCGTAAACGTTGTCGCCCCCGAGGACATCAACACCTGCCGGACTCGGTTCTCGAACTGCTTGAGGGCTTCGTCGTCCACGCGTAAGAACGCCTGCGCGGTGCGCTCCTTCGTCTGCTCGTTCTGGAGGTTCCACACGCCGTCCTTTTGCGCGAAATACTCCGTCGCCATTCTCACCTTGGGCATGATTCGCACCTCGAACCCGCACATGTTGAAGAGCAGGTTCGGGTTATCCCGCGAGTACACGGAGACGAACCCGTTGTCCCACTCCAGCGTCGTCAGCGACCGCGGAAGCCGGTTCCGAATGTCCCAAAACACGGCTCTGCCCAGGTTGACGTCGTGCTTCATCAGACGCATGCGCGCGTCGCGCGGCCAGCACTTTTTGTTGTTGTACCCGACGAGGTTTTCGTTGTTCGGATCCGGGTGCTCGGTGAGATACCGCTGGATGAGATCCTTCGCCTCCTCCGCGGTGAAACGGAACAGCATGTGGATCTTGTCGATGTACCTCGAGTATAAACGGATCGGATGCCTCGTCTCCGTGCGCACGTCCCTGTACGAGATGAACTCGTTCGGCATCTGCGGCGGTCCCGCGATTTCAGAGGCGCGCGTGAGACCGAGCACGAGCAAGTCCAGGACCAAGCCGTAGTACTGCGACACGAACGACGCGAACTGCAAGCCGCGGATCAGACCGTACGAGTTCGTGTGGCTCATGTCCTTGTACGAGATGACGACGTTGTTCTTCGCGGTGATGTAGTCCGCGATGTTATGATCGACGATCAGACGCATGAGGCGGTTGAGCATCGTGAGGTCCACCTTTTCAAACATGCGTTCGAACCTCGTCTGAAGCATCACCACGCACTCGCCCTCGTCCGTGTCCCACACGTCCGTGAGGTTGTTAATCCCCTGGCACCACTTGTACACGAGCAGCGGCGGTGGCTCCGTGTCCGCGGGCTTGATCCAGTTCGGGAACAGGTGCCTCTTATCGGACTCGTACCAGATGTACTGGTCGAGGTACGCATCCGTGATCTTCTCCAGAGGCTCGATCTCGTACACGGGAATGAGGTGCGAGTACAGGTCCATGAACTCGATGCCAACCTCCTTGAACGCCCTCTGCGTCAGCAGGTGTCGCTTGATGCGCGACAGCGCCTCGTGCGGGTTATCGAACGCCTGCTCGATGAGCCCGAGCTCCTCGCGTTGCGCCTGGTTTAACCGCGCGGAGATGGAATAATTCTCCTTGAGCCGTTCGAGCGCGAGGATGAGGAGCTTCCTGTCGTGCTTGTACGACAACGGCGGGAACGGAATCGGAGAAAACTTCCTCGACTCGAGCCAGTGCACGGTCGTCGTGTATATCGCGACCGCCTCCTCCGGGGTGACGTACGGCCCGTCCTTGAGGTAGTTGTGCTGGCGCTCTTGCTCTGCCTTGAGCCACAGCCGCGTGAGCCGCCCGAGGTTCTTCCGGCACACCGTCTTGTCGACGGTGGCGCCGCGGCGAATGCGTTCGCGGTTGTAGTGCGCGACGTTCGTCCACCAGTCCGCCTTGGACTTGACGTACCTCAAGATCATGTTCTCGATCGGCGCGGGCAAGCCCGGGACTTTCCACGGGATGTTCGCCTTCCAGCACCGCCACGCCTCGGAGAGATGCTGCAAGATCGTCTTCGCCTTGTTCGCCTTGACCCCTTCCGGCATCATGTCGAGGATGTCGTGCATCACCGCGGCGCGCAGCTCGAGATCGAAGTGCGACTCGATGCGCTGCTTCGTGACCGTCTTCGCGACGCCCTTGCTGTGCCTTCCCTCGAACTGCCTCGCGAGGAGGTTGCCTAACCATCGCTCGAGGAGCGGGACGATGCCGCGGAGGAAGAAGAGCCACACGCGCCACATCGGCGCCCAGAACCCGACGCCCGGGCCTTTGCCGACGGGACCGGTGTTGAACCGGTAGTAAATCAGGTGCTTCAGGTCCTTGCACATGCGGATCTGACGCATGAGCCTGTACTTGTACCGGTACATCCCCGTGAGCTGACCGACGTGCGAGAAGATGTACTGCAAGCCGTCCGCGAGTTGAAACGCGTCCACGTTTCCGAGCCTAAACTGCACTTGCGAGTCCACGACGAGCTTCGTGAGGCGCAGGATCTCGCGGCACAGGTGAAACGCGTTCCCGAAGCGAGACTTCTTGCGCTCCTTCGTCGTCAGCGTCTTCACCGGCTTCAAGTTGAAGTTGTAGTCCAAGTGCAAGTAGTTCAAGTTCTTGCGGTGAATGAGCAAGTTGAGCATGTTGTACCCTTGACGGCACACCTGAAGCCCCGCCTCGACCCAGTCGAGCTCCGTGCACTGAAAAAACTTCGTCTTCTTCAGCGCCTTGAACAGCGACTTCCGCTTCAACCCCTTCGGCGGCCGCTTGTGAAGCTGGTTCAGGACGTAGCACTTCAGAAGCTTCTGGTACGACACCCTCACCTTCACCGGATACCCGGGCGGGCAGTGCTCGTGGAACCACCCGTTCACGAGCGGCACGTCGATCGTCCGCCGCGTCTTCCCCGACCGCATGTTAAACGGCCGCGGAGAAAACACGAGCGCGATGCCGTTCATCGTGTTGTCGCTGTACAGCTCCGCCTCCGCGATGAACGCGTCGCACCCTTCCGGCAGCACGAAGTCGTCCTCCTCCTCGTCGCCCACGCCTTCCATCGCCGCGCTCCTCGCGCTCCCTTCGCTCTTGTAGTGCGCGATGGGGTGGATCAGCGGGTCGTAGTAAAACGCGGGGAGATCCGGGTCCTCCGTCTTGATGTACATCACCATCGGGGTGTGGTACGGCGGCACCGCCACCTTACGCGGGCGGTTGTTGTACAGGTACGGGAACGCAACCTTGTACTCCGTTCGAAGCGCGGACCGAATGATGAGCTTGTTGATGTCGTTGAACTCGTTCCAGTCCTCGTCAGCCTTGTCCATGTCCCGGAACAGCGGCTCATACTTCGGCCCGCCCGGAATGCACATGTTCAGCGCCTTCGCGGTGAAGAACGACTTCTTCTCGAACAGGTAGAAGTAGTTCGGGTCCGTCAGGTCGGACAGGAGCTGCCCGGCGAGTCGATAGAGCGTCGCCATCACCGGCAGCGGGAGCTGCCACTTGCGGTAGCTCGTCCCGTTCACAAACTTCGTCCACTTCAGCGGGTTGTGGTCGTAAAACCACTCCGTCACGGCACCGTCCTCGTCCTCGTCGAGCTCGAGCTCGATCGCCTCGAGCGGGTCCACGTCGAGGAGGTTGTCCGCGTAATCTAACGGCGGTTCCTCGTCGTCGAACGGCGGAAAACGCATCCGCTTAAAGTGCCTCCGATCGCGCTTCTCCCGTCGCATCATGATCCACATCGTGCCCCACTGCGCGATGTACAGCGGCTCGATCACCTTCGGCGTCTCGTTCACGAACGTGATCGCCCCCGTGATGTGGTAGATCACCTCGCAGTGCCGCACTTGCTCCCACGGCATCGGCATGTTCTCGAGCAGCTTGTACACCGCGTGAGGGACGTACTTCAGAGCGCCGAGGTACACGCGCTTGTCGTGCCGGAATTTCCTCGAGGACATGTCGCCGTGGTCTTTCACGATCTTGCGCACGTGCTGTTGGTTGGTGAAGAGAGGGCA
>Ga0181554_1002528_pt1 | contig 16160 bp, 9 predicted proteins | sample 011ome_16_FD_145602 | JGI IMG/M metagenome (GOLD analysis project Ga0181554, IMG submission 145602) | Coastal salt marsh microbial communities from the Groves Creek Marsh, Skidaway Island, Georgia - 011503CT metaG (spades assembly) | ecosystem: Environmental > Aquatic > Marine > Intertidal zone >... | reverse complement strand
GCCGGCTGCGGGGCATAGGAGTCGGGCACCTGGGCACCCGCCATCGGAGTCGCCGCTGAGCCAGGGGCCGGGGTCGGCCACGCGGCCGGCGCCTCGGGGGCAGACTCGGGCGTCGCCCCGGGATCCAGTGCGGGCTCCTGCGCGGGTTCCTGCTGGGAGTTCTGCTCGTCGTTAGGAGGCATCTGATCGCTCATACGACGAGGGTACCTCCGATGGGGCCGGGGACGGTCCTGTGCCCTCCGGAGGCGCCCGCCGAGTGCGCCTGGTGCGGTCGTGGCCCACAGCACCCTGGCAGGCCTCTGGACCTCTCACCGGACACACGTGGGCCCGACACCATCCGGTGCCGGGCCCACGTATGCGCTTCTTGCGGGGTCTCAGTACCCGCGGTAGTCGAACTCCTCCAGCGGCACGGCGGCACCCGAAGTGGCGCCGAACGCGCTGTAGTCGAGATCGTCGTAGTTGCCGAAGCTGGCGTACATCGCCGCCTTGGCCTCCTCGGTCGGCTCGACCTTGATGTTCCGGTAGATGGGCATGCCGGTACCGGCAGGGATCAGCTTGCCGAGGATGACGTTCTCCTTCAGCCCCAGCAGCGGATCGCTCTTGGCGTGGATCGCCGCGTCGGTGAGGACGCGCGTGGTCTCCTGGAAGGAGGCCGCGGACAGCCATGACTCTGTCGCCAGAGATGCCTTGGTGATGCCCATGAGCTCGGGACGACCCGAACCCGGCTGACCGCCCTCCGCCACCACGCGCCGGTTCTCCGACTCGAAGTGGTTTCGCTCGACCAGCTCACCGGCCAGGAAGCCGGAGTCACCGGCCTCGACGATGATGACGCGCTTGAGCATCTGCCGAACGATGACCTCGATGTGCTTGTCATGGATCGACACGCCCTGCGAGCGGTAGACCTCCTGGACCTGGTCCACGAGGTGCTCCTGCACCTTGCGCATGCCCAGGATGCGAAGGACGACCTTCGGGTCGACCGCACCAGCGATCAGCTGCTCTCCGACGGCGACGTGAGCCCCGTCCTCGATCAGCAGCTTGGCGCGCTTGGACACCGGATGCTCGATCTCCTCGCTGCCGTCATCAGGCACGACGACGATCTTGCGGGACTTGTCGGAGTCCTCGACACGAGCCCGACCGCTGACCTCGGCGATCGGGGCGTTGCCCTTGGGCGTGCGAGCCTCGAAGAGCTCCACGACGCGGGGCAGGCCGTGCGTGATGTCCTCACCCGCGACACCGCCGGTGTGGAAGGTACGCATGGTCAGCTGCGTGCCCGGCTCACCGATGGACTGGGCGGCGACGATGCCGATGGCCTCGCCGACATCCACGAGCTTCCCCGTGGCCATCGAACGTCCGTAGCACATGGCACAGGTGCCGACCGAGCTCTCGCAGGTCAGGACCGTGCGGACCCGGATCGTCTCCGCACCCTGGCTGACCATCTCCTCGAGGCGCGGAGTCGTGAGCTCCTCCCCTGCATGGGCGACGATCGTGCCGTTGACTTCGACGTCGCGTGCCAGCGTGCGCGTGGCGACCGCCGTGTCGAGATCGTCCTTGGGACGAAGCACGCCATCGACCATCTCGCCGATGACGATCTGCGTCCCACGGTCGGTGCCGCAGTCGACCTCGCGGATGATGACGTCCTGCGAGACGTCCACCAGACGACGGGTCAGGTAGCCCGAGTCCGCCGTACGAAGGGCGGTGTCGGCCAGACCCTTTCGGGCACCGTGGGTGGAGATGAAGTACTCCAGGACCGACAGGCCCTCACGGAAGTTGGACTTGATCGGGCGCGGGATGATCTCGCCCTTCGGGTTGGCCACGAGGCCGCGCATGCCGGCGATCTGACGCACCTGCATGTAGTTACCACGTGCGCCGGAGTCGACCATCATGTGAACGGAGTTCGTGCGCGGGAAGTTCTCCTGCATCGCCTTGGCGACCTCGTCGGTTGCGCGGGTCCAGATCTCGATGAGCTCCTGACGACGCTCGGCGTCGGTGATCAGGCCTCGCTCGTACTGCTTCTGGACCTTCTCCGCCTTCTCCTCCGCGTTGGCGAGGAGGCCGGCCTTGGCCGGCGGCGCGATGACGTCCGAGAAGGAGATGGTGACGCCCGAACGAGTCGCCCAGTGGAAGCCGAGGGCCTTCAGCTGGTCGAGGGTCTCAGCGACGTCGACCTTGGCGTAGATCTCCGCAAGACGATTGACCGTCTGGCCGAGCACCTTCTTGTCGACCTGAGTGTTGACGTAGGGGTAGTCCATGGGAAGCGCGTCGTTGAAGATCGCACGACCCAGGGTCGTCTCGAGCAGGAACGGGTCGCCCGGCTCCCAGCCCTCAGGCGCCACGAAGTCGGCCGGGGGAAGTCCCTCGGTCAGACGGATGGTCACCTTGGCCTGCAGATCCAGGGTTCGGGTCTCGAAGGCCATCAGCGCCTCGGCGATCGAGGCGAAGGCACGACCCTCACCCTCCGCGCCCTCGGCAAGCGAGGTCATGAAGTAGATGCCGAGCACCATGTCCTGTGTCGGGGTCGTGATCGGGCGACCGTTCGCCGGCGACAGGATGTTGTTGCTGGACAGCATCAGGATGCGGGCCTCGGCCTGCGCCTCGGCGGACAGCGGCAGGTGAACCGCCATCTGGTCACCGTCGAAGTCGGCGTTGAAGGCCGTGCAGACCAAGGGGTGGATCTGAATGGCCTTGCCCTCGATCAGCTGTGGCTCGAAGGCCTGAATGCCCAGGCGGTGCAGGGTCGGCGCCCGGTTCAGCATCACAGGATGCTCGGCGATGACCTCCTCCAGCACGTCCCACACGACTGGGCGTGACCGCTCGACCATTCGCTTGGCGCTCTTGATGTTCTGGGCATGGTTCAGGTCGACCAGTCGCTTCATGACGAAGGGCTTGAACAGCTCCAGGGCCATCTGCTTGGGCAGACCGCACTGGTGCAGCTTCAGCTGCGGGCCGACGACGATGACCGAACGGCCGGAGTAGTCGACTCGCTTGCCGAGCAGGTTCTGGCGGAAGCGACCCTGCTTGCCCTTGAGCATGTCCGACAGGGACTTCAGGGCGCGGTTGCCCGGGCCCGTCACGGGGCGGCCACGACGACCATTGTCGAACAGTGCGTCGACGGCCTCCTGGAGCATGCGCTTCTCGTTGTTCACGATGATCTCGGGAGCGCCGAGGTCCAGCAGCCGCTTGAGACGGTTGTTGCGGTTGATCACGCGACGGTAGAGGTCGTTGAGGTCGGAGGTCGCGAAGCGGCCACCGTCGAGCTGCACCATCGGGCGGAGGTCCGGCGGAATGACCGGGACCGCGTCGAGAACCATGCCCTGAGGCGAGTTCGTGGTGTTCAGGAAGGCCTGAACCACCTTGAGGCGCTTGAGTGAGCGGGTCTTCTTCTGACCCTTGCCGGTCGCGATGATCTCGCGCAGCAGCGCGGCCTCGGCCTCGAGGTCGAAGGACTCCAGACGCTTCTGGATGGCAGCGGCACCCATGCCACCGTCGAACCAGCGACCGTAGCGATCGCGCATCTCGCGGAACAGCATCTCGTCGCCCTCGAGGTCCTGGACCTTGAGCGTGCGGAAGCGATCGAAGATGCGATCAAGACGGTCGATCTCATTGTCGGCCTTGCGGCGAAGAGCAGCCATCTCGCGCTCGCCGGACTCGCGGACCTTGCGGCGCACGTCGGACTTGGCGCCCTCGGCCTCGAGCTCAGCCAGATCGGCCTCGAGCTTCTTCGCCCGGTTCTCGATGTCATTGTCGCGACGATCGGCGATCTGCTTCTTCTCTATGCCGAGCTGCTTCTCCAGCTGGGGAAGCGCCTCGTGACGGCCCTCATCGTCGACCCACGTGATCATGTAGGCGGCGAAGTAGATGACCTTCTCCAGGTCCTTCGGAGCCAGGTCCAGCAGGTAGCCCAAGCGGCTCGGGACACCCTTGAAGTACCAGATGTGGGTCACCGGAGCAGCAAGCTCGATGTGACCCATGCGCTCGCGACGCACCTTGGCGCGAGTGACCTCGACGCCGCAGCGCTCGCAGATGATGCCCTTGAAGCGCACGCGCTTGTACTTGCCGCAGTAGCACTCCCAGTCGCGGGTGGGCCCGAAGATCTTCTCGCAGAACAAGCCGTCCTTCTCGGGCTTGAGGGTGCGGTAGTTGATGGTCTCGGGCTTCTTCACCTCACCGTACGACCACGTGCGGATGTCGTCCGCGGTCGCCAGGCCGATGCGCAGCTCGTCGAAGAAGTTGACGTCTAGCACTGTGGTGTCCTTCGTTCGTTTCGGTCGTCAGATGGGTTCGGGTGCTGTCGCCGCTCGGCTACAGCTCGTCGACGCTGCTCGGCTCGCGCCGGGACAGGTCGATGCCGAGTTCCTCGGCTGCGCGGAAGACGTCGTCGTCGGAGTCGCGCATCTCGATCGAGACACCGTCGCTGGACAGCACCTCCACGTTGAGGCACAACGACTGCATCTCCTTGACGAGAACCTTGAACGACTCCGGGATGCCCGGCTCGGGAATGTTCTCGCCCTTGACGATGGCCTCGTAGACCTTGACGCGACCGAGCACGTCATCGGACTTGATGGTGAGCAGCTCCTGCAGTGCGTAGGCGGCGCCGTACGCCTCCAGGGCCCACACCTCCATCTCACCGAATCGCTGTCCGCCGAACTGCGCCTTGCCGCCCAGCGGCTGCTGGGTGATCATCGAGTACGGGCCGGTCGAGCGTGCGTGGATCTTGTCGTCGACCAGGTGGAGCAGCTTCAGGATGTAGATGTACCCGACGGTGATCCGCCCTGGGATGGGCTCGCCGCTGCGGCCATCGAACAGGTGCGCCTTGCCGTCCGGTCCGACGAGCTTGTAGCCGTCGTCCGTGGTGCGGGTGGAGTCCAGGACGAGCGACAGCTCGTCCTCGCGGGCACCGTCGAAGACCGGGGTGGCCACCTTCGTGCCGCGGGGCACGCTCTGGACCTCCTCGGGCATGCGAGCTGCACGCGGATCCTTGGGATCGACCTCCCAGCCGGCCGAAGCCGCCCAGCCGAGGTGGGTCTCGAGGATCTGACCGATGTTCATGCGACCGGGCACGCCCAGCGGGTTCAGGACGACGTCGACCGGGGTTCCGTCCTCGAGGAACGGCATGTCCTCGGGGGGCAGGATCTTGGCGATGACGCCCTTGTTTCCGTGACGACCGGCGAGCTTGTCGCCCTCGGTGATCTTGCGCTTCTGCGCGATGTACACGCGCACGAGGCGGTTGACGCCGGGGGGGAGCTCGTCGCCCTCGTCGATGTCGAACACGCGGACACCGATCACCTTGCCGGACTCACCGTGCGGCACCTTCAGAGATGTATCTCGGACCTCGCGGGCCTTCTCGCCGAAGATGGCGCGGAGCAGGCGCTCCTCGGGGGTGAGCTCGGTCTCGCCCTTGGGCGTGACCTTGCCGACCAGGACGTCACCGGGGACGACGTCCGCACCGATGCGGATGATGCCCCGCTCGTCCAGATCAGCGAGAACCTCCTCCGACACGTTGGGGATGTCGCGGGTGATCTCCTCCGGACCGAGCTTGGTGTCGCGGGCGTCGACCTCGTGCTCCTCGATGTGGATCGAGGAGAGGACGTCGTCCTGCACCAGTCGCTGGTTGAGGATGATCGCGTCCTCGTAGTTGTGGCCCTCCCAGGACATGAACGCCACGAGGAGGTTGCGGCCCAGGGCCATCTCGCCGAGCTCGGTCGAGGGGCCGTCAGCGATGACCTGGCCCTTCTGGACGCGCTCGCCCTCGCTCACGATCGGCTTCTGGTTGAAGCAGGTGCCCTGATTCGAACGGTGGAACTTCTCCATCCGGTACAGGTCGTAGTCGCCGTCGTCGGTCGCGATCGTGATGGACTCCGCGGAGACCTCGCTCACGACACCGGCAGCGGTGGCCTTGATGACGTCAGCGGCGTCGTACGCGGCACGGAACTCCATGCCCGTTCCGACCAGGGGAGCCTCGGCACGCAGCAGCGGCACCGCCTGACGCTGCATGTTCGAGCCCATCAGGGCGCGGTTGGCATCGTCATGCTCGAGGAACGGGATCATCGCCGTCGCAACCGACCACAGCTGGCGCGGAGAGACGTCCATGTAGTCGACCTCGTTGGCGAGGATGTAGTCGACCTCGCCACCCTTGCGGCGGCACAGGACGCGCTCCTCGGACATGGTTCCGTCGGCATCGAGCGGGGTGTTGGCCTGCGCGATGACGTGGAGGTCCTCCTCATCAGCGGTCAGGTAGTCGACCTGGTCGGTCACCTTGCCGTTGACGACCTTGCGGTAGGGCGTCTCCACGAAGCCGAACGCGTTGATGCGGGCGTAGGTGGCCAACGAACCGATCAGACCGATGTTCGGGCCCTCAGGAGTCTCGATGGGGCACATGCGCCCGTAGTGGGACGGGTGAACGTCGCGGACCTCGAAGCCCGCACGCTCACGGGAGAGGCCACCGGGGCCGAGGGCCGACAGACGACGCTTGTGGGTCAGACCCGACAGCGGGTTCGTCTGGTCCATGAACTGGGACAGCTGCGAGGTTCCGAAGAACTCCTTGATCGACGCCACCACGGGGCGGATGTTGATCAGGGTCTGCGGGGTGATCGCCTCGACGTCCTGCGTCGTCATGCGCTCACGCACGACGCGCTCCATCCGGGACAGGCCCGTGCGGATCTGGTTCTGGATGAGCTCGCCCACGGTGCGAAGGCGACGGTTGCCGAAGTGGTCGATGTCGTCGGTCTCGCAGACGACCTCGCCGCGCGGGCCATCCATGGTGGTCAGGCCGGCGTGCAGGCGCACCATGTACTCGACGGCCGCAACGATGTCCTCACGGGTGAGGACGCTCTGCTCGAGCGGAAGGTCCAGGCCCAGCTTCTTGTTCACCTTGTAGCGGCCGACCTTGGCAAGGTCATAGCGCTTGGGATTGAAGTAGAAGTTGTCGAGGAGGTTGCGCGCATTCTCGAGCGTGGGCGGTTCGCCCGGACGCAGCTTGCGGTAGATGTCGAGGAGGGCGTCGTCCTGGGACTCGATGGCGTCCTTGTCGAAGGTGGCCATGAAGGTCTCGTACTGCCCGAACCGCTCGACGATCTCCTCGCGGGTCATGCCCAGGGCCTTCAGCAGGACCGTCACCGGCTGCTTGCGCTTGCGATCGACGCGGACGGCGACGAGATCCTTCTTGTCGATCTCGAACTCCAGCCACGCACCACGACTGGGGATGATCTTCGCGACGTAGACGTCCTTGTCGGTGGTCTTGTCCACGGAACGCTCGAAGTAGGCGCCCGGGGAGCGGACCAGCTGGGACACGACGACACGCTCGGTGCCGTTGATGATGAAGGTGCCCTTGTCGGTCATGAGCGGGAAGTCGCCCATGAAGACGGTCTGGGACTTGATCTCACCGGTCTCGTTGTTCATGAACTCAGCGGTCACGAACAGCGGGGCAGCGTAGGTGAAGTCCTTCTCCCGGCACTGGTCGACCGTGTACTTCGGCGGCTCGAACCGGTGGTCGCGGAAGCTCAGCGACATCGACCCGGCGAAGTCCTCGATGGGGCTGATCTCCTCGAAGATCTCCGTCAGGCCAGAGGCCTGAGGAACCTCCGTGTTGCCCGAGGCGATCTGAGCGGCCACCCGCGCCCGCCAGTCCTCGCCGCCGAGGAGCCAGTCGAAGCTCGCGGTCTGAAGGGCCAGCAGATCCGGAACCGACAACGGCTCACGAATCTTGGCGAAGGAGACCCGGTTCAAATCCGGGGAGAGGGGCGTTACGTCAGAACGCGAGGGGGCCAAGATCAGTTCCTTCCACGGTGCGCTGCATCACTGATGCGCTGCGCCCACGACTGCACGCCCTGAACTGTCAAGTCCGCGGAATCCACGGCCATGACCACCCAGGGTCGAGAAGTTGGAAGGCAGCGCAAAGCAGCAGTCTAGCCAGAGGGCAGACCGCTGTCCAGTCCGGTGACCGACGTCACTCGCCCTCGACCGCGCCTGCCGGGTCCTGATCGCGACAGCTGCGATCGAGCCCTGTCAGTCGGTCCTCGTCGAGTGGGTACGGAACCCGGACGATGCGCACGACATTCGCATGGAATGCGCAGGAGAATCGTGGCCTGCCGTGCTCCAAAGGTCAAGCAGGACCGTCGGCAATTCGCCGGTCCGTTATGGACACGTGACCTCCCGGGCGATGTATCGCCCCCCGCCCTAGGACGCGTAAAGGCCCGCCCCCGGAGGGACGGGCCTTTGACGAACGTGCGAGAACTACTTGAGGGTGACCTTGGCGCCGGCGCCCTCGAGCTGCTCCTTGGCCTTCTCGGCGGCCTCCTTGTTGACCTTCTCGAGGATCGCCTTGGGAGCCGCCTCGACGAGATCCTTGGCCTCCTTCAGGCCGAGGCTGGTCAGCGCGCGCACCTCCTTGATGACGGCAATCTTGTTGCCACCATCGGCCTCGAGGATGACGTCGAACTCATCCTGCTCAGCGGCAGCGCCGCCGTCGCCGCCACCCGCGGGGGCAGCAGCGGCCGCAACGGCCACGGGGGCGGCTGCGGTGACCTCGAAGGTGTCCTCGAACATCTTCACGAACTCGGAGAGCTCCAGCAGCGTCATTTCCTTGAACGCGTCCAGCAGCTCATCAGTGCTCAACTTCGCCATGATGGCGTCCTTTCAGGTAGTTCCGGCCGAGGGCCGGGTGGGCATCAGCCCTCGGTGGTCTCCTCAGCCTCGGCAGCAGCCGGGGCCTCAGGGGTCTCTTCGGTGGTCGCCTCGGCGGGTGCCTCGGCGGGGGTTTCCTCGACCGGGGCGTCAGCCTCAGCGTCGGTGGTCTGGGCCTCGGCATCAGCCGGGGCCTCAGGAGCAGCGCTGGCAGCGGCCGACGGATCGGCCTCGAGCTTGCGCTGCAGGGCGCCCAGGGCGCGCGCGGTGGTAGCCAGCGGAGCAGCGAGCAGGGCAGCTGCCTGCGACTGCTTCGCCTTCATGGCACCGGCGAGCTTGGACAGGAGCACCTCGCGGGACTCCAGGTCGGCCAGCTTCTGCACCTCGTCGGCGCTGAGCGTCTTGCCGTCCATGTACCCGCCCTTGATGACCAGGGCGGGGTTCTCCTTGGAGAAGGTGCGAAGCACCTTCGCGGCATCCACCGCATCGCCCTTGACGAAGGCGATGGCGCTGGGGCCGGCAAGGAGATCGTCGACACCGGCAACGCCGGCATCCTTGGCTGCGATCTTGGTCAAGGTGTTCTTGACGACCGCATAGGTGACCGTGGATCCGAGGGTTCGCCGCAGCGTCTTCAGCTGGGCGACAGTCAGACCCCGGTACTCGGTGAGCACTGCCGCGTTGGAATCGCGGAAGTGGTCGGCGAGCTCGGCGACGGTGCTCGCCTTGTTCGGCCGTGCCATGGGGCTCCTTTCATAGGGCCCCCCTCATGCAGAACGCCCCGGCGCAGGCGCACGGGGCATGACCGCTCTCGCGGCAACTCCAGTTCATCCTGCGCGGGCCGCCCGCCTGAGCGGGACCTTCGACCGGCCGCAGTCTCCTGCGACCAGCCACCAGCGGTCTTCGGTGCGCTCACACTATTCCAGTCGATGTCTGCTTGCCAAATCCCCCGGGTCGCTCAACAGACATGCCAGAGGGGGCCAGCGCATGCGCTGACCCCCTCTGAAACTGCAGTTCGCCCTAGCCGATGGCTGTCGCCAACGGCCGCTTCAGCGGATCGGGGGCGTACATCCGATCGCGGTTGACTCCGGCGATGGAGTAACCGATCTTCTTCGCCGCCGCCACCGCCTTGGCCGTCTTCGCCTTGACGAGGGCGTTGAGAGCACTCACGGTGCTGACGTCCTGAGCGGGGGTGAAGGTGCAGTGGCCGACTCCCGAACCTCCCAGAGCAGCCGCCGAGAGAGCCGCACTGGCCGACTTGGCCCCGGGCTCGAACGACGTATAGCCGGCAGCCGGAGGCACCGTGTAGTACTGCACCGCCTTCATCATGCCCTTCTTGGCTGCAGCCTTGGCCTTGGCCGTGCCGACCATGCCCTCGTAGAACTCGTACGTGTTGCCATCCGGAACGATGGGATCGTACGTCGTGGACATGAACACCACCGGCTTGTCGTAGACAGGCTTGGGTGCCGGAAGTGCCCGCACGATCGCCACTGCCTTGGGATTCACCGCGTAGCGCACGGACGCATTGCCGATGCTGGAGTCCAGTGCGCCGAGCATGGCATCCAGGACTCCAGGTCCGGCCGCCGTGAATGTTCCCTCGAACTCACCGCGCTGCTCAGGCGAGAGCAGCTTGCTGTACACGACAGGAACGTTGTCAGAGAAGTTCGCCGACTCTCCCGCGCCGATCTGGCCGATAGTGCGGACACGCTGCTCGAGCTCGTAGCGGCCCATGATGCCCAGAGCCGCCGCAGCCGCAACGTTCTGAAGCATGGCCGCGGTGGAGTTGGCTCCCGCCGAGAGCGGGCTGTACCCACCAGCGATCGCCGCGCCGAGGCCCAGGGTGTCGACCGCCGGGTTCACTGTCACACCGTCATAGGTCGGTGACTTCGTGGGAAGTCCGCCCATGAGGCCGGCCAGCAGGTTCGCCTGAGCGATCGGGTAGCCGGCGGGCGAGACTGTCATCTCCCCGGTTGCCACCTTGTTGATGATCGTGAAGACCGTCGCCAGATCCTGAACGGCCTCGGCGTAGCCTGCGACACCCGGTGAGTAGTTGGCCACCTTGAGCGTGGGAGCCACCAGGGTCTTCCAGGAGAACAGCACCGTCATCGCGGTGTTGAACGCCTGCTCGGGACCTGCCATGGCCCCACAGCGCGGGAGACTGCCGGCGATCTTGCCAGGGTTGCGCTGGATGAGGGACTGCGTCACCGAGCCACCCATCGAGTCACCCCAGGCGTAGACCTGCTCGACGCCCTTGATGGCACCGCCGTTGATGTGCTTCAGGAGCAGTTCGCCTGCCTCCACACCCTCGGCGGTCGCCCAGCCCTGGTTGGCGTAGCCGGCACCGGCGAGGGCGTATCCCTGACCGAGGAGCTGCATGGCCGACTCGGCACTGGGGGCGACCTGCGGAATCCCGTTGCCGGTGTAGGTGGCGCCCACGCCCGGCGTGGTCGTCGCCGAGTAGTACGGCGCCTTGTCCATGCCAAGGGCCATGCCGATGGCCGCGGGCACCGGCTGTGCGATCCGGTAGCCGTGCGAATAGAGGAGCACCGTGCCATTGAACTTCGGCGGCATGGTGATCTGGAAGCTGGTGTCACCCAGGCTTCCGGAGAGTGCTCCCGTGCACGTTGCACCCGGAGCACAGGCGTCAACCGCATTCGCCGCAGGGGCGATGGCGGGGACGCTGATCAGAGCCAGGCCGGCGGCCGCAACTCCGGCCACCAGACGGCGTGTCAACGATCGAGTCATCGTCATCCTTACTCTCTCAGCCCCGCCCGCTAGGGCAGGAGCTTCCGGGTCGGGCCCGCAGGCTTGAATGTGGACTTCTTGGCAGTGCCCGAGGAGGCACTGGTGGCGGTCATGATGTAGCTCGTGATCCGGTTGAGCTCACCAGAGCTGTTGTACTGGCCCATGTAGTAGCCGGTCAGCCCCTGGTGGGACTTGGAGGAGATCACCATCGGGACGACCGCTCCTGAACGGAACGTGGACGCCTTCGTCTGCAGGGCATTGACCAGTCCCTTGCGGGTCAGGTTCGGGCCAGCCGCCTTGATCGCCTGGGAAAGCACGTACGCAGTGTTGATGCCGTAGTACGTGTAGAAGTTCCAGGGGAGGTTGTTCTTCGCGGCGATGACCTTCATCTGGCTCACGTAGGCATTGCCCGTGTCCTGGATCGGCGTCATGAAGTTCGGCGAGTAGATGCCGTTGAGCAGCGTGTTCGTGGCTGCCCCCAGGGAGCCGGAGAGGACCGAGGGGTCCGAACCGACCGAGGTGATCATCCACGTGGGACGGAATGCGGCCTTCGCCGCGGTTCCGAGCAGCTGCGCAGTCGCCGAGGTCACGCCGAAGAAGACCACGAGCTCACAGCCCGCCGCCTTCATGTTCGTCACCTGGGCGGTGAACGGCGCCACCTGCTGGCCGGAGAAGTAGGACACGGTGGTGTCGAACGACATGCCAGCAGCATTGAAGCCCTTCATGGCGTTCTCGCCGAACTCACCGTCCTGGTAGAACAGGCAGCGCTTCTTGCCCTCGAGCGCAGCGTCGTTCTGGATGTACGAGGCCATGACCTTCGCCTCGACGACGTAGGAGGGGAAGTACGGGAACGTCATCGGGTAGCGACGGGGGTTGTCGAAGTTCGAGCTGCCCGTGTTCACGAAGACGTCGGGGATACCGCGACGGTTCAGATCCGCGATGACCGCGGAGTGGGTCGGCGTCCCCAGCGCACCGAACATGGCGAAGATCCGATCCCGCAGGATCAGCTCGCTGGTCGCGCTCTTGGTCTTTGCAGGGTTGTACTGGTCGTCCTTGACGACGAACTTCACCTTGCGACCGTTGATGCCGCCATTGGCGTTCACATAGTCGAAGTAAGCCTGGGCCGCAGGAGCCACGTCCTTGTAGCCCGGCGACGCAGGCCCGGTCAGCGGCGTGGTCATGCCGATGACAACCTCCTTGGAGGTCACCCCCGGATCCGCGGCGAATGCCGGGCCGGCGGTTGCGAGCCCCAATCCGGCGACGACTCCAACAGCAACCGCACGGGCTGCAATAGACCTTCTCACGGGTGTCCCTCCCTTAAACAACATGTGGACGCGAGATTACGCATAAACGTGTGACCGCGACCACATTTGCCGAAAGTTCATCGGGAAACCCTTATGTGCGTGCGGGGGGGGCCTAGTTCAGGCCGACGTCGCTGAAGTCCTTCGAGCACGCCTGACGAGGCTCTGAACCGAGCCGACGAGACCTCCCGGCGCCACCAGCACCACCGCCACCACCAGCAGCCCGTAGATGAGGTTGGGGGCATTGTTGGTGACCTGCTCCTCCCAGCCTCGGTCTCCCGCCAGTCTCAGGACGAATTCAGGCAGCCAGACCAGAAGTGCGGCACCGATGACCGCGCCCCACAGGGACGCGCGACCACCGAGGACGACTCCCACCAGAAGGGACAGCGAGAGCCCCAGGCCGAAGGCGCCTGGGCCGACGTACGAGAGGATCTGGGCGAATACCGCACCGGCCAGCGCCGCGAAGACGCTGCTCACGACGAAGGCGGAGATCTTGGTTCGACCGGGGGCGATGCCTGCCACGGCCGCGGCGACCGAGTCGTCACGCACCGCGCGCCACTGACGTCCCTGCCGACTCCGCACCAGATTCAGGGCCAGGAAGGCCACGATGCAGGCGACGGAAATGGCCAGGACGGCCTGCCACTGCTCGAGAATGAACCCGGCATCGATGCCGTCCAGGCCGCCGAGATCACTCGCGCCAGCAGCATCTCCCACATCGGCCAGACTGTCGGTCCCGGCGGTTCCCAGGTCAGCAACCGCTGCCGGATCGCCGTCCGACGGGAAGTTGTCCATCGTCAGCACGTCATCGCCCGCCGGCGCATCCGAGAAGTTGTCCATCGTCAGCACGTCATCGCCCGCCGGCGCATCCGAGAAGTTGTCCATCGTCAGCACGTCATCGCCCGAAAGGCCCTGCTCGGTCGGAAGCTCCTCCAGCTGCTCGGTCGGAAGCTCCTCCAGCTGCTCGGTCGGAAGCTCCTCCGCGAAGAACTCATCGCCCAGCGCCTCCGTCGCCGCATAGCCACCCGCCGGGTAGGGCACCGTCAGCTGAAGCCCCGTCTCGCCGCCCAGCAGTTCAGGGAATCGGTTGGCAATGGCAGGAACACCCACTGCGACACCGAGGGTCAGGCCGGCCAGGTATGGACCTCGGAGCCGAGCCCCCAGAGCACCGATGAGCAGTCCGATGAGCACGCCGCCCAGAGCCGCGAAGACCATCGCCCAGGCGCCGTTCATCTCGATGCTGGTGAACGGGACGGTCTGCCAATTCAGCGTCGTGACGGCGAAGACGTACCCACCCACGGCCATCAGGGCACCATTGCCGAGTGAGACCTGGCCGGACAGGCCCACCAGGATCGTCATGCCGAACATGGCAGTGGCGTACATCGCCATCAGCGCGATGTAGTAGTTCATCAACGGGTCGACGACCTGGGTGAGTCCCACGAGCAGCAGCCACGCTACGACGGCAACGGCCGCATGCAGCACGAGCCGGGCGCCAGGCACCTGCAGGAGATCTCGCATCACTACACCGACCTGGCCTTGTGATGCCCGAAGATTCCCTCGGGCTTGAGGACCAGGTTGATCGCCAGCAGCACCAGTGCCACGACCGGCGCATTGCTCGAATCGCTGTAGCCGGACACCACCGACAGGATGAGGCCGGTGCCGATACCCAGCGCAACGGCGCCGATCAGACTGTCCAGTCCACCGATCACCGCCGCGGTGAAGGCGAAGACCAGCAGGATGTCGAAGCTGTTCGGAGAGATGGCAGACGTCGGCGCGACGAGGACTCCGGCGACAGCCCCCACCACACCGGCGAGGGCCCACCCGATCGTGAGGGTGCGTCCCACTCGGATCCCTGACAGTCGTGCGACCTCCGGGTTGAAGGCGGTGGCCCGCATGGCAAGGCCAAGATTCGTCCGCGTGAACAGGAGGGTGAGTCCCACGACGAGAACGAGTGCGAAGCCCACCACGACCAGGTCATATGCCGACACCGGCCACTCGCGACCGAACACAGAGATGGCGGTGTTTCCGAAAGGCTGCGGATATGCGCGGCTGTCACCGCCCCAGATCATTCCCGCAGCGGCCTGGAGGGCGATGAGCACGCCGAAGGTGGCGATGATGGCGCCTGAGGTGTCCGCGCGCTTCACCGGCCGCAGAACCAGGAACTGCACGACCACGCCGAGCACCGCGCCTGCCACCAGCGCTCCCAGCAGCGCCACGATCCACGAGCCGGTCAGAGTCTGGAGCGACAGTGCGATGAACGTGGTGAACATGGCCTGACCCACCTGGGCGAAGTTCACAACTCGAGTCGCACGCCAGGTGAGCACGAGGGCGAGTGCCATCAGCGCGATGATCATGCCCGACCCGACACCGCCGAGCAGGTAGTCGATGAAGGAGGTCACCGGAGCACACCCCCTCGGGTCGAACGCCCTGACCGCAGGGACTCAGTAGCCGAGGTACGCATGGCGCAGCTCCTCGTGGGACGCGATCTCCGTGGCAGGACCCACCATGACGACGGTGCCGAGGTTCAGGACGACGCCGGTGTGAGCGACGCGCAGAGCCGTGACGGCGTTCTGCTCGACCAGCAGCACGGCGAGGTTGGACTCCTCGGCCAGTCTCTTCACCAGTTCAAGGATCTGGGTCACGATGAGCGGAGCGAGACCGAGCGACGGCTCATCCAGGAGCAGACAAGTCGGAGCGCACATCAGCGCACGACCGATGGCCAGTTGCTGACGCTCACCGCCGCTGAGCGTGTCGGCTCGCATGCTGCGCCGCTCCCCCAGGATCGGGAACAGATCGAAGACCTGGGCCTGGGTCGCGGCGCGATCCGCACGGCTTCGCCAGAGACCACCCAGCCGGAGGTTCTCCTCGACGGTGAGCTCCGGCACGGTCGAGCGGCCCTCCGGCACCAGCGCCACGCCCAGGCGCGCGATGTCCTCGGCCTTGCGGCCCGTGATGACCTGTCCGTCCAGCATCGCCGATCCAGCACGAGGTCGGACCAGACCGGCCAACGTCCGCATGAGCGTGGACTTGCCGGCTCCGTTGGCGCCGATGACGGCGGTCACCTCGCCTGCAGGGACCTGCAGCGAGACGTTCGCCAGGGCGCGAACGGGGCCGTAGTCGACAGTCAGCGACTCCACCGACAGCATCACGTCGCCCCCTCCTCACCAAGATAGGCCGCGAGCACTGCCGGGTCCGTTCGAATCTGATCGGGCGTTCCCGACGCGATGACCTGCCCGGCATCGAGCACCCAGATGAAGTCGCACACGGCCATCACCAGCTCCATGTGATGCTCCACCAGAAGTACGGAGCGTTCGGGCACCCACGACCGGATGAGCGCCTCCAGGTCCTGCATGTCCCCCTCGCCGATGCCGCCCGCCGGCTCGTCCAGCAGGAGCACCGAGGGGTCGCTCACCAGGGCGCGCGCCAGGGCTACGCGCTTCTGAACGGGGTAGGGAAGCTCACCCGGCAGCCGCGCCGCCTCACTCTCGATGCCGAGAGCCG
>Ga0181554_1002526_pt1 | contig 16164 bp, 10 predicted proteins | sample 011ome_16_FD_145602 | JGI IMG/M metagenome (GOLD analysis project Ga0181554, IMG submission 145602) | Coastal salt marsh microbial communities from the Groves Creek Marsh, Skidaway Island, Georgia - 011503CT metaG (spades assembly) | ecosystem: Environmental > Aquatic > Marine > Intertidal zone... | reverse complement strand
AGACGATTGAATTGTAGTCCAAGAAGGAGGGGAGCGTGAGAGAGAAAAGAGAGAGAAAAAAGAAAGAGAGAGAGAACAAAAAAGGAAAATCAAAGACAAAAAAAAAACGACAAAAAATTATCCAAACAACAACACACTTTTGTTGTTGTTGTTGTTGTTGTTGTTGTTGTTGTTGAAGAGAACACAACAACGCGAGAGTATTCTTCTTCTCGTTCGTAAGAGAAGAAGAAGAGTTGACTTGTATTACCGAGCGTATTGATACCTGGTTTTGAGAGAAGAAGTTGTTTTGAACGAACGAGAAACAAAGAGAATTACACACGCAGAGATAAAAGAAGAAGAAAGAGAAGAGAATTATACTAAGAGAAGAAGAAGAAAAGAAAATGTCTGAATTCACGCCTCCGTCGTATTCCGGCGACCCGAACTCGGCGCGATGCGAGCAAGAGTGCTTCACGCTCGGGTTTATTAGTTTAAACGCGGCAGTTTTGATGAAATGTCTGGGAGGCTCGCGATTACTTTTAGACGCCAGACCTAGAATGAACGGAGACTTAGCCTTGGCCATGGCGGAAGAAGCGGACAATAAGAAACGAAGAAAGAAAGGGTTACCGGAAATCAACCGACGAGAGAAGTTAGGGGCGACCCAGTTTATGTGGCAACAGAGATGGCAAGAGTATTATCGCGCGAGAAACGGAATCTGATGAAAATGAAATCGAAAATGACAGGAACGACGAGAAGAGGAGGAGGAAGAAGAAGAAGAAGAGTGCGCGCGAGATGCGTCGAAGAAAGTTGTTCATCAAGTAATATCATCGCGTAATAATTATATTATAAACACCAATTATTAATTATTAAGCCTCCCGTATTAAAAAGGTTCCTCTCTTTATCTCTCTCTCGTCATCGTCATCGTCGTCGTTCTATATTATTATTATTATTCGCGAATCCAACCGTTGTTCGTCATTTGCCAGTCCACGACGCCGTTCCCGTCCGCAAACCATAAGTTGATTTCTCTCTCGGCGGAATCGACCGAGTCGGAACCGTGGATAATATTTCTGCCAACCTCGACGGCGTAGTCGCCGCGGATAGACCCAGGCAAAGACTCTAAAGGATTCGTTTCTCCAATCATCTTTCTCGCGGCGGCTACGGTACCAGTCGGGCCTTGCCAAATCATGCACACGACCGGCCCGGAAATGATATAATCGACGAGATCTTTGAAAAACGGTTTCGAAGACAAGTCGCGATAGTGCTCCTCCGCAATCGCTCGCGTGCACTGAAACGTCTTCAAACCTTTCAACTGCATGCCTTTATTCTCGAAGCGTTCGACGATTGCTCCAACTTTTCCTCTTTGCACACCATCCGGCCTAAAGTTTTATAATAATACGTATTTATCGTTAAAGAGAGTTGTTGTTGTTCTGAAGTCAGTTTTTTTTTAACAAGAAGAAGTGGATAAAAAAAACCTCCTGAGGTTTTGTTGCGAAGAAAGAGTTTGACGAAGTCAAGAAGAAGTCAAGAAGAAGTCAAGAAGAAAGGCGAAAGACAACGACGACGACGTAAACGACGACGCACTTGATCATGATGTACGTGCGCTCGTCCGGGAATCGTCCCGCGACGACCACCCCTCGACCAGTTTTTGCGTCCTCATTAGGAAGACTTCGACGACGACGATGACCTCTTCTTGGTTGTTGACGTCCACCCCCTTTCGACGACGAGCTTTTGGAAAGAAGGGAAGAAGAAGAAGAAGAAGAAAAAGAAACGGAAGCTCGGGAGGTGAGAAAGCGTGGTCGTTGTTGTTGTTGCTGTTTCCAAGGCGTCGTCTGGGCGCGCGTGGCAGTCGTCGTCATCATATCTCTCTATATACTCTCTATACTACGCAAAAACGAATTCGTTCTCGTGTCTTTTTTTGGTGTGTTTTTGGTGAACTTTTTTTGAAGCGGAGATTTTTTTTTCTCTTTTTTTTGTACTTTTTTCGTCAAAAACACAACACACACGTTCGACGAGACACACACTATAAAAAACTGCCTCTTCCAAAGTTTATGCGTGTGTGTCTGCGCGTGTCTGTGGTGTGATTGTCGTTTAAAAGGAACAATTTAACACACAATTAATATCATCGCGCGGACACACGCGCGCGAGACGTGCCGGAACTCAGAGAGAGAAAAAGTAATACTTTTGTTGTGCGTAAAAGAAGAGAAAAATGAAAGATAAATTGGCGAAGCAACTTACTACAGCCGCAATGACGACAAAGATGACGACGGAGAAGAAGGGGGAAAACAAAGCGGGGGCCGCCTCCACACCACCATCACCACCACCACCACCTGTGGCGGTGGTAATAAAAGGTGGGAAAAACGCAACGACTTCGCTTTCTCCGACCGGGACGTTGCGAGGGTACTGGCAAGCCGAAGAAGAGACGGCGTTACGCGCCGCCGTACAAAAGCACGGCATCGGCGCGTGGGAGAAGATGAGAACAGATCCTGATTTCAAAGCGTTGAGGTGCGCACGATACGTATTTTATCGCGACGAGAGACGTGCTACTGCTTTTCTTCGCGTTTCTTTTAAGCTTTACTCGTCGTTTTCGTTATCGTTTTCTCGTTTTCTCGTGTTGTTCTTTGCGCGGTGATGATGATGAGAGAGACACAGACAAGGCAAATTCGCGACGAGGAGGGGGGCGGCGACAAAAAACTTTCTTCTTCGATGAAATTTCCTCAAATTTATTGGGAGCATTTTTTTCCAAACGACAACAAAGTTTCTTCTTTGTCTTCTTCTTCTTCTTCTCGTTTGCAAAAAAAAGAAGAAGAAGAAGAAGAAAGTTGTCGTTGTTGTTGTTGTGTTTTCGAATGTGGGAGTTTTCGATGGTTGGGCGACCTGGTCGTCGTCGTCGTCAAAGTCGAATCATCGAGCGTGGCGTCAAATCTCTCTCAAAAAACAACATTTAAAATTAACGCGGGTCTTTCTTCCTTCACGTTTCCAAAATTCCAGGGGAAGAACCGGAGTGCAGCTGAAAGATAAATGGAGAAATCTGATCAAGTTTCAACACTTGCGACGAGGAGAGATTGAATCGGCGCCGTATAAAGCGACGGTTCGCGCGAAGCAAAATGCAGCCGCGGCGGCGAAAGGAAATGTTGATACCACGAAGGCACCAAAGAGTGGTGGAGCGAGCGGGAAAACAGCGAGCGCTAGTAAGAAACGAAACGCGGCTGATCAAGGTGGTAACATCGCGAAGAAGAAAGGGAAGACCAACGCTTCCGGCTTCAAGAAAGGAACAAATAGCAGCGACTTGATGGATACGTTTCAAAAAGGTCCAAAAGGGAAAAGGAGTAAACTAACAAAAGGAGGGAGATTTGGCAAAGGCGCGGATGGCGCCGATGCGAGGAATATTATCGATGCTAACACGAATCTCGATCATTTGAGTAACGGAGGCGAAGGTATCGGTCGATCAATCTCGCCGGCGTTGCCGCCAAAGAAACAAGCTTTCAAGCAACAAAAGAAGAAAATGAAGCTTTTAGCGGAAGCGCGAAAGAAAGCGGGAACTCCAGATGCGAAAGCGAGAGCGTTGCACGCGCCATCGAACGCTCCACCAAGAAAGCGGGTCGCCGCCGCGTGGGCCGCCGGTATATCCGACGTCAATCAAATAGGGAGCGGAGGACTTTTGAACTCGAACATCAATAGTTTAGATGAAGATGAACAAGATATTGTAGGAGCACATTTAGGACACGTGACGTTTGATATCGATGAAGATGAAGATGCGCATCACTTAGCTACCACTTCTGGAAGAGGTCAGAATAACAAGGATGGCGGCGCTGCTTCTTCAGCGAGCATGGCTCGATTTACAGAGGAGATGGAAAGGGAAATCGAGCAGACGAAGGAGCGCAGAGCGCAAATGGTTAGAGACGTGGAGTATTCCGAGAGAGAATTGGCTCGATTAAAGTCGCTCGTCGAGGAAGCAGAAAAAGTGTATTCGGAAGCTCGCCTGAAAGCACAGGAGACGCTTCAACAGGCGCAGAAAGAAATTGCTGAAAAGCGTAGAAAACAATCCATGGAGTCTTTGGAAGAGCAGAAAAAAGCAGCGGCATCCGATGGCGAATTATTAGAAGAAGAAGAAAAGAAAGCTAACAGCAACAGCGACAACAACAACAAGAATGACAAAAAGAGCGACGATGACGATAACGATGGAAAAGATGGTCATAAATCGAAGGGGGCTACAACGAGGAAATCACTCGAGGCGTCAAAGCAACCCAAATCCGCGACGACCGAAAATATAAAGGTTGACGATGATGAGGACGAGCCATCGAACGAAGACGTGAGTCCAAAGTCTGTTCCAAATTTGAACGATGTTGAAGATGTCGAAGTTGACGATGCCGAGTGGGACAAGTACTTGGCGTTTGGAGGAGATAACGCTAATGAAGAAGACGACGAAGACATGTCCGAGATGCAACGGGCTGCGCAGATCGCTTCAGATGAAAAGAAAAGAAAAAACTACGCCACCGACTCTGAGATGAATAAAGCACCAAAATCTCCCAGGCTTAGGAGCCAAGCCGGGAGTGCGGGTAACTCAGACAAGGATGCTGCTACGAAAACGGCTACACCGACTATGGCTATTACGAAGGCTCTAGAACAAAACCGACGACAACAACAACAACAATATCAATTCATTCCGTCAGATCCAAACGGACATTACGATACGGACGATTCGGATGATGATCTCAGCAGCGATGAGTCAGATGAGGAAGAACTCGATGAGGAGCAACTTGTTGCAAAAGCAGCTTGGGAGAAGGCACAAACTGCGTTAGCGAGAGCGGGATTGCCGCCGATGCAAGAGATCGAGAACGTATTACTGCAAGAACTAAAGAGACTCGAACAAGCAAATACAAAATTAGTGCATGCTCGACTTGCTTTGGAAGCTTGTGATTCTGAACTTTCCGAGCTCTTTGCCAGAGCGGAAGCTAGGAAAGCTGGTGTGTATAACGAAGACGACGACGACGATTTGCGTGAGCAGACAACAAATACGGGATCTTTACCGAGCGATCTTCAGAACATTCACACAGATGACGAGGACGACGACGATTTGCAAGTTGTAGGCAAGAAGAGAAAGAATGCGCATGATGAAGATGACGACAACGATGATGACGACGACGACGACGACGACGACGACGACGACGACGACGATGATGATGATGATGACGGGGAAGGAGAAGAAGAAGAGAAAATGAAAAAATCGACTCGATCTGGTGGCGCCAAGAACTCCGCGGAAAGAGACAACGCAAACACGAGAAAGAACCTGAGATCAAAAGATGGGAACGAGAAGAAAGAAGAAAGTGGTGCTGCTGTTGAAAAAAAGGATGGGAAAAAAAAATCTGACGATGGTGAAGAAGGTGAAGAAAATGAAGAGGATAAAAATGTCGGAAAGCAAAAAGCGACGGCTAAGAATGCGAATAATAGCAAAAGCAAGCAACAAGCGGATCAAAAAGACTCGAAGAAAAAGAGCAGCGGTAGCGGCCAGAAGAGTTCTGGTGGTGGCGGATCTGGACGAGGTGGATCTGGCTTTCGCTCTGTTTCGGAAGATCGACGTTTCGGAATCTACGATGCTCGACGTTATCGTTCGGTTGAAGAAAATGATAGAAATGCACAAATGAGCGGAGAGAAGATCAACTTCGGACTCGGCGGCTCCAACGCTGCGGCTGCCAATAATGCGCAGAACAGCGCCGGTGTTAGTAATAGCGATGAATCTGGTGAGAAGAATCGAAAACCTGGCAAAGAGAAAGGAAAAGGCACCGGTGGTCAGCAGTCAAAAAAACAAGGCGTTGGGCGAGGTGGTGGAAGTGCCAACGCTAGAGCGAGTTCTTACAAAGAGAGCGCGATGGCGTTTGCAGCGGCGCATTGGCCACAGCAACTGAAAAAACGCAGAGATAACAAAGCTAGAAAGAAGCGCGTCAAGATTGGAAAATCTTTGTGGGAGTAATAATAGTAAACATATCAACACTTAGAGAGAGGAAAGCGAGAATCAACGCAGAATTTTAAATTTCATCGAAACTGTACATTTTTTATTACTGTATAAAAGGATATACTTTCTTTCTCTACGCGGATCAGCCTTGAATCGCGCGATGTGCCGCTGCATTTTACGCTTGATCCCCTTTTTTAGGAGGAACTACGATTTTCCGCGGCGCTGGAATGTCGCGAAGCGACGACGATCCTTTCTCCCTTCCGCCGGGAAGGTTTTTTCTATTTCCCATCGCTTTACCACCGTCACGCTCGCCAAATTTAGTTTTGTTCTGCCGCAAGTTATTAACAGTATGGTGAACGTTGCGTCTATCTCTACCACCCTCATCGACATCATTGGCGTTAGTATTGTTATCGTTATCTTCGTCAACTTCGATATTGCTATTGATATTCGTCGGGAACCTTTTGCTGTTCTTTTTGTGAGCATTGTTGAGCTTCAAGTTTTCGAGCCTGTTTTTATTCGCGGCGTTTACCGTGGAAACATTGTCTTTACTTCTACCGCTCTTACCGCTCTTGAAATTCGTGCTCGCTCCCTTGAACATGGCTTTCTTCTTCTCTCTGTACGACGCTAGCATTTCCTCTTTCGTGAAAGAATCCTCTTTTTCTCCAACGACGTGAAGATATAAACATTCTGGGTTTCCGCATGGAAAATTGCGTAAGAAGGCGTTACAATATTTCGTCGTGCCATGGCATGCTCGAAGAGGTCTTCCTGTACCGTCTGGATGAGCAGGGACACCGTCAATGCACTGAATGCATGTCTCCGCGTCCGCTTCTGCTTCAAACGTTACGTAAGCGCAACCTGCTAAATTTCCCGCATTACTATCATCATTTCCGCTACCATTGGCCGGTGCTGTCGGACAGGACACTTGTAACTTGATGATACTACCATACTTTCCAAAATACTCCGCCTTCCTCAGTATCTCTTCCTTACACATAGCAGTCGGAATGCCGACCACGTAGACTAAGTTTCGCTGAATGACGCGCACATTGACGAGGTGCTTACGACTACTGTCAATCGGAGCGTTTGGATCGTACGATGAATATCCACCACCACCGCCGCCAAAATTACCATCAAATTCGCCCCCTCCTCTCCCTCGACCTCTGCCTCGTCCTCCTCCGCCGAAGAGAACCCCTCCTCGTCTTCCGCCTCGGCCCCGTCCCCTGCCTCTGCCGCCACCGAATACGATGTTGTTTTCGCCCTCACCGCCGGCACCGTCGTAATTTTCTGCGTACCTACTGTGGGGATGGTTTTGGTATCGGTATGATCGACTACCGTGATGATGATGATGATGATGATGTTGCAAAGATGAAAGCGACGACGAAGATGAAGAATAATTGCCTCCTCCTCCTCCTCCTCTTTCCCTTCGTTGTTGTGCGCTACTCGCATCCGTCAAAGAAGCTACTTGCTCCGCGTCAAACTCGAGCAGATCTTGGTCGTAATCCTGTCGACACGCGGGACACTTCCCAACCGTCTCGCCAAATCCAACTTCCATGATTTGATGCCAACACCACGCGCATAATTGATAGCCGCACTTGCACGGTTTAAAGGCTAAATCGGTCGCATCCATATCGTTACAACACAGCGGGCACGTCTCCGCGTCCTCCTCTTCTTCCTCCTCGTAGGCCTCGTCTCTTCCTTCTCCAGAGTGGTCTCCGTTCCCTCCTCCTCCTCCTCCTTGCCTGTTGTTGAAGTTACCCCCACCGTCGCCATGGTAAGTTCCTCTTCCTCGCGTTTCGACGACGCCTCTCATTTTCTCTCAAGATTTGTCGCGTCTTTCCATGGGCAATGGGGCAAAAATTCTAAAAAACTTTGCGAGCACTCAAATCACGAAGTACGGATGTGTACAAAGTTGGTCGAGAAGAGAGCGAGAGAGAGTGAAAGACATTTTTTACGAAGAGAGAGAGAGAGAGAGAAGAGAAGAGAATAAGAGCATACGAAGACGATAGTATCAGAGAGACAAGAACTATACACTCGAGGCGCACGCGTGAAAGTTTTTGCCACACGCGCGCTTCCTTCTACTTTTACTACAACTTTTTTTACTTCCTATTTATTTACTTTATAAACTATTCTGCGATTCGCCTCCGCTCGCTCCGATGAAAACGAACGGAGAAGTAAGAGTTCGTCTTCTTCGTCTTCTTCTCCCGGCGGTTTAATTTCGGCGCGTTCGCGACGTTCTTCCCTTTTTTCTCGCACACCCAAAACGCAATTTTAGGAGAGAACTTCGTCAGAACGACAGAGAGACCGCACGCGCGCAAACACTCGTTGAAAATATCCACGGAACAAAACGGATTATTTTCCACGCACCTCCTAGGAATCGTGATAAAAAGGACCCCTGTTTCTTTCCTCAACATTTTCGCCATTCGTAGCAACATTTCTCCTCGATCTTCCGGTTCCGCCACGCAGTTCAAAACCATCGAATTGAGAACGACGTCGAACTCGTCTTCGCAAACTTTGAGAGCGAAAAAGTCTCGCTTTTCAATCTTTGGATGTTGCGAGTTCAAATCGATCGAGCGAAACCGTATCCAGCTCGGCGACTGGCAGCAAAACTCCGTGGTTACCGCTCCAACTTCTAACCCGTTCAAAACTTTCCTCTCCTCGCCTTTTCCCGGTCTCTTGTTCAGAGTAGTCAACGTAGAGTAGACGAATTTTCTCACGTGTGAGGTTCGCTGAAGAGCAGCTTGACTCGCTTTTTGATACATGTCTCTTTCCGTTTCCGACGCTGCTCTTGCTGCTCCTTCTCCCGCCTGCTCCAACGCCGCTTCTGATTTCCGGTGAAACTCCGCGGTTATTCGTTTCGCCACTTTTAAGGATTTGACGACGCCAACACCGTGAAGTATCGGTCGCTTCAATTTCTTCTTCTTCTTCTTCTTCTTCATTTTCTTTCTTCTCGCCGTAACGAGAAATTCTGTCGTGTGTGATCACTTTTCCCACTTTCACACAAAAAAGAACAAACAAACACAAACAAAAAAAAAACAAAAACGAACGAAAAACAAAAACGCAAAGAAAAACAAAAAAAGCAACACAACAAGGAAACGAAAGAAACGCGCGCGCTCGTTTTTAGAGAGAGAGTGTGTGTGTGTGTGTGAATATGACGACGACGCGCGAGGAGGAAGAGGCAAACGACTTGGAAGAGGAAGAGGAGAAGGACGAGAAGGATGAGAAGAAGAAGAAACAACAACAACGAGAAGAAGAAGAATTCCTCCGACTTTTGGAAAAGCGACTGCCCCAAAGTCAATCGCACGTGTTGGAGCACGCGAAGAAGATGAAAATGAGCGAGGAGACGAGAGCGAAAATGTGCGCGCAAATGGAAAGCTTAGGCGATGAGTTGGAGTATTTCTGCGACGCGTTTCACCGCGCGATGGTCTCGTCGAAAAAGACAACCGCGACTCTAGAGAAGAGTAAAAAAGAGAAGAAGGAAGAGGAGAGAGAGAGTACGACGAGTACGAGTACGAGTAATACGGACGATGACGGTAACGGTGTCGGATTCGAGAAGAAGAAGAGGAAGACGAGAATCGAACCAATCGTTCCCGACGTCGTGGCTGCGGAAGCGAGCGAAGAGGAAAAGCGAGCGTGGCGGGAAGAAGGTTACGCGTTGATTCGTTCCGGAAAGGTTGGCGCGATTGTCATGGCTGGAGGACAAGGCACGCGATTAGGAAGCGCGTTGCCGAAAGGGACGTTTGATATCGGGTTGCCAAGCAAAAAGTCTCTTTTTCAACTGCAGGCGGAGAGGATTAGAAAAGTGATTGAGCTCGCCGCCGCGGCGGCGGCGGCGGCGGCTGAAAACGAAGAAGGAAAAGAATCCGCGTCGCCCTCTCTGCCTTGGTACATCATGACGTCTCCGCAAACGCACGAACAAACGGTGGAATTTTTTCGTGAAAACGCGTATTTTAATCTCCCAGAAAAGGACGTCGTGTTCTTTCAGCAACAAGAGGCGCCGGTATTTGACGTCGAAGGGAAGATTATTTTAGCACCGGACGGGTCGATTCAAACGTCACCAGATGGAAACGGCAGCATATATCGCGCTCTACTGAAATCAAACGCGTTAGAGAACATGAAAAAGCGCGGCGTTCGACATCTTCATTGCTATTCGGTGGATAACGCGCTCATTCTTCCTGGAGATTGCGAATTCATCGGGTACTGCGCTTTACGAGGAAAACAATCGGGCGCTAAAGTGATTGAAAAAACTTCCCCGGACGAAAAAGTCGGCGTGTTTGCGCGAGAAGTAGCCTATTCAAATATCGATGGCGGTGATGGTGATTACACCGAGAAGGAGGATACAGATGGCGGGAGAAGAAAGAGCGCTTTGTCGTCGTCATCTTCGTCGTCGTCGTCTTCAAGAATTCGCGTCTTAGAATACTCGGAGATAGAACCGAGCGTGCGCGACGAGAGAGAGGAAGTGGATTACGATGAAGTGCTTCCGGGTAACATGCGAACCGACGACAGCAACGATCCTTCTTCAATCATTAAAATTGAAAAGTATAACAGACCGCCCTGGAACCACTTTAATCCCGATAATCGTCCGTTACGATTTCGGTGCGCGAATGTAGCGATTCACTATTTTAGCTTAGATTTTTTATACAAAGTAGCGGGAATAGCAAACGCGAGGAGCAGTAGCGGTAAAAAGATAGTCAACGACCAAGACGACCAAGACTCGTTCGCGATGGAGTATCACGTGGCAGAAAAAGACGTGCCTTGTTATGTCGAGGGCGATACCGAGAAGCGAAGAACGAAGAAAGCAATCAAGCTCGAAAGTTTTATATTCGACGCGTACCAGTACTCCAGCGATGGTGTTACTATTTTTGAAGGAGAGCGTAAGCTTGACTTTGCGCCCGTCAAGCAAGCGACCGGTGATGACTCTCCGGAATCGGCGAGACGCATGATTTCTTTCGTGCATTCGACGTGGATTACGAAGAATCGAGGTCGTGTTCAGTGGGGCGGGTACGGAGGACTCGTCGAGGTGAGTCCTCTCGTCAGCTTGCGCGGCGAAAATCTCGAAATCGTGAACGACTGCGACGTGCAGAGAAACACCAGCATCGAACTTGGATGGGAACCACCGTCTGAAAGGCAAACCCCGTGGCACCGGTACTACGGGAAGCACTCGTCGCTTGCTTGAGTGATAAAATTTCTTCTCGTCAGACAGGTTGGATGTGCGTTGTGTGTAATAAAAATACAGAAATACAAACGCGCTGCGCGCGCGCGAACTAAACACCTTTTGAAAATCCTTTCCTCTTCTTTTCCTATACATTCAAGCTTGCTTAAACTCCCAATCGCCTCGACAAATGGGACATTTTTGTTCCGAGTTTCGTCCGTCCAGCCATTTCGTTATGCATCGCAAATGAAACGCGTGCGAACAAACGCCCCACACGACGGGTGAATCATCTCCGGGATATTTACAATCTGGTGCGCACCCATCGTAAGGCGAGTGGCAAATCCCGCACACGTCTGACGCATCGTTCCACGTCCACGTTGCTACGCCTTGCCACGTTTTAAATTTGAGTTTGAGCGGTATCTCCTTCTTCTTCTTCTTTTCTTCTTCTTCTTCTTCTTCTTCTCCTTCGAAGTTTTTGAGTTTTGAAAACGACGACGATGAGTCTTCTTTCGTCGTCGTCTTTATCGGCGCGGTTGTTTCCTCCTCCTCCATCTTCTACTTTGTCTTCTTCTTCTTCTACTACTACTACTACCACTACCACTGCTACTACTACCACTGCTACTGCTTCGTTGTCTTCTCTCTCTTCTCTCTCTCTTCTTCTTCTTCTTCTTCTTCTTCTTTGTCTTCTTCTTTCTGAAGTTTTTACTTTTTTTTTCCGTCCTCCTCTTCTTGTTCCTCCCTAAAAACGAGGGAAACAAATTTACGTTGCCCTCCCTTCCCTCTCTCTTTTGCCTTTTTTGATTTGTGGTGTACTGATGAAAAAAAATGAAAAGAGAAGGGCAAAATTATACCACAAACCCACAACATCGTTTTCAACCCCACTGAAACCCTCGCCAAGAATACAAAAAAAACAAAAACCCCTAACGCGCGCAAAAAAATGTTGCGTCCCCCGGTGGAAAGTCGCTTTTAGTACTCTAACATGCGAGGGGTCCCCGGGTGGCAACTCACTCGCTGTATTGTACCGACGTTATTGCGTGGAGCTGAAAGTATACGGATGATATATCGCGCGCGCGCAGGGACGTTTTTTTGTATTTTTTTTGTATTCTTGGCGAGGGTTTCAGTGGGTTTGAAAAGTATGTTGTGGGTTTGTGGTATAATTTTGCCATTTTTTTTGTGCCGAGTAATGTGTTTTGCGTGAAAATTCCTTCAAATTTTTAATTAAGCAGAAACGTCTTTTTTTTTTCTGTTCCTCTCTAAAAATAGATCTACTACGCGCGAGATACAAAAAAGATTTGTCCTTAAAAACGAGTAAAAATGCGCGCGGACGGCGCGAGAAGAAGGCGAAGAAACGAAGGCGACACGCGCGTGTCGAAAGCGACGAAGATGGCGCGAGAGAGACGACAACGCGCGTTGTTTCTTGATGGCGCGAAAGAGAACGAGGAGGAGGAGAAGCGAGGGGTTTTGGGGAAAGACGAGGACCAACAGCGAGGAGGTTTTTCTTTGTCGGAGGAGGAGGAAGGGAAGGAGGAGGAAGAAGAAAAAGACCAGAGCTTGCATCGTGCGACGGTATCTACGCCGAGGATGGGGTACGAGAGCGTTCAGAGACGATTGGTGGAGTGGAAGAAGCAGCAACGACAGACGACGAAAGGAGAGGAAGAGGAGGAGGAAGAGGGAGAAACAATCGAGATACAAAAGAGAAAGAAGGAGGAAGAAGAGAACGAAGAGGCGATGAAGCGACGAGCACAGATGATGAAAGAGGAAGAGAAACGCACGAGGAAACAACGAAAATGTTCTGGATATTTGGAGCAGATGCCGTGGAAGTCGCCGAGGCTAACCGCGAGGAGCGCGAGGCGGAGAGAAAAAGAAGAGGAAGACGAAAGGCGCGAACGTTGTGAGAGGAAGCGATTAATAAACGCGCAAAATGCTGCGGAAATTTACGCGAAACGGTGCAACAAGATGCACGTTCGCGTATCGAGTCGTGTCTTAAATGCGCTCGAAAATGAAGTCAACAATGAAACGTTCGACGTGTCGAAAGAACCGCTCGGCGATGGCGGCGCGGTAGCCGTAGCGAGTGCGATTCAGGAAGGGAGCGCAGAACACGAAGCGTTGATTTTTGCAAAGTGCCAGGTCGGTTTGCGCGGGTTTCACGCGATTTGCGAGAGTGCTTTGCAAGTCTCAAAGAGATACAGCGTTTTGAAAGTGCTCGATTTGAGCGATTCGATTGGTTTGCATTGTGCGTTTGAGGACGGTCAAAACTCTTGCCATTCGAAGCCTCCCGCCGCAGTCTCTCTGCTACTGTCTGTTTTGTACCAGCTTCTTGAACGGTTGAAAGTTTTGAAATTAAACGGTTGCAAAATCAATAGCACGCTCGCGAAACCTATTGCGGACGCATTGATATCGCCCAAGTGTACGGTTGAAATTCTTGAATTATCGAGAAACGCGTTAGGTAATCGCGGCGCCAAGAAGATTGGCGATGCGCTCATCACGAATCGAACGCTCAAGGTACTCGACGTGTCTTTAAACGCTATTAGTTCGCGCGGATGCGTTTCGATCGCGAACGGTACTCGTGAAAACTCGACGCTAAAAGAACTCTGCATGTCTTGGAACGCCATTGGCGATATTGGAGGTAAAGCGCTTGGGGAAGCGTTGGCATCAAATCGAGCGTTGCGCACGTTAGATATTTCACAATGTGCGATCGGAGAGGATGCCACGTGCGCAATCTCTAAAGGTTTGAGGAAAAACACGACGTTGAAAGTACTCAAGATGGATCACACGCGATGCGGTGAAACTGGTGGAAAAAAATTGATGGCCATGCTTACGAGGAACGATTGCTTGACGACGCTCACGCTCGAAGGCGCCTCATTCGCCGGCGCGAAGAAAGTAGAGGAGAAAGGTCGACAGCGGCAAACACAGGCGACTGTAGTAAATAATTCAAGCGCTCCAAAATCGTCGGATCGTTCAAAAAAACAGCAACAACAAAAAGTTAACAATCAGAAGAAAGGCAGAGACACCGCCGAAAAGAAACGAAAAACGAGTAAAGCGACAATCGAAACCAAAAAGTCTACTCGAGAGGATTATGAGAACAGCGACACAGCATTATTATCATCATCATCCTCTGAAGAGGATGAGGACGAAAAGGATGGCAACGGCGACGACTATGTAAGCGTGATTGTGGATGAAAACGAAGTATACGGACATGTGCTCCGTACGCCTCGTGGAAGCGCACGAAACAGCAACAGTAACGTCACGCCGGTGAGCGAAAAACTCCCGCTTTCCGAACTTATCCTTCCGGCATGGTCAACATCCGGGAACTCTCTCGCACGACAAACACCCATCGACGAAGAAGATCTTCTGAACCTCTTGCAACAGCTGCGAAGTAATCGATTATCAGATTTCGAGCGCGTTTCGCGATTACAAATGGTACGTTCCGCGTATCTTTTCACTTCTGCTCAAGTTGCTCGCTTGACTCAAACTTTTTTCTTGCCTTCGAGCCACCGTCTAGCAGCCGCGGCTGCGTGTCAACCTCGATTAATCGATAGCGAAAATGCTATCGATGTCATATATCTCAACAATGGATTCGGCTTTAGGGATTACGCGTCTGCTAATCGAAAATTGGAACAGCTCTACGGCGAGCGCAATGCGCAGTTTCGCTCGCAAAATCCAAACGGCCGATACCGATTCGATCTAGTCATCGACGCCGATCGTGCGTTGGCGCAAAGAATGGCGGATATTGCTAACGAAGAGAGTTCAAAGCAACAATTTGGCGGTAAATGCTGGAGAAATGTGAGCGTGGACGATGGACCGTGTGTGAGCGAAAGTATGTGCGAAAAGGGTACAGGAATACCTAAAATCTTCTTCTCCGCTTCTTCTTCTTCTGAGAAGCGGCGAAAGCGAACAAAAACGCTGAAACTTCCAGAACGAGGTACGTTAGCGTTTGATTTCTCGAGTGTTTCCGCATATTTCGAAAACGATAGGCGCCCTGATGACGATGACTATTCCATGTTGAAACTTATCCGAGACGTGTCAAATGTGGAGGCGTATTTATTCGACGAGAACGGAAAAAATACAGAGAATAGCAAACACAAATACAAAACCGATGGCGAACTATACGCATTCAATCTTCGCATATTGCGCGTGAACGCGTGTACGTTGTGGTTTACTCCGTCTGCTGCGAAAAACATCATCCTTTACTTCCCGAAAGGCGCATTTCGAGTCGAAGCGATTGTCGCGCTTTTCGGCCGGATCCCTCTACATCTCCGCGACGATTTTTCTCGCGAAGTATTTTCACTCGGTCAACTCAGCGGTGTCGAGCAGTGCGTTCTGGGATTACGATTAGGCTGGCGAAGCGTACTCGGAACGCGTATGGAACAATTGACATTTCGATGTCGCCTCGATTGTACGTGCGAGGAGGATTTGAACGTGGCGAAATATTTGTGCGAGAAAGCCTCGGAGGCAAACGCGGACGCGCACTGCAGAGTTCGAAACGTTCTCGTAAACGATCGAAGATTAGCGAAGGACCCCGTACAAGATGCTTCTTTGTGGAGTGTCTTGACTGCGGAGAGCTCGACGCCTTTGTTAGAGTTTGACTATTTTGGTGAAGACGAAGATGTTTTGAACTCGCTTTTGGAGAGAGAGCTCGCGCCAGTCGTCCAAAATGGTAATACGAGCGCGAGAGGACGGGAACAGAGTGCTCCTTCGACGACGGGTACGAAAAAAGAGTCGTCATTCAACCTCCAACTGCGAAAATTTAGCAACAAGCTCAACTTTACTCGCGCTTGCGAGGTGCACAGATGGCGACAAAACAACCTGGTCAAAGTCGACGTCGAGCGCTCGAAAGTCGCGGAGAAAAATAGTAACAGCAATAACAACAACACTACGAGCGCCAACAAGAAGCTAAAGAAGAAAGTTAAAGAGAAGAAGAAGAAGCCCGAAATCCCCTCCGCCACGTCTCCTCCTGTTTCGTCTCCCTCCCTGAGCTCGACGACGACGGGCGGGAACCCGTACGAGACCTTCTACGCGTCCTACTTTTCTTCTCCGTCGTCCTCGTCTTTCGAAAGCAACAACAACAACAACAACAACAACAACAACGTCC
>Ga0181554_1002522_pt1 | contig 16180 bp, 10 predicted proteins | sample 011ome_16_FD_145602 | JGI IMG/M metagenome (GOLD analysis project Ga0181554, IMG submission 145602) | Coastal salt marsh microbial communities from the Groves Creek Marsh, Skidaway Island, Georgia - 011503CT metaG (spades assembly) | ecosystem: Environmental > Aquatic > Marine > Intertidal zone... | reverse complement strand
GCACGGCGTGGGGGGGGGTGGGGGTGGGGTGGGGTGGGATGTGATGGGCCGATCGATGGATTGGATGTTTTGAAAGGCGGGGGCGGGAACGGGGAAAAGGAAACCCCGGGCCCGCCCGCGCGACGATTCTTTCGCGTGCGCATTGGCACGCGTTGTCTGTACATGTACGAACGAAACGATCGAGTAGCACAGCATAATAGCTCTCAGTGTGAAGAACAATCATCGTTTTCATCATCAATCATGTTACAGTCGCGAGTGCAAGAGCGAAGGGTTTCCCTTCCTCTGGCTAGCTGGAGCGGAAAATCGCCCGCCGCTCAGTAGTACGACGCCACCTTGCGGTGGTGCGTCGCCGTCTTCTCATCCTTGAACACCTTCCCGTCTATGGCCTCGCTGTACACGATCCAGTGATCCGCGGCTTCCATCCTGCTCACCACTTTACACTGCACGTACGCGGCGGCGTCTTTCAGGATCGGCGCCCCGCACGACGCGGGCTGCCACTCCACGTCCTCGAACCGGTCCGCGCCCGGGGGAAACCGAATGAGAAAGTGCTTCACGATGGGCTCCCACCCGGCCTCGGGGAGGCAGTTTAAGACGAACTTGTCCCCGACTTGCATGTAGGACTCGATCGCGCGGTCCTTCGCGATCGCGACGGTGAACCCGAGCGGCTCGAACGACGCCTGCGCGACCCACGACGCGACCATCGCGGACGTCGCGGTGCCCTGCGCTGCGGTGATGACGTACAACCCGCCGCTCACCCGCCCGAGCGCCTTGGCGACGTCGTTGGACATCGCGCTCTTCATCGCCTTGATCGTCGCCTTCTTCGTCAAAACCTGCCCGAGATCCGTGCCGGACTCCTCAAAGAGCTGGTACGTCGCCTCGCTCGGGTCTTCCTTCACGCGCAGCGCGGGGACAACCTCCGCGAGTCCCAAGCTCGCGAACTTCACCGCCATCGTGTCCACGGGCTCGTCCGCGCCACCGTACGACTCGCCGATGAGAATCTTTTGCTTCTTGCCGCACGAGCCGACGATGGCGGCGAGCGCGTCGTGCGCGGGGCCCTCCGTCGGCGGCGCGAGCAGCACGATGCCGGTCGCGTGGCCGACCGCTTCGATGATCTCTTGGGTGTCCGCGGTGTTCATGTCCATCATCGTCACCTCGACGTCCGCCTTGGTCAGGCCCCTCGCGACGGATTGCGACAGGCGGTCGGAGAAGCCGTAATCGCTGGTGTAAAACACGACGGTGTTCGCCTTCGCCTTCTCCAGCGCGTCTTCGCTCCAGCGCTGGTAATCCCCGATGAGCTCGTCCACGTTGAACCGCAGCAGAGGGCCGTGGCCGTTGCACACGCCGACGAAGTCCGCTTCCTCGGACTTGCACTTTCGAAGCGCGGTGAGCACCGAACGCGCGTTGGGCTTCATGAGGCACTCGTAATAAAACCGGTAATGCGGCATCACGGCTTGCAAGTCCGTGTCGAACATCTCCTCGGTGCAGTAGTGGCTCCCGAACGCGTCGCAGGTGTAGATGAGCCGAGACGCCGGGTCGTACGTGAACATCGTGTCCGGCCAGTGCAAGTTCGGGGCCATGATGTATTTCAGCTCGTGCCCGCCGCCGAGGTCGATCACGTCGCCGCCCTTCACCGCGCGAGACTTGAACGGCTTCAGGACCAAGTTCTCGAGGAACGCGAGGCAAACCTTCGAGCCCAGGACGGTCGCGTTCGGCGCGAGCTCCAAGATGTCCCCGATCAGCCCGCTGTGGTCCGGCTCCGTGTGCGAGCACACGATGTAATCGATCGTGGAGGGGTCCACGACGCCCTTCAGCGTGTCGATGTACAGCGACCGAAACTTCTCGTGCGACGCGTCCACGAGCGCGGTCTTCTCCGCGCCCTCGATGACGTACGAGTTGTACGTCGTCCCTTTCTCCAGCCCAAACTCGATGTCGAACCGGTCGCGGTCCCAGTCGAGGGAGCGGATGCACGTCGTGTCCGGGCCGATGACGGACGTCTGCGTCTGGAGGCGCTTCTTCCCCTCGAAGAGTTCGATCTCGCTGTTGTTGACCTCGGTCACCGGCTCCGGCTCCGCGATCGCGGCGCGCGTCGTGAAAGTCGTCGTGGACGCGCGCGCGGAGCGGGAGGCGCGGCGGACGCGCGCGCGGGAGGAGAGCGCGGCGGTCGCGCGAGTTGTCGCGGGCGCGCGGGACGCCATCAGCGCGGAGGAGGAGGCGGACATCGTGTTCGTTTTATGTTTTCCTCTGAACGGCGCAGCAAACGGAACGCACAGATCTCTCCGCGCGAAGGTTTATCCGACGGAGGGTTCGCGCGGAGGGTTCGCGCGCGCGCGCGGACGCGAGGTCTCGAGACGGGCTCGAGCGCGGGCGTGAGGCGCGGAGAACTGCTTCCCGTGCGCGCGCGTCGCGTTGTGACCGCGCGGACGGAGGGACGGGGCGCAATTCCTCGGCAACCACGTGCAGCGGTGACGTGTCTCAGCACTTCGAATCAGATCGTGACACACGCGGCGAGGCGGCACTGAGCGAACTCTGCGATTAAATTGTGCGAAGCCTCCTCCGTTATTATCTCACGCTATGCTACATCCCTCGCTCACGCTACGTATTCTCCACCTCGCTCAAAACCGCGCGTTCCCGTACCTCGCCGCCTTCGCCTGCCGACTCTTCGTCTGCGTGAACGCGACGCCCTCGTCGTCGAGGTACGCGAGCAGCCTCGCCCGCGGGACGCGCGCGCCGACGCCAAACGTTTTGGTTTTTTTTTCTCCTCCTCCTCCTCCTCCTCCGCCGGTCGACGGGGCAACCTCCGCGTTGATCGCGCGCAGGACGTCGTCGACGTCGACGCTCTCCATGAGCAGCACGCGGTCGTACAGCTCCGGCTTCGACTTGATCCACAGACCGATCTTATCCTCGAAGGTGAGCAGCGCGGACGCGGCGGCGGCGTCGGCGTCGCGGGGACGCGGACGCTTTCCTCCTCCTCCTCCTCGCGGCGGCGTCAGACGCGCGGGGACCTCGTCGTCGTCGTCGTCCTCGTCCTCGTCTTCGCTCGACGACACCACGGACACCTCTACGGGCGTCGTCGCCATCGTCGTCGTCGTCGTCGCGCGTCCGAGCCGCGCGCGCAGCGGCGGCGGCGGCGGCGAGGAGGAGGAGGACGGCGACGGCGACAGCGCGCGCGTCGCGGCGACGGCGACGGCGGACTGTCGTCGCCGCGCGTCCTCCGGGGAGATGAGGTCGACGACATCGCTCGCGGCCGCGCGCGGATGCGGTCGCGGTCTCGGCGGCGTCAGCGCGATCGCGCCGTCCGACGGCCACGCGGTCAGGAGGCCGGTCGCGTCGTCCCTGGCGAGTTCGTTCGCGGGAGGGTGGACGGAGTGGGAGGGTCAGTCGTCGGCGTTCGTTCATTCATTTAACACGCCAAAGGGGAGGGGAAGACACGACGCCGCGCGCGCGCACCATTCAAACCCCGCGGCCCTCAGCACCGCCCGCTGGACCTCGTCCTCGGTTCCGCCCGCGCGCGTCGCGACCTGCGACCACAGCGCGGACGGCGGGACCGGCGCCATCGCGGGGCGCGCCGGTCGATCTGAACGTTCATCAAATTATTTTATTCGAAAAGGAAAGCGGGGAAAAAAAGCCTTGGACCGGCCGGCGCGCGTGCCCTCCACGTGGCACTGGATTCGTTCAGCTGACAGGCGCGGAGGGGGATCTCTGTCACGCCCACGTGCTCCTCCCCCCCCCCGAGCGCGCCCTCGCGCACTCTCGAGCGCGCGAACGTCGTTCCGCGCCTCCGCGTGAAGCTTCGTCTTCGCTCGATACGCGCCCGCGTCGCGCAGCGCGCGTCGCGTCGTCTTCAATACCCGAGCCTCGCGCCCCGAGCCGAGGCCTCGAGCGATTTATCCGCGCGAGGAGAACAACGACCGTAATCATCGTCCGCCCCGGCGCGTGACATCGTCGTCGTCGCACCTCGTCCACGATGTCCTCCGCCGTCGCGTCCGCGTTCGCGACCGGCGTCGCCGCCCCCCGCGCGCTCGCGAAGAACAAGGCCGCCGGCGCCGCGACGACGAAACGTCGCCCGTCGCGGCGCGGGCGCGTCGCCGCGCGCGCGGCGGTCGCCGAACCCGCCGACGCGAACGCGAGAGAGGAGGACACCGCGAAGACCGCGGTCGCGACGCTCGCGTTCAAGGAGATCCAAAAAGACGTCATCGCCCCGGGCGTGGAGTCCGTGCGATGCGTCTGCCGCGATCGCCTCAAGTTCGAGGTCGAGTACGGCATGGCGCGAGGCAGCACGGACAACAGCTACGTCGTGACGGGCGGAGACAAGATCGCGCTCGTGGACCTCCCGGATAAATCCTACGCCGACGCCTTCAGCAAAGCCGTGGACTGCGGCTCCATCGATTACGTCGTCCTCGGGCACCTCTCCCCGAAGCGCGTGGACGCGCTCGCGGCGCTGCTCGACGCGCGACCGGCGTCGTCCCCCGCCGTGGAGGTGTGGTGCTCGAACCCGGCCGCGCAGGTCATCTACGCCGCGCTTAAACCCGGGACGCCCGCGTCCTCGGACGCGCTCGCGGCGGCGTGGAAGCGCGGCGGCTTACGCGCGCGGCTTCGCACGATCAAGTCCGGGGACGGTCTGGACCTCGGCGGAAACCGCGTCTTGTCGTTCACGACGACGCCGACGCCGCGGTGGCCGGACGGCGTCGTGACGTTCGACGAGACGAGCGGGCTGTTGTTCACGTCGAAATTGTTCAGGCGCGTTCTCCTCGCACTGGTCCCCATACGACCCCGTCCGCGTGGTGAACGCCGATCCTTAAGGACTTTACCCGTCGTCTCTCTCCGCCCACACCTCGCTTTCAACGCCCGCCCTAGGCGCCTTTGAAAGCCAACTGACGCCTTTCAACTCCACCCCTACGTCGCTTCGTATGGGCGATCACCCTCAGCGCGCACGTTGCGACGGAGGAGGGCGCGCCGTCGGACGCCGGCGTCGGGTTCGAGACGTACGAGACGGACTGGCGGTACTTCTTCGACTGCATGCTCGCGCCGATGGCGAAGCCCACGAACGCGGCGCTGGATAAGATCCAGACGTACATCGGGAGAGGCGCCGCGGCGGCGGCGGAGGAGGAGGAGGGGATAGAGGAGAAGAAGGAGGAAGAGGCGCCGCCGCCGCCGAAATCTGTCGCGCCGAAACTCGCCAAGCTCCTCAACCGCGTCGCGGATAACTTCGGCGGGAGCGGTAGCGTCCGCAGGACGGCAGTTTCGAAAGTCGCGCCCATGGCTGCCGCCGCGATCTGCCCGCTCCACGGCCCCGTGATCAAGTCCGGGAAGAACGAGCTCGTGCGCGAGTACCTCCAGTGGCTCGAGACGCAAGCCAAACGCGCGGATCAGTTTGCCGTCGCCGTCATCTACGCCAGCGCGTACGGAAACACGTCCGCGATGGCGCAAGCGATCGCGCGCGGCATCACGAAAGCGGACGTCGCCGTGGAGATGCTCAACTGTGAGCTCTCAACGTCGCAGGAAGTCGCGGAGGTGATGGCGCGGACGGAGGGGTTCTGTCTCGGCGCGCCGACCCTCGGCGGCCACATGCCGACGCCGGTGAGCAACGCGCTCGGGACCATCGTCAAGGAGGCGTCGCGGGAGTACCCCGCCGGCGTGTTCGGGTCGTTCGGGTGGTCTGGCGAGGCCGTGGACCTCATGGAATCTCGACTCACGGACGGCGGGTTCAAGTTCGCGTTCGAGCCGATCCGCTGCAAGTTCAAGCCGACGCAAGAGATGCTTCAGGTGTGCGAGGAGTCCGGCACGGATCTTGCGCAGGCGGTGAAGAAGCTGCGAAAGAAGAAAGCCGCGGCGGAGCAGAAAGATCTCGCCGCGGGCAGCACCGCCGCCACCGCGGGCGCGTCCGACACCGCGGCCGCGGTCGGACGAATCGTCGGCTCGCTGTGCTGCGTCACCGCGAAGAAGGAAGAGACCCAGAGCGCGATGCTCGCGTCGTGGGTGAGCCAGGCGTCGTTTAATCCGCCCGCGCTCACCGTCGCGGTGGCCAAGGAACGCGCGGTGGAGAGCTTCCTGTTGAAAGGCAGCGCGTTCAACCTGAACGTGCTTCAGGCTGGGAACGAGAAGGACGTCATCAAGGCGCTGTTGAAACCGTTCGCGCCGGGGGAGAACCGGTTCGGGGACATGGACGTGGAGATCTCCGAGGCGAACGGCTGCGCCGTCGTCACCGAGGCGCTCAGCGTCCTCGAGTGCGAGGTCACCGACAGGATGGAAGCGGGCGACCACTGGATCGTCCTCGCCAAGGTGAACGAAGGGAAGCTGCTGAAAGAGGAAGGGCTCACCGCGATTCATCACAGGAAGGTCGGGACGTCGTACTGACGAGGGCGATGAGGAGGATGAGGAGGAGGAGAAGGAGAGCCGCGGAGAGCGTCGCGTCGTAGAGCTTGTGCATATCTCGTGCGATCCACTACAAAAAAAGTTCATCGGTCCGTTGAAAGGGGGCGCGATCAAATGTTGAAACCGATAAAAGGATTTCAATGCCGCGCTGTGATTGGCCGTTTTCCCGCCAGAAAAGCTTCGGTATCGATGCCGAGCGGACCGGCGGCGACGCGTCCGCGCTCGGCACCCTCGCGCGCGCCTCGCACGCGTCCGAGTCGCGCCTCGACTTCCGTCGAAGTCGCACGAACCCGCCGCGCTCGCGCGCGCACGCATCCGCGCCGCGTCGTCCCCGCGAGCCGTCGCCGCCGTCCCGTCGCGCGCGCGCTCCGCATTGGATTTGGATCGCCTGCCGCCGCTCCCGCCGATCGCGATGTCGTCCTCGTCGCTCGCGTCCGCGAACGCCGCGTTCGCCGGCGTCGCGTCGCCGCTCGCCGCGAAGCGCGACGGCGTCGCGCGCGCGGGCGTCCGCAAGGGCGTCGGTCCCGCGCTCGCGCGCGCGCGCGACGACGCCGCGTCGTCTCCCCGCCCCGCGTCCTCCGCCGATCCCGGCGACGCCTCCGTCGACGCCACCCCGCGCGAGAAGATGCGCGCGCTCGCGTCCTCGATCGCGGCCGCGTGCGTCGTCGCGAACGTCGCCATCGCGCCCGCGGCGCTCGCGAAAGCGGTCGTGGACGAGCTCTACGCGTCGTCGTCCTCGAACGCGCCCCCGGACTTCGTCGTCGACCTCGCGGGCGCGGCGCCGCTGTCGGGGGACGCGACGCGTTCGCTCACCGCGGAGGAGATCAGCGAGATCGCCGCGTCGCTCGCCGCGGAGGATCTGTACGCCGCGCAGAAGGCGAAGCAAACAAAGCGCGTCGCGACGACGAACCCCGCGCAGAAGGCCAAGAAGACGGCGTCGTCGTCGTCGTCGTCGTCGGCGGCGGCGGCGAAGAAGAAGCCCGCGGCGAAGAAGACGGAGTTCACGCTGAAGGCGGACTCCGACGCGTCGGCGGCGTACGCGAAAGCCGTCTCCGGCGGCGACGCGACGAAGAAGAAGGCGAAGAAGGCGACGCCCGCGGCGAAGAAGCCCGCGCCCGCGCCCGCGGCGAAGAAGCCCGCGCCCGCGCCCGCGGCGAAGAAGCCCGCGGCCGCGCCCGCGCCCGCGCCCGCGGCTGATAAGAAGGAGTTGAAGAAGCGCGTCGAGCCGCCCAAGCCGCCGGACGCCGCCGCGCGGGCCGCCGCGGAGAAGGCTGAGAAGGTCGCCGCGGAGAAGGCGGCGAAAGCGCGCGCGGAGGCGACCGCGGCGAAGCGCGCGGAGATCGAAAAGGCGCGCGCGGCGAGGGACGCGGAGAAGGCGGCGAAGGAGAAGGCGGCCGAGGCCGAGGCGAAGAAGAAAGCCGCCGCCGCCGCCGCCGAGGCGAGGAAGCCCGCCCCGGCGCCGCCCGCGCCGAAGCGGACGCCGACGCCGACGCCGACGCCGGCGCCGACGCCGGCGCCGGCGAAGGCGAAGGCGAAGACGCCGCCCGCGCCCAAGCCGATCGAGAAGAAGGATGCGAAGAAGCGCGAGGCTCCGGCTCCCGCGCCGAAGCCCGCGCCGCCGAAGTCCGCGCCCGCGGCGGCTCCGGCCCCTAAGCCCGCGCCCGCGGCTCCGGCCCCGAAGCCCGCGCCCGCGGCGAAGCCCGCGAAGGACACGGCGAAGTACGACGCGTACAAGGCTGGCGCCGCGGAGCGCGAAGCGGCGAAGGCGCAAGCGGAGAAGGCGAAGGCGGAAGCGGCGAAAAAAGCCGAGCTCGACAAGGCGAAAGCCGCGCGCGCCGCCGCCGCGGAGAAGGCGCTCCAGGAGAAGGAGCGCGCGGAGGCGGACGCCGCGAGGAAAGCCGCCGCCGCGAAAGCGAAGGCGGAGGCCGATAAGGCGAAAGCCGAGCGCGCGGCGGCGACGGAGAAGACCAAGGCGGCGGCGGAGAAGGCGAAAGCCGAACGTGCCGCCGCGGCTGAACGCGCCAAGGCGGAAGCCGCCCGCGAGAAAGAAATCGAAGCCCGCGCGCTCGAAAGAGCGAGGGCGGAGTTCGCGCGCGAGCGCGATCTCGAGGCGAAGGCTGCGGAGAAGGCCAAGGCGGACGCCGCGCGCAAGGCGGCCGCGGAGAAGCTGCGAGCGGAACGCGAGATCGAAGACGCGAAGAAGGAGAAAGCGCGCGAAGCCGCGAGGGCGAAAGCCGCGGCCGCCGCGGAGAAAGCGCGCGAGGAGCAGGAGCGCGTCAACGCCAAGGCCGCGGCCACCGCGGAGAAGCAAGCGGAGGAGAAAGCGAAGGCGAAGGCGGAGTTCGAGAAGAAGAAAGAAGCAGCCGCGGCGGTCACGAAGGCGAAGCTCGAGGCGGATAAGAAAATCGCGGAAGAACTCCAAGCCCCCGCGCGCGCGGCGGCGGCGGAGCGACAAGCCGCGATCGCGGCGAAACAAGCGGAAGAAACCGCGCGCGCGAACGCGCTGAAAGAGAAGGTCGCCGCGGAGCGCGCGGCGGCGAACGAGGCGGCGAGGGCGAGACGCGCGGCGGAGGAAGCGGCGTCGAACGCGCGCGTCGCCGCGTTGGTGTTGCGGACGGAGAACAAAAACGTCCTCACCCCGGAGGTGAGACGCGAGAAGATCGTCGCGACGTTGTCCGCCGCGGCCGAGGCCGGGGCCGGGGCCGAGGCCGGGGCCGCGGCCGGGGCCGGGGCCGGGTCCGTCGTCGCCGCCGAGTCCACGGCGACCGTCGTCGACGCCGAGGGAAGCGACGTCGCCGCCTCCGCGGAGGCGACGGCGCCCGTCGTCGTCGCGGAAGCGTCCGCCTCGGCGCCCGACGCGCTGCCCGCCGCCGTGGAGAAGGCGCTCGAAAAAACCGAGGAAAAGGCTGCCGCGCTCGCGGAGGCGAAAGCCGCGCGCGAGGCTGAGGCCGCGGCGAAGTCCCCGATCCTCGCGCGGTCGCAGGAGCGCGTGAACCAGCTCCTCGCGAAGACGAACGAGGAGAAGGCGGCCAAGGAGGCGAGGGACGCCGAAGCCGCGGCGAAGCGAGACGCGTCGCGGCGCGCGGCGAAGGAAGCGGTCGATCTCGCGAAGCGCCGCGAGGAGCAGCTGCGGAAGGAGACGAACGAGAAGGCGGTCAATCGCGCGGCGGCCGCGCGCGAGATGCAGGAGAACCTGCGGAAGGACCAGGCTGCGAAACTCTTCGCGGAGAAGCAACGCGCGGAGGAGCAGCGCGCGGCGGCGGAGGCGGCGGCGCGGGACCGGAAGGCGCGCGCGAGGGACGCGCTCACCCCGGCGTTGCCGGTGCGCGCGCCGGCGCCGGAGGCTGCGCCGTCCGTCGTCGTCTCCGCGCCCGCGCCCGCGCCCGCGCCGGTCGTCCTCGAGGCGCCGACGCCGCCGGCGCCGCCGCCGGCGGCGGCGAAGAAAGAGAAGAAGGAGACGAAGCGAGAGACGTCGAGGCGGGGGGAGTTCGGCCTGGACGTGAAGGAGGAGAGCGAGGACACCGCGGCGCCGTTCGCCTTCGTCGGCATCCTGCTCGCGGTGTACGTCTTCCTGCTGAACGAGGAAGACGATTGATCGAGCGGTGGTAGTGTTTATAATCGCACGCGGCAAGTCGCGCCTCGCTCGCCTCCGCGTCGCTCGCGCCGCGGCGGCATTTGGTCGGGTGGTTACAGCAGAGTACCTTCGTACCAAGGTAGCTAGCTACCTGTACGCTCTCTGCCAGTCTGGTCCGCGGCCCCAAACGCGACCACGACTCCGCGCGAGCGATTCGACTTCATAAGCAGCGCCCGCCGAGAGGCGACCTCGGACGATCGAGAGTCGCGGTCGGCCCTCGCGCGCGTCTCGTGCACCCCGCGCGTCGCGGCGCGGTCGAGACCCGCGGGGACCGGCGCGGAGAGGCCGCGGCCATCCGACGACGACGGGCGCATTCATTTCGTCCATCAATTAAATAAAGTTGAAACCGGAAATATCATCACCCCGCGGCCGCGTCGTCGTCGTCGTCGTCCGACGCCGTCGCGATGCCGCCGGCCACGAAGCCGCCGAGCCCCTTTGGCATGTTGTTGAGTCGCCTGTCCAGTTCCGTCACCTTCCTCTCGCAATACAGGACGAACAAGGTCGTGAAGACGTTCGATAAGTCGTTGGTCCGCCTGCACTTGTTCTTCATGTTCGTGGTCGCGGGCTTCGCCGTGTCCTCGATCATATTCTCGCATAACTACATGGCGTTCGACGACCCGGCTATTTTCGTGGAGACGATCTTGGTAACGGATGATTACGACACCGCGTTCTCGACGACGGTGAGCAACTTGGCCTACTGCGTGTACGGGACCGCGGCGACGATTTACGAAGAAGTGGACTACATCGCAGGGTTCGACACGAGCCTCGTGTACACGAACCCACAGTGCGTGACGCCCCAACCGGCGGAGTTCACCCAGATGAACGACAGAGCAGCGTGGATATACACGCACTTTCGGGAGACGATGTACTCGCGGACGTGCTCCGGGACCTACACCGCGAGCGCCAACGTGTTTGACACGTGCTCGGACGCCGCTACGAGCGTCGCGGACGCGTACGTCGCGCGCGCGGAGACGCTCAAGCTGAAGTTTAAGTTCCGCGTGAAGAGCGAGAACGGGATAGACCAGCTCCCGGACAAGCTGATCATCGGCTCGGACACGTACTACCCGAAGAGAGACGGGTCGTACGTCGAGATCTCGGTGACAGATCTTTTGGCGTTGGCGGGCGTAGACTTGGACGCGGACATGACGGGGTACGCCGGCAGCGCCACCAGGTACGTGAACTCTCAGAACGTGCCTTACCGTTTCATGGGGGCGAAGATCATCCTAGATATCGACGTGCGAAACACGCGGGCGTTCGCCGAGTGGGATCCGTTCAACTACGACGTCGTCGCGACAGTCACCCCGACGCTACTCCCGACCACGGAGCGATACGGGCCGGGCAAAGAGTACCACTACACGGCCGATTACGGCACGAACTTACAGTCGAAGGAAGGGACGTGGTCCGAGCGCGATTGGTCCGGCGTGCTTTTTTCCTTTCACGCCCACGGCGACATCGGCGCGTTCGAGTACTACGCCCTCATCGCGACGCTCGTGAACGCGTTCGTGCTCATCGCGCTCGCGACGGTCGTCACGGACTTCGTCGGAGAGATCACGAACGAACGGTTCCAGGACGACAAGTACGAGGACGACGGCGAGCGCACGCTGTTAGAAAACATGGCGGAGAACTACGAGAAGAAGGAGCACAAGGGCGTGCCGTTCAACCCGCGTTTCTTGCGCCTCGTGAACGATGACGACGAGCCCGGGATGAGCTACGAAAACGCCATCTACGATTTATACGACCAAGTCCGAGACGTGCGCGACCGCCTGAACATGATTCCTCAGGACGAAGCCGAGTTCGTCGAAGGCTCCGGGCCGAACCACGTCGAGGGCGGACACAAAGTCCTCCACCTCGTGGAGCAGATGACGGAGCAGCAGGTCATCTCGCACATGGAGGAGCACGACGGCAAGAAGCCGGAGCCGTTCACCGTCGACCTGCACCAGGGGGCGCAGATGATGGGCCGAGGCGTCGGCGGCGTGTGGAGCAAAGCCGTGAGCCGGCAGCAGTTCACGCTGACGATCGTGAAAGAAAAGATCCGAATGAAAGCCCTGAGGGACGGACCGGGGTACATGATCGACGACAGCGGGCGGTACGACCCGTTGCCCGCGTCCAAGGCGGTGGTTTTAAAAGAGGGCGATCAGGTCGTCTTTCGCCTTAGAGAGGGAAAGCTAGGCGGGCACCTCGGCGTGTTTAAGATCGAAGAGAAGCGGCACGTCGAGAAGAGTTGGCTCGCGGAGATATTCAACTGGTCGTGATGAGCGATGATCGAGCGTCCGTCGGTCGGCCCCTTCGGGTATCGTGTATCAGTGGTAACAGACGCGCGCGTCTCGCGTGAGCGCGCGTAGACTACGTGTACACGTAGGAGCGAATTATTTATCGAGAACAGAATCTGATCCAGTAAAATCCAGTCTCGGAAACGACGCAGCCTCTCGGCGCGATCGGCGCGTCGTCGTCGTCGCGCACGCACTCCCCGTCGCGCCGCGCGCTCCCCGCTCCCCCATCGCGCGAACGATGGCCTTCGCCCTCCGAGCCGTGCACGCGATCGCCGCGGCCGCCCCCCTCCGCGCGCCGACGCGCGCCGCCGCGCTCCGCGCGCGCGCGGTGACGTCCCCTCTCTCGATCCGCGCCATGGCGGAGGAAGTCGTCGACGCCCCCGACGGCGTCGAGCAGCTCGTCGACCTTCGCGTCGGGCGCGTGCTCACCGCGACGAAGCACGAGGACGCGGACAAGCTCTACGTCGAGACCGTGGACGTCGGCGAGGCGGAGCCGCGGACGATCTGCAGCGGGCTCGTGCCCTACATGTCCGCGGAGGTGCGTCGATGCGATCGCGTCGCGTAGGACCAAAGCCCTGGACCCTCTTCCTCCTCCGCGCGCGCGCGGATCTCGTCTCGCGCCGCGACCGACGGACCCCGCCGCGTTCCCCCCCACCCCACCACCACCACCCCACAGGACATCGAAGGCAAGACCGTCGTCGTGCTCGCGAACCTGAAATCGCGCAACATGCAGGGCGTCCCGTCCCACGGCATGCTCCTCGCCGCGTCCGACGCGTCGCACGAGAAGGTGGAGCTCCTGCTCGCGCCGGACGACGCCGTCCCGGGCGAGCGCGTGTCGTTCGGCGACGTCGCCGCCGCGGACATGGCGGAGGCGCACACGGAGAACCAGATGAAGAAGAAGAAGACGTGGGAGAAGGTGCAGCCGGGTCTGCGCACGACGGACGACTGCGTCGCGTCGTATAAGGACATGCCCATGATGACGAGCGCGGGGCCGGTGACGTGCGGCTCCATCAAGGGCGGCTCGATCGGGTGATGGATCGGCGACGCTCATCAGAAAACTCCATCGATCGTTCTTCACTCATTTATTACCTTCGTAACCTTACCTTCCTTCGATGTCGTTCGTTCGTTCGTTCGTTCGTTCGTTCGTTCGTTCTTCTCGCGTCGCGCCGTCGCGCGGGACCCGCGCGATGACCCGACGTGTCGATCGATAGGCGCGGCGAGGCGTCTCCGCGCGCGGCGGCGGCGGCGGTCGGCGGCGGCTTTTTTTTTCGTCTTCTCGGACTCGGCACTTTCGGCTCGAAAACCAAACGCGCGCTAATCAGACAGTCGTCGCCGCGCGCCCCGCCGCGCGTCGCTCGCGATGGCGTTCGAGATCGCGGAGCCGCTCCAGCCGTTCATGGTGCGCGTCGCTCGGTCGTTCGCCCCCTCGCGCCCGCGTCGCGTCCGCGGTTCTCCCCGCCGCCCGCCCGCCCGCTCGTCGTCGTCGTCCGATCTGATCGCGCGCGAACTCACGCGCCCTCGCACGTTCCCGTCGTCGATCCCTCCCCTCGCTCCCTCGCAGGGGCGCAAGGAGCGACGCCGAAGCAGCGCGGGAAAGATGTTCCTCGGCGACCACCTCAACCTCCGCGACGACCCGGACGTCGCGAAGCTCATGGCGAAGCACGGCGAGCCGCCGTTCGTGATGTTCAGCGAGTCCGTGTTGAAGATCAACCGCCGTGGCGAGGCTGTCCCGCGGTCCATGCTCGTGTGCGCGCGATCCGTCTACCTCCTCGACGCGGACACCCGCCGCGTGCGAAGGAAGCTCCCGATTCGCGAGCTGGGCGCGATTCGAATGTCCGAGCTGAGCGATAACTTCATCGCGCTGACGTACCCGGCGGAGTACGACGTGTTGTTGGTCTGCGCGAGGAAGATAGAGGCGGTGGTCGCGATACAAGACGCGCGCGCGGGCGGCGGCGGCGTCGACGGCGTCGGCGGCGTCGTCGGCGCGGGCGGCGCCCCGCCCGCCGAGATACCCGTGGAGATAGGGATGTCGTTCACGTACCGCGCGGGCGCGGACGTCTTGAAGCGCGTGCGGTTCGAGAGGTTGGAGGACGGCGACGTGGACACGACGATAGAGGACGAGCCGCGTTGACGACGCCGGCGATGGAGAATTATTAGGTGGGCGGCGAGCGTCGGATTCGGCAGAGAAAGAGACGCCGGCGGCGGGTTCGTTCGTCGCTTCTAGAGGCGTTCGCGTCCGTTGACAACGTGCTAGAATGTCGTCTACGACGAGGGCGACGCTCCCTCGCGTCCTCGTTCCTAATGAACGTCCACGACGCGTTCGATCGCGCCCGGAGCGATCGGCGATCGTTCGCGACTGACGTAGATCGATCACCCCGGCCCGACTTTCGGGATGTCGTGATGCTCGCTCAGCTTGCTGAGGTACTCGTTGAAGTCCCTGACCTTGTCGCGATGCGACTTGGACGCCATCTTCTGGATCTGCCGCTCCTGGTTCTTCTCCATCTGCTCGTCGTACCGCTTCTCCGCGGCGGTCCTGTTGTCCACGACGTAGGCGCGCCGGACGCCGTCCTCCTCCCCGAGCGTCAATTCGCCCGCGGGCGCGCCGTCGCCCGCGTCTTCCGCGCCGCCTTCCGCGCCCGCGTCCTTCTTCTTGGACTTCTTCTTCTTCTTCTTCCCGACGCCGCCGACCGTGGGGAGCCCGCCGCCGCCTTTCAGCTTCAGGCCCCCTCGCATGACGTTGTCGTAGCTGCTCATCGCGCGCCCGGGCGAGTGGCGAGGAAACCCGTCGGTTCGCGCGTAGTCGCAATCGCGTTCGGCCGCGCCCGCGCCGATCGATCGCGCGTGCCTGGCGGTGGTTCGATCTGATCGCAGCGCGACGCGGTTGACTCGGGTCTGACTCGGGTTTGACCCGGGTTCGGACCAATTCGACGATCGCTCCGAGGCCTCCCCGCGCCCGTCGCGCGCAGTCTACGGCGCGCACCGCGTGTGCACCGCGACGGGAACGCGACAACCGAGGTGATCCTCGTCTCGAGACGCGTCTTCGCGAGCTCGATCACGCGCGCGCGTCTCGCGCACAACGCGCGGCGGCGAAGTCGGCAGCGCGTGGACGCGCGCTTTTCTCGGCTTCTCGTCTGCGAAGCGCGGGACGCTGCGAACGCGTCGGGGACCGCGGGGCCGGTGATCGCGCGCGCGCGCCGCGTCGACGTCGCCCGACCCGGACGTCATGTCTAGCGGTTTAGAGCTCCGCGTCGGGAACAAGTACCGCCTCGGTCGCAAGATCGGGAGCGGGTCGTTCGGCGACATCTACCTCGGTGCGTCCCCCGCGCGTCCGACGCGGTCGCACCGGGCACCGTTTCGCGCGATCGGTGTTTCTTTTAATGGGGGGGGGCGTCTCCCGCGCGGGATATCTTCCATGATCTGACCTCGCACCCCGTTTTCGTTCCCTCAGGCACGCACATTCAAACCGGAGAGGAGGTTGGCATCAAGCTGGTGCGTTTCCGCGCGTTTCCGCGCGCGCTCGTCGCGCGATCGCGCGAAGAAACCCTCGGGGCCCACTTACGCCCCCTCCCTCGGGTGACGCATTCATTTCCTCCAACGGGTCCGCGACGCCTTTCGCGCGGCGACTTCTTCCGCGCGCGCGCTGACGTCGCCCCCCCGCGCGCTCTTCCTCCTCTCAGGAATCCGTCAAGACGAAGCACCCGCAGCTGCTGTACGAGTCCAAGCTGTACAAGATCCTCCAGGGCGGAAGTACGTCCCCGACGCGTCTCTCCGAGCCTCGAAAAAAAAAAAAAGCCCCCCCCCCCCCCCCCCCCCTCCCGCCCCCCGCCCCCCCCCCCCCCGCAGCCCCCCCCCCCCCCCCCCCCCCCCCCCCCCCCCCCACCCACCCCCCCCCCCCCACCCCACC
>Ga0181554_1002516_pt1 | contig 16203 bp, 8 predicted proteins | sample 011ome_16_FD_145602 | JGI IMG/M metagenome (GOLD analysis project Ga0181554, IMG submission 145602) | Coastal salt marsh microbial communities from the Groves Creek Marsh, Skidaway Island, Georgia - 011503CT metaG (spades assembly) | ecosystem: Environmental > Aquatic > Marine > Intertidal zone >... | reverse complement strand
GAAACGTAACGGTACGTAAGAAGGGTGGGGAGAGAGAGAGAGAGAGAGAGAGAGAGAGGAGGAAAGAGGAGGAAAGAGGAGGAAGGAGAGAAGAACAAACAACGTCATCGATTTTTTTTAGCAAAACAACAACATCATCATCATCAACAACAACATGCAAGCAATACACCATCCATCGCGACCAATATAATACATCATCAGATTGGAAACATAGAAGTCAAACTAAGACGGTAGTAGTATAGCGAGAGAGAAGAGAGACAGAGAGACAATTTTTCAATCTAAAAGATGATATAAAGGTCCACGAAAAAATAGATTCAAAACTGTACACAACCTCTACATCTCTCGCTCGTATCGTATATATAACGCACTCGTATCAAAATCAACATTAACCGTTCAGTTTCTTGTATGCAACCGTGAGTATCGTGATAACCAACACAGTCACGACTCCGTAAAACAAAAGCTTATTTTGCTGTGCTCTTCGACTCATCGTTTGCAAAATCTTCCTCGACGTGCTCAACGTATCGTCCGCGCCTCTCAAACTCTCCCTCGATTCTACAATAGTCTCTCTTTGCCTGTGCAAATCCTGTAAGATCGCCGCACCCAAATCCTCCGTTTCAATTAATCTCCCTTTCGATTCCCGTATGCGTTCGCCCGTCTGTTCGATCCGCGCCGTGTTCTTCATCATCGAATCCAACGCCGAGTTTTGTTCTCGTCTTCTATCTTGTTCTCCGCCGCTATTGCTACTGCTCAACATCGCCGGTCCTGTGCCTCCACCACCGCCGCCACTCGAAGACGCGAACAACTGCGCTCTCGAATCCGTCTGCGCCCGGCGCTCTTTCGCCTCTCGCGCTTTCGCTTTCAACTCTTGCGCTTTCGCTTTACAATCTCTCAAAATTTTCATCTGTTTTGCGTCGTTCCCGCCCACGCTTCGCGCTTCTAAATCCATTCTCCTCACGAGTTGTTCCATCTCCGCCAACGAGTCCTCAATTTCTGATTCGTTGTTCGTTTCTGTCGAAGCAGGAGTTTGCGCAACCCCCCCGATGTGATCATCATCATTGATCGAAGAAGAAGAAGACAAAGAGATTGCTTTTTCCAACGTCTGTTGCAACGAATAAAACTCCACCGCGTAGTTCTCGAATATCTGTTTCAAAAGAAGAAGTCAAGAAGAAGACAAAGTCAGAGAGAAAAGGAGAGATTCGAGAGGAGAGATTTTGCAACGCGAGAGAGAGAGGACGAAAACGATGAAAACGACACTCACCGCGCTCATCCCTGGTGCTCGGAATATATTCGTTATATTCCTTTGTCGGTGTCACTTCGAGAGAAAACTTGACTTGACTTTTCTCCGACGAGTTTTTTGTGCAGAAAAAGTTCGAGAGAGAAAAAAATGAATCTCACTGACGAGTGCTTTGACTCCCTTTGAGCGAGAGAGAGGATGAAATCGTCGTCATTATGGGTGGAATTTCCGCGCGGAGGAGGAGGAGACAGAGACGGAGGAGGCGTGGCGTCGTCTTCTCCACCTTCGTGTTCTTCGGAAACTTTCGACGACGTAAACTTTAACGATGATGATGATGATGATGCGCGCACTCGTCGGCGTTTACGTCGTCCTTCTTTAGCCGCCGCGCAACCTTCGAGGAACGACCGTAACCGAACAACCGAGGATAATAAAGCTGCTGCTTCTGCAATAAATCATCCGATATCTGAGGACGTCGCGTTCGCGCGGATGAACAAACCGAACGACTTTCGGTTACGAAATCTGTTTTTCCAGCAAGACGTTTCCGTGTACTCTTCGGTAACGGAAACGGTGCGAATACGAGCGAATACGTTCAACGCGAACGGGAAGAAACCAAACGAAAAGTTGGACATTCGAGACTGGTTGATGAATGACAAAGGTGATGATGCTGTGGTTGACGTCTACGCGGTTGGGTTTCAAGAGATTGTGCCGTTGCAAGTGCAGAAAGTATTGAAAGTGCAAGACGTGGAGCGAGACGCGCGGATGTGGGACGAGAAGATTTTGAGATGTTTGAATAGTGTTAGCGCTAGAAATGCGGTAGGGGGAGGATACGTGAAAATAACGTCCGTGCAGTTAGTTGGGGTGTATTTGACGATATTTGTTCGCGAGGAGTTGATTCGAAAAGGTTCTATACGAGAGAGACCAATCGCGACGAAAGTCGCGACTGGATTTTCTTTGGGATTCGGGACGGGATCTATGAACGTAAAGTTAGGGAATAAAGGTGGGTGTTGCGCTTTGATAAAGATACGAGATACGACGATTGCGTTCGTATGCGCGCATTTAGCGGCGGGGTCTAAAGAGGAAGACGCAAAGAGAAGGAATGCGGACGCGGCGGAGATTTTGCAAAAGTGCGTGTTCGCTCCGGACGAAGACGAACAAGGAGAGGATGAAAGAGATTTTCGTTCTTCGAATAGTATTCGATGGGAAAAGCCCTCGCGAACGAGAACTATACACGACGCGACGGTCTCGATATTCTTTGGCGATCTGAACTATCGCTTAAACGCTCCGAAAGATGACGTGTTAGAACACGTTCGCTTAAAATCGAACGAAGCCGAATTGAACGCGTCATCGTTTCGTGCGAGCGCGAGCAATTATATTCCATTCTTGAAACACGATCAGTTATTAAACGAAATGCAAAGCGGGAGTGTGCTCCCAGGCTATCGAGAAGGTTCTATTGAGTTCCCTATGACGTATAAATTTAAACCCGGGACGTCGCGGTATTCCGGCATCGGACGCGCTGCTACGTCATCGTCAAAAGACAACATAAACAACAACGAATCCGATTACGAGAACGATTTCAACGACGACTTTGACGACGGTGAAAGCAATAGCACCAAAGCAGACGATAAGGAAGAGAAAAAGAAGCGCGCGCCGGCGTGGTGCGATCGAGTTTTATGGAAAGGCGACGATTTACAGCTGTTGGGATACAGAGACCACGACGAGATTTACCATTCAGACCACAAACCAGTATCTGCTACGTTTGACTTGAAGTGTCGTTCGGTCGATTATAACGGTCGTTTAGAGCGAATGCTGACAGATTTACAGCGGAAGTTAGATGCCGAAGAGACGAACAGAGCGCACGCGACGAAGGTAGTTTTGGAAAGCGGCACCATGTGTGATTTTGGCGAGGTGCATTATTGCGAGCGAGTGACGAGGAGGATTCAGTTCAAATTTCCACGAAACAATCACGGGAACGCGGTGTCCTTTACTGTTGGATTTCACGGCCGCGGGGGAAGTTACGACGACCTCGTCAACGATACCGAAGACGACGCGCCAAAATGGGTGCGCGATATCACGCCAGCGAAAGCAACCGTTTCTGCTGAAACGTCCGTGTTTGTAGACATCTCTGCGTTTGTTGGTGGAGCAGGAACTATTCGTTCTTTAGGCGCATCGAATTCGCTCGACGCCGTTCTAGTAATCCGCGCCGAACATTGTCAAGACGCGTACATTGCACTCACGGGTGCGTATGCGCAAAATCCGATTTTCGGCGCGCCTTTGCGCTCCTTACCTCCGAGCGTATTTCCACCGGATGTTCCGTCAGTCATCTCTACACTGATCGACTCGCTCTTTGCGTTTGGTTCGATATCGAAGAATGATTTGTTTACGCAGAAAAGCAGCGAAAAGGAAAGGATGAATGCCGTGAATAACTGTTTGCGTCTGTGTGGAGTCTCCCAGAGCGCGTTCAACGACATGCATTCCTCCTCTTCCTCTTCCTTGTTGGACGATTTCACCGCTTTGTCCGTGATGTCCTCATCGAAACCATCCTCTTCGATGGTGGAACTTGCACTTGCGTTATTGGAATTCTTCCACGCTTTACCCGAACCGCTCTTTGGCGACGGCTCTCTCTTTACGGGATGTTTCCGAGATGAAGAGTATATGGACGAAGCGGCGAGAAAGCAACGCCTCGAAAACGTCTTGCGCCAGTCGTTGGAGAAAACTGCGTACGCGTCGGCGACGTACACTCTCGCGTTCTTAACCAACTACGTCGGCAGAAACTCTCCTTCATCGTCAACCCGACTCGAAAGCGTCTGTCGCGCCTTTGCAAACGCCTGGTTTTCGAAAGCAGACGCCTCGACCTTTTCGCTCGTCCGTCGCCAGGAAATCGTGAAATGTTTACTGTCTTCCTCCGGGAACACCACCGCGACTCACCATCAGCAATTGAACGATTTATTCTCCACCACAAATACTACCACCATCACCAATAGCAATCCCACCAATAGCGCTGCCGGGGCCGCGAAAGTCACGCGCAGCTTGCTCGATTTGTAATTTTAGTTCAATCCAAGAGGAAGGAAATATCTTTGTATCTATAAAAAAATACTCGTCACATCTCTTGAAAGATTAAGCGCGCCACGTCGTAACATCAATAACTGCAACACGCAAAATGTTCTCCATTCTCACGATACCATCTGCCTCGTTCATTTCGCGCGACGTTCAAAAGTTCGTTCGTCTTCGTTTTCAGTCGCGTGGGCAGCGCGCGGTTAAAGTTTTTTCCTCCTCCTCGGACAACGAAACGACGTTCGAAGGTGGAGAAAAAGAGATCGGCAAACTCCACCTCGACGGCGGCCGATCGATGTCTGCATCAAAAGCAGAAGACCCAGACATGAGCGACGAAGCCGCGATTTCGTGGCCGTACAGTCGGGTGGAGGAATTCATGACGAAGGATCCAGAGACGTTGTGCGAGAGTTTGAACTTAACGGACGTGAAAGTGCAAAGCTGGATCAAGAGATATCACGGCGGGCCGGTGGTCGATGAGGACGGAAACCTGGTCGGGGTCATATCGAGGAACGACGTCAAACGATTGTCGTACATTTCCTTCGGCGAAGAACAGAGACATATTCGCACGGTTGCAGACGCGATGACATCGATGCCTTTAACCGTAGGGCCGAAGGCGTATATCTCCGCCGCCGCGGGATTGATGCTAAAGCATAAGATCCACCGTCTGCCGGTGGTCGAGGAAGGCGAAGATTACGCGCACCCGGGAAAGTTAATCGGAATCATCACGCGAAGCGACATTTGGGAACCCTTGATTCAAAATTCGCTCATGTTGGACAAAGAGTTTCAAAAGAGACGGTGCGACGTTTATCAAGATTATTCTCCTTCTTCGGGAGCGCTCGACATCCGCGCGCCTGCGATTGATAAAGATATCTTTCGACTCGTACTAGCGCGAACAGCCTTCGCGTTGTGGCCTATGTTTTACCCGAAACCATCATCTGTTCGTGTTTCCTTTCGCTCGTGATAAAAATACTGACCAAGGTTTCTAGCGATCATATCTTACACGATTAATTCACAGGGACGCCAATCGAGAAGAAGAAGAAGAAGAAGAAGATATACCGAAAAGAAAAACAATCCCAGAAAAACCAAGCGTATACTTTGATCTCCTCTACATAGCCACCCCAAGAAAAACAATCAACATCAGCAACAAGAAGAAAAAATACAAAGTCAAACTCTTCTCTCGCAAAGATATACCGAGAAGAAGAAAGAAAAACGGAAGCTTTCCGCGACACGACGTCGACATCGACTGGGACGAAGCGAACGAGAAAGGCGAGAGATTGCTCCAGCAGTGGTACAACGAGCACGGTGAGGACGCGCACGTAGATCTCGCGGACGTTTTCGACGAGTACGAGTATTGATGCGACGCGGAGAGAGAAAGTAGTCGTATTTTTTGAAAAAGAAGAGCGCAAATCATGGCAATCGCTTCACTAAAAAACAGCATTACCTTCCGTTTTCAGCAAGCGCAGTCGTAATAACACTTTGAAGAAGAAACGCGCCGCGCGCGACGAAAAAAGGCACAACGACGCGCGTTGCGTCATAAAGCACGCGCACGCTCCCGCGCGTTGTCTTCTCTGTGCGAGTATTCTTGTCCTGCCCACGCACACAAACATAAAAGAGAAGAGAAGAGAATCGCATCGAAGAAGCGAAAATGGCGCCGTCTTTAGAGCCGAAAAACAACGTCACGTCGGCGATGCAAAAGCTCCAACACCTCTCGCTCATCAATAAAGTCACCAAAGAACTGGATAAGAACCTCGGCGTGAACGATAAGACGTTGGCGGAGTTTATCGTGGACATTGCCAAGGCGTCGAAGTTTGATCCGAAAACGTTTTTTAATGAATTGCAAAAGAACGGGGCGGAGTTGCCGGAACCGTTCGCGAACGAGTTAGTCGGGACGATTGAACGGTTAGCGAATAAAGGTGGCGGAGGTGCGAGAGGAGGAGAAAAGAAGAAAGTTATCGTAGAAAAACCGACGAAGGAGAATCCATTTCCGGGTTTACACCGACCGGATGCGGAAGAACACGCGAAGATGTTGTCGCGCGAGTTGTACGGCGACAGGAACCCGATTGAAAACGCGTGCGACGATCCGAGGTTGGATAAAATGAATCCCGGGCGATTAGACGAGAACAAAAACGCGTCGAGTTCGGGAAGAGGATACGATGATTCCGCGTTTGGACAGAAGAAAAGAAAGTCAACATCAGAACCGGCAAAACGGACGATTCAAGGCAAACCGGAAGTCGGGAAGGTATACAGAGGTAGCGTGACGAACGTGATGGATTTTGGAGCGTTCGTGGAATTAGTCGAGTTTGTGAATAAAACGGAAGGTTTAGCGCACGTTTCCAAATTACCAAGAGTATCGAACGGAAATTCCGCGAGAGATGTCGTGCAGAGAGGTAACCCGGTGTATGTGAAAGTGTTATCGCTGACGAACAATAGGATAGCTTTGTCCATGTCGGACGTGAATCAAGAGACTGGAGAGGAAGAGACGAGTTACGCGAACAATCTTCCACCACCGCCACCGAGATCGAATCCAGCGCCGCCGCGCGGCGGTGCCGCTGGAAGTAGTATTGACGATAGTAGTAGTAATCCGATTGTGCCTAGATTTGGCGCCGGCGCGAAAGGTTCGAATATGAATACGGTGAAAGGCTTATCTGGGATCAAGCAAACCGAGGAAGATTTTGCGGCCGACGGACGCATGGTGGACGATAAGAACGGGTTAAATCGACGTCGCCCGATTAAGCGCATGTCTTCTCCTGAGTTATGGGAGGCGAGACAATTGATCGCGAGCGGCGTTTTGAAAGTCGAAGATTACCCGAACTTTGACCCGGAAAACGACGGAGTGTTGGCGTATGAAGAGGAAGCGGAGGAGGAATTCGATATCGAAATGAACGACGAAGAAGCCCCGTTTCTTGCCGGTCAAACTGATGCGGCTTTAGGCGACGTTTCCCCGATCAAAATCGTGAAGAATCCAGACGGATCTATGCAAAGAGCGGCGATGACACAAGGCGCTTTGGCGAAAGAACGGAGAGAGATGAAAGAGACACAAAAAAGAGCCGCGATGGACGAGGATGTTCCGGAAAATCTCAATCAAGCGTGGTTAGATCCAATGGCGGCTCAGGACGATCGAAAACTCGTCGCAGACGTTCGAGGACAAAACGTACTTGCGGAAGATATGCCGGAATGGAAGAAGCAATCTGTCGGGAAAGCCCCGCAGTTTGGTTTCGCACAAAAAGGGTCCATTCTCGAACAGCGACAATCGTTGCCGATTTTCAAATTGCGTGAAGAGTTGATCAAAGCCGTGAACGAAAACCAAATCTTGGTCGTCATTGGTGAAACTGGGTCGGGAAAAACGACGCAAATGACGCAGTATTTAGCGGAGAGCGGGTACACGACCAAAGGTCGAATTGGGTGCACGCAGCCGAGAAGAGTTGCGGCCATGTCCGTTGCTAAGAGAGTCGCTGACGAAGTTGGCTGTTTAGTTGGCGAAGAAGTTGGCTACGCCATTCGTTTTGAAGATTGCACGAGTGAAGATACGGTTATTAAATACATGACTGATGGTATGCTTTTAAGAGAAGCATTGTTGGACGACAAGATGTCGCAATATTCTGTCATCATGCTAGATGAAGCGCATGAAAGAACGATCCATACGGACGTTTTGTTCGGTTTGTTGAAGAAATGTTGCGCCAAGAGGAAAGATTTACGCATCATCGTCACCTCTGCAACCTTGGACGCGGAAAAATTTTCCACGTATTTCTTCGAGTGCCCAATTTTTACCATCCCGGGGAGAACCTTTCCTGTCGAAGTGATGTATACAAAAGCTCCAGAAAGCGATTATTTAGACGCGGCATTGATTACTGTCATGCAAATTCACTTGACCGAACCTGAAGGTGACATTTTGCTCTTTTTAACCGGTCAAGAGGAAATTGACACCGGATGCGGAATCCTCTTTGAACGCGTCAAGGCTTTAGGCCCGTCCGTTCCAGATTTGCACATCTTACCAGTGTACTCCTCCTTACCGTCTGAAATGCAAACGAAAATATTTGAGCCGGCACCGCCAGGAAGTCGCAAGTGCGTCGTCGCAACGAACATCGCAGAAGCGTCGTTGACGATCGACGGCATTTACTATGTCATCGATCCAGGTTTTGCAAAGCAAAAAGTGTACAACCCGAAAGTTGGCATGGATTCCTTAATCGTCGCGCCAATCTCGCAAGCGTCCGCGAGACAACGCGCGGGACGAGCTGGGCGTACTGGTCCAGGGAAATGTTTCCGATTATACACCGAAGCTGCGTTTAAGAACGAAATGTTACCAACCTCGGTACCGGAAATTCAAAGAACAAACTTGGGGATGACGTGTTTAACTTTGAAAGCAATGGGTATCAACGATTTAGGACCGGGTGGATTCGATTTCATGGACCCGCCACCGGCGCAAACCTTAGTCACAGCACTCGAGCAGTTATACAACTTGAACGCGTTAGACGAGGAAGGATTACTCACCCGTTTAGGTCGTAAAATGGCAGAGTTTCCGCTCGAACCGCCAATGTCAAAAATGCTCATCGCATCGGTCGATCTCGGGTGCGCCGAGGAAATTCTCACCATCGTTGCCATGCTTTCCGCGCAAAACATCTTCTACCGTCCGAAAGAAAAGCAAGGCCCAGCCGATCAGAAAAAAGCGAAATTCTTCCAACCGGAAGGCGACCATCTCACGTTGCTCACCGTCTACGAAGCGTGGAAAGCGAACAACTTCTCCTCGCCGTGGTGTTTTGAAAACTACCTTCAAGCGCGCTCTTTGCGTCGTGCGCAAGACGTTCGGAAACAACTGTTGACAATTATGGATCGCTACCGCTTAGAAGTCACCTCGGCCGGTCGCAACTTCAACCGCATCCGCCGCGCCATCACTTCCGGTTTCTTCTTCCACGCCGCCAAAAAAGATCCGCAAGAAGGCTTCAAAACCTTGGTCGAAAACACCCCAACATACATCCACCCCTCCTCCTCTTTATTTCAACGCCAACCAGATTGGGTCGTTTACCACGAACTCGTCCTGACGTCCAAAGAGTACATGCGTGAATGCGTCGCCATCGACCCGAAATGGCTCGTCGAACTCGCTCCGAGATTTTTCAAACAAGCGGACGCCAGAATCATGAGCAAGCGCAAACGCATGGAAAAGTTAGAACCTCTCTTCGATAGATTCAACGAAAAAGACGCCTGGCGATTGAGCAAGCGGAGAGGTTAGTCTTTTGCCTTGTATCGTTAAAGTCTTTATCAGAAACACACACACAGAGAGAGAGTTCATTAATCGTAGTGTAGTTATTTAGAAGAAGAAGATATTTTTGTAATTTTGTTCGTTGTCCAATCCTTCAGAAAAAATCTTTTGCCCTACCCCGGTACAGTATTTATTAATTATTTATTTACTCGTCCTGAGAAGAGAGAAGAGAGAGAGAATACAAACGAGACGATTCCAACGATGATTTCCCGATTCGCGCTTCTTTGTTTTCTGGCGTTCTCGTCGTGCCTGTTCAACGACGCGCCTTTGACGACGACGAGTAGTAACACCAATTTTGGGGGTGGAATTAATGTATTCGTCCAAGCGAGTGAAGAGACGAGCGAATTTCTCTCGAGCGGAGCTTGGGCCACCGTCCAGCTCGCGTTTAACGACGGCGGCGTGGAGACATCGTGTCCTTGCCCGGTTGGATGCATGAATTGCGCGTTTCAAGATTCTTCCATGTTTGGCGGGGATAACACGGTGAAAACGTTGTATTCAACGAGCACGATGCCGACGGTGGCGATCAGTACCGGGGGTTCGGCGACGTTCGCCGGGTATACGAACACCACGGGAACCGCGGAAAGAATGACGTTACAAGGGTGTCCAGATGTGAGTTTAATGGTATGTTTCCACTGTAATAACGGGCAAGGCTACTACGCCACTGGGTATTCCGGCGCGTATTCGCAAGAAGGTATCGGGACGGTCGGTACCGGCGTCGCGTGCGTGTTTCAATACAAGTGCGCGGACGGCGGTAATTGCCAAGAAAGTTTGAGCGGGATAGACGCGGCGAAGTACGTCGGTGCGTTGGTCATCGTGTTTTGGTTCGCGTTTATGATCTTCTTATTCTTGCGCGGGAGACCTTGGCTGAAATCAGTGGTCGATCCGTGCGCGCATTTGGATCGAACGAACCCGGATTATTCCATATATCCAGATTTACCGCCAGCGCCTACTGGAATGTTAGGTTTGGCGTGGTTGTGGCACGCGGTACGAATGGACATGCCGTATTTACGCTCGCACATGACTTTGGACGAATACATGGTTTTGAGATGGTTTCGCATGTGCTCCATTTTCTTTTTGTTCGCCTCTGTGTTTTGCACGCCGGTTTTGGTGTACTTTTATTTCGTGGACAGTGACGAAGCCACGAGCGGCACGGAAGCGACCATCGACGCCGCTTTGAATGGAAACGTGCGTCAAATCTCTATGGCGTCGGCGAAGAGTCACTTGACGTGGCAATTAGTCGTCGCCGAGATGGTTTTATTATCGGTCGTTTTGGTGAAACTCATCGAACGCGAGTGCGTCAAGTTTGCGCGTTTGATGTGGAACTTGAAACCGGAAGAGATTGGCATCAAATCGCACGCCGTGGTCATCACGGATATTCCGAGATACACCACCTCGCCGTTCCCGACGACGGAAATGAGCGACGCACAAATGAAAAAGATTGCCGCGATGCAAGACAAACTCGGGAAGGAATTAAAGAAGGAGGAAGAGACGACGTCGATCTATGGGCGATTCAAAGGTTTGGCGAATCTCGCGCAAGTGCAACAGAAGATGGGCGCGGAGTTCGCGCAAGACGAGGAACATTCGAAAGGTTTAATTGGTAGCGCCATGGAGAGGGTTGGTAGCGCCATGGAGAAAGGTCACAAAGGCGGCGACGAAGGCGGCGTAGAATCCGCTGCGGATGTCGTTTTTGCCAACGACGGACGCGTTCGAGCCTTGATGCGTTGGGAAACTGATTCTATCTTAACCTCGAAAGTCGAACGCATTGTCGGCCCAGACAAGATTGCTTTTAAAATGCTGGCCTCGGATACGCGAAAGTTGGACGCCGTCGCGCGCAGGTGGAGAGCGGTGCAGGACTACATGATTCAGTACACGAAAGCGTACAACGAATTAACGAAACAAAAACAGGTCGACCCGAAGTCTTTCGAAGGTTCTTCTCGAAGTGCCCGTATTTTGCGATTCGAATTGAAGCAAGCGACGAAAGGTTACACGAAGTACGTCAAGAAAGAGGCAAAGTTCTTCCAGAACTTCAACACCGTTCGCGAAAAGGAAATCAACTCCATCGAACCTGCCGCCGGGGCCGTGGTTGTTTTCAAAGATCAAAAAGATGCTTTGGTCATGGGTTCCGTACAGATTGACGACCAGTTTGGCCAATGGCAAACGATGCAAGCGCCTGGTCCGTCCGATTTGGTATGGCACAACGTCGCGAGCTCGAAACCGGTGAGAGATTGGAAAACGAACCAAATTCGGTTCTTTACCATTTTCATCACCATCTTCTTCATGTTCCCAGTCTCGTACGCGACAAAATTGTTCAACGATTACAAGGATGAAATCGTGAAATATGTCGGCGTACAGTACGGGGAAACCTTGTATTCCATCATGATTGCGGTGTTGCTTTCCGTCTTGATTGCTGTCGCCGGTATGATTGCGTCGATTACCAGTCGCATGACGGGTTTGACCTCGTACTCTTTGATGGACTCCTTTGGCGCCTCGACGTATTTTTATATCGTCATCGTCAATTTGGTCGTTGGAAACATGTCCGAAAGAGAGCTGTGGCTCGATTTGGAAGATTGGTTGCAGCAACCTCACTTGTTCGCGTACACGTTTACGAGACAAATGATTGCCACGTCCACCTACTTCATCAAGTTTATAATCATGAGAACGGCCACGTCCACGATCATGGAGTTGTTGAACATCGGTTCTATTGGTGGTTACATTGTGAAATCTATCATGTACCGCGTTCGTTCTTTACAATGGCCTCCGAAGAAGAAGAAAGTTGAATGGGCGACACCGAAGGCTACGCCGATGATGCTCGTCCCGCCGCAAGCGATGATGATTTTCTTCATTTCGATGATTTATTGCGTCATCGCACCAATTATCTTACCGTTTGCGTTCGTCTTCTTCTACACCATGTACATTTTCGGTAAGCACATGTACGTGTACAGCTATTTGCAAAAGTATATGGGCGACATCGCCATGTGGGCCTGGCTCGTGCGTCAAATGATCTTCACGTTGTTCTTCGCGCAAATCGTGTTGATTTTAGGCATGCCCACGTTGGGGTACGGCTCGGAGGAATACCGAATCTGGTTGGTCCCGATCCCGGTGATTACCATCTTGCAAACGATGCGCTCGAGAGAGTTGTTACAAATTGCTCTAAAACGACCAATGTACGTCGACAACGTCGGCGAAACCGAAGAGGACATCAAAAAAGCACGAATGGGCGTCATTCGCGCGCAACAAATCAAAGAAGCGCACGAAGGCGATTTGGGTTTGGACAAACACAAATCAGTCGAGGAACTTTTGGACTCCGGTGCGTGGCGAGGGTACATGCCGTCGAACATTTGGCCGTTGGCGGCGGAAAGAAGCGCCGCGTCGGTCGTCTTGAAGCGATGGCGCGCGTACAAACGAACCAACAAATCCGGAGAAGGTAAAGGCTTCTTTGGCATCGGGGCGAAATCAGTCAAGAAGGTTGAAAAAGTCGCGCCAGATGCGGTTCCGGCGTCAAAACTCGTCGAAGAAAAGAAGGAGGAGCAGAAGGAAAAACCAATGTCGCAAGAGCAGTTGGACGCGATTAAAATGAGACAGGAAGCCGAAGATGCGGAAAAGAAACGCTTGGAAGAGGCGAAGAAAAATCCGCCGAAACCGAAACCGGTTCCCGAAGTCGCCGCCGCCGCCGCCACTCCGACGGAAGAAGAAAAGAAGCCCGAGGAGAAGAAAGAAGAAAAGAAGGAAGAAACAAACGAAGATTAAAAGAGGGGAGGAAGAGATTCAAAACGTGCTTTATCGATGATGTCTGGATGGAGACACTATTTATTCTATTTTTTTACGTCAATTACTATCTTTTATCATACGAAACTATTCCAACGCTTCCCACGTCCGCATGGTCTCCTCTGCTTTCGCTCGCGCTCGTTCTACTCTCCCGCTCACCGGTTGTTCTTCCCTCTTCTCTCTCTCTCTCGCTTTCCTTCGCTCTCGTCTTTTCAATTCGGTTTCCGCGAATCGTTTCGCCCACCTTTCGTCCAACGCAAACTCTACTCTTTCCTCTTCATCATTTTCATTTTCATCATCATCGTTCGTATTATTGTTATTAAAGAACACGACAGAAGACGCGTTCGCGCTCAAATTCTCGTTTTTGTTCCTCTCCCTCTCCCTCCTCATTCTCCTCCTCTCCGGCGGCGGCCAAGACACGAACGTTTCCCAAGAGAGAGAAGAATCAGACGACACCAAAGGTTGTCGTTGGTGTTGTCGCGAGACTCCTACATTCGGTGGACCGCGAAAGAGAATCTCCGCCGACGGCGGTGGGAGCAGCCACGTCGGCATCGCGCGCGGGTCGAAATCTTTCGGAAGAAGAAAAAGAAACTCTTCTTCTTCTTCTTCTTCTTCCACCATCGTCGTTTATATCGTCGTCGTTTATCGTCGCATCAACACATTTCCATCGTCGTCACGCAACACATTTGTGAACAGTAAAGACGAGAAAAAAAACATCAGATGTGCTTGCGCTTCTTTTTTCCTCAAACGACAAGTCAAAAAAAGGTGTGTCTGATTTAGGGTTTATATCCTAAACCCTAAACGAACTTGTCTGAAAAAAAAAGGGGGAACACACAGTTTTTAGAAAAAACCGTTCGCGTCGCGATAAAAAAAGAAAACATTTCACGACAGAGAGACGACACATTTTTCTCTGCGCGTGCTGAGCTCTCTCTCTCTCTCTCTCTCCGCGTGATCCCAAGAAGAAGCTTTTACTGCTTTTGTCCATTCATTCAGACAGAGACAGAGACTTTTGGGCGTTCTTTTTGAGTGGTCGTGTATATAGTATACGCGTTAAAACAACGTGAGATATACTAAAATGTGGACAACGAAAACGAGCAAAATTCTCCTCGGGGGAGTCAATGGACAACGAAACCCCGGAGGAGGAGGACCAACGCGCGTGACGGTGACGAGACGAAGGAGAACGAAGGACACAGACGCGAATACGACGCACACGACGAACAAGAAAAAACGTATGCGTGTACCGCGTGCGTTTGCGAGAGAGTACCCGACGTACGATGAACTCCCGGGCAACGATGCGCACGGAGGAAGAAAACCCGAGACACAGAGCAACGGCAGGTGGCAACCAACGGGGAACGAGGAGGAGGATTTTTTCTTCAAGAATACGCCTCGCGAACCACAACAACACACACGCGGACGACGAAACGATGGAAACCCTGACTTTTACGGCGGCGGTATCGCTATTGTCCCTTCTTCTTCTTCTTCTTTACCTTCTTCGTTTTCCGCCGCCGCTCGCGATTGGTTCGAGTTATGCTTCATGGCGCTCAAGACGACGGTGCCGCTCACGGCGATATGCGCGTGCGTCGCCGCGGCGAGCATGAACAGCGCGAGGTACACGATGTTGAGTCAAGTGTATCAGTTAGCGACGGGGATGACGACGGCTGGGGTGATACTGTCCGGATTTGCGGTTTTCGCGAGCGTTATGAGTGGGTTCTTTGTGGCGGCGAGCGCGTTTGCCGATTTCGGAGGGGCGAGTACGAGGAGCGCCAACGCGAATTACGCGCAGCGGAGGAAGAAGAAGAGTACTACTAAAAAGAAGAAGAATGGTGGTAATGCACCACCGAGACAAACTCAACAAAACGTCGTCACGAACTACGAACAACAACATCATGATGAATACATCATCAACAGCAACGAGCAACAACAAAGCTATCAACAGCAACAACCTGTACAACAATATCAACAACGACGCAAAGCGGTGGAACGGTACGAGCCTCCCATGGTCCATCCGACTCGACCACCATCCTCGCCGTCTAAACGCGCCGCGAGAGAAGCGTACGATTCTTGGACGCCGGAAATCCCCATCGTCGATCCGCGAGCGCACGTTCCTCGCCCGTCTGATGTCGATTACTATGAAAATTCTTCTTCGGCCTCGAGACTGGGCGGATCCCAGCCCGAGTGGGACAGAAACGAATCGTGGGGCTCCTACAAATCCCCAGGCCAGCGTCGCCGCGAAATGGGGTACGAGTTCAAAGGCACGCAGGCTTTGAAAAACTACGTGGACCCTCGCGACCAGTACGAACGCCGCGTCTCCAACCGCTCGCCGGAAGCTGAAAACGTCTACAACCAACACAGAAGAGGAGGGAACGCAAACGACGAATTACGAGCGCCTCGACACGACGTCAACAACTACACGAACCCGATCCCGGAGCGAGACCGTTTAATCCCGAAACCCATGGAACGCCCGAAACCTGGATACATACCAACTGAAGTCCTCATCGCCATGGGTGGTGCTTCTCTCAGCAATCACATCAAAACCAAGTTTGAAGACGGGAGCGTAAGGGAGATGAAAAAACAACGAGAAGCGTTCAATAACAAAAAGAAAGAGGAAACACATTCACCATCGACGGCGACGAACATGTTCGGAGAAAAGGTCAACAGCGACCAGTTGCGACGGCACGCTCGATGAGTGAGGATTTTTGAATCATCCTTCAATAGGATGATGAACGACTGTAGCGTGTTTGCGTGTAAATATAAGTAAAATTCTTCATTCTTATAAGTAAAATTCTAATCATCGTTTAAAAACGGCGAACGAGGATGCCACCACCATTAAAATCAGACGAAGTTAAAGAAGACCAAGAGGAAATAAACGACGACGACGATAATTCTTCCGTCTTTCTCT
>Ga0181554_1002498_pt1 | contig 16284 bp, 14 predicted proteins | sample 011ome_16_FD_145602 | JGI IMG/M metagenome (GOLD analysis project Ga0181554, IMG submission 145602) | Coastal salt marsh microbial communities from the Groves Creek Marsh, Skidaway Island, Georgia - 011503CT metaG (spades assembly) | ecosystem: Environmental > Aquatic > Marine > Intertidal zone... | reverse complement strand
GACGCCGATATGCGGCATCAACGCCATCCCGATGACGAGAAGAAAACTACCCGACAGGATCATGCCGCCAGATCCTTCAAGCCTGACAAGGCTCCGCCCAGTGGTAGCGCGCCCTCCCCCACCTGACACATCACCACGAAACATGAGCTTGCTGCCGATATAGAAAATCGTCGTAAAGAACAGCAGCACAACGACCAGAGCATAGGGAAACGGATTATTACTGAGGTCCTTGATCGCGCCAAAAATCTGCACTGCCGTCACCCGATCATAATCGAAGATCAGCGGCACACCCAGCTCGGTGAAAGCCCAGATGAAAGCAATGGCACTGCCGGCAAAGATGCCGGGCAAAATCAGCGGGAGGGTGATTCGCCAGAGCCGACGCCAGGGTGGACAGCCGAGATTGGCGGCGGCTTCCTCCAGGGCAGGGTCGAGATTAGCCAGCGATGCGGTGATATTGAGATACACAATGGGATAGAGGTGCAGCACATTCATCAGCACGACACCGGCCATCTGTCCCTCGCCCAGCCAGTCAATTGGCTGATCGGCAGGGAGGATACCTAACGTCAGCAGCAGACTGTTGAAGGCTCCGGCCTGCCCCATCATGGCCTGGATGCCCAGCGCGCCGACAAAAGGTGGCAGGATCAGGGGCGTGAGCATCAGCGAATTAAGCAGGGTTCGGCCAGGAAATTCATGCCGAACAAATCCGATCGCCAAAGGCAAGGAAATCAGCAAACACCCCAGCGTCGTCATCAAAGCAATAAGGAAGGAATTCAACAGACCTTCCCGGTAAAGCGGATTGCGAAAAACTTCAGCGATGTAATCAAGGGTCAAGCCACCGTTGGCATCGACGAATGCGGTCTTCAGCGTGCCCCAGATCGGCAACACAAAGAACAGGGCAAAGAAAATCGTGACCAGCAGATAGACAGCGCGGGATAAAAACGGAGTCATTGCGCCAACCCATGTGTTTCGGCCAGCTGCTTGGCCGTCTGGTAATTCAGGCGGAATTGGTTGCCCAGTTCCCGCGCCAGACGGACTTCCGCGACCTTGTCCTTGGCTCGCAAAATGGGCATGATCCTTTCGGTGACCTCCTGATAAGACATTCCCGAGAGATCATGAAACGCCGCCAGCGCATCGCCGGGCATGCCATGGGCAATAATCGCGCGCCACGCCTCGCGTAGCTCTCGATGGGTATCCACGCACATGACCCTGATCAGGAAGCGGATCGCACCTAGCATCGGGCCGGTCCATTGCGGGTGGTAAACAAAATCCTCGGCCTGGAGATAAGGGCGCTCGCCGGCATCGGTCATGTACTGACGGTGAGCGTTAATATAGAAATCGCGACGGACCGGCAAACGGCGCAAGGCATGACTCCCGGGACCCTCGGGAGTGTCGGGACGAAAAGCCCAAAGCTTTTGACCACGCTCGGACAGGACGAAACGCATGAAAGCCGTCGCCAGTTTCGGTTGCGGAGCCCCCCGGAACATGGCAATCGGGTCGACACTGACCGAGGTACCCCCCGCCGGCGAAACGAATCCCACCCGAGACATACCAGAGGGCATTCGGACAAACTCCTGGGCGGCGCGACCATAAGCATCTATCGCCATGCCAGCCGCCGCGTCCCCGCGCGAAACTTCGAGCGAGATCTTGGTGGCCGAATCAGTGAAATACCGCGCATTCGCGCTCATGCGCTGAATCAGCCGCAATCCCTTCAGCCAGCCATCATGCACCCCGGACTCTTCGGCTTTGCCTGTCGACAATGCCGAGTAATGGGCCACAGACTGAGCCATTTGCTGCTGAATGATCAGCTCGAAGGCCTTGGCAACAGAACCGCTTTTGGTCGGATCGGTCATCGCTACCTGCCCCAGGAGTCGGGGGTCTGCCAAATCCGACCACTGAGACGGCTCATGATCAAACTGCAGTCGCTCTAAAACATCCCGATTGAAAACGATCCCGAAGGTCGCTAGAACGACGCCAACCCAGCGCTGCTGACGATCCCGAAATGGTTCGCCACTGACAACCTCGGGAATGGCATTTGCCGAAAACCACTCTGGGTTTTCGGCCATAAGCGCACTGATGCCCTTGCCGGCGGCCGCATTACCCGCCACCAGATAACCCGCATCAGCTAATTGCTGAAAGTCATAAGAACCACCGCCGAAGAGCAAATCAACGCCAATCCCTATATTTGAAGCCAGAAATGCCCGGCGCGCGTCCGCAACGGATTCCGTTGCGGTCAAGATTATGCGAGGGTCGGCAAAGCCCGCTCCAATGTCATGCGTCCATGAGTGATTTTGTCGGCCTTGCCATTCGTATTGAAAGGCTCCGGCGAATTCCGACTTGATGAACAGCGAAATTTCGGAAGAACCGCCAGGAATTCGCCAGTCGAGATAAACAGTTTCTCCGGTGCGTGCTTTCCAGTCATCGGCGAAAGCCTGACCAATTTCGTGTCTTACCCGCTCATTGTGAGGTGACAAAATGACCAGTCGACGGTCATGATGGCTGGAAGAATCCGACGATTTCGGCTTTAACAGGAATGGGCCGGCCAGGGTGACCAGCAAAGCCACCACAACCCACCATTCCGGTCGCAGAAATGGCTTCCGGGAGACTGCCTGGCGGAACATTTTGATGTCAGGCTGCTCCATAGCACCTACATTGGCAGCACAATCAGGTCATCCGTGCTGGTTGAGGCGCTGACGGTTTGTCCGGCGGGGCGGATCATTCCAGCGGGGTTCGATTCGGCAATGCAAAGCATCTGACCGCTCCCGAGGCGCAGCCGATACTGTACCGAGGCGCCGAGATACACGGCCTCAACCAGCTCTCCGGAAAAAGAGTTTTCGGCGCTGGGGTATCCGAGTCGGATAGCTTCCGGTCGAACCGATAGCAAGACAGGGGTACCGATAGCGGGCCGCCAGTCTGCAATGGGGATCCGGGCGGTCATGGGACCAGAGTCCGTTTGAACCGTGACACTATTTTCCTGGTTGCCAGACCCCAATACCTGCCCCTGAAACAGGTTGGTTTCGCCAATGAAGCCCGCCACCATGCGACTGACTGGATTACGATAAACGGCCTGTGGTGTGCCAACCTGGACCAGCTTCCCATCCGCCATGACCGCGAGCCGGTCTGCCATGGACAGGGCCTCTTCCTGATCGTGGGTGACATACACCGCCGTGAGATCGAACTCCTTGCAGACTCGGCGTATTTCGCTGCGCATCTCCATGCGGAGTTGTGCATCAAGGTTAGACAGCGGTTCGTCCAGCAGCAGGCAATGGGGTCTCACCACCAGTGCCCGGGCCAACGCCACGCGTTGTTGCTGCCCCCCGGACAGCTGCTGAATTCGACGCTCACCAAGGCCACCCAGCTGGACTACATCGAGGGCTTCAGTCACCCGCATGGATATTTCCGAACGGGGTAGCCGGCGTTCTTCCAGCCCGAATGCAACATTCTCGGCGACGGTCAAATGCGGCCATAGGGCATAACTCTGGAACATCATGGCCGTTCCTCGCTGGTAGGGCGGCACCCGGGTTACATCCTGTTCGCCGAACCACACCGAACCTTCATCCGGCAGATAAAAACCAGCGATATGCCGCAGCAACGTCGTCTTGCCACACCCGCTGGGCCCCAGGAGAAAAAATATCTCGCCCGCTTCAATCTGCAAATCAATCCGATCAAGGACTGTATTTTCCCCGAATCGTTTACTCAGGTGCTTGATCTGGATGGCAACCATAGGTACTTCGCCGTTATGGCCCTTAATGTCCGCCGAGGAAATATCGGGTCAATGCATCGGCATTGAAACGATCTGCCATAAAGAACGGTGAGCGGCCGCGTTGACGGAAAATTTGCGTCAGCTCATCACGGCGATCGGCGAAGCGTTCTCGAAATTTATCTCTCAACTGGGGCCGCATGAAAAGTCGGCGTTTTTCGCGAGTTTCCGGATCCTCGATAAGTACCAGTCCCCAGGACGGTAAAGCCTCATATTCGGCGGTGTCCCACAGGACGATGGGAACCACGTCATGGCGACTAAGGGTAGCCAGCAGTCGGTCGAGATGGTCGAGCGAAAAATGAAAATCGGAAACCAGAAAAACGAGAGCCCGCTGCTTGCCGAGGTGCTCAAACGCACTCAACAAGCCCGTCGTCCGGCGCCCCCGGTAAGGAAAGTCACGCAGGGTCTCGTATAGCCCCGGAATACCCCCCTTATGTAGCTTCAGGGGTACGAAAAGCTCCTCTCGTAAATGCTCATCCGCCCCCATGAAACCAAACCGATCACCATGACGCGAAGCTGACCAAGCCGCCGCAGCCGAAAACCGGGCAAGGCGCTCCGGCTTGCTGGCCTTGCCCTGGTATGCCATGGATGCGGAAAGATCAGCCAACACCCAGACTCCTATCTGACTGCGTTGACGAAAGCGACGGACGGCCAACTGACCAAAGGGGTCGGTCAGACTGGCGCGAATATCCAGATGTCGGGGGTTTGGATTGGAAACAAAAGGCACCAGCCCGGCGAATTCCTCGGCACCACCCTGTTGATTGCTGGCATGCGCACCGGGGTGCGGACTAGAGGCTCGCCAGGAGAGGGTGTAATGAAATTCGTCAATCAAGGCGCGGCCACATGGCGCAGTAAACAATCAATAAATTCGTCGATGATCCACTCGCGCCGCAACTCATACACCGGGGCAAAGAAGATACGGTGTGCAATGGTTTCCTTGAAGACGCCCTGCAGATCTTCCGGGATCATATGGCCCCGCCCTTCCAACCAGGCATGAACCCGCGCAGCCCGCATCATCATGCTTACACCTCGCGGACTGGCACCGGCCAGAATCAGTTGTTCCATATCAACGCCATCGATCTTGATTCCGAAATTGGCAGGTTTGCGTGTAGCCGTCCAAAGATCCAGGGCATAGGCTTGCAGTGCTTCGCTTGCCTGGATCTGGGTCTGAATGACAGGGGCAATATCGGCAATTTCACGATAGGGCAGCACGCCTTCACGCACGGTATCGATGAGCCGGTCCACATCATGAAAGCGCGGATTGAACATAAGCTCATTTTGCAGTTCTGGATCTTCCGGGGCCGCTATGTTTAGCTCCATCAGGAATCTATCACGGGCGGCCGAGGGTATCTCGAAGGTTTCCTCACGTTCGACCCGGTTGCGGTCCGCAAAAATCTGCAGAAAAGGAAAGTGATATTCACGATTGAACGCTGTAACACTGCGTTCCGCCATGACGCGGAGAAGCAGCGAATGAACCTGAGGACGTGCGCGGTTGACTTCGTTAAAAAAGAAGACAGATAGCAGTTCGCCATGCTTGAGAATCGGGCCGGGATCAACCTGCGGACGACCGGATTCATTAATATATGTGTGATAGATAAGGTCGGCGGGCATCAGGTCTATGGTGCCCTCGACTCGTTCGTAGGCCCCACCCAGCGCTCTCGCAACAGCGCGCAATAGAGTGGTTTTGCCGACGCCGACATCGCCCTCAAGCATAATGTGGCCGCGTGCAAAGGTACCAATGGTAATTTGACGAATGGCCTGATCAAGGCCGATGACCGCTCTTCTGATTTCCTGTTCGAAAACCAGTGCTCGTTGTTGCCAATCAGCCAGTAACTGATCTTTGTTGTAAGTCGTCATCGTCTGAAATCCTTGCCTGGTTACCGGGCGGCCTCTCTTGGTCTGGTGAAATCCAAAATCCTGTGAAAGATTCGGCTGCATAACTTAACAAAAACCCCGCTTGGGCGGGGTTTTGTGGGTCATAATCTGCAGTGGCCTCTCAGCCTGAGTACTCAGGCTGTCCGCTCCTCAGTCGGTTGTTCGATCAATGCATCCCAGCGCTTGATCTGCTGATGACCAAAGCCAATCAGTTGTTTACCGATATCCATGACCAATCCGCAGAATTCAGGCATTTTCGAGATTGCCAAACCGAGGTAGCCGACCGCACCGATGCCTATTGCGGCCGAGATGATGGTGGGTAAGCCAATGGCATGGAAGATTCTGACCAGCTGAAACAGAATGTCCAGTGGCAGAAGTAACAGAATGCCAAAATAAAGCAGCGAAGTGAAGGTGAAGAATACAAAGGTCACGAATTTGAAGACCTTCACAAGCGATTGGTCGAGTTTCATTTTGTTTTATCCTGTAAAGCGAAAACCTTTCCCGTTTGGGCCATTTGACTTAGGCTTGACTCATGCAGCCAAAGGCTTTGGGGATGATTGGCCCCTTAGGCCAAAAGCCGCTGGATTCTAGCATACGGAGAGTCCCCTGCCATTCCCTGAAGCACTGGTAACGCCGATCGAAAGCACTGATACAAAATCAGCACCATTCCGCTCAACATGCTTTTGCAGATCAATTTCCCCGGACGAAGCGAACCATCAAGGAGCCATCATCATGTCGAACACACTCGTCACTTACAGTCTTTTTCCAATCATTCTGATGATGGCCAATTCGCTCCAAGCCCTACCTCTGGGTCATCATGGAAGCCTGGTCACCCAATGCACCGATCCGCGATTTTTTTCTGAATCGCCTGGACCTGATGCTCAGGTGTCAAGCTTGGATCATTTTTCATTCACCGCGTCGGACAACACGGATTCAAGTAGCCTCAAGGTTAAGGTCAATCTGCAACCGGTGGATATCAAAGTCACCCTAAAACGCAGCGGAGAATGGGCCGTCGATGCAATCATGCCAAAGCCAATCAAGGAAGGTAGAGCCTGGATTAAGGTGACCGGCATGAGTCATGATGGTTGTGACCAGATTCATACATGGAATGTTTATGCCGGGCACTAAACAGTAGCTCATGGACAATTTGAACTCTAGCTAAAAGCACTACGGCACTAAGCAGAATCTCCGCATCACTCACCGAGACCGCTAAGATCAATAGTGAAGTATTTTATTTTTTTCCCATGGTGATCGGGTCCACTGGACATTTTGCATGGATCTTTCGGATCGGAAGTCCTGGTGAGTAATCCTCTCAGAATCTTGGGGCTATGGCTGGCTGTGTTCCTTGGCGCCACTATGGTGCTTACGCTTGCAGTTATTGCCCTGATCCTGCAACGGCAACCCTTGCTGAGTGTGGAATCTATTAATCCGGTGAAACGTCACCATGAAACGGAGCTCATCCGTGGCAAGCTGCGCAGTCAAGCAGTTGCCGGCCTTGAAAAGGAGTTCGTACTCACGGCAGATGACCTTAGGGCGGCTGCCGAGGTCGCGCTGTCCCGAAAGCACCTAAAGGGTGTCGCTGAGGTGCTTATCAAGGGTGATCAACTGGATCTGCAGGTCAGCATTCGCCTTCCTCAACATCTTTCGGGACTGTTTTTGAACATTGACCTGATTGTCGAAAGCAATCCAGATAAGGCCATCATCAGGCAATTGAAGATGGGCGATCTCAGCCTGCACTCCCCCCTTGCTGGATTGGCTGTCAAAGGCATCATGAAGCTTCCACCCTTGGGCCGATATGGTCACTTGCTGGAAAAAATGCTCATGAGGGTTCAGATTGCGGAGGAGCGGGTCACAATCCTTTTGAAATGGAACCGGGAATTTTTGGCCGAGTTGGGCGGGTTGTTGACAGAGGTCGCCGATAGGAAACGGATGATCGTCTATCAGGAAAAGCTGACAGATGTCCTTGAGGCCGACAAACACAGCCGGTTTGTGCGACTCGGCCACCTTGTTAAGCCACTGTTTGCTCTCGCCTATGAGCGTTCACTGTCCAACCAGCAGGCGACCGAGGAAAACCGTGCGGCACTTCTGGTTTTAAGCGCATACACCAATGGGAAGGATCTCAGTTCGGCATTGGGCACCTCTGCTCAGCCACCCCGGCGCAGCGTCTTGCTTAATCGGCGTGCGGATACGGCGAAACATTTCATGGGAGCGGCAGCCATGGCCATGTCGGGTCAGGGCACACTGGTTGAAATGCTTGGTCTGGCCAAGGAGCTGCACGATACCCATGACGGTAGCGGGTTTAGCTTCATCGACCTGGCGGCCGATGAGGCGGGCGCTCAACCGGGGAAATATGCCGTCCGATCTTCCGAGATGGCTTTCCGTATCCAGGAAAGACTAAGTCAGGGGTTTGATGAGTCTCCCTTCATCCCGACCATTGACGATCTCCCCGAGAGCATGAACGCCGAAGAGTTTGCTCACCGGTTCAAAGCCATAGGTAGCCCCGAATATGAAGCACTGAGGAGAGAAATCAACGCACGCATCATGGCCCTGCCCATATTTCAGTTCCGAAAAATACAGTAGGTGGTCACATCAAAACGGCAGTAAGTTGATGGAATGAAAAAGCCAGCCCGAAGGCTGGCTTTGTTTATTGCCGATGGGTTGGTCTAGAGATTATTCGGCTGGGAACGCCTTATTGGCATAAGCCGGCAAGCGCGGCATCTCGATCTTCGGGAATTCGCCAGTCAATCCGTTCAAGAAGGCAGCGATATCCGTAACCTGCTCAGGGCTCAGGTCCTTGTTCAACTGCAGCGTCCCCATTACTTTGATGGCTTCCTCCAGGGTCTGGACCTTGCCGTTATGGAAGTAGGGCGCGGTCAAAGCCACATTCCGCAGAGTCGGAACCTTGAATAGATGCTTGTCGGTATCGCTCTTCGTTGCTTCGAATCGACCAAGATCAGCCGAAAAACCATACTTGGCCTCAAGTACACCGTTCTCATTGGCAGGGAACTTCTGATAGAACCCCGTTCCTTCTGGCAATTGGGGTCCGTTGAAGGCCGGACCGGAGTGACAACCCACACAACCCAATTCGGCAAAGGTGTTCATTCCCCTTACCTGCTGTTCGGTAAGTGCAGACTTGTCGCCCTTCACATACTTGTCATAAGGGCTGTTAGGGGTAATCAGGGTGCGTTCATAGGCGGCAATGGCCTTGACGGCATTATCTGCAGTCACGCTGGACTCCCCACCGAACGCAGCGGAAAAGGCTTTAGTGTATTCAGGCATTGCCTTGAGACGGGAGACCGCTTCATCCCAACTTTTCAGTCCCATTTCTGCGGGATTGGTCACCGGGCCTTTTGCCTGCTCCTCAAGGCTGGGAGCACGGCCATCCCAGAACTGTACGGAATTGAAAGCGGAGTTCCATACCGTCGGCGCACTTCTGCCACCCACCTGATTACGCACCCCGATGGAGCCAGCTCGATTATCGTCACCACCATTCATGACGTTGTGGCAGGAATTACAGGAGAGTACACCGTTGGATGAGAGGCGAACATCGTGGTAAAGCATTTTCCCCAGTTCAACCTTGGCGGGTGTTGTGGGGTTGTTACTCGGCTCTGGGGCCTTGCCCGGTAAGGCTTGCCATTCGATGGCTGAAACAGACAGTGAAACTGCAGCCAAGGTTAATGTCCCCAGCATCCTCTTGATTTCAAACATGCATCTATCCTCCTAGATTCGTTCTTGGTCTGAAAGTGATACCCAGCATTCTGAGGATCGTTCAACTTTGCTCTTATAGAGAAAGACCGGATTATTTGCAACCGCAGCCCATTCGTCTCCGACACTAAACCATACAACCATTCAAGAAAATACGGTTCTCTGAAAAAAAGACCCGCCGGTGAGGCGGGTCAAAAAAGGAGAAGAAGAACCGAACTTTATGACACGGCCCTTCGGACGTAGTTCATTGCCCAAACCGCAAGTTCTGGCCGTCATGCAATGGGTAATCGGAGTTCATTGCAAATTCCCGCAGCGACATACTTGCCGATGGGCTATGGAGGGCATCTCTCTCAAGCTCCGCCATGACCTTGGCGACGGCCGGCAAAACACATCGGTCTTCAACATGGAGTTGTACCTGCTGCTGTCGGCCAGCCCGCATGACCCTTAGGACGTCCATGATCGTGACTCCGGCGATGTCTCTGGCAGGCAGGAAACTCCCGTCGTCTCGATGCGTTTCTTCGATCAGACCGCCCTGACTCAGCACGCCCAGCGCTTCCTGAATTGTCACCCAGGGCAAAGCGGCATGTTCGGCCAGAGCATCAATAGACCAGGCTGGCTGGTTATTGATGAATCTCTGTGCAATCAGAGTCATCAGCGAAAGCCCCAGACCCTCGCGAACTCGACTGCCCAATTCCTGAAAACCCTCATTCCCCTTTAGAAAATAGGGATGCTGAAAATACATCGCCGCCTGCCCCCCCAGCAGTAGGATCAACCAGGAGAGATCAAGCCAGATAAGGAAAAGGATCACTATTGCGAGTCCCGAGTAAATGGCGTGGTAACTCGCTGAAGTCGCCACAAAGTGCGCAAAAAGAACTCCACCCAGCTTCCAGGTCAAGCCACCCACAACTCCGCCGAACAGTGCGGCACGCCACGACACTCTAGTATTCGGAATATAAAGGTAGACAAAGGTGAATGCGGCCACGACAAGCAGAAGCGACAATAGCTTCCCGCCGAGAAAAAACAAGGTACCGAACGGTTCATGGGCGCCCAGTTTTTGGAGCGTTTGTGCGCCAGGCATTGTTGCAGTCAGACCCATTGCAGAAAACATCAACAGGGGGCCAAGCATAATGACGCTGATGTAGTCCCCTGCCCTTCTCAACAAACTACGGGATTCGGTCACACGCCAGATATGATTGAAAGCCGTCTCAATCTTGCTCAGCATCGATACGGAGACATAGATCAAGGTTAAAAGACCTACAAAGCCCAGAACACCGACATTGATCCGTCCCACAAAATCCAGTGTCTTATCGGTCAGCACAGTAGCTTTGTCGCCGAGCGGCTCAAGCAATTGCAGCAGAAAAGGTTCGAGGTACCTGTTGACGCCAAATGTTTTCAACAAGGAAAAGATCAGTGCCAGACCTGGGACGATTGTCAGCAATGCAGAGTAGGCAAGACTGGTCGCGCGATAGTCGAGACCCTCAGCCTGAATACTGCGGTAGGCCGCGGTAATCCAGATCTTTACCGTCGTCAGAATACGAGAATAAAAGGGCAACAATGGATGCATGCTTAGAGCAATACTTGGCTAATTTCCTGAAAAAGGATGCCATAAAAAGCAACCCAAGCGTTTTGAATACCGCGAGCCTCTTATTTTCATTCGTAAGCCTTTAACGAATGATGATGCAAGTGGTTTAAACATCAGATCCATCAGGAAGAACGGCATCAAAACCAAGCGCCCAGGCACCAAAGCCCATCGAGTATTGCTAGACTGTGGAAGCCGAGATCAGCGCGTTTAAACCTTCAAAGCTACGCGCGACATTAGCGGCAACCTTGACCATCAAAATCACAAGGAGCTAACCCATGAAAAAGTCACTGATCCTTATTGCCTCCGTCATGGCTCTTGCCGCAGGTCCCGGTTTTGCAATAACCGCTCAACAGGAAAAGATGAAAACCTGTAATGCCGACGCAAAGACCAAGGCATTGAAGGGGCCGGAGCGTAAAAGCTTCATGAAGGAATGCCTGTCCGCCAAGCCCGCTGCAACTGAAGCCACCGCCACGCCGGCATCAACTCAGCAGGAGAAGATGAAGACCTGCAACGCCGACGCAAAGGGCAAGAAAGGCGCAGATCGCAAGAAATTCATGAGCGAGTGTCTTTCCGGCGGGACTGCGGCAGACGCTGCACCCGCTGCCGCTGCTTCGCCCACCAAAGCGGCACCAGCACCAGCACCAGCACCAGCACCAGCACCAGCACCAGCACCAGCACCAGCACCAGCACCAGCACCAGCACCAGCACCAGCACCTTGATTACCTAACCGCACCCGGTCTAACAAAAGCCCAGCCAGCAAAACAACTGGTTGGGCTTTTACCTTAAAGCTCCCGCGTGGAACTAAAACGGATATCCGGCCAACGCTCCTGAGTCAAAGCGAGATTGACACGACTGGTGGCAAGATACACGAGGTAGCCGCTACCATCCTCCGCAAGACTGTCGAACGCCTTACGCTTGAATTCTTCAAGTTTCCTTGGGTCATCACTGGTCACCCACCGAGCGGTGGTGATCGGGACGGCATCATAAACACATTCAACATTGTATTCTGACTTCAGCCGGAACGCGGTTACATCGAATTGCAGCACGCCGACGGCACCCAACACTAAATCGTTGTTCTTCAGTGGCTTGAACAACTGGGTTGCTCCCTCCTCGGTCAGCTGCTGCAATCCCTTTTGCAGCGCTTTCCCTCGCAAGGGATCCTTCAGAACCACACGTCGGAATAGCTCCGGGGCAAAGTAGGGGACACCCTCATATTTGAGAGTTTCACCCTGAGTGAAGGTATCACCCACCTGAATGGTGCCATGGTTGTGGAGGCCGATGATGTCCCCGGGGAAAGCATCTTCAACGTTAACTCGGCTGTCCGCCTGGAAAGTCAGTGCGTTGGCAATCTGCACCTGCTTCTCGGTGCGAACATGGAGCATTTTCAAGCCTCTGCTGTATTTACCCGAACAGATTCTAAGGAATGCAATGCGGTCGCGATGAGCCGGGTCCATATTCGCCTGTATCTTGAAAACGAAGCCGGTGAATTTCTCCTCCTCCGGCACGACAATGCGCTCACGCGCTTGTCGTGCATGGGGTGCCGGAGCGAATTCGGCAAAAGCATCCAGTAACTCTACGACCCCGAAATTGTTGATACCCGAACCGAAAAATACTGGAGTCTGTTTGCCGGCAAGGTAAGCGGCATGATCAAAGGTATGGCTGGCGCCCTGCACCAGTTCAATCTCCATTCGCAATTCGTCGGCCTGATCACCCAGAATGTCATCCAGTCGAGGGTTGTCGAGCCCTTCGATCATCTCGCCTTCGATAATGCGGTCGCCATGTGACGGGCTAAACAGCTGCACAGCATTCCGGTAAAGGTGATACACGCCCTTGAACCGCTTGCCCATGCCGATTGGCCACGTCATCGGAGCGCACTGTATAGTCAGAATGCGCTCGATTTCATCCAGCAGTTCGATGGGCTCCCTGCCCTCGCGATCAAGCTTGTTAACGAAGGTCAGGATAGGCGTATCACGCAAGCGACAAACCTCCATAAGCTTGATTGTTCGCTCTTCTACGCCCTTGGCGCTATCGATGACCATAAGCGCGGAATCAACGGCGGTCAGGGTGCGATAGGTGTCCTCGGAAAAGTCCTCATGGCCAGGGGTATCCAGCAGGTTGAAGATACGATCACGGTGCTCGAACTGCATAACCGAAGTGGTCACGGAAATTCCGCGCTGCTTTTCCATCTCCATCCAGTCCGATGTGGCGTGGCGAGCGGCTTTTCGACCCTTTACTGAACCCGCCAACTGGATAGCGCCACCAAAAAGCAACAATTTTTCAGTCAGCGTGGTTTTGCCAGCATCAGGGTGGGAGATGATGGCGAAAGTTCTTCGCCGCTCAAGTTCAGCAGGTAATTCAGTCATTGAATGATGAGCAAAAAGGCAAGATTATATCCCGTCATTTGCTAGATCCTCTCTAACAAGCACGCTCAGGAACAACTTCCATTTCCCCATGACCTTCGCTAAATGAAAGACAATAACTCGCTGAATGACTTGCATAAGGTAGCCCAAGCGCTGAATCTCGACGACATTGATCGGCATATTTTCCTCTGTGCCGACCAGTCCAAACCCAAATGTTCAAGCCTGGAATCGGGGCTAAGGTCCTGGGAATTCCTCAAGAAACGTTTGGATGAACTTGGCCTGACCCGTCACGGATCAATCGCACGGACCAAAGCCAACTGTTTAAGGGTCTGCTTGAACGGGCCAATCTGCGTGGTATATCCGGAAGGTATCTGGTACCACTCATGTAGTCCGGAGGTTATTGAGCGGATCATTCAGGAGCACTTGATCGGCGGAAATCCGGTCGCCGACTATCAATTTGCAGGAAAATTAGACTAGGGGACACGGCATCAATGTGCTCGGCAGAGTTATCGGACAATTACAAAGGCGGAAACAACGAGATTGATATTTCTCCCTTCATGGCTATGCAAACACATCCAGGGCAGCTTTGCTGACCTAATGCTGCAGTCTCAGAATCAGGTCATGAAAAATGTCACTACAAGCGCCAATCGAAGCGATTGCATCAATCGGAGGACGAGAAAGCCATCGGGATAGACTTGGGTACCTGAAAATGCCCGTGAAGTCAGTGAATCACAAGCGCGGGTATCGTCTCCACCGGGCCGGATTCTCCTCGCCACAGCTTCTCTAGCTGATAAAACTCCCTGATTTGTGGTTTCATCACGTGCACGATGACTTCTCCCAAATCGACCAGCACCCATTCGCCGACATCCTCGCCCTCAACCCCGATCGGTTGGGTCTCGTTCTTTTTGGCCTCCTCGGCCACATGCCCAGCCAATGATTTCACGTGCCGCTCAGAGGTGCCACTCGCTACCACCATGAAATCGGTCATGCTGGTTTTGCCCCGCACATCCAGCACGGCAATGTCCCGCCCCTTACCATCGTCTAGGGTGTTAACAACCAGTTCTACAAGATTATCAGCATTCATGGTGGGCTTAACTGTGGGGGAAATTAAGGGAAATACTATTGTCACAAAGCAATTTATGGGCACTACTTAAACGGAGGAATCCCTATTAGCAAGAGCACCCACCCAAGGGTGGTCTATCGCTAGCGGAATCTGAGGATAACGGAAACTTAACGCGTCGCAAATGAAACCTTGGCTCTATCCGATGACGATGCTTTTGAACCAGATTTTTCGGATTTGGCCTTAGCGCTGACCGGCTTGGATGATATCGACTTGGTGGCGGTTGCCTTGCTCGCACCGCTCGAGTTCGTTGACTTCTTACCGGCCTGGCCTTCAGTAACGACTAGTTTTTGCCCTGCCTGTACCTGGGTAGTTATTGGGATATTGTTCATTTTTGCAAGCTGCGCGACATCGACCGAATGCTTCCTGGCCACTGCATAAAGGGTCTCCCCCTTTTCAACCGAATACGTTGAGGATTTCTTGGCTGTAGCCATTTGAGGCTTATTGACAGTGCTTGTCGCCTGCATGCCTTCCGACGAGACTTTCCTCGTCCTTACGGGTTCGGTGTTTAGGGTAGTCCTTTTTTCCTGGGTCGCAGAGGAGCGATATGCAACCGTCTGCGGCCTTGGCTGTATGACCGCTTCCTGACTCCGCCTTAATTGACGGGGCCTTACCTCGGGTTGTTCATCGCTATTGGTGGTTGCGGACATCGGAACAAACCGGCCACTTGACCTGGAAGGAGGGGGTGGGGAGTTCTGCTGAAATTCGCGCCTAAAGGTCTGGAAAGCACCCGGCTCAACTGGCATGGATTCCGAGTAAGGGCTCTGATAGGAACGTCTTTGCATGGATAAACGCTCCACTTCCTGGCGGAAGTCAGCCGCCTTCTTTTCAGCTGGAATGTAGAGGTGATAGCTTCCATCCACATCAGCAAACTGACCCCTGAACCCTGGATTCAACTCATAAAGCTTGTCCAGCGAGATACCAGCCGCATCCGCTGCCAGGGCAAGATCGAGATGGTTGCTGACCTTTACCGGCTTGTATTTAGCCATGTTAGGCAAGTCCTTAAGACTAATGCCATATTTTTCCGCGTCCGCGAAAAGCCTGGATACCGCCAACAACTTCGGAACATAGGCGCGGGTTTCCTGCGGTAAATTCAGTGACCAGAAGTCAGTCGGCAAACCAGCTGCCTGATTACGCTTGATCGCTCGGCCAACGGCGCCTTCACCGCAGTTGTAAGCCGCAATGGCCAGGAGCCAATCACCAAAGTCACCATGAAGCTTTTTTAAATATTTGATAGCAGCCTTGGTGGAGGCGTAAACATCACGACGTCCATCATACGAATGATTGCGCTTCAGGCCATAATTGGTCCCCGTTGAAGGGATGAACTGCCAAATCCCAGCGGCCTTGGCGGGGGAAACTACATTAGGTTGAAAGGCACTTTCAACGATCGGCAACAAGGCAATCTCGCCCGGTACGTTTTTCTTTTCAACCAGCTTTACAATCGAATAAAGGAAGGGTTCAGCCCGGTTCTGCGCACGCTCCAGATAGGCCGGGTGATTGGCAAACCAGCTCAGTTCGCGATCAATATCCGGATGATCCACAGGCGGCAAAGCATATAAAGCAAAAAGACGATCCCAAAGTGTGTCGTACTTTGAGCCACGCGAAGACTTCTTCTTGGTCGGTGAGCTCTGCGTTGACTGGTCTTGGGTGCTATCGGGTATAGTTGGTGCCTTCTTGACTTCGTGCTTGGAACAGCCCGCAATCATCGATACGACGATTGAAATACAGAAAATCCATCTTGCGTGGGATTTTTGCAATTGCATTAGCTTTTTGTCCTCATCATCTTGGAGATGTCCGCCGGTTCCGCCCTGGCGTTGGCGAGTAATTTATGAAAACCAAAAAACCTGCCGACCCATTCTTGCGACATGATTTTTTAAAATGGTAT
>Ga0181554_1002492_pt1 | contig 16304 bp, 15 predicted proteins | sample 011ome_16_FD_145602 | JGI IMG/M metagenome (GOLD analysis project Ga0181554, IMG submission 145602) | Coastal salt marsh microbial communities from the Groves Creek Marsh, Skidaway Island, Georgia - 011503CT metaG (spades assembly) | ecosystem: Environmental > Aquatic > Marine > Intertidal zone... | reverse complement strand
CTACTTGGTAGGGCGATTCGCGCACTTCAGTGCATTCAGGTGACCACGTAAATTGGCCAATCCCGGCACCTAAATCCGAAAAATTGGCCGGATTTTGCACCTCCGTCAACGGGCCGCCGATGGCATCGAGATCCAAGTTGTCTCCATCGGGGTCGTTCGCATTGACGAGCAAGGACAAAAACGTACCGGCCACGATGCAGGTGTCGGGGATTGGAGCGATGTCTGGAGGCTGATTGGTGCAGGCCTCTACGGTGATCTGCATGTCGCGTACCACTTCTCCCACTTTCACCAATTCCCCAGCAACCAAACGCCATTCTTGAATGCGCAGTGCCACATTGTATATCCCGGCGATTTGCGGTGTTTCCCAAATCACATCGCCGTATGTCGGGTCGATTTCGAAGGTGTCGTCGTTGGGACTCACCTCATCGGGCGGCACGTAGTCGGCAATGATCTCGCTTTCAAATCCACGACACGGGACCAAGTCATAGGTCAAAATATCCCCATCGGGATCGTGCGCACCGGGATTGTGAATCCAAGTTTGGAATAAACAGGCATTTTGTTGAGCCGGGTTCAGCAATTGCACCGAGTTGTTGTGACCCGCCATGGGATCAATGATCAGCAAACTACTGATGGCAAACGGCACATCAACCGATCCGGGGATGTTCAGAACGCCTTGGTTGCGATTGGGATCCTCTACCTTAATTTCATAGACGCCCGGACCTCCATAAGTGTGGTTGCCCCGGTACAGGTTGATTTGAATGTCACCCTCGAGCAATTGTACGCTTTCCCGCTCTAAGCTGTCTACAGGCTCATCGGTTTCATCGCCCCAGTACAGGTAAAGCCAAGGCCGATCCGCCGGAGCGCTGGATTTGGTGTACGTCGTGATAAGGATTTCGTAGGTGAGTCCTTCCACGTGGGTGTAGGTAATTTCGCCGGCGCGGTTGTGTGTTGCGAGTGCGCTCGTCGCGTAACCCATCAACGCCATGGCAACAATCGCCGATTTGGCCCGATTCCAACGCAGGCCTGCCCCCGGTTGTAGGGCCGTGAAAAGCACAAACAAAAAGCGTTGAAAAACCATCTCGATGCAAGTTAGGACAAGGATGCCATCGGTTAACTTTACCCACGCAAATGGCTTCCAAAAAAAAACCAACAACCATCGGATTCAGCTGCGGCGATCCGAACGGCATAGGCATTGAGATCCTGGCCAAGGTCTTTTCAGACCCCCGCATGTTTCGGGAGGCAACGCCCGTCCTTTACGCAACTCCGAACCTCGTCGAAGCGGCTATGGAAGTGGCTGCGGTGCCGGATGTGAATTGGGCGGTAATCCCGAGCGCGGATGAAGCGAAGCAGGATCAAATCAACGTGGTTTCCATTCAGGATGACCCGTGGGAAATCCAATGGGGCGAGGTGGACGCAGCAGCCGGATCGTTCGCTATGAAAGCCCTGGAGGCCGTGGTCAACGACCTCGCGAGCACGAAAGTGGATGTGCTGGTGACCCTTCCGATTCACAAAGAGGCCATGCGTCAAGGAGCTTTCAAGCATCCGGGACACACGGAATTTCTTGCAGATTTTGCCAATGTGGATGAAGTGCTCATGTTGCTCGTCTCTGGTGATTTGCGCGTGGGCATGTGCACCGGCCATGTCGCTTTAAAGGACGTTTCAGCCATGCTGACCAGCGAGTTGATTGTCCGAAAAGCGCGCCTGATGCACGATGCATTATCGCGAGATTTTGGAATTCCACAGCCGCGTATTGCCATACTGGGATTGAACCCACACGCCAGTGACAACGGATTGATGGGCGATGAAGAAAAACGCATCATTGCGCCGGCCATTCGAGAACTCAGTGCCGAAGGGCGTTTTGTCATGGGACCTTATCCGGCGGACGGCTTCTTCGGAGCGGGGACACACAAACAGTTCGACGGGGTGCTCGCCATGTACCATGATCAAGGCCTCGCACCGTTCAAAGCGCTGAGCTTCGGCAATGGGGTCAACTTCACGGCGGGGTTGCCCATCGTTCGGACCAGCCCGGATCACGGCACCGGTTTTGACATCGCAGGCAAAGGGTTGGCTTCGGAGGATTCGCTCCGAGCAGCGATTTACCTGGCTCGAGACATCCGATTCAACCGAATTGACCACCGAAAATTGACCGAAAATCCACTCGCGTTGGAAGTGCCGAAGAAAAAAGAACGGTACTGAGCGCTGCAAACGCCCAATGCACCTGGGCTGAGTAAGATTTAAGTAGCATTTGTTCAACCGAGTTTCAGTGATTACCTTTGCACTCCCCAAAATGAGGAGGCTGTGGATCACTTGGCACCCTTTCGTATCCCTTTCGTGGGACTCAAGCCCGGTCGACACGACTTCCAAATGGAGGTGGACTCGTTGTTCTTTGATTCTTTTCCTGCTTCTGAAACCGACCAAATAACCGGTCAGGCGACAGTGACACTCGACAAACTGGGTTCAAAATTGGATTGCATTGTTTCTTTCGAAGGAACGGCTGTTCTCCCATGTGATCGCTGCCTTGCTGATGTGACGCTGAATGTGGAGTTCCAAGAGCGATTAATCGTTCAATTGGGAGAAACCACGAATACGGAAGAAGAAATTTGGAGCTTGGGTCCTGAATGCCATGAATTGGATATCAGCCAACCCCTCTTCGAGTGGATTCATCTTTATTTGCCCTCACGGCGGTTGCACGGCTCGCTCGACGAATGCGATACAGACGTTGTCGCTTATTTGGATGGAATGGCAGAAGCCCCCTCCGACTCACCAGGGTCATCGGAAGGGAAAGGAAATGATGAGGACGACGGGATTGACCCGCGTTGGAATGCATTAAAAGACTTGAAATAATATTGCCATGGCACATCCTAAACGACGCCAAAGTAAAGCCCGCTCGCGCAAGCGCAGAACCCATGACGCTCTGACTGCGCCCCAAGTGGCGGCATGTCCTACAACCGGACAGCCTCACCTCTTTCACCGCGCCCACTGGCACGAAGGAAAGCTCTACTACAAGGGCAAGGTGGTAATGGAAAAGGCAGAAGCCTAAACGAATTGATGTCTGTTTGAGTAGGTCAACTGCTCGAATAATAGAAGGGAAGCGGAAGCTTCCCTTTTTTTGTCTAAAAACATCAAACAGCTCAATGGCAGCCGGTTATTCCACAACGAATTGAAGAATTCGGGGGAGAATCCCCTGTGTCGCATTGGTTGACCGGCTATCTTTACCGGCTATTTCGAACCAGAACCTAAAATTCATGCGCGCTGCTATCACCGCTGTTGCGGGTTACCTCCCCGATGATGTTTTGACCAACGCCGACCTGGAAAAGATGGTCGACACCAATGACGAGTGGATTCGTTCGAGAACGGGTATCCAAGAACGTCGAATCCTCAAGGACCCTGCAAAAGCCACTTCGGATATGGGCGCTGAGGCGGTCAAAGAGCTTTTGGAAAAACGCGGAATCGATGCCGCAGAAGTTGACCTGATTATTTGTGCGACGGTCACCGCCGATATGCACTTCCCGGCCACTGCCAACCTCATTGCAGCCAAAGTCGGTGCCGTGAATTCTTGGGGTTACGATTTGAGCGCTGCTTGTTCCGGTTTCATTTTCGCCCTGACTACGGGAGCGAAATTTGTAGAAAGCGGCCAATACAAAAAAGTAGTCATCGTCGGTGCGGACAAAATGAGTTCCATCATTGACTACACCGATCGCACAACCTGCATTTTATTCGGCGATGGCGCGGCGGCGGTGCTGCTCGAGCCATCCGAGGAATACGGCATCATCGATCACAAATTGCACGTCGACGGAGGAGGCGCGAATTTCTTGCGCCAAAAAGCGGGCGGGTCCCTATTCCCACCGTCTCACGAGACCGTAGATGCACGTGAGCATTTCATTTATCAAGATGGTCAACCCGTTTTCAAGGCAGCTGTCAAAGGCATGGCTGATGTGAGTTATGATATCATGCAACAAAACAACCTCGCTCCCGAGGATGTAGCGTGGCTGGTTCCGCACCAAGCGAACCTCCGCATCATTGACGCCACCCAGCGTCGAATGGGCCTGCCCGCAGAAAAAGTCATGATCAACATCCAGAAATACGGCAACACTACGGCCGCCACAATCCCCTTATGCCTGCGGGATTGGGAGAACAAACTGAATGCCGGTGATAACATCATTTTGGCGGCCTTCGGTGGAGGATTCACCTGGGGCGCAGTCTACCTCCAATGGGCTTACAACAGCTAATGCAACGCGTTTGAATCGACCACAGAAAAAAAAGCTACTAAATTTGGCCTCTAAATTGTCATCAATATGACCATCAACGAAATCCAAGACCTCATCAAATTCATCGCAAAAGCGGGTGTCACCGAGGTGGAAATTGAAAAGAAGGACTTCAAGATTACCATCAAGTCTGAAATACCAAAGAAAAAAGGCGCAACCGGAATGGAGGCAGCGATCCAAGTCCCCATGCCTGTAGCAGCAGCGATGCCGGCCGCACCAGTCGTCGCCGCACCGGCGCCGGCAGCCCCGGCTCCAGAAGCGAAAACAACCTCGAAAGAAGACAACTACATTACCGTCAAATCTCCCATGATTGGCACGTTCTATCGCCGTTCATCGCCCGACAAAGATCCGTTTGTCGAGGTCGGGAAATCCATCAGCACAGGCGATGTGGTTTGCGTCATCGAAGCCATGAAGCTCTTCAACGAAATCGAATCAGAAGTCAACGGAAAGATTGTCAAGATTTTGGTCGACGACAACAGCCCAGTTGAATACGATCAGCCGCTGTTCTTGGTTGATCCATCCTGAACCCCTTCGCCATGTTTAAGAAAATCCTGATTGCAAATCGTGGGGAAATTGCCCTGCGCGTCATCCGCACGTGCAAAGAAATGGGCATCAAAACCGTCGCGGTCTATTCTACTGCCGACGCAGACAGCCTGCATGTGCGTTTCGCGGATGAAGCGGTGTGCATCGGCCCTCCCAAGAGTTCCGATTCCTACCTCGCGATTCCCAAAATCATTGCTGCGGCGGAAATCACCAATGCAGACGCCATCCATCCCGGCTACGGTTTTTTATCAGAAAATGCTGAGTTTTCCCGCATCTGCGCTGAAAACCAAATCAAATTCATAGGCGCGAGCCCAGCCATGATTGAAGCCATGGGTGACAAAGCGTCCGCCAAAGCCACCATGAAAGCCGCCGGAGTTCCGACAATTCCGGGTAATGAGGGGATCTTAGAGAGTTTAGACGAGGCGAAGAAGGTGGCTAAAAAAATCGGATATCCGGTAATGCTCAAAGCCACGGCCGGAGGTGGTGGCAAAGGCATGCAAGTATGCCACGACCCCGAAGGACTTGCGGAAGGGTGGGAATCCACCCGGCGAGAAGCAGGTGCTGCCTTCGGGAATGATGGCATGTACATGGAGAAATTCGTGGTGGAGCCGCGTCACATTGAAATCCAGATTGCAGCTGACCAACGTGGAAAGGCTTGTCACCTTTCCGAGCGCGACTGCTCAATCCAACGCCGACACCAGAAATTGGTGGAAGAGACTCCATCTCCATTCATGACCGATGAGTTGCGCGAGAAAATGGGAAAGGCTGCCATCAAAGCCGCCGAAGCGGTGAATTACGAGGGCGTAGGAACAGTAGAATTCTTGGTGGACGCAAACCGTGATTTCTACTTCATGGAAATGAACACGCGAATTCAAGTGGAGCATACCATCACCGAGGAGGTGGTGAATTACGATTTGATCAAGGAGCAAATCAAATTGGCTGCCGGAGAAAACATCAGCGGGAAGAACTACTACCCGCAGATGCATGCCATCCAATGCCGAATCAATGCGGAAGACCCGGCACGCAATTTCGCTCCTTGCCCGGGTCGAATCACGGACTATCATGCACCAGGCGGGCACGGTGTTCGGTTGGACACGCACGTTTATGCTGGATATCAAATCCCGCCATTCTACGATTCGATGATCTCGAAATTGATTGTGGTGGCACAAACGCGTGAGGAAGCCATTTTGAAGATGCAGCGTGCACTGGATGAGTACGTCATTGAAGGAGTCAAAACGACCATCCCTTTTCACCAACGTCTCATGCGAAACGACCGCTTCCGTAGCGGTGACTTCACCACAAAGTTCCTGGAAGAAGAGACGGTCTGAGACCATCACTCATTCAGTACAAATCAAAAAAGCCGGTTTATTGCCGGCTTTTTTTGATGATGTTGGTCGTCGAGCGACCCGGCAAAAGGGGGATCACTTCCACCACGCCTCCCCTTGCTCGCACGCCCTCCGATCCCACGATGAACGTGGGATGATTGGAATCTGAACATGCGGCGTCGTAATCCCCGCCTTTCACCAGCACATCGGGGCGAATCTGTTCAATCAATCGCTCGGGCGTGGGCTCTTCGAAAATGACCACCATGTCCACAGCTCGAAGCCCTTCAAGCACCGCCTTGCGATCGGCTTCCGGATTGATGGGGCGCTCTGGGCCTTTACCCAAGGTCCGAACACTTTCATCCGAGTTCAACCCGACCACCAATCGTTCACCTCTCGATTTGGCCTCGGCCAAGTACATAACATGACCCGCGTGGAGGATGTCAAAAACGCCGTTGGTGAAAACAATGCGTTCTCCCGCTTTTCGCCATGCTGCCAGTTGCACTTCACTCATCCCCTATCCTTCCTCAATCGATACCATAACAAATACAGGTATGCGATGCCACCCATGATCACAATCATAGCCGTTTGGGTAAACCAAATGATGTTGGCCACGGCGAGTCCAAGTGATTTCGCGTATCCCAACGCCATGAATCCCGACATAACGGCCCATTGGTATGAACCCACACCTCCGGGTGCCGGAATGACCATCCCAAAGCCGCCGGCCACCATAATGAACAGCGCCTGCAACACGGTAATGTCTTGGACTGCATCGAATGACTTGAAAATTACCCAAGCCATAAAGAAGTACATGGACCAAATGAAAAAGGTGTGGGCAAGAAACCGACCCTTGCGATTCATCTTTCGGATGCTGTTGAGCCCGTTCCAAACGCCTTGGAGGAAAGCTGCGACTTTCTGAGCAAACGGCAATGCCAGCAAAGCCTTTCGCTTCCAAAAAACCAATGCGATTGCCACAAGAGCAGCGGCGCCTAGCAGGATGAGTTTGCTTAAATCGGGCATTTGTGCTCCTTCCAAGATCACCGCAAACGCCGACAAATTCCCCAAAATTGCTATGCTTGTCAAAACGGCAAGAAAGACGAAATCAATCACGCGTTCGCTGATGACGGTGCCGAAGAGTTCGTCGACTGGGATGTCATCGGTTTGGTTTAGTGCCGCACATCGCGCCAGTTCTCCGCTTCTTGGAACAAACGTATTGGCGAAATAAGCAAATGCCACCGCATGCACGCTGCGAGCCGCTCCCGCGCTGCGCCCCAGCGGTTCAAGCAAAATACCCCAACGCAAACCGCGGCTCACGATGGCGAGATACCCCATCACAAAGGACGCAGCGATCCCCTCCCAACGGACCGAGCGCATGTTATCCCAAAGCGCCTCTTTATCATCAACAATGGAAAAGGCGAGGTAAAACAACACCACACCAATACCCAATGAAATGACGTAGGTGAGGATTTGCTTGGGGCTCATGCCGACAAGTTACGGATTGAGGCGATTGGTCGCCGTATCCGGGAAGACCAAAACCGGTTTGTGGCTTTGAGCCTCTTCCGGTGTCATGTGCGCATAAGCAATAACGATGATGATGTCGCCCAACTGAACCCGGCGTGCCGCTGGACCGTTGAGTCCCACTTGACCGGATCCGCGTTCACCCAGGATGGTGTACGTCTCGAAACGTTCGCCATTGTTGATGTTCACGATTTGGACTTTTTCCCCTTCATACAAGCCGGCAGCATCCATCAAATCGGGATCCAACGTGATCGAACCGATGTAATTCAAATCCGCCTGCGTCACTGTCAGGCGATGGAGCTTCGAACGCAGTAGCGTAATCAACATGGGCGCAAAAATAATGATTCCCGTTTGGGTTTAATGCATGTCCGGTTGCCAAACCACATCCACTCGGCGTGCAAGCCTCGGATCGGTCGCTTTTGAGTCTTCGCCAAATCCCGACCAATCGACTTTTTCCTCGCTCACGCCACAAGCCTGCAGCGCGATCACCACTGCACGAGCGCGCTGTTCACTTAAGATGTGGTTGCTTACCGCCTCCCCTCGCGTGTCGGTAAATCCGCGGACTTGAAGGCGTCCCTCAACTTCCTCCGTCCAACCTTGTTCAATGAGCCAATCGCACAGTGCACTTTGCTCCGCATTGGACAGGTTGTATTCTGACGAAGAGAAAAACACGTGTTTCCTCGTGCCTTCCAACTCCAAAGCAGCCGCATCATGAGCAGATGGGCGGGGCCAACGCGAGAGGGCGTCAAGCGGCAGCAAGTCAAACACAAAGGCCTTGCCCCCTTCAATGCGGTAACTCCGCACGCGCTTCCAACCGGACCAGTGCGAATCGAGGCACTGTCCTTCTGGGCATCGTTCAAAGACATGGCAAACGGTACCCTCCGCAAGGTTGGATCCGTCAATGCGCTCTAAGGTGACTTCGACAGCTGCATCGAGCTTCAACGATCCCAATTCCACCCGACCCTGATCATCCGAAATAGCATGGGTCATGACCGCTCCACCGCGTTCTCGGATGTCGACTGAAATTCCCGCAACTGCACTCCTGCGGTGGCGAAATTCCATGCCCATTTCACGATTTCGATCCGACCCATCGGGCTCCCGGGCTCCTGACACATACCAAATATCCACACCGCTGCCCTCCATTCTCACGGCTGACACATAATACCCGTGTTCCGATCGTGCCCCTGCGGGTACCGCGGCCAATTCATCCCCTGCAGTATTCACCCCCCCATCAAGTGACGAAAATTGCTCGAACTGATCCCGGCGATGCGATCTCCAAACATCAAATCCACCCCGTCCGCCATGTCCATTGGAAGCAAAAAGGAGGGAGCCCGCCTCGAAATTGGGGAACACCTCATCACCTGATGAATTCAAGGCTGTCAGCGCCTTCGGCTCCGTCCACGAGTCGCCCGCACGCTGCGCCATGTACAAATCAAAGTCTCCAGCACGCGTCTGGGCACTCAACACCATCACCTCGCGAACGGCGTCGATGGCGACGTGCTGGATGGGGCCCAAATCGGGCCATTGTTCGGCCGTTCTGGCACGCAATTGCATGGGTTGAATGGCCGAAAATTCAGTCCAACCTGCAGACCGCACCGCACCGAATTCTCGACCCGATTGAATGAACCAATTGGAATCCTTCGTCGCTTCCGTTTGACGGCTGACGCGCCGAAAAAACATCGTTTCCCCGTCCCATCCGAGCAGCAATTCATCGTCGGGCGTGTTCACGTCCCAAATGGGCGCGAGTTGTTGGGCCCTGCACATCGTGAATGCAGGAATGAACACCAGTCCCGCGAAGATTGCGAGGAATATTTGCAATCCCCTCATGACGGATTTTGCTGTTTCCACACCTTCCAAATTTCCAAAGCCTCGGCATACCAAGCTTCACCGAATTGACGAATCAATGCGGTGCGGCAAAATTCCAAAACGGTGATGTTCGTTGCAGCACCACACGCACGAGCCCCTTCGCAAATGGGCCAACGGTGCACATTCAAAGCCGTGAAATCTTGCAGTTCCTTCAGCCGAACCGGATACAAATGACACGAAATGGGCTTGGGCCAATCTGATTTTCCTTCACGCCAAGCCGCTTCAAACGAGCATTTCGCTGTGCCATCGGCGTCGAATGTAGCATACACACACTCGCGACCGTCAATGATCGGTGTGACATAGTCCCCATCTTGATCGACTTCAAACAAACCGACCTTATCAATCACCGCCAGGGCTTCTGGGCGAAGCATGGGTTTGACCACCTCGAACGCCTCTTCCAACCGCTCCACTTCTTCTTCCGTAAGCGGTGCACCACTTTCCCCTTCTACACAGCACGCCCCCTTGCATTTGCTCAAGTCACACGCAAAAAGCGTATCAAACACATCTTCCGAAATCAGCGTATCCCCGAGCGCAATCATGACGACGAAATTAATTCGAGAATGCCATACCTGCACCAAGAGGGCATTGTTCGCCGACAATGCCGCCTTACTTTTGAGTATGGCAACAGGTTGGCAGCATAGAGGACGAGCGTTGGGCGATCGGGTAAAGCGGCTGCGACCTTTAAATGGTGCCCGCATTGGAAATGCCATTCGCTCCTACCGCGGATACGCTTTCAACCAACGTGGCGCATACCAAGCGCAAACGGCGTGGCCCCTGAGCTTGAGCATTGAGCCCACCACGTCATGCAATTTGCGTTGCCCGGAATGCCCATCGGGTTTGCGGTCATTCACGCGCCCTACGGGCATGCTCGAACCGGAATTACTCGAACGGGCATTGCAGGAGATGGGGCGGCATTTGGTCTACTTGAATTTGTATTTCCAAGGCGAACCCTACTTGCATCCGCAAATGAACGAGCTGGTGGCCATGGGGCACGCGCATGGGTTGTACACCTCCACCTCGACCAATGCGCATTTCTTGCGCAAAGAGCGCTGCGAAGCCATCGTGAATTCCGGACTGAGCAGGCTCATCATCAGCATCGACGGCATGACGCAATCGACCTACTCGTCGTATCGGGTGGGAGGCCAACTCGAGAAAGTCCTGGAAGGAACGCGAAACATGGTGGAAGCTCGAAAAGCCAACCGCGGGCGCGGACCGCATTTGGTTTGGCAGTTTCTGGTAGTCGGGCCGAATGAGCACGAAGTTGAAGAAATCCGCCGGCGCGCGCGGGAAATTGGCGTGGACGAATTGGTCATCAAAACGGCCCAAATCGACGAACCCCATGACCAGCATCCGCTGTTGACGAAGGACCCGCATTTGCGGCGATATGACCGCCAATCGGACGGCTCGTGGCGCATTCGGAATGCCTTCAACGATGAATGCTGGCGCATGTGGCAAGGCTGTGTCATCACATGGGATGGACGTGTCGTTCCATGTTGCTTTGACAAGGATGCAGAGCATGCCATGGGAACGATTGGAGAAACGGCTTTTCAGGAAATTTGGTTTGGCGAGCGTTACGAGGCCTTTCGTCAACAGATTTTTTCAAACCGCGCGGGTCTGGAGATGTGCCGGAATTGTTCCGAAGGAAGCCATGCCTACGCCTGACCCGGCGCTTGCACGGAAGCAGTCGCCGTGGCATTAACTTGCAAGCATGGTGCAGCAAAACCTATTTCGATGGACTCAATGGGTTTGGCCCCTGTTGATCGGATTGGCAGCGGCGGCAGCGGTCCTCTGGTTTGGCGCCAACCATGAAGTACTCGATGAAGAAAGTGGTCTGAAAACAACATCGTGGGAACTGCTTCGGTCCTTTGAATGGGCCGAGCGGTCAACGTGGGCATTGCTGGGAGTAATTGCCTGTGTGCTATTGCGGGACATTGGTTACATCATTCGCTTGCGGATTCTTTCGTTTCAATCCTTTTCGTGGAGGCAAGCGACGGAGAATATTCTACTCTGGGAACTCGCCTCAGCATTGACGCCAAGTGTTGTGGGCGGATCCGCCGTTGCGGTGGTGATTTTGAAACGCGATGGCATGCGCTTGGGAAAAAGCTTGGCCACCGTTTTTGCCACGGCACTTCTGGATGAAGCCTTTTATTTGATCCTGGTCCCTCTGGTTTTCCTGTGGTCGTTGCAGTATGGTTATGGCATTTTCCCGGAAATTCCTGTGGGTGTGGACGTGGCCAATTGGGGCATTCCTGTATTGTTTGGATTGGCCTATGCTTTCATCGCTACCTTGACCACAACGATGGTGTTCGGTCTCGTGATCAAGCCTCAAGCAACCCATCGCATGCTGCGCAAACTGGCCACGAAAAAAATCGTTCATCGCTGGAGTGCACGGTTGTCGACTTGGTCCGACGAGTTGTTGGAGGCATCTCAAAGCATGCGCGATGCGCCTCGGGGGTATTGGGTGAAAGGCTTTTTGGCAACAGGTGCATCCTGGACTGCGCGGTTTCTAACCCTGAACATGGTGCTGCTCATCTTTTATCCTACCGTAGCTCACGGTGCGGTCATGGCGCGTCAATTGGTTCTTTGGTTGGTGTTGTCCATCAGCCCAACTCCCGGATCTTCGGGGGCAGCCGAACTGGGTGTGCCCGCATTTTTGGGCGACCTCACAGGTCTCGCTTACATGGCGGGCGTGGTCATCATATGGCGCACGGTAACGTACTTCATTTACCTCGTCGCGGGTGCCTTTGTCCTCCCGGAATGGTGGATGCGAACACAGCGACGTGTGCAGAATGCCAAAAATCAGGATTGAAGCCGCGTCGTCCTCCATAACTTTGGAACACCATGGAACAATCGAAACGATTCGGTAAGGGGACCCGCGCTGTGCATGCAGGGGTCGAGCCCGATCCCTCGACGGGGGCCATTATGACCCCCATTTTTCAAACCTCAACCTATGTGCAAGAGGCCGTTGGCGTCCACAAGGGCTGGGAGTATTCTCGCAGCCACAACCCGACGCGGGCAGCACTCGAAACAGCCTTTGCTGAACTGGAGAATGGCACCCACGGGTTGGCATTTGCTTCGGGCTTGGCGGCCATTGATGTCGTCCTGAAAACGCTCAAACCGGGAGATGAGGTGATCGCTGGCCAAGATCTGTACGGCGGTACCGCGCGTTTGTTCCGATCCAACCACGCACCGATGGGGATTGTCTTCCATTTTGTGGACACGCAAAACCCTGCATTGGTGGAAGCGGCAATCAATGACCGCACGAAATTGGTTTGGCTCGAAAGCCCCACCAACCCACTCATGCAAATCACGGACATTGCAGCGGTTGCGGCGCTCACGAAGCCCCGAGGGATTTTGCTCGCCGTCGACAACACCTTCGCGTCGCCCATGCTGCAGCGGCCGCTGTACCACGGCGCCGACATCGTCATGCATTCGGTCACCAAGTACCTCGGGGGGCACAGCGATGTGGTTATGGGGGCCCTCGTCACCAAGGACGCGGCGGTAGACGGACCGCTTCGAACCATTCAGAATAACTGTGGCGCAATTGCTCAGCCGTTCGATTCGTTTTTGGTGTTGCGCGGGCTGAAGACCTTGCACCTGCGCGTTGAACGATCGTGTTTCAATGGGCGCAAAATTGCCCATTGGTTGAAGGAGCATCCAAAAGTGGGCAAGGTCTATTGGCCGGGATTCGAAGACCACCCCGGTCACGAAGTAGCTGCCCGCCAAATGGATGATTTCGGAGGCATGATTGCATTTGAGATCAAAGGAAACAACCTCGAGCAGGCCAAAAACCTCGTCGCCGCCACCCGCATTTTTGCACTCGCCGAATCGCTGGGCGGTGTGGAATCGCTCATCGAGCATCCCGCGGCCATGACGCACGCGAGTGTGCCCGCCGAAATCCGAGCCGAACTGGGAATATCGGACGGATTTGTGCGACTGAGTGTAGGTGTTGAAGATGTGGACGACCTCATCGCCGATTTGGATCAAGCATTGAACGCGACAGTTCACTGAGCGTAACAGCATGGAAAACAACAACCGACACAGCGAATCCATGGCCGTGGTGGGCGCCGGTTTGGTCGGCAGTTTGTGGGCCTTGATGCTCGCCGAGCGCGGCCACCGTGTGGATGTGTACGAACGCAGGCCGGATCCCAGGAAGGGAGCTTATCGAGGTGGGCGCAGCATCAACTTGGCGCTGAGCAACCGGGGTTGGCGGGCCCTTGAGAAAGCAGGTATTGCCGATGAAGTGCGACAAATTGCCCTGCCAATCACCCACCGAACGATGCACGCCGTCGATGGGAGCTTAACGCGGCAGCCTTACGGATTGCCCGATGCTCCGGGACTGTTCGGCGACCCTCAATGCATCTACTCGGTATCGCGTGGTTTGCTCAACAAGTTGTTGGTCGAGCAGTCGGAGCGACATGCGCACGTCGCGTATCATTTTGACCACCGTTGCACCGATGTCGACCTGGACCGCGGTCACCTATCGTTTGAACGAAGCGATGGCTCGCTGCACACCGCCGATTACGATCGGGTATTCGGCACCGATGGAGCTTTCAGCGCCGTCCGTGACCGGATGATGCGCACGGATCGCTTCGATTTTAGCCAACGCTACCTCACCCACGGGTACAAGGAAATTGAAATGCGACCCGATGAAAACGGCGATTTCAAAATGGAGTCGGACGCGCTGCACATTTGGCCACGCGGGGAATTCATGTTGATGGGTCTCCCCAACCCCGACGGCACCTTCACGTGCACGGTTTTCGCACCTTACGACGGGCCGAACGGACTCAATAACCTCGAATCGAAAGCAGCGGCAGAAGCCTATTTCCAGGCGAATTTCCCAGATGTCATCCCGCTGATCCCCGATTTCGCAGAACAGTGGGTGGCGAATCCGACAAGCTCGTTGGTCATGACCACGTGCTACCCTTGGCATCACGGAAACCGCATCTGCTTGATGGGCGACGCGGCCCACGCCATTGTTCCATTTTACGGCCAAGGCATGAACAGCGGCATGGAAGATTGCAGCGTGTTGAGCGAATTGATGGATACCATGCACGGCCCCGATGACTGGGACCGCGTGCTTCAAGCATACACGCGATTGCGCAAACCGTCGGGCGATGCCATTTTGGAATTGGCCTTGCGGAATTACATCGAAATGCGCGACAAAACAGGCGATCCCGCCTTCTTACTGCGCAAGAAAATTGAAGCCAAACTCGCGACCGCATACCCTGGACGATGGCTACCGCTATACTCCCAAGTGACGTTTAGCCACACGCCTTACGAAGAGGCGCTGGCCGCAGGACAACGCCAAGACCGCATCATGGAGCGCGTACTTGCAGAGCCTGGAATCGCGGACAACTGGGACCGTCCGGAAGTTTTTGAATCGATTTTGAGCGCATGGGAAGATTCCTCGGAGGGCTGAACACGACGTTGGTGTGGGCGATCTGCCTGGTGCAAGCGCATTCGGTGTGGGCCCAATCACCAGAGCTCTTTGACACGGAAAGGCGAGCGTTTCGCGGCCACGGATGGACCTTCAGCGCAGGACTTCACGGATTTTCTGCATCGCCAGATTCCGCCCTGTCGCTCTACCAAATCGCCCTGCCCGACGGAAGCCGCGACACGTTGCATCAAGGCGTTTGGAACCACGCGGGACATCGAGCGTTGCGTGTCGGCTTGGGGTACTGGGGGGCGGTCAAGCGGCCGATTGTTTGGGATCGTTGGATGGTGTCCTTGGCGGGGACGCGGAATGCTTCGGTGAGTGAATTCAATGGGCAAATTTTGGGGATGGATAGCGTTCACATGGACCCCATCCTCGCAGATTCAGGGCGATCGTCGGCCACGACGGAACTCGCTTTCCATTTGTTCCGCGCCATTGAGATCAAACCGGACTTTTTCACGGAAATCGCGCTCGGCATCAAATGGGACCACGAGTGGGGTGCCAACTTCAGCCGGAACGGTCCGGACTCCTTATTCATTCCCCGTAATGCGCCGGCGGCCGATCGATTGGCGCTTTCACTGGGTGCTGGGCTGGGCGTACGCACGCGATCCGGCCGTTACCTCCGAATCCATGCGAATTACGATGCGTTGCAGTTGCGCCCGTTTGCTGAAGAAGGAGACGGGAGAGTGCAGTGGTACGAGGGGCAATATCAGCCTTGGAATGTGACGTTGAATTGGGATTTGTTGCGGCCCAAACCCGACATCGATTGCGCCAAACCTCCGGCGAAAGACCGACCCGGTGAAGTCCTGTTCGGCGATCAAATGGAGAAAGACCGCGCCAAGCAACGAAAACAACAAAAGCGGCGCACCAAAAAACAGCGCAAGCGTTGGTGAAGAAGCAAGTCCTTAAGCGTCAGCGCACAGTTCGACGAGCACTTTCGCCGTCGACCCCGGGTGCAGAAAGGCGATAACTTTCCCATCCGCCCCCGGCTTGGGACCGGTGATGACCCGGTAACCCAGCCCCTGCAATCGCTCCAGCTCCGCTTCCAAATCATCCACGTGAAAGGCCAAATGGTGCAATCCCGGACCACGCCGCGTGATGTGTTGGCCAATGGGGCCCGCCTCATCCGTAGTCGCCAACAGCTCCACCTTACTCTCGCCCGTTTGAAAGAAACTTACATCCACCGCTTCCGATTCAACCCGCTCGCGTTTGAAAGGCGCCTCCCCAAGGATGTCTTCAAAAATGCGCTCCGCCTCCTCGAGGTTGGCCACTGCGATGCCAATGTGTTCAATTCGTTTCATGCCAAGCCTTTCGCCAAAAGTACACCGATTGAAGGCTCCGTGGCTAACTTCG
>Ga0181554_1002485_pt1 | contig 16333 bp, 10 predicted proteins | sample 011ome_16_FD_145602 | JGI IMG/M metagenome (GOLD analysis project Ga0181554, IMG submission 145602) | Coastal salt marsh microbial communities from the Groves Creek Marsh, Skidaway Island, Georgia - 011503CT metaG (spades assembly) | ecosystem: Environmental > Aquatic > Marine > Intertidal zone... | reverse complement strand
CGAAGAAGCACCACCACCGTTACCTTCTCCACTCCTTTTCGTCTTTTTGGTCTTTTCCTCTTCTTTTTCTGCACTTAAAGCGCGTCGTTCAAAGTCCGCATCTTTTCTTTTCATCATTTTCCCCTTCATCGCACCACCAGACAAATTTTGTGCAATTCAGATCTCAGGAAAAAAGAGACACCTTCTGTCTTTGCGACCGATGAAACAATTTACTCACACACGCAACTCACAAAAACTATCATCGCGCGAGAGGAGGAGGAGTAATACTCGTTCAAAGTTTTCGTGCGTTTGTGTTTGCTTTTAAAAGCAGTAAAGGAGGAGATGAAATGTGAGAGAAAATCTCTTGATTTTTTTTACAAATTTTTTTTTGTTTTTGACTTGAGTTTTTTGACACTTGATGAGTTTTTTTTTAAAAAACTCTTTTGTGTGCACTCTTGAGAAAAAAGAGATTCTTAGTACATATACAGAGAGAAAAAAGATACATGAATTTAGCAGCAGGGGAGAGGGCAAAAAAGACGAAGACAAAGAGCGAAAAGAATGATCATCATTGTTTTCGTCGTCGTCTTTATCGTCATCATCCGTTGTTGGAGTACGCGAGAGGACGGAAGAAAAGATTAGGCGATGCTCATTTTCATCATTTTCATCATTCCCTTTTGGAGAAGAAATTGAATGAATTTTTGCAACCGTACGAGACATTAGGGATCGATGCAAACGCGATCACGGCGAAATACGCCGGGGAGATGTTTTTGAATTATTGTTTATCTTCTGCTACTTCTTCTTCTTCGCTTTGTTGTTGTTGTTGTTGTTGTTGTTGTTCTCAGGAGAGGGGGAAAAGACGCGAGGACGAAGAAGACGGTTTTAGGGGGGAATTGGAGTGTTTCTTGGGTGCCAACTTTTGTCAGGAGAAGGAGAAGGAGAAGAAGAAGAGGAGGAAAAGCAGCGACGTGATCGTGATACTCTCGAACAACAACGACGAGAAGACGGGTAATGGTGATACTACTCTCAGAGGAAGAAGAAGCGTCAGTCAAAACACGACGATTGAAATACTATCATCATTGGAAACAGATTCGCAGAAGAAGCGTCTTCGAGTCGACGATTCAGACGACGATGACGACGCGAAAGCATTTTGGAACAGGCGGATTTTAACGACTCCACCGATGTCTCCCATAAAAAAACACCCGGTGCTTTTTTCTTCAAACGTCAACACTCCGGAGAAAGCGAGCGAATCGAAATCGAATGCAGTCGTTAACAAGAACGACGCCGACACCATTCGTCGCGGCCCGACGAAGCATACTCAAAACAGAATCCCACAAAAGACGACGACGACGAAAGTAAAAATAACAAAACGCCAAAGGCTTAAACTCCAACAAAAACAGGAAGAAACCGATCGCGCTCGATTGGATTTACTCGCCATCGCGCGAAAAGAGGAAAAAAAAGCGGACGATTTTGCTCGAAAGTCTCGAGTCAATTGCATCAAATCCAAACGTCTCGCGAAAAAGAAATGGTCGATATACGATTCGCAGAGAAGACGTAAACGAAGTCTCGACGCCATCCTCGCGACGTCAAATACGTTGTTGTTCTCATGACATCATCATCTCTGAGTTACTTCTTCCTATTCCTCGGTCGAGAGAGAGAGAGAGAGAAAGAGAGTGAGAGACGAGATCAACACATCATCGGGTCTTCTTAAATGTGAACACCACTTTCGTCGCGCAAAGTCCAAAGTCTCTCGCGTAACGCTTTCGTCTCTTTTTTTTACGTTTCAGATAAAATAGTACACCGAAATGCACTCGAAAACGTGAGAGAACTCGCATCATAGATGCGCCAGACGCGTTTGCGAAGAGTATATAATAAACGCTGAATTTATTAAAGCCTTGTTTATATGAATCAGTCCATACATGCAAGAAGAAGAAGAAGAGAAAAAAAAATCAAAACGGCAGCACAAAAGGTCTCTCAACTAAAAAGCTGCTGTACTAAAATTGCGAAGAAAAACACACACACACACTAAGAAGAAGTAAACAGTATGGCGGCAGAAATGCGCGCAATGCTGGACCAGCTCATGGGCGCCGAGCGGGACGTCCCTTTAGACGAAAGAGTGAACAGGAAGAAGTTGTTTACGGTAAACGAATACTACTATTAGACGACTCTTTTTACAACATTTTCAATCCGCTTTTTTTTTTTTCTCCCGAACGGATTGACGACGTAAAGTGTTGGTGTTGACGACGACGAGGATGCGGCGAGAGTTTTATCACACTCACCGAGAACGTTTCTTTCTGTTCCCTATTCTCTCTCTTATTCGAAAACAGGACGAAGACGTGGACAAATACTTCCTCTGCGGCTTCGACGTGACGATGTTTAAAAACACAAAATCTGCGGACGAAATCGCCCGAGCCTTGCGTGTGCCGGTGCAACAAGCGAGCAAACAAGAGCATCCGTGCGGCGTGCAGTCGATGGAGTTACGCGCAGAATTTCAAGTTCTCACCGATCGAGAGCGAAGTAAATATAACTACGAGAAAGAGACGAAGAAAATTTTGGACCGGCTGGTGTCCGATTGCGATCGACGGATTCGAATTGCCACGGAACGCGTGGAGATGGAACGCGCGGAACGGGCGCGAGTGTACGGGATGGTACCGGTGCACGATAAACAAGCGTTGGCGCAATTGGCCGATCAGACGCAGTGCATGCAAAAGAAAATCGAACAGTTGGGGATTATTGGAGACGTGGATGGTGCGGAGAAAGCGATGAAGGAGCTGGATGAGATTGCCGAAAGGAGGAAAAAGTTAGAGGAAGTCGTGGAGAAAGAATGCGAGAGACGCGTGGAGACGATGAAGCGGTTGATCGTGTGCCCGCTGAGCGGGGTGTTTTTGAACACTCACGATAACGAGCAACGGGTGAGAGATCACCAGATGGGAAAGCAGTATTTAGGATGGAAGAGGATCAGAGAGTTGAAGGAACGTTTGGCGGATATTTTGAGGAAACGCGCGGAAGGGAAAGGAGAGGAGAACGATCGGGTGTATTCGAAGCCTCTCGGGAAGCGAGAAGACGAAGAGGAGGAAGAAGAAGAGGACAGAGCAGGAGCGGAAGCGGAAACGGAAATGAAACCGCCGAGCGAAGAAAAGTACAGGAAAGTAGCAGTAGAAGAAAAAGAAGCATCTAAAGTAAAGGATGAGGAGAAGAAGACGGAGAAGAAGAAAGAAGCGCTGGTCGTCGTGAAGCGACGCAAGATAGAAAAGGAAGCCGACCAAAAACCCGAGGCGCCGGACGAGAAGAACATTCTGAGCGACGTGCCTCCTCCTCCATCTTCGAGAGCATTCGACGGCACTCCAGCCGCGGGAACGACGACGACAACGACGACTACCACGACAAACAACACGACGATGACGCACGTATCCGAAGAGGAAAAAGTAGACGATAACACTATAAAAAAGAAAGACGACTACAACAGTCATCCTCGCGAGCATCATCGTCGTTCTCCGCGCGACCGCGATCATCATCGCGACGACCGCGATCATCGAAGCAGCAGACGCCGCTCACGCTCTCGCTCGAGCGAAGACCGCCGAGAAAGAGACTCCTCGGATCGTAATAAATCGAGCCGCCGTAGAAGACAAAGTCGCAGTCGCAGTCGCAGCCGCAGCCGGGAAAGAGACCGTGGCCACTCTCATCGACGCCGCCGAGACTTTAGTCGCAGTCGAAGTTACAGTCCTTCGAAACGAAGACGCAATAATACCGACAGAAGAAAGTACGATTACGACGATTACGACGATCGTAATACTAAAAGTCGCCGGGGCCAGTACCACCACCACCGCCGCGGTTCTTCCAGGTCGCCCGAGCCGCCGCGAAATAGGAGAGACCACGGTGGTCATCGGAGAACGACGAGAGACCGATCTCGATCTCGCTCGCCAAGACGAAGGTAATAATAAAATGCTGTTGGATTTCATCTGTTGTAATGGTGCATCGTCATCCTCGCGTCTGTCTGTGAAACGTTTTTCATCTCAATACACTTCTGCATAAAAAAGAATCCACACGACACGCTTATGATATGCGCAAATCATAATCATCATTCACACATCATCATCTTACCGTAAAAAATGCCTCCTCCACCAAAACTCCTCCGTGCTCAAGTCCTCGATCACTTGAACGATCCATCCACGACGAAGAAATACGTCGGTTTAGCGTTAGCCGTGAAGTTGTTACAACAAAAACTTGGGGAAGAAGAGGACCAATCGAATTCCGATTTCGTTCGTGACGATGACGACGACGTCTTCCTCTCCGTCTGCCAAGCGGCGATGAGAGACGACTTTTTGTTCTCGCTGATTAGTCCTCCTCGCGAGGATGATGATGATGCTGATGACGACGATTCAGACGACGACGAGAGCAAAAGTTTAAGTCAAAAGAAGACGAAGGATTTTAACATCAATCAACCGGAAAATATGCAGAAAAGAAGTCTAGGTATCAACGTCTGCGCGAGTTTAGCCGCCGGCTCGAGAGAGTGCGCGTTAGTATTACTCCCAATATTGGAGGAATTATATACAAACTCGAAGATCATCTTACCGAGGGACAGCATGGCAAAAGTGTGCGAATTTACGGATCGAACGCTCGTGGCGGTGGTCCGCGCCGACGACGGCTCGTGGAAGGGCGAGGACGACAAATGGAAGTGGAAAGATACTCCACTGAAGATCTTGAAGGAGTGCGTGTGCGAGATGTGTGATATTTTGTGTGAGGCGTTTGAATCTGAAGAGGAGGAAGAGAGGAATGAAAACGAGGCGCTCATCGTGTCAGGGATCGCTGCTTTGAATAATATTGTGAGGGAGATTTGTCTCGCGCACGATAAGGAAAACGTTTTCGCGTTCGATCCGTACGAAGAATTGGATTTAGTATATGACAGCGAAGATGAAGCCTCGAATCCGTACGTGGACATTGCGAATCATATCGCGGTTAGTAATGGGATGATTGGTAGAGTTGCGAGGGAGTGTTTGTATAAGAGAGCTGGGACGGAGGCAGCGTTGGTGGCTTTAGAACTCATCAACACGGTGATAGACGCAAAAATATTAGGTGAAAACGACGAGAGCGCAAAGCATCGATATAAGCATTTGGCATGGGAAGATTTTGAGAGCAAGTGGTCGAACGAGCTTCGCGAGGGATTGAAGTTCATCTTGTCGTCCAAGAGTGTCGGTAAAAGACAACGAAGGCTCGCGGTGCACGTCGCGGCCTACGTGCAACACTGCTGCGGAGATGATGGTTGGATGCTGAAAAGCTCGCCGTCGTCGCTTTCAGAAACGAGCAAGGAGAAGAAGAAGAATAACAACAAGAAGAAAATACCAGGCGGAAGAGTAGCTGCCGCTGCCGAAAAGACCAAGAACATCACGCTCTTTGAACTCGTCTCGCAGATTTGCCGCGTGGAGATGCAAATCGAAATTCATCATTTACTCGAATCGGACGATAGCGAGATACGATATAACGCGAGCGAGGATTTACGTGATAACTTGCAAAATTTTGGAACCCTCGTGCGAGTGTTCACGCTCGCCATCGGAGGAGGGGACGACGAAGGAGGAGACGATGTGGACGATGTCACAAAAGGCTTGGAGAATCTTGACATCTCCGCGGAAGGGGCGATGAAACAACTAAACGTGATCGTTTCCGTTATCGGTAGTCTGCTGGAAGTCATAGGCTCGGCTGAAAACTACGAGCGCTTGGATGAATGTGGCGCAGACCCGTTTCTTATGTTCACGATTGCGGATATTGTGGCGAGATTTGCGAACGAGCTCGAGGTTGTTCACGTAGGCGAAATCGACGCGAGCATGAAACACGTCGCGGAAAATATGCGTAAAAGACTCGCTCAGATAGACAGTTCGTCGAAGAAGAATGGTAAACTTCAATACGGATGGGATCGAATGGAATCAGTCATATACAACTTCAACGTTCGAATTTGGAGTACCTTTGAAACCGCGGACGATCCCGAGCGTCTCGAGTGCCAGATCAATTCTGGTTTCATCTCGCTCTTATTTGAAATGATTGCAGATAATATCTCCGCGAAATGCGACGTATTTCCTGATTCTTTTGACGCGCGGACGAAGTTCTTGAGCTGGGTCGCGAAATACGCGGATGATTTGGCCCAGGACATGTCCCGGATGCTCGTCGAAGGATGGTCGGACCGCCTTCGCGTCTTGAACTTAGATCCCGGCGAAATCGAACGAATAAAGAAGCAATGGGCGAAACTCACAAAAGCCGTCCAAGAAGGAAAAGTAACGACCACTGATTACGTGAAATCTTCTTCGCTACGTGAGAAATCAGCCAAAGTAGCGGAAGGAATACTTCGGATTTTTGAAGATCTGGACGACCCGAAACGCTTGGACGTTTTGTGCGGCAGCTTATAGAGTAGCGGTGTAAAGTTTGATAGTTTTTATAGTATTAGTAGTAAGTTTAATTGTACAACATTAAGATTAACAGCAAGAACAGCAACAACAGTTTTTGTTTAGCCTCGGAGAAAATAACTCAAGCCCCGGCGTTGAACGCTTTCACGCCTTCTCTGTGCCCTCTCCCTTTCGGTTTCGCCCTTACCGTCTTATAAAACTCCCTCAACGTCGCCTTATCCGTGTTTTTTCTGTCCACCGCTAACTCTACCCCACCTTCTTTACTCCTCGCTTTAATCGCCCCTTTCCCGAGCTTATTCTCCATCGACCATTTCAACGCTTTCGCTTCGATCCTCTCTTGCTTCAATCTCCTCTCTTCCAGCTCCATCGGCGTCGGTCCTTCCTCCGGCTTCAACGCTAAATACGCCGCTTTCCACGTCTTCTTATCCTTCGGCGGTTTCCTAAACGCCGGTAAACTATCCGCCTCGAACCACGCTTTCGCGCAGTGCGGCCACCACGCCTCGTCCGAGTCGGTCACTTTTCGATACCGACACGAGACGCCTTTCGGGCACGTGCACCTTTCCGCCGTTTTCGCTAAATCTTGCGCGCTTAAATTCGAAATCGTTCGTAACATCGTTTCCGCGGTTAACGCGTCTCCCAGGAACGAAGGGTCTAATAAGAGTTCGAGCGGGCACGTGATATCGAACGAGGACGTCGAGTGGAAAGAGGATGAATCCGAGGATGACTCATCATCGTCCTCGTCTCCCATCATCTTTTTCTCTCTCTCTCTCTTATTCTCTCTCTGCGCGCGCGCGCGCGTCGCAAATCTCTCTCTCTCTCTCACTCTCTCTCACGAGAAGAAGATATCGTTAAAGAAAAGGTACTCTCGCTCTGTGAGTAAGTATGTACGTGTGTGTGTATTCTTTGTACGTGGGGAAAAGAAGTGGTTGTATCACACCTTTAACGGTAGGAACACCTCTCGAAAAACTCTTCAAAGCACCCGAATTTAACTTCCAGATGACGAAATGTTTTCCGACGAGGGGGGACAGACACCAAAACACTTCTTTTTTCCTTCTTTTTGGCGACGACGACACGCAAAACAAAACTTCGCTCTCTTTGTTTTTTGAACGATATTTTTTGCGTATCTTTTCGGTCACGTCACACGTAACTCGAACAAACACAAATTCTAACAACGTTTTCCCCGAAAGCGCTCCTTTTGTGCTCTCTCTCTGTGCTCTCACACATATATATATATATATATAGAGTACGGACGACGACGACGTAAACGACGACGTGAACGAGTTTCGGAGGAGACGATTTTGTGCAGAGTTTAGCGCGCCTGTTTTGTGTAGCGTTTAAAGACGACGACGAAGACGAAGATTAGAGAGAGATGATGGTCGTTCGTTCCCGAGGAGGAGGAGGAGGAGTAGGACACGTCTCGCGGAGCACGAAAACGAAAAAGACCGCGAGAGAACGAGCGGCGTCGCATCAATTCGCGAGCAGTAGCAAAAGCAGCGGCTTTTGCGGGGGGTCTTCTTCTCCTTCTTGTATATATTTGCGCGATGATGATTTCGGTTGTGGTCGAGGAGGAGGAAAAGGAGGAGGAGGACGAAGAAGGAAGAACTATTACGGTAGGAGTAAATCATCGGCGAAAGTGTGCTGCGCCGCGATGACGACGATGGATGCGTTTTATGGAGAACAACAGAGCGAGATGATGACGAGTAGGAGTGGAGAAGAAGTTCGTTTTGTCGCGACGCCGCCGACGAGGACGAGCGACGGGCTTAATGGAGTCCTCGCAAAGTACGGCGTAAGTACGGTGTTGGTAGATTCTTCTTCGGAAGATAACGATGATGCGAGCAAAATTTTCCCAGAAAGCATTCTTCGTCGCGATAATAGGAACAACATCATTACTAAAAATGCTCTATTCTTGGCGGACGTGTACCTCCCGACGCCGCGCTTAGACGGAGACCAAACGCCGGCATCCATCGTGAAAATATTCGTCGAACGCGCACAAGACGCGATGGGATTGCTCGATTCTGGAATCGAAGAGGAACAGTTACCGACTGGGGTGATTATACAAGCCGCGGAGAATCCGAGGGCATTCGTGAACGAGTTGGTGAAGGAAACGAGAGACGGGGTAGAATCCGGAGCGACCCTGGACGATAACGAGTGGACGAAGGTTTTGAAGTCGGTGGATGTGGACGTCGGTTTGCTTTTACTCTCGGTCGTGGTTATCGTGCCGACGTTTAGAAAGTTTAAATTATCTCCGGTGTTGGGTTTCTTAGCCGCCGGTCTAGGTTTGAATAAGCTCGGGTTGTTCATCGAGAACCAAGAGGTGGATCAGTTTTGCGAGCTCGGGATTCAGTTTTTGTTATTCGAGATGGGTTTGGAGTTGTCGATTACGAGATTGAAAGCGTTGGCGAAATACGCGTTCGGTTTAGGTTTCACGCAAGTCGCGGCGGTGAACGTGCTCTTCGCTATGGCGTTGTTGCCAGCAGGGAACGCCATCGGGACGAAAGTTTTAGAGTTTGTACAACCGGGGAACAACGAGATGTTACAGGTGACTTCGACGTTAGAGGCGGTGGTGATTGGTTTCGCGTTGTCTTTATCTTCGAGCGCGTTTGGTTTGCAGTTGTTGCAAGATAAGCAACAATTGGCGACAAAGTTTGGAACCGCATCGTTGGGGGTGCTTTTGTTTCAAGATTTAGCGGTCGTGCCGTTTATTATTTTGTTGCCGGTGTTGTCCATGGCGGCAGCGAGCGGCGGAGGAGCGAGCATGGATATGGGCGTCATGGCAGCTGGCGGCGCGACGTCCATGCTCGATCTCGGCGCGCTAGCGTTTGCTGGGAGATCGCTCGCGTTGGTTGGTTTCGAAGCCGTGGAAGCGGCGGAAGCTGGGACGGATGTTTTCGTCGCCATGTCCTTGCTCACTCTCTTCGGCTTCTCCTTCGCCTGTTCTGCGATTGGTTTTAGCGACTCGTTGGGAGCGTTCCTCGCCGGTATCGTTTTGGCGGACACGAAATACGCGCACCAAATCATCAACGAGCTGAACGCGTTCAAAGGTTTATTCCTTTCGCTTTTCTTCGTGACCATTGGCACGACCATCGACGTCCCGTTGGCCATCGAAATGTTCCCGATTATTTTGATCATGACCACGACTTTGATGGCCACCAAAACCGGCGTCGTCACCGCACTTGGCCCACTCGTTGGCCTTTCCTGGCGCGAAGCCTTGGTCGCCGGCGCGGTCCTCTCCCAAGGCGGCGAATTTGCGTTCGTTATCTTTGGTCAAGCCACCTCCACCGGCGCCGGTAACCTCTTCCCGCAAAAATTAGAAGAAGTTTTAGTCTGCGTCGTCATCTTATCCATGGCGTTAACCCCGGTCGCGGTCGAAGTGGCCATGAAAATCGCCGGCCCAGAGTTACCTCTCGGCAACTGTTCCGACGATGCCGCAAACCTCTCCTCGGACGAGCTCGAGGCGTGCGAAGTCACGAGCAGCTGGAACGAAGCCGCATCCGCAAACTTGAACGCCATGGCGGAGTCGGAAGAACTCAAAGCGGCGACCCAGGATTTGAAGCAAATAGGCAGCGGGAGCTACAAGCGCATCAAGAGAGAAAGAGACCCTCTGACGCAATCCATAGACGAATCCGTCGCGCAAGAACTCAAAAGCCAAGATGAAGCCACCAAGCCGCGATAATAATAATACTATAAGCAGTTGTGTGTTGTAAAATATCTAAGAAAAGCCACAGTTAAAAATCAAAATGCGCGCGCACAAACTGCTCTCGTCGCAACAACAGCGCACTTTATTACGACTAAAACCCCAAAGAAGCGAGAACAAACGACGTTCTAGAGCATCGAACGAGCGATGTTACGCTTCTTCTAATAAGAAGAAGCTAAAGGTTGTCGTCTTTTCCACGTCTGATTACGAGCGAGAGATTTTGGAAAAGCAACTGAATTCACATTTCCACGTGACTTTTCTCAAACCTAGATTAACAATAGAAACGGTCGATTTAGCTCACGGGTACGACGCGATGTGTTGCTTCGTGAACGACGATTTATCCGCGGACGTTATAGAAAGATTGAGTGAGAAGTGTGGGGTAAAAATGATCGCGTTAAGATGCGCTGGCTTCGATAAAGTAGACGTGGAAAGTTGTAAAAAATTCGGCGTGCTCGTGTACCGGGTGCCGATGTACGATCCGCTCTCAATAGCAGAACACGCCATGGCGTTGATCTTAGCGTTGAATAGGAAACTCATGATCTCGCATTCGCGCGTCAAGTCTGGGAATTTCACTTTAGATGGGTTGGTTGGGTTCTCGATGCGAGGCAAAACGCTCGGCGTCGTAGGAACGGGAAAAATCGGACGAGGCTTGGCGAATATTTGCGCCAACGGGTTTGGCATGAGCGTTTTAGGCTACGACTTGAAACAAAAGCGAGAGTTTGTCGGTCAATATTGCGACGACGTCGAAACCGTGTTAAAGAATAGCGACATCATCAGTCTCCATTTACCGCTCAACGAGCACACGAAACACTTCATCGCGGAGAAGGAAATCGATTCGATGAAGAGAGGCGCCATGCTCATCAACACCTCTCGTGGAGGCCTTCTGAACATCAAAGACGTCATCTGCGGACTTCGTCTCGGGAAGCTCGGCAGTTTAGGCATAGACGTTTACGAATCCGAGGAGAAGATTTTCTTCAAAGACTTTTCCAACTTAACCGTCGAAGAAAAAATGTTATATTGGGACGATACCATGGCGCAGCTCTCGTCTTTGCCTCAAGTGTTAGTGACGCCGCATCAAGCGTTTTTAACGCACGAAGCGCTGACGGAGATTGCTGAATGCACGAAACAAAACATTCTGGAATTTGCAGAAGAATTAGACGACGCGGAAAACGACGACGCTTCCAGAGAGGATGTTTCGAATACCACGAGAGTTTGTTAGTTTCTTTTCTACACAAAATAAGAGCGCTGCGCGCGCACGGCATAAACACTATTTATCACGCGCTCCTTCCACATCTCCACAAACTCAGCGCATAGTATATACATATATATTTGTAAGCACACACATCCGCACCCGCGCGACGCTCGATTATTCACAGGTTTCCGTCGTCTCAATGTCTCAGATTTCGGGAAAGGCGGCGACGTCGATGCCGTCGATATCTTCATCGCAAAGAAGAAACACATTCAGCGGCGGCGGCGCTCGAGTTCAACGCGCGACGACGATGAAGAATACTAAAACGATTCAGACGACGCGTTTTGTTCCTCCTCCTCCTCCTCCTCGTCGCGTGCGTCGTCAAGGAAGTCTTCCGCCGTCGCCGGGCTTTTGTTCGATGATATCTAAAGGAGGGAAGAGTTTGTTACCGAATTTAATTGATGAAAAAGCGGATAAGAGAAACGTGACGGCGAAAGCGTCTTCTTCATCATCATCATCTTCATCGTCGTCGATAAAACCCGATTTCGAGGAAGGAGATGATGAGGAAAAAATCATCCTCTATTCCCAACGATGGGTTCAACTCGGCTATCTCGCCTGTTTAGCGTTGATTTCCGATTGGGTGTGCTTTTCAGTTGCGGCAACGCCGGGGACCTGGGATTCGATTTTTCATCGAAGTCCGGAAACGTTGATCGACGTGTTTTTATTTACGAACGTCGCGTTTTGTTTCTTGGAGCCGCAGATTGTCGGGAAGTTTGGTTTGCGAAACGTCGTGGTGAGCGCGGCGGCTTTGATGACGTTTGGGTGCGCTTTACGGTCGGGATTAGAGTTTAACGATTTCATTCCGTTCGCGTCGTTTATGCCTTCGTATACCGAAGAAGTGGTAGGCACTGTTTTAGTTGGAGCTGCGCAGCCATTTTTTCAATGCACACCTACTTTATTGTCGTCGAGGTGGTTCGGCAAAGACGAGAGAGCGTTATCGACGTCGATCGCGATAAACGCGAACCAGATTGGCATAGCGGTCGCCTTCCTCGTCGGCGGATTGATGGGACAAACCAACGAAGGTTTAAATGGGTATTTTTCGTTGATTACTTTACTGAGTGGAATCGTGACTATTGGCGCGTTCATACAGTTTCAAGAGAAACCACCGACGCCGCCGAGTTTATCGCAAATGCAACAGGAAAAAGAGAGAAAACGTAGATGCAAAGCCGAAGAGGCATCGCGCGACGTCGACACGTCGCAGAATATGGGCAAAGACGAGTTAGCCGAGTTAAATTTCCCGGCTTTATGTAAACGTTTGTTGAACACGCCGGGATTTTGGCAGCCAACGGCTGCATTTGTAGCTTCTATTGCCATTTCAAACAACGTTTCGGCGTTTATTGGAACAACTTTAGGGAAAGCGGGGGTGGAAAACGCGTTCGAAGCCGACGAGTTTGGCGCGGCGTTTCAATTGGCCATCATGTTTGGATCCATCTTTTTAGGCGGCTACGTCGATCGGTCCAAGAAGTATAAACCGGTCTCCTTGGCTTTGATCATCCTCTCCGTATTCCTCTTGATTCCAATTGGCGCGGGAGAAGTCATACCGGACGCGTACGTCCTATTTAGTTTAGTCCTCCTGGGGTTCACCGTCGGCCCCGTCCAGCCGATTTGTGCCGAGTTGGCCGTGGAAGTCTCCTACCCGGAGGATGAAAACGGCGTCGTCGCGCTTCAGCAAGTCTGCGGCAACCTCTTCTCGGCCATCTTAGTCCCCATCTTAGCCTTCGCGGCACACGGCGACTTACTCTTCGGTAAACTGAGCGGCGACTACGCGATATTAATAGTCTTAGGTTTGGTCACGCTCGGGTACTTCACCACGTTCGACGCGCCTTTGAAACGCTTGGAAGCGGATAAAGCCGCTTCCGAGTAATACGTTTAAAAAATGTACCATAAACTAATACAAAAACTCGCCGCGAGAGCGAGCATAATAGAGAAACGTTTAGAAAAAAACGAGACTCGTCGTCGAATACGCGAAGAGAAAAACGAATAGTACTACTACCAATATACTCCTCCTCCTCCTCCTCTCGGCCTTCTCATAATTGTGATAAAAGCGTCGTTTCCCAGCTGTTACGTATTCGTATTCGTGTTTCATTCGATAACATGCGTTCGGTACCATTGGCAAAGATAAATATTTACAACGTTTATAGTAGCGGTATTTTCAAGTATTTTTTTCTTCGTGTGGCAGACAAACGACAACTCATCTCTCTCTCTTTATCCTTTTACATTAATCTAAAGCGGAAAGCGTGCGCTCTCTCTCTCTCTCTCTCTTTCTGCGAGCGCATCTCATCATCCTTCGTGTGAAGCGTATCGTTAAATTTATTAATACTTGCCCTTTCTCGCTTGCGCCGGCGATCTGGTTTTTCTCTTACCCGCGGAAACAGAGGAGGATTTCCCGGCGATTGGCACACCTCTTCGGCCTCGTCTCGCCGCAGGCGACGTCGCGACGGACGGCGCCGGGACGACGGTTTTCCCTTTCGGCTTGTACGCGGGTTTCGCGGCGGACTTTTTCGTGCCGGCCGGAGACTTTTTCACCGCAGCAGCGGAGGAAGACTTTCTCACTCTCTTCGTCGCCGCGTTGGCGTCGCCGACGGAGAGGAACCCGAAGGACAACACCGCGGCGGAGAGGAAGTCTCTCTTGGATAAAGATTCCGAGCTGATCGCTTTGCCCGCTTGGATGGATCTCGAGATTTTGGATTGTTGCTTTTTTTGCGCGGCAACGTTTACTTTTGCGCCCGCGCAAAAAGATGCGGATTGAGTCAAAGAAAACATCTTACTACTGTTGTGTTGTGCGTGTGTGTACGTGCGTATCGTTGAAGTCGAAGCGTCTCTCGATGCGAAAAGTGACGATACGCTGGATGTGTGCGAGACGGAAAAAAGATACTCTCTCGTTGTGGTTTCCCCTCGAAACAAAGGCCTATTCTGGGACGCAGAAAGCCACGATGGCAAAAAAAAAGAAAAAACGGTCGGTTCAAAATCGCCCAAAAAATTGCGTGTTGGAAAAGGATTTTGTCTCCTGTGATACGCTTTTTGGTCTGTGCTGAAAATGGTTGAGAGGAGCAAAAAGAGGGATGGTGCACAAATTTTGAGGGAGACGTAGTAAAAAATAAATGCACACATTCTATCATCTCATTAATAAGCTCTTCTTCTTCTTCTTCTTATTAATAGTTTATTAGTACTACTTCGACGAGTCTCTCTTTCTCTCTCTCTCTATTCCTCTATATATTCCTAGTCGTCGTCGTCCGAGGCGGAACTCATGTGGGACAAAAATCCGTGCAGTTGCTCGTTCTCCCTGACCAGTCGTTCGTTCTGCGCGGTCAATTCACTCTTCTCTTTGATCAACTGTTGTAACTGGACTCGGACTTGTTCCATCAACTTGTCCTCTTCCTCTTTGTTGTGTTTGCTCTGTTGGCGTTTTTGGAGGCCGAGGTTTTGTTTTTTGAGCAAGTCGATGTCGCGTTGGAGCAATTTTCGGTGCGCGGTTTCTTCTCGCAAGTTTTGAGCGACCACGTCCACTTGGGCGGTTAAAGACGCGTTGCAGCGTTGGAGATGTTTGTTTTGTTGGAGGAGGTGTTTGGAGAGCCTGCGAGGGGTTTGAGGAAAGTTTGGGTCGACGTTTTCTTTGTTGTTGTCGTCAACTTCGTCCCAGTTCTCCCAAGAAGACGAAGAGGAGGAGGCTTTCGTCTCCTCCGCTCCTCCTCCTCCTCCTCCTCCGTTGTCTTTGTTGTTGTTGCTACTGCTGGTACTAGTTCTATTGCTGCTGTTTGTGCTGCCTAACGACTCTCTGCATCGCATTTTGATCACGTTCGGCGAGCTCATCGGGTCTTCGTCTTCCGTCGTTCGGCTCTTCCGCGGACGCCCGCCCGGCGGCGACATCTTTTGCGAGGCAAAGTGGTCCAATTTCAACGCCGTCGTTTCGACCGCTGCATCTAAAGTGGACGCGAAGGAGCTCACCGCTCCGACTAAACCGGTGTACGATTTCGTCAAAACGCTGTCCACGGCTTCATCGATAGATTGAATCACTTGCGCGGTTGGCGAAGCCGCCTTGCGCTCGGGCGAGGACGTTCGGTATAATCTGGTGAAATTTTTCTTATTGTTGTTGTTACTCCCGAACCCGCCTCGCGCACTATTCGACGACGGCGTCCTCGGTGCTTGTTGCTGCTTACTACTGTTACTGGAACCCAACGCAATCTGTTCCATTGGCGTCGGCACGCACTGGAATTTTTTACTCGCAAGCGGGACGGAAGCGCGTTCGCTCGTCTTCTTCGTGTGTTGTTCGCTCCTCCTCCTCGCTTCCGCGGCAACATTTGAGTCCTCCGACGAACACCCCCAACTCTCCCAATCGTCGTCCGAATCGTCGTTCGTGTTCGCTTTTGTTGTTGTCTTCTTCGGAGGACTCAAATGTTTCGCCGATTTGAGCGTGGTATTTGCTGGTTGAGCGTTCGCTGTGGTGGTTTTGACATTTTTTTCAAGAGAGAGGAAGAGGGGGACGAACACATTAGTTACTACTTCTTTTGATGATGACGACGCAAAGAATGCGTACCTTTTGTAGCGACGATGATAACTGCTTCATCTTTACCGCTGCTCGCGAAGAAATCCTCCTCTTCTTCTTTCTCTGCGACTGATGCTGTTTTTGATGGGAACACGTCCGTCAACTTTACCGTCGTCCTCCCTCCCGTGTTCTTCGCATTCGTGCGTTTTCCCGATGGGTGTTGTTTTGCAGGGACTTTGACATTAAAAGTATTCGTACTCCTTCTTTGCCGCTGCAAAACATCATCGCATTCCTCCCAAGTGGACAGAGAGGAGGATTTTGTTGGGTAGTTTCGGTTGGTCAAGTCGGTCAGAGGCATGATGCTCTTTTCCTTGCGTGTGTGTGTGTGTGTGTATTAAACGCGCGTAAGTGTTGTTCTTTTTTTTTAATGAAGCAGTTCCCCCTTTTTTTGCTTCAAAAAATGGTAAATGGGTGCCCACATTAAAAAAATACGAGTACTTAAGGCGTTGGTGTTGGTGGTGTTGTTGTTGTTGTTGTTG
>Ga0181554_1002470_pt1 | contig 16389 bp, 11 predicted proteins | sample 011ome_16_FD_145602 | JGI IMG/M metagenome (GOLD analysis project Ga0181554, IMG submission 145602) | Coastal salt marsh microbial communities from the Groves Creek Marsh, Skidaway Island, Georgia - 011503CT metaG (spades assembly) | ecosystem: Environmental > Aquatic > Marine > Intertidal zone... | reverse complement strand
CCCGTGGGAGGTGCGTTCTGTACACTGGTCCCCATACGACCGCGTTCGCGTGGTGAACGCCGATCCTTAAGGACTTTTGCCGTCGTCTCTTTCCGCCCACCCCTCGCTTTCAATCCCCGCCCTCGACGCCTTTCAACTCCAACTGACGCCTATCAACTCCACCCCGACGTCTTTCTTCACCGTGGGAGGGCGTGCCGCGCGACGCGCACGTCGTCTTCGCCGGGCTCGCGTTCATGTTCAACCAAGGGACGCTGACCGTGGACGCGGACGCGCGAAGGTTGCGGTTAGGGAACGCCCCGGGGCCGGTGGACGTGTGATCGATCGATCGACGCGTCGATACGTTTAGTGTACAGTACGTGTACACGTAGGGACGAGGGTTCGTCTGTCTGTCCTGCTCCTGATCGTCGGGAGAGAGAGAGTCGACGCGATACACTATGATAGACGCGAGGAGGTGAGTCGTTACAGTACGCGTTTCCGTAGAAGATTAAGGTTAAAACCAAAAACCAAACCAAAGACCGCGGCGACTCTTCGTCGCGCACGGCATCACTTCAGTTCGTGACCATGCCGCCCTCGCGCAAGACGTCGATCATGTCGTACACGGTCTTCTCTCCCGCCCCCGCCTCAACGCGGTCTGAGGGTCGTTCCATACGAGCGAACGTCGGGGTGGAGTTGAAAGGCGTCAGGTGGAGTTGAAAGGCGTCTAGGTGTGTCGGGATTGAAAGCGAGGGGTGGGCGGAGAGAAACGCCGGGCAAAGTCCTTAAGAAACGGCGTTCACCACGCCAACGCGGTCGTATGGGGACCAGTGTGAGGAGAACGCACCCCGTAAAAACAAAGCCGCGTCTACGGTGCCCTCCGCGTAAATGCTTCTCCCGCACACGTTGTGCTGGAACTCGAACGCGACGGTGCCGTCCGCGGAGACCAGCTTGTACGTGTGGAACGCGTGCCCGAGGAGGTGCTCTTCCGGCACGCCCATCCCCTGCGGCACCGGCGCGAGCTGCGTCGGGACGTCGCGGACGAGCGTCGCGTCGGCGATGTCGAACCCGCACCCGAGTGCGTTGAACGACTCTACGATCGCCTTGGCCGTGCCGCTCGTGTCCACTTTCGAGCTCTGGTGCGACTCCGTCACGGAGAGCGTGTACCCGCTGAACGCGCCGGGGAAGTTGTCCGCCATGGTCTTCATCGCAGCCTGGAACGCGACGACTTGCTTTCCCATCTGCGGGTCGTTCCGTACGAGCGAACGTCGGGGTGGAGTTGAAAGGCGTCAGAAGCGGAGTTGAAAGGCGTCGAGGGCGAGGATTGAAAGCGATGGGTGATGGGCGGAGAGACACGCCGGGAAGTAAAGTCCTTAAGGATCGGCGTTCACCACGCCAACGCGGTCGTATGGGGACCAGTGTGAGGAGAACGCGCCTGCGGCGCGATGACGGCGAAATGTTTCGCATCTTTCGCGTCCGCCAGAAGCTTCTCGCGGTCGCCGCCGGTGGTCCCCATGACGAACGGCACGCCGTGCTTCACGTAGAACGCCGCGTTCGCGTTCACCGCCGCGGGGAGGGTGTAATCGACCGCGATCAACCCGGGGTATTTCGCTTTCAGCGCCTCCATCTTGTCCCCCGCGTCGTCGTTTAAGATGTTTTCTATCACCACCTCCACGCCCCCGATCTCCACGGGCTCCTTGTCCAGCCCGCTGAACGCGACCGGGACGAGGAAGCATCGGTCCGCGCCGCGCTTTACGACCGCGTCCGCGACGGCTCGTCCCATCTTCCCGGTGAGGTCGTTCACCATGATCGGGACCGGGGCCGCCTCTGCGGACGCCGCCATCGCGACGATCGATCCGCCTCTCTTCTCGACGACGACGCGGCGCGGAGATGTTTTGCGGGATCGGATCCGAGCGCGGGGGTCGACGAGCGCCAAAGAGCGCGGCGCGGACGGCGACGCGCGAAGCGCGCGGACGGAGCGCGCGGGAGGAGCGGGACCCACCAGCGCGGCGGGGGATGACATCGTCGACGTCGCCGGTATCGCGCGCGGCGGCCGAGTGACCGCCGGGCGCGGCGGCGACCGTGGACGGAGAGGTCGCGTCGGGGCGCTAAAAGCGCGCCGCGCGCGATCTCCCGCCCGCGACTCAGGTGCGTTATACAAAAGTTTTTCACCCATCGCCCGGTTTCAACACTTGATCGCATCCCCTTTCAACTGACCGGAGAACTTTTTTTGTATGGAATCGCCCTCAGCTCGCGGCGGCGGCGGCCGATCTTCCAAATATTATTCCGTCGATCGATCTCGCGCTCGCGCGCTCACACGCGCGCGCCCGTCACGCCGGCGATCGACCACGCGCACGCACGCACGAGAGAGAAGAGAACGCACACACAGCGGCCGTTTATATAGTCATGGGAGGCGGTCTCATCAGGAAAGCGCTGGAGAACGGGTCGAACGGGTCGCTCGACGCGAAGCACGAGAAATCACCAAAGAAGGGGAGACTCGGCTCGTTCGTCGACCTGTCGCGAGGCTCGCGCGACTCCGCGACGCGCTCGCACGTCCTCGACAACGGTGCGTCCGTCGTGGCGCGCCCCCGTTGTCGTCGTCTTCGTCGCGCGATGACATCCGTCCGTCGGCGCCGCGGCGCCGCTCGAGACGGACGGCGCGCTCGCGCGCCGCCGCCGCAAATCTAATCTTCTTCCCACGTCGACGCTTCGACGCGGGAAACGGTCCCTCCAATCGTCGTTTTTCGTCGCACCAACGCGCCCGCTCGACTCCTCCGCGCGCCGCGTCCGCGTCCTGACCCCCGCCCTCTCCCCACCAAAACCCTCCCGCAGGCGCGAACGGGAAGTACGGCAGCGTCAGCGGCCAGGGCCAGGCGAAGAACAAGACGAACGTGGTATGCACGCTCGGTCCGGTCAGCCGCGACGTCCCCACGCTCGAGAAGATGCTCAAGGCGGGGATGCGCGTCGCGCGATTCAACTTTTCTCACGGGACGCACGAGTACCACCAGGAGACGCTGGATAACCTCAAGATCGCGTGTAAAAACACGGACCTCGAGTGCGGCGTCCTCCTCGACACGAAAGGGCCGGAGATCCGAACGGGGATGCTCGACCACGGCGAGCCGGTGATGCTCGAGAAGGACTCGGAGATCACGCTCACGACGGATTACAACGCGAGCGGGAACAAGAATCTGATCGCGGTGTCGTACGCGTCGCTCGCGAAGGACGTGGTGCCCGGGTCGAAGATTCTCTGCGCGGACGGCAGCATCACGTTCACGGTGCTCTCGTGCGATGTCGAGAAGGGGACGGTGCAGGTGAAGTGCGAGAACAGCGCGAAGCTCGGGGAGAGGAAGAACATGAACCTCCCGGGCGTGAACGTGGACTTGCCGACGATCACGGAGAAGGACAGGAACGATCTCATCAACTGGGGCGTGAAGAACAAGGTCGACTTCGTCGCCGCGAGTTTCGTCAGAAAGGGCAGCGACATCGCGCACATCCGTCAAGTCCTCGGCGAAGCCTCGAAGACGATCTCGATCATCAGCAAGGTGGAGAACATGGAGGGTCTGGACAACTACGACGACATCGTCGCGGAATCAGACGGCGTCATGGTCGCGCGCGGCGATCTCGGGATGGAGATCCACCTCGAACAAATCTTCCTCGCGCAGAAGCGCATGATCAAGCGGTGCAACGAAGCGGGGAAACCGGTCGTCACCGCGACGCAGATGCTCGAGTCCATGACCGGCGCGCCGAGGCCGACGCGCGCGGAGGCGACGGACGTCGCCAATGCCGTCCTCGACGGCACCGACTGCGTCATGCTCTCCGGGGAAACCGCCGCGGGGCAGTACCCCGTCGAGGCGATCACGATCATGGCGGACATTTGTCGCGAAGCGGAGGCGTACGTGGACAACTACTCCGTGTTCAAGCACGTCATGGACCTCCAGAAGATTCCGATGGAGACGCTCGAGTCGCTGGCGTCGTCGGCGGTGCGTTCGGCGCACAAGGTGGGCGCGCAACTCATCGTGTGCCTCGGGAAGACTGGGAAAACCGCGCAGCTCATCGCGAAGTACCGCCCGAGCGCGCAGATCATGTCCGTCGTCGTGGAAGACCCGGACGACGCGGAGCACGACCCGCACTCGGTCGTCCGGCGGCTGCTACTCGTGCGCGGGATCCGGCCCATCGCGGCGCCGGTGTCGTGGCGCGCGTCCGAGTCGGAGCTCAACTCGGACAAAGACGCGGGGTTGAAGCACAAGGGGGAAATGTCCGTGCTCGAGACGAAGAACATCCTGCAGAACGCGATCGCGCAGGCGAAGAAGTTGGGGATGGTCGAGACCGGCGACATGGTCGTCGGCGTGCACCGCATTCTCGGGGACTCGATAATGAAGATGTTGCAAGTGCAGTGAACGCGGCGAGGGAGGTCGAGCGCAGAGACGCGAAGGGAGGGAGGAATATACATAACGAACACCCTTATTATTCATTAATTCATTATTACTGCACGCGCACACGCGCGCGCGCGCGTCGGGTCGAGTTGGAGTTGGATCGGTCACGTGTTTACGACCAGATACCGTTACAACGTACGAAAGTAGTAGTCTATGTACAAGACGAGACGCGAGACGCGTAGATGCGTCGTCAAAACCTCATCTTCGGCTGGTCGATCGTCTCGTCCGCGTACGGCGACTTCCCCGAGCGCATCAACCACTTCTGATCCCCGCCCGGCCCGTCCCTGAGCTGCTCCAGCGGCGTGCGGTCGATCAACCCGCGCGCGGCGCCGTGCACGGGGATCCACTTGGGCTTCATGTCGTCCAGCATCTTCAATTCAATTCGTTCAAAGGGAAGCGGGGGGCGTTCAAAGGGACGCGCGCGTCGGTCAGCGAAACGTCTCGCCGGTCGAACGCCCGTTGAAAGGAAGGAACGCGCGGGCGAAGAGAAACGATGAGACGGGCGGGCAAAGTCCTTAAGGAATGGCGTTCACCACGCGAACGCGGTCGTATGGGAACCAGTCTCACCTTTTGCCGCCGCAACTTCCGCCGCCGCTCCTTCTCCGCCTTCACCGCCGCCTCCGCGGCTAAAACTTTCGGCGATTTACCCCAAATTTGGCCTTTACCCCACGTGATGAGGCACGGGTTCGACGCCGGGGTGACCGTCGCGGGGACGTACGCGCTCTTCGCGAGCCGCGCGTCTTTGTACTTTTGCGCCTCGGTGCGCTTCCCGAACGTCGTGCCGCCCGGGTCGAGGTCGTACCGCGACGCCGGCTGCGGGGCGGGGGGGACGGGCGGGTAGGGGAACGGGGTAGGGTGACGGGGTAGGGTTAGGGTTCATGACGGGTCAGGGCTCGCGCGAGGAAGGGCGGGGTGGGGATCGACGCGCGCCGAGCCGCGTCGGGCCGCGCACCGTCCACGCCGGGCGCTTGAAGCATCGATCGACGCGATCCGGCACCGCGGGAGGGAGATGCTCGTCGTGTCCGAGCCTCGTCGGGTTTAACGCCGCGTGCGCGGCGGGTTTCCGTCCCCCGCCCGGCGCGGGGGCGTACTTCCGCATCATCGACTTGTACTGGCGTCTGCGCGTCGCGAGGAAGAGAGAGGGAACGATGACGACGGGTGAGCGGCGAGCGACGCGAGGTCTCGTTGACGCGTTCGTTCATTCATTCGACACGCTTGCGCTTTCACGACACCGCCGGTTGGTTCTCCGACGCGACGACGCGCGGAAGACGCCGCGCGAATCGAATCGAATCGAATCGGAGGAGGAAACGAGGACGCGACGCGACGAACGACGATGAAGACGCACTCGTCGAGCTTCCGCCACGTCGTGTCGCTCGCGATGATCTTCGGCGGCGCGTCGTCGAACGTCGGCGTCGCGTCCTCGTTCTCGTCGCGCTCCGCGAATTGGAATCTCGCGCCTCGCGTGTAGTCCCCGACGACCTTCTCGTCGTTCGTCTTAGTCTCGTCGACGTACCGCGAGTGGTACGCCTCCTCCGCAGCCTTGGCCGCCGCGGGGACGCGGACGACGCGCGGGGGCGGGAGCGACGTCATCGCGCGGGCGGGCACGGCGCGCCGGTCGCGAGTGTGGTCACGAAAGCGCGGCAGCGAGAAAAATTATTGAAGGTAACTTACCCCCTGCGCCTTGAAACCGAATCAGGTCTCGATTTCACCCGTACCTCGGTTTCAACATTCGACCGCGACGCCTTTCAACTGCTCCGATGAACGGATGACCGTGACCTGCCCCGAGGCGTTCGCCGACCTCGCGTTCGAGCGTCGTCCGCGGCTCCGCGCGCGGTGAGCGGCACTCCGTTCGGCGCGCGTTCGCGACGCGCGCGAGGTCGGTTCGCGCGCGCGGATCGTCCCACGCTCGACGCCGGCGCCGCGAGCGCGCGCGCGCGGGCTCGATCCCCCCCCGAAGCCGAGGCGTCGCGCGGCGAGCGGAAGCGCCGCGGAGAGGACGCGACGCGAGGAGACGGCTTTTAGTTTTAGGGCGCGCGAACCGAACCGAACCGCGCGCGCCTCGCGTCGCGTCGTCATGATCCGTTTCCTCCTGATGCAAAACCGCCAAGGGAAGACGCGGCTGGCGAAGTACTACGTCCCCCTGGACGACGACGAGAAGCACCAGCTCGAGTACGAGGTGCACCGCCTGGTCGTGAACCGAGATCCGAAGTTCACCAACTTCGTCGAGTTTCGAAATTACAAAATCATCTACCGGCGGTACGCCGGCCTCTTCTTTTCGCTGTGCGTGGACGTCAACGACAACGAGCTCGCGCTCCTGGAAGCGATCCACCTCTTCGTCGAGGTGTTGGACCACTACTTCGGCAGCGTGTGCGAGCTGGACCTGGTGTTTAACTTTCACAAGGCGTACACCGTCATCGACGAGTTCATCCTCGCGGGGGAGATCCAGGCGCGTTCTATACACTGGTCCCCATACGACCGCGTTCGCGTGGTGAACGCCGTTCCTTAAGGACTTTTGCCGTCGTCTCTCTCTGCCCACCCCTCGCTCTCAATCCCCGACCTCGACGCCTTTCAACTCCACCTGACGCCTTTGAACTCCACACCGACGTTCGCTCGTATGGAACGGCCCTTACCAGGAGACGTCCAAGAAGCAGATCATGGAGCGTCTGGAGGAGCTCGAGAAGGTGAAGGACTGACGACCGACGACCGACGACCGACGCGGCGCGGCGGCACTAGAGATTTAATAGCGACCTACGTAGAAACACGACGCCGTTCTTCGCGTTGATCGCCGCCTACGTCGATCAGACTATGAGATGGCTAGCTACCGTAGGTACTTCCGGTAGTACACTACTTCCTACCTGTATACGATTCGACTCGGGCCCCCTCTCTCGGTCTCCCCTCGCGTCCTCCCGCCGCTACCGCGAGCGCATCGACGCCTCGAGCAACACCCCCGCGTTGTACACCGCGTGCGCGGTCGTGGGCGCGACCAGCCCGCCGTTCGTGCGCGCCGACGCCGCTCCGAAGACGCACCCCGCGATGAAGAGCGACGCGAAGTCGTTCGGACTGATGAGGGTGTTTGCCCGCACGAGGCGACGTCGGGGTGGAGTTCAAAGGCGCGTCAGAAGCGGAGTAGTGAGGCGTCGAGGCGCGTCGGGGATCGAAACCGAGGGGTGATGGGCGGAGAGAGACGCCGGGAGAGAAAGTCCTTAAGGATCGGCGTTCACCGCGCGAACGGGGTCGTATGGGGACCGGTGTGATGATAGAACGCGCCTGAAGTGCGCCGACGCGAACAGCGCCGACGTCAGCGACACGCTCAACACCGGCGATCGCACCCGTCGCGCCGTCGCGGGGAGGACGTACCCGCGGAAGAAGAGCTCCTCGAGCGCGGGCGCGACGAGGAGGCTGGAGAGCGCGAGGCACGTCGTCGCGACCGGCGACGACGCGGCGAGAAGCGATAGAAGGCCGTCCGGCGCCGCCGCGGCGTCGCCGCCCGCGCCCGCTCCCGCTCCCGCGGTGCCGTTCGCCGCGACGTCCGCGACCCTTCCCGCGATCGACGCGACGACCCCGAACGCGACGCCGGCGAGGACGTCGCCGCGCGTCGTCGTCCGCAACCCGTCCGCGGCAGCGGGGCCGCCGCCGCGTCGACGTCGATATCGAGTCCACGGCATCGCGTCTCTCCCTCCCTCGACGTCGCGCAACTCCGCGCGCAGCATCGTCGTCGTCGCGAGCGCTTTCGCGGACTCCCCGAGCAACAGCGCGCATCCCAAGTGCGCTGCCGGCAGCGACGACGGCGCGTCGACGCGCTCTATCGCGGCGAGCGACGGCACGGTGAGGTATCCGCACGCGATCCAGATGAACGCGAACCGCGCGAGGATCCACGCGCTCGTGGCGTCGTCGACGTCGAAGTCGAAGTCGACGTCGACGTCGCCGTCGCCGTCGCGCGCGAGGCCGCCGCCGCCGCCGCCGTTCTCCTTCGCGAGGGAACTGGAGCTCGCCGCGGACGTGGACGCGGTGGTGTCGTCGTCGTCGTCGCCGGAGGAGGAAGAGGAGGAGGACGCGCGATGGGCGCGACGAACGTCCCGCGTCTCCGCGAAGCGTCTCGGTCGTCTCCGTCGAGCGCCGCCGCGTGACGCCGTCTTCGCGCGAGACGCCGGCGCCGCGAGTGGACGCGTCGCCGGACGCGACGTCGGCGGCGCGAGCGCGAGCGTCGACCCCATCGCGGGGACGACGCGCGGCGCTGATGAATGACGGAAAAAGTAAACAACGAGCTGACGAGTGGACAGCCACCGCAGTGACCCGCTGTCTAGCGAACCGCGCGCCGTAGTCAAACTATCGTCGTCGTTCGAAAGCCTCGGCTGCAACATTACAAGACGTCTCCTCTCCTCGCCGCGTCTCCTCGCCCGTTCGCGCCCTCCGTCCGCTTCCGCCCAATCCCCCAGAAGAAAGACCACACCCGCCGCGGCCACCGCCGGCGGCGCGTTCTCTCGTCCCGCGAGCGACTCCCGCGATCCTCCTTCCCATCCTCTCCGCCGGCCCGTCGCCGCCCGAATTACGCAACCATCTAATGACATTCAATCACATGATCGAGTTCGCCGCGGACGCGATGCGGGGCCAGAGGTCCGCGCACTCCTTCGCGACCGGCCCGGTGATCGCGGACCCTTTCATCTCCCCCTTCGGGTTGACGATCACACCCGCGTTGTCTTCGAAATAGATGACGAGGCCGTCCTTTCTCCGGAACGGCTTGCGCTGACGCACGACGATCGCGGGGAAAACCTTCTTGCGAAGATCCGGCTTCCCCTTCTTCACCGTCGCCATCACCATGCCGCCCGTGGACGCGCCCGGGATGCGGTTGAGCCTGGAGCCCCAACGCTTGACGGCGATGACGTAGAGGTTCTTCGCGCCGGTGTTGTCGGCGCAGTTCATCACCGCGCCCACCGGGCACGCGATGGACATCTTGTACTTCGTGCCGGAGGCGATACCGCCGGATCCTGGAGGGGGTGGGCGAGGGTGAGGGTTACGGTTAGGGTTTTTAGGGTTTAGGGTTCGTTGAGAGGTTGGAGAGCTTCTTCGCGTCGAGATGGTTTGATGTCCATCCATCGTCGGTGCGGACGACGACGGAGAAAACCCTAAAAGCGCGCGCGATCGGAAGCGCGCGTTCGCGTCGGCGTGGCGGCCCGAGGGCGTCGTCGCGGGACGCGAACGCGCGCTGCGGACGGCGTGGACGCGCGCGGCGGCGGCGACACCGCGGTCGACGCCGCGCGCGCGAGGGCACGTCGCCGCGCGGAGAGGCTCCGTCGCGCGAAAAAAAGCAATCGCCACCGCGCGGTGGAGAGAAAAAACCCGCGTCGAGACGCCGCGCGTCGGGGACGACGAACGACGGCGTTCGCGGCGTCGCGCGAGGACGCGCGACGACGGCGTCGCGAAGAGCATCGCGACGTCGTCGTCGTCGTCCCCGCGTCGACGGACGCGCGGCGTCGTCGCCGCGGAGCCCGCGTCCGACGACGCGTCTCCGTCGCGGGCAGGGTTTTTCTCTCATCGCCGGACGCGCGGCGCGTTCGCCGGGGAACCGACGCGACGCGACGACGCGCGCGACGCGCGACGTCGCGACGCGCGCGATGAGGAGGACGGGCGCGAGCGCGACACGCACCGCGCTTGGACATCTCGTGCTAGCTGTGTGGAAACGGCGCGTGCGCTGTCCAGAAAGGGCGAGCGCGCGGATGCGACGCGAGCTTCGCCTCGACGACGAGGAAGTCTCGGAGTACGAGTAGGTTTTGAACGTACTATGACTGATTGCGCATACAGTGCGATCCCGCAGCGCCGAGCGCGCGTCGGTCTCGAGTTTAGTTCGTCACGTGCATGTGCATTCGTTCTGACATCGAATGTTTCATTCGACTCTCGTCAGAGTCGGGGGCGCGGGGCCGCCGCGCGAGACGGCCCTCCCCGCCGCGCGTCGTCATGGGTTTATTCGGAAAGAGCAAGAGCAAGAGGGCGCAGGAGCTGAAGAAGTTGTACACGGGATACAAGGTCCGTCGTCGTCGTCGTCGACTCCCGCGCGTCCGCGGTCGTCGCTCGCTCCGCCCCCCGCGGCGCGAAATCCGTCCGTCCGATGACAAACGAACGCGCGCTCGCCCTCCTACCTCCCTCCCTCCCTCCCTCCTCATCGCGATCCGTCCGTCCTCCCTCTCCCGCAGGTCGACCCCAAGGTCGCGGAGCTCGTCGGCCCGAAGGTGTTGAAGGAGCTCCGAGCGAAGTACGTGCTCTTCGACGCGGACGGCACGGGGCTCATGGACTTGGACGAGCTCGGCGACCTCATGCGCGCGACGGGGTTGAATCCGGTGGAAACCAAGGTCAAGCAGCTCATGCAGCGGTACGACCACGACAAGTCCGGGGATTTAAACTTCAGCGAGTTCGTGGACCTGTTCGCGCACGAGCTCTTGGAGGCGGAGAGCGACGAGAGCATGTTCAAGCGCGCGTTTCAGTTCTTCGACGCCGACGGCAGCGGCGACATCGCGCTGAGCGAATTTCGAAAAGTCTTGACGGAGCTCGGCGACCCGCTGTCGAAGCAGGAGCTCGAGAAGTTCTTCGAGCTCGTGGACGCGGACGGGGACGGGCACCTGAGTTATAAAGAGTTTCTCGGGTTTTTGCAGAACGAGCGGCAGAGCAGCGGGGGGCGGTTACCGGGGCCGCCGCGGCCGGCGTTCAACCCCAAGGGCTGTTGATTGAATGACGGCTTAACCGACGACGCGTCTCGCGACTGTCGTCGGGGTGGCGTTCACGGGCGCGTCGGTTGGCGTCGCCACGCGTCGCGGTCGAACGCTGAAACGCAGTAGACCACCCGCTCCAGCGCGGCGGGTTGTAACGATATCATAGTAGTAACGTAACGCGCGAATGCGCTCGCGCCGTCGGTTCGATGAAACGATCGCGCGTCGTCGATGCCTTCTCCGAGACGGTGACGTCACGACCGAGTCAGATCACTGTCGATGGCACTCGCCGCGCTGCGCCTCTCGACGCGCGCGCGCCACCTCTCCCGCGTCGCGTCGTCGCTCGCGCGCGCGCCGCGGTCGTCGTCCTCGTCATCGCGCGCGGTCGCCGCCGCCGCGGTCGTCGCGCGTCCGTCGAGCGCGTCGTCGAGCGCGTCGTCGAGCGCGTCGAGGCGCACGTCGTTCTATACACTGGTTCCCATACGACCCCGTTCGCGTGGTGAACGCCGATCCTTAAGGACTTTGCCCGTCGCGGTCCTCGCCGGACGACGCGGGATGAAGACCGACGCCGGGAAGACGGTGAAGAAGGAGAACCTCCCGTCGAAGACGTGCGTGACGTGTGGGCGGCCGTTCACGTGGAGGAAAAAGTGGGAGCGATGCTGGGACGACGTCACGACGTGCTCCAAGTCGTGCAACGCCGCGAGGAAACGCGACAAGCGCGGCGGCGAGAACAACGACGACGACGACGACGACGACGACGCGAGGAGCGCGTCGTCCGAGCGCAGCGGCGGCGGTCGCGGCGACGCCGACGACGCCAAGGCGAAGCGCAAGGACGCGAAGAAGGCGGCGAAGGCTGCCGCGCGCGCGAAACGCGCGGGGAACCCGCCGGTGGGCGACGACGGAAGCAAGCGATGCGACCGGTGCGAGACGTCGGGACAGGACTTGCTGATCCGGTGCCGAGTAGACGCGAGCGGGAGGTGGAACATGGTGTGCGGGAGGTGTTGGAAACACGTCAGCGGCGGGAAGACGGACGGCGACGCGGAGCATCCGCACTACGCGTACGGCGGGCTGTGGAAGAACAGGAGGGCGGCGAAGAATCCGACGCCGCCGCCGGAGCTCGCGGGAGCGGCGGCGGCGGCGGCGGCGAATGAAAAACTCGAAGAGCGCCCCGCCGCCGCGGTTTAGTAGACGCGAGGAGGTTTCGCCTGTAGCTTTCTTTAACGTGACCTTCACTAGTAGACCGAAGAAACGAATCGAACATCGAACCGAACCGAAACGCGATGCTCTCGCGTGATCAATCGTATCGTGGTTTACTTACACTGTGATCGATGACTAACTCATCGCTACCGCGTCGCGGAGTCGAAATACACCCGGATCCAACTTTCCCGAAAAACAAACGACGACCGATCACGTGTACCCTCCGTTCGTGTTGTCGAGCATCGACACCTTGACGTACTCCGACCCCTCCGCCCCCGGGTCCTGAAACCCGACCCTGTTGCCTTTCCCCTCCGCGAACGCCTTGAGCTGCCCGGACTCCTCGAACGCTCTCAGGTGCGCGTCGAAGTTTTCTCTCGTGATCTCCGTCGTCGTCGTCTTGGGCCTCCCGTGAAGCGCCACCTCGTGCGCGCGGCGCGTGTCTCGCTCGTAGTACCTCACGTCGAAGACTCGCTCGGGCTCCGAGTGCGGGATGCGAACCGTCGCGGGTTGGCTCCTGCGTCGACGAGGCGGGAGGGGACGTCAGCGGACGCGACGACGGCGACTTAGGGTTTTTTTTCAGTGATGGACCGACCAAACTTCCGTCCAGTCGCGAAGGGACGGGGGGGGAAGGGACGGAGATCGCGCGGGGAACGCACGCTGGGGCGACGACGCGGTACTCCTCCGCGCCGATGGGGACTTCCTTCCACTCCGCTCCGGACGCCGGGCCGGTGATCTTCCACGGCGCGGCCTTCATGAGCGTGTTCAGGAGACCGCCCTTCTTCGCGGCTTCGCCCTGTGGGATTAAAACGAGGCGAGGAAGGAGGAAGGGGAGCGACGGGTCAGGATGGACGAATCGGTCGCGCGCGAGGAGGACGCCGCGCGCGCGCGCGCGCGCGGCGAACGACGCGGGGAAGAAGCCACGGGGTGGAAGCGAAGCGCGCGCGCACCGCGAGCTTCTTGACGGGACCGCTCATCGTGCGCGCGGCGAGCGAACGAATGGCGAGCGAAGATACGTTCGGAGCTTGAAAGGTTTTGGCGAGCTCGCTGCACTGCGAGTGTTCGATCTATCATACTGAACGCGAACGCTGAGAAAGTTTTCACCCGCCGCCGCCGCCGCCCCCGTACGGTCCCGCGTATTTCGTCGGAAACTCCGTGACCCCCCGCAACGCCTCCTGCACGATGTTCTTCATCTCCAGCGCGTGAATCGACTGACTACCCGTCGCGGGCGACGCCGTGGACGGCCGCCCGACGTACCGCGCCGTCCGCCCGCCGCCGCCGCCGAGGCTTCCGCCGCCGCCGCCGCCGCCGCCGCCGTCGCCGTCGCCGTCCCTGGACAGAAGATCCCGCACCGCGGTGTTTATGCGCGGCTGCACGAACGGCCACCACCCCATGTTCTTCGGCTCCTCTTGGCACCACACGATCTCCGCGTCGGGGTATTTACCCAGGCGCGACGCGAGCGCGCCGTGAGGGAACGGCGCCAGCTGTTCCACGCGCACGAGCGCGATTTCCTTCTCGAGCCCGCGTCGTTTACGCGCTTGCTGCAGCGCGTAGAACATCTTCCCGGTGCAGACGACGACGCGTCGGACGTCGCGGTCGTCGCGAGTGGAGTGGTTTTCTTTGGTAACGCCATCACTCGAGGCGTTATTCTTCGTGTTGTCTCCGTCGTCGCCGTCGCCGATGACGGCGTGGAATCGCGTCCCCGGGCCGAAATCGCTCAAGCTCGACTGACACGGGCGGTGATGCAGCAAAAACTTGGGCGTGAACACCACCATCGGCTTCAAATGCGACGCGAGCGCTTGCCGGCGAAGCGCGTGAAAGTACTGCGCCGGCGTGGACGCGTTTATCACGATGAAGTTCGTCGCCGCGTCCGCGTGCGACCGCGCGCGACGGCGGACGTACCGGTTCCACCGCTCGCGATCGACTGACTCGGCGTCGTCGCCAAAGAATCGGACGATGTCGTCGTACATGGCGCGCGCGGTCAGCGCCTTGGCCGCGATGGCTTTCTCGCCTCGGATCGTGTCGCCGTGGACGACCGTTCGCGTCGTCGTCTCGGCCGCGGATACGGCGGTGGAAGACGGAGCGTCGTCCGTCGCGGCTTTTTCGTTTTCGGTCTCGTCGTACTCCGCGGCGGCGCGTCGAATCATCCCGCCGTACTCGTCGAAAACCTCGAAGGTATCGTCCGCAGCGCCGGCGCCGGCGCCGTTTCCGGTGGTAACGCCCCCGTTACCGCCGTTACCGCCGTTACCGCCGTACCCTCCTGAGTCGCTCTCTTCCATCGCGTCTTTCGCCTCCCTCTCGAGCCGCTCCACGCGCGCTCGGAGATCGTCGATCGAGATGCGGTCGTTCCCTTTCGCCAGCGCCTCGAACGTCTTGCGCGCGTGCTCGACGTCCTTGGGCGACCGCCCCGGCAGCGTGTCCGCGTCGTCGTTCGCGGCGGCGAGCCATCGCTCCGGGCGCGCGTTGCTGTGGTCCGGACCTTGACCGTCGTACCCGTGCGGAAGCAGAAGCACGAGGCCGCTTCGCTGGCCCCACTTCGCCTCGCCCGTGGTTATGAATTGGTCCACGACGCACTGCGCGTTGTTCGCGAAGTCGCCGAACTGCGCCTCCCACAGCACGAGCGCGGACGGCCCCGCGTCGACGCTGAAGCCGTACTCGAACCCCAGGATCGCGTGCTCGCTCAGAGGCGAGTTCGATACCATGAACGCGTCTTGCGGGCCGAGGCCGAGGTTGTTTAACGGGACGTGCCCTCGCGACGACCGCGCGCAGTACAGCACGGAGTGGCGGTGGTTGAACGTCCCTCGCTCGACGTCTTGGCCGCTCAGGCGCACGTGGCAGTGCGGCTTCGGGTCCCCTTTCGTGTCGGTAACGCCTTCAGAAGATCCGTTATTTTCGATCTCGCCCTCGCCGTCGTGCGTTAGCAGCGTCCCAAACGCTAAGAGCTCCGCGGTGCCCCAGTCCACGCCCGTTTGCTCGTCGACCATCGCCTTGCGCTGCGACAGAAGCTTCCACACGTGAGGGTGCGGCTCGAAGTCGCGCGGGAACAGACTGTTCTTATGATAGCTCTCGTCGTCGTCGTCGGCGGCGGCGGCGGTGACGTCCGCGTTCGCTGCGTTCGCCGCGTCCTTCTTTTCCTTCTTTTCCTTCTTCTTCTTCTTGCCGTCTTCGTCCGGAAGCATCGTGATGGCGCCGCCGACGGCGCGAAGCAACGACAACGGCACGCCGGTCACCCTCGCCCTCGGGTTGACCGGGTCGCTCGTCACCCCGACCGAATCGGCGGCTCGATCGATCGACGACGCCACCGGCCCGGACGGCCCGTCTCGCACGACGACACCGTCCACGCCGCCGCGCGCGATCTCCGCCGCCGCCGCCGCGCTGTGCGACTCCGCGTCGATGACCTCGCCGTTCAGCGCGCTGTCGCGGTGCGACACCGGTCGCTTCCACGACGACACGACCCAATCCTCGGGGCTCTCGACGTGCGCCGCCGCGCCCGCGTGCTCGGCGCGGAATTTCTCATCCGTCTCTCGCCTCCACCGCTCCACCTCCTCCTCCGCGATGTCGCCCGCGGCCACGAGCTTTCTCGCGAAGACGTCCACCACCCTCGGGTGATTCTCGATCGCCTTCGACCGCAGCGGCAGCGTGATGGACGGATCGTCCTGCTCGTTGTGGCCGTACCGGCGGTAGCACACCAAGTTGACGACGACGTCCGCGCGCCACTCCGCCCTGTACGCGACGGCGAGGCGACACGCGCGGACGACAGCCTCGGGATCGTCCCCGTTGACGTGGAATATCGGCGCGCCGTACCCTTTCGCGACGTCCGACGGGTGCGGCGACGACCGCGCGCGACGCGGGACGGTCGTGAAGCCGATCTGGTTGTTCACGACGATGTGCACGGTGCCGCCGGTGGTGTAGTCCGGCAAGTCTTGAAGCTGTCGGTCGCGGGTCAAAGTTCGTTCCTCGGTCAGTCGAAAGGGACCGACGAACGCGATCGAGTGAAGTTTTGTGAAACCGAGCGGTGGGCGGGTGAAAAAAAAAAAAAAAAACGAACCCCCCTCCCCCCCGCGCGGGCGCCGGGGGCGCGCGGCCCCGGG
>Ga0181554_1002461_pt1 | contig 16407 bp, 13 predicted proteins | sample 011ome_16_FD_145602 | JGI IMG/M metagenome (GOLD analysis project Ga0181554, IMG submission 145602) | Coastal salt marsh microbial communities from the Groves Creek Marsh, Skidaway Island, Georgia - 011503CT metaG (spades assembly) | ecosystem: Environmental > Aquatic > Marine > Intertidal zone... | reverse complement strand
TCGGGTCGCTCCATTAACGTCCGAGGCGAACCGGTCGAGGTCATCACCACCGGCCGTCACGATCCCTGTGTCGGTATTCGTGCCACGCCCATTGCCGAAGCCATGACTGCTATCGTACTCATGGATCATTGCCTGCGTCAGCGTGGACAAAATGCTGACGTGCACACCGGGCTTAATCCCATTCCGGCCAGCGTATAAAACTTTTGCCGGGGCGTTGAATATGACGCCGCGCGTACCGGCCAGACGCCTGTCCGGGTTTTATTTTGCCTACTTCTCGATACTTGGCGTACTGATACCCTACTGGCCATTGTTTCTGAAGCAGATCGGCCACGACCCTGCGCAAATCGGCATGATCATGGCCCTGATTCCGGCGACGAAAATCTTCTCGCCGACCTTGTGGGGCTGGCTGGCTGATCGAACCGGAAGAGCGCTGAGCGTGATCTGCTGGGCAAGCTTTCTCTCGCTGGTTGCCTTTTGCGGCCTGTTTCTTGATAGAACCGGACTAACGATGCTAGTGGTCGTCATGCTGGCGTTCAGTTTCAGCTGGAACGCCACGCTACCGCTTTTCGAATCCGTCACTCTCGATCATCTGGTCAAGAAGACGTCGCTGTATACCGGAATTCGTCTGTGGGGGTCGGTGGGCTTTCTGCTGGCTGTCTGGGTGATGGGGGAAGTGCTGGATGACTGGCTTCCGCTCCTGCGGTTGCCGGAAGTGATTGCCGGGTTACTGGCGTTGCAATGGCTGCTGGCGCTTGTTGTGCCGGCGCCGCGTGTGACCCACTCGCTCGGAGAGAACGTCTCCATGCTGGGTATTCTCAAGCGGGGAGAAGTGTTTGGATTTTTCCTGGCAGCCATGCTGATACAGGTGGCACATGGCCCCTACTACGCTTTTTATTCGGTTTATCTTGACGAGCACGGCTTTTCAGATCGAGCCATTGGGCAACTTTGGTCTCTGGGGGTATTGGCCGAAATCGCCCTCTTTCACACCTTGCCGAAGATCTATCACGTCCTCAGCCTTCGCTCCCTGTTTCTGGGTAGCCTATGGCTGGGTGTCTTCCGATGGCTGTTGATCGGTTGGGGGGTCGAGAATCTGGGTCTGCTGGTGATTGCCCAGTTATTGCATGCCGCTACTTTTGGCTGTGCCCATGCAGCCGCCGTTCATATTGTTCATCGTAACTTTCAAGGTCCCCACCACGCCAAGGGGCAATCGCTTTACAGTGCCATCTGTTACGGTCTCGGTGGCGCCTTGGGCAGCCTCTATAGTGGGGAGTTTTGGGTGGCTTGGGGGCCAGTCTGGGTTTTCACGGCTGCCGCCGGTTGCACTTTGCTGGCCCTGATGATTGCCTGGCCGAGAGTGGGGCGCTAGCCTTTCAGCTCACGCCGAAGGTATGAATAACTCGCTGTGAGTGATCGTCTCAAAAACTGATGCTTGATGCAGAAGCATCAAGCCCGTCCTTCAGGCCTCAGATCATTCCTAATTGCAGTTGCGCCACTTCCGACATCCGATCCCGCGACCAAGGTGGATCAAACACGACTTCCACACGGACCTGATTGACGCCGGGCAAACTTTTGACCGCGGCCTCGGCATCATATTGCAGCACCGGGCCCATGCCGCAGCCGGGGGCGGTGAGGGTCATGATCACGTGCACGTCGTTCTTGCCGGAGTCCAAGGGTTTCACCCCGCAATGGTAGACCAGTCCCAGCTCGACGATGTTGACCGGAATTTCCGGATCGTAAATCGTACGCAACACTTCCCATACGTTTTTCTCAACCGATTCGGCGTCGGTACCGCTGATGATGTTGGTGTGGATGGGCGGCTCCTTGCCGATGGCATCGGCATCCTCGCCGGCTATGCGAACCATATGACCGGTTTCGTCGAGCACCGTGAAGTTGCCGCCCAATGACTGGGTGAGCGTGACAATGTGGCCTTGGGGCAGGGTATCCGGGGTACCGTCGGGAATGCGCACGACGTTGACATCCCGTTGCAGGCAGATACTCTCGCGGCCGTAACCAAGCATGGACATGATGAGACTCCAGTGATTCAGTGCGGGTGGATGACGGAATCTGAACCCAGCAGGCGCAGAATGGGCTCGGCATGAGTTTCGGGCGCTGGAAGACTATCCGGATGCTCACCCGGATAAGCACGCAAGCGAATCGGGCTACGCATCGGTCCGGGAATGAAGACATGTGCGCGCAGACCGAAGCTTTCCGATTCCTCGTTGAGAATGTGGGCATAACCGGCCAGGCCCAGTTTGGCGACCCCATAGGCGCCCCAGAAAGCCTTGCCTTCGCCGACGGCGGAATCCCCCACAAAAACAACAGAGGCGTTGCCGCTCTCGATTAAAAGTTTGCTGACCGCGCGGGTGAGCAGGAAGGGGGCTGTCAAATTGACCTGTAGCAGCCGTTGCCAGCGGGCACCGTCCACTTCTGTAAATGGCATCAGATGACCGAGTTCGGCGGCGCAGTGCATCAAACCATGCAGGCCGCCCAGTTCCTGGCGCAATGTTTCGGCAAGGTTGATGTAGTCCTGTTCCCCGGCACCGGCCAGATCGAGCGGGTAGATCGCCGGTGTGCGACCTCCATCGTTGACGATCTCATCGTAAAGTTTTTCCAGTTTGCGTATGTGGCGTCCCAGCAAAACGACTGTGGCGCCCGCTTGTGCGGAGACTTTTGCCGCGACCGATCCCAATGCGCCGGTAGCACCGGTGACCAGAATCACTCGACCTTCAAGTGACTGGTTGTTCATCGCATTGCCTCGATCCAGGGGATAAGGTCACCCGGGCATTCAAGAGCGTCGTCCGCACCCCAGGCATCGACATTGTCATCCGCCGCGATGTAGCCATAAAGTGCCGCCAGGGTCGTCATTCCGGCTCGCCGGCCTGCTTCGATATCGCGTGCCGAATCGCCGATGTAGACGCAGTATTCTGGCTGGATGCCCAGACGCTGGCTGGCTTCCAGTAAGGGTAGAGGGTGAGGCTTGGCCTTTGGTGTGGTATCACCGCTGATGATGCAGTCGGTTCTTTTTGACAACTGGAGAGCGGCTGCCAGCGGCTCGGTCAGCCGGCTTTGCTTGTTGGTGACAATGCCCCAAGGCAAACCACGGGCGTCCAGTTCATCAAGTACGGCCTCCATGCCGGAGAAGTAGACGGTCTGGTTGGCGACGTTCGCCTCGTAATGCTCGAGCATACGATCAATCAGCTGGGAAAAGAGCTCTTCGTTTTCTGCGCTGACCTGATTGACCTGCGGAAAGTTGAAAACCGGACGCCGCTCAACCGTCTTGACGAGCCAGTATCCCAGCATGGTTCTTGCGCCGCCTGAGATATAAGGTTTGGCCTCCTCAAGAGGGCACGGGGGCAAGCCCTCTGACGCCAGGGCCCAGTTTACCGAGGCCACCAGATCGGGCGCGGTGTCGAGTACCGTGCCGTCCAGGTCGAACAGCACCGCATCAATGGGTTTTCGGGACATCAAGGCATTCATTCGGCGGGTTTTTCAAAGGCCGCTAGATAATTGACGTCAATGTCCTTTGGGCTCAGGTTGAACTGGCCGGTCAACGGGTTGTAGACCACGCCCTCCAGACCCAGAAGTTCAAGCCCATTCTCGCGGCTCCAGCGACTCAGTTCGGATGGCCGAATGAAGGTTGAAAAATCGTGTGTTCCTTTCGGGATCATGTTCAGAAGGTATTCCGCCCCGACTATCGCCAACAGATAAGCTTTCAGCTTGCGATTGAGGGTGGAGAAAAACACACGGCCACCGGGCTTGACCAGGCGGGTACAGGCCCTCACTACCGAGGCTGGCTCAGGCACATGTTCCAGCATTTCCATGCAGGTGATGTGGTCGAAACTGGCAGGTTGCTGCTCTGCAAGGGATTCCACACTGATCTGTTGGTAGTCGATGGCAAGCCCCGACTCAATGGCATGTTCCCGGGCAACGGCCAGCAATTCGTCACCGAGATCAATGCCGGTTACCTCGGCGCCGGCCCTGGACAAGCCCTCGCTGAGGATACCCCCGCCGCAGCCGACATCAAGAATCCGCTGGCCGGACAGTTCGGCATGAGAACGGATGAATTGCAGACGCAACGGATTAACCGCGTGCAGGGTCTTGAACTCGCCCCGAGGATCCCACCAGCGATCGGCCAGTGCGCCGAATTTTTCGATTTCGTGTTCGTGGACGTTTTCAGCGATGCTCATGGCGTTTTCCTGAAGATTCGGGAGGTGGTAATGGAGTTCGACGGCTTTTCCATGGATTCAATTGAGCAGCTTTTCCCGCCAGTGGCGAGCTTTCCGGCTGATCTCATCGATATCGAGCGTGGTGAGTTGCCGGTCCTTCAGCAACCGGCGACCACCGACCCAGACATCGCTGACCTGATGACGGCTGGCCGCATAGACCAGATCGGAAATCGGATCGAACAGTGGTTGGGTTTCGATGCCATCGAGTCGAATAGCCGTGATATCGGCCCATTTACCGGGCTCAAGGGAGCCGGTGTCTGCATCCAGCCCTAATGCCTTGGCGCCGTTCAGTGTGGCCATGCGAAGGGCAGTGTGCGCCGGCACCGCGCTGGCATCACCGGAGACAGCCTTGGCCAGCAGCGCTGTCATGCGCATCTCGCCCATCACGTCGAGGTCGTTGTTACTGGCTGCGCCGTCGGTGCCGATGGCGACATTGACCCCCGCGTTAACCAGCCTCGCGACCGGGCAGAAACCGCTGGCCAGTTTCAGGTTCGACTCGGGACAGTGCACCACGCTGGCTCCGGTTTTGGCGATCAGCGCAATTTCCTCATCGGTCAGTTGCGTCATGTGTACGGCGATGTAGCCAGGCCCCAGCAATTCCAGCTGTTTCAGCCGGGTGATAGGGCGCATGCCGAACTGCTGCCGGCTCTGTTCTATCTCGTCCGCCGTTTCATGCAAATGCATGTGGATGGGCAACTCAAGCTCGGCGGCCAGCGTTGCGACACGCAGTAAGGGTTCGTCGGAAACGGAGTAGGGCGCGTGCGGAGCGAAGGCAAAGGACACCAGCGAGTCGTTCAACCATTCATCCCGGAGTGAGAGTCCCTTTTCCAGGTATTCGGTCGGACCACTCGCCCAAGCGCTTGGAAAGTCGACCAAAATCATGCCCAGCATGGCCCGCATACCGCAACGCATGACCTGCTGCGCCGTGACTTCCGGGAAGAAGTACATGTCATTGAAGCAGGTGATGCCGCCGCGGATCATTTCTGCCATGGCAAGATCGGAGCCATCGCGAACGAACGCCTCGCCCATCCATTTTTGCTCGAGCGGCCAGATATGATCGGTGAGCCATTCCATCAAAGGTCGGTCGTCGGCTATGCCGCGCATCAGCGACATGGCCGCATGGGTATGCGCATTGATCAGGCCGGGAATCAGCGCATGGGCGGGGAATTCCTCACGGCTGGCGTCGGGATAGCGGCTCCTGGCCTCATCAGCGGGCAGGATTTCAAGAATGCGGCCATCGCGGATCACGAGCGCATGGTGATGCAGCACCAGGCTGTCCGGTTCAACGGGAATGATCCAGCGGGCGGATAAAAGCTGTTCTGCGGAAGGCATGCTAAAACCTAGTATTTCAGTAAACTTTACCACAGGCTCCGCCGGGCCGCATGTGGCACAAAGCGGCGCATTTTAATTCATGCCAACCGAATTCATGCGGCGCCGGCGCTTAAAATGCCGGTCTTTTTTGCATCGGCTTAATTTCATGAGCTTTTCTGTACCACGCTCCAGCCGGCGTATGGCCACCATTCAGGACCCCATCATTCCGGTGATTGCGAGGCTAGTGCGGCAGCACCCAGGTACTCTTTCCCTGGGGCAGGGAGTCGTCCACTACGGTCCACCGCGGGCGGCGCTGGACGCTGTACGGAGGTTTGGCGACCTGCCGGAAGAGCATCTTTATGGCCCTGTTCAGGGTCAGCCGGAGTTGCTGGAAGAAATCGCTCGCAAGCTGGCGGCGGATAACAAAGTGATGCTTGGGTCAGGGCAAAGCCTTATGGTCACGGCCGGTTCCAATATGGCTTTCCTCAACGCTATTCTCGCCATAGCCGATCCGGGTGACGAAATCTTGCTGCCGCTGCCCTGGTATTTCAATCAGGAAATGGCTATTCGTATGATTGGCTGCATTCCGGTAGGCGTTCCCACCGATGACCGCTATCAGTTGGAACTGGATGCGCTACGAGCCGCCATCACCCCGCGCACCCGGGCCATTGTTACGGTCTCGCCCAACAATCCCACCGGCGCGGTTTATCCTGAGTCGGATCTGCGAGCAGTCAACGCCCTCTGTAGCGAGCATGGTCTTTATCACATCAGTGACGAAGCCTATGAGTATTTTGTCTGGGATGCTGCCAGACACTTTTCGCCCGCATCCATCGAAGGAGCGGAGGCGCATACGATTGCCCTTTATTCACTTTCAAAAGCGTATGGTTTTGCGAGTTGGCGCATCGGTTACATGGTGGTTCCGCAGCACCTGACCGGAGCCGTTCTGAAAGTTCAGGATGCCAATCTCATTTGTGCCCCACGCATTTCCCAGGTCGCTGCCACGGCCGCTATGCGTATCGGCAAACCGTATTGTGACGAGCGCCATCCGGTTATCGCCCGTGTCCGCGAGTGCGTTCTGGACGAGCTGAAGGCGATGCGAAGCTTCTGCCAGTTGCCTGAGGCAAGCGGGGCTTTTTATACGTTCCTTGAAGTTGATACGCGGCTGGATTCCCAGACAGTGGCCGAACGACTCATCCGCGAACATGGTGTGGCCGTCATTCCCGGTAATGCCTTCGGGGTGGAGAGGGGATGCCTGCTTCGTATCGCCTACGGTGCGCTTTTGCCTGCTTCCGCCGAGGCTGCACTGCGTCGACTTAATGCCGGGCTGACGACCATTGTTCGTGAGAGGTAACATGAGCTTTCGTAACCTTTGAAGAGCATCTGCTACACATGTCTGTCACCCGACGCCACTTCTCGCTGACCTGGACTCTGTTACTGTTATGCGGTCTTGCTGTTGCGCCTATGGTGACTCGGGCGGCCGGGTTCGACTGCGGCAAGGCGAAAAAGACCGCGGAAACCATGATCTGCGGGGATTCGGTCATTTCCGGACTCGACGATCAACTGGCTGCCGATTATCGCGAATTGCAGCGGATCAGTCTGGATCCCGCAAGTTTGCGAAAGGATCAATCACTTTGGCTGGCAGATCGCGATAACTGTCCCGACAGACAATGTCTGATTACCGCCTATCGCCGTCAATTACAGTTCCTGCAGGACCTCAATCGCCGCGAGTCTCGCCTGCGTTCCGGGGAATACCGGCTTGAAGCTCTCGGCCAGCAATGTCTGCCGTTTGCAGGTGCTCCACCCGTCGGCAAATACGATGCCTGCAAGCTGATGGACGTCCGAAATCTGGGTCAGCATGAGGGTCAACACTGGTATGCCGCTCAATACTGTCTTTCCCAGCCCATGTTTCCGGATCTCCGTTGCACCACACGCCAGGCCCTGACCGACAGCATGGATGGCGCGATCCTCATCCTGGCTCAGGCGCTGCCCGGCGGGCCGTTGCGGGTGGTTTTGCGCCATGCGGTAGAAGGCGGCTTGCCCGGCGATACCGCGATCTATCGCAATGAGGGCGGGCTGATCCTCGATATTCCGGTATACCTTGCCGGAACCGGCCATTTCAATGGTAGTGGCTACTTCATTCGCGAGGAAGGACGCTGGGAAGCGATCGATTTCAAAAGCTGGCAACGCGAATTGGCCCGGCGCCTGCCGAAAGGGTTCGGTGTGTGGAAGGGACCATGGCCTGATCTGCGCAAGCTGATTTTCGAGTCGCCTTTGTGGAGGGACCGCGATGCCAACTGCTGTCCCACGGGCGGCGCCATCCATGCCGATCTGGGACTTGCAGATCGGCGGCTGTTTATTCGTAATCTATCGGTTCGCCGCGAAGCTCGATGAACCCGAACTATTCCCGAAAGAATCCTTGAGACAAGCCCATGAAAGTACAAACCGAAGATTCCAATGTCCGCACCATTTTGTTGTGGTTGGCCGTGGCCCTGCTGGGTGCGGCTTCGCTGGGCGGTATAGCCCTGAACCGCGGTGAAACGGTCAACAGTTTCTGGTTTGTCACGGCGGCCGTGTGTGTCTATGCGCTGGGCTACCGTTTCTACAGCGCCTTTGTAGCCGCCAAGGTCTTGGTTCTTGACGGCACCCGGGCGACGCCGGCGGAGCGCTTCGAAGATGGACGAGATTTTGTGCCAACCAATAAATGGGTTGTCTTCGGTCATCATTTCGCCGCCATCGCCGGGCCCGGACCGTTGATCGGGCCAACGCTGGCGGCGCAGTTCGGCTATCTGCCGGGTACGTTATGGATTTTGATTGGTGCGGTGATTGGCGGTTGCGTGCAGGACTTTGTCATCCTGTTCTGCTCAATCCGCCGCGACGGCCGTTCGCTGGGACAAATGGCACGCGATGAGCTCGGCCCCATTGGTGGCAACACTGCCATGTTGGGCGTCATGTGCATCATGATCATTCTGATTGCCGTGCTGGGGCTGATCGTAGTCAACGCCATGAAACACAGCCCCTGGGCAACCACTACCGTCGCTGCCACCATCCCGATTGCGATGATCGTGGGCATTTACATGACCAAGCTACGTCCAGGGCGGGTGATCGAGTCCACCTTGCTCGGGGTGAGCTTGCTGTTTCTTGCTGTGTGGGGCGGCGGTTACATCGACCATCATGAGGGGCTGCGCGGCTGGTTTGATTATGACGCCCAACCACTCGCGTTCATGGTGATCGCCTATGGTTTTGCAGCGGCGGTGCTGCCGGTGTGGCTGTTATTGGCACCGAGGGATTATCTGTCCACCTTTATGAAGTTGGGCACGATTGCCGCGCTGGCGGTGGCCATCATTGTTCTGCACCCGGAAATCAAGATGCCGGCCGTGACGCGATTCGTCAATGGCACCGGGCCTATCTTCGGCGGCAAGCTGTTTCCCTTCGTCTTTATCACCATCGCCTGCGGGGCGATTTCCGGCTTTCATGCCCTGATCTCTTCCGGGACAACGCCCAAGCTGCTTGCCAATGAAGCGGATGCCCGGTTTATCGGATATGGGGCGATGATGATGGAATCCTTCGTTGCCATCATGGCCATGGTCGCGGCGACCGTGCTGGATCCGGGTGTGTACTTTGCCATCAACAGTCCGGCTGGCGTGGTGGGTGCAGATGCGGCCGCCGCCGTGGCCAAAATCTCCGGTTGGGGCTTCCCGGTGACGGTCGAACAGATGCAGACACTGGCCCGCGAGATGGGGGAGACTACGTTATTCGCCCGCACCGGCGGCGCGCCGTCTTTGGCTGTGGGCATGGCCAGCCTGTTTGCCAGCGCTTTCGGTCAGGGATTGCTGTCGCTGTGGTATCACTTCGTCATCATGTTCGAGGCGCTGTTCATTTTGACGACGCTGGATGCGGGTACCCGCGTAGCGCGATTCATGTTGCAGGATCTGCTGGGTAACTGGGTACCGGCGCTGGGCCGGACGTCCTGGTATCCGGGGGTGATTTTCACCAGCGGACTGGTAGTGATGGGTTGGGGCTGGCTGTTGTATAACGGCGTGATCGACCCTCTGGGTGGTATCAACAGCCTTTGGCCGCTGTTTGGAATCGCCAACCAGATGCTCGCGGGTATCGCACTTTGCGTGGCTACCACCATCATCGTCAAGAATGGCAAATTGCGGTATGTCTGGGTAACGGCTGTGCCGCTGATCTGGTTGTTGATCGTGACCACTAGTGCGGCCTGGCAGAAATTATTCAGTCCCGAGCTGCGGATCGGATTTCTCGCCCATGCTCGGGATTTGTCCGACAAGCTGGCATCGGGTTCACTGCCGGCTGAACAGGTCGCCAAAACCCCCCAACTTATTTTTAATGATTATCTTGATGCCGGGTTAACGGCGCTCTTTATTGCCGTGTCATGGATATTGGCGTTTGAGACCTTGCGAGTATGCCTGGCAATCGTTACCAAGCGACCGCATCCTCCTTCCAGTGAGTCGGCCCATATTCCAAGCCGATTGGTGGAGGAGTGGGTAAGGGATTGAGTGTTTGCTGCTTCAGGGAAGATTGCGGGTTTTCGGGTAAAATCCCGCGCTTTTATCCGGGACCCCTCTCGCTGTGAACGCAGAAACGACACGTACTTGTCTGATCCCCGAATGGGTGGAGCAATCCGCCGTTTTTCTGGCCTGGCCCTATGCCGAAGGCGATTTCACGCCCTGGCTGCCGGCGGTGGAAGATACCTATCTTAATATCGCGGTTGAGGTGGCGCGTCGCGAGCGGCTGATTGTGGCTTGTCGCAGTGAAGATCACCGATTAGGCATCCTGGCCAGATTGCGCGGGTGTGACGCGGATATCGGGCAGATTCGCTTTATCGTGATGCCTTACAACGATGTATGGGTTCGCGATACGGCGCCGTTATCTGTTCAGGCTGAAGCCGGCCCGCTTTTGCTGGATTTCCGCTTCAATGGTTGGGGCGGAAAGTATGAGCATGGGGATGATGCCGCTATTGCGCGCCATATTTATGAATCGGGTGCGTTGGGTGCTACGCCGATGGCGGCCGTGGACTTCGTGCTCGAGGGCGGTAGTGTCGAGACTGACGGCGCGGGTTCGATGATGACTACGACCCGTTGTCTGCTGAATCCAAACCGTAATCCAGCTCTCTCGAAAAACCAGATCGAGTCGCAGTTGTCAGCCCGGCTGGGTGCTCACCAGCTCTTGTGGCTGGAGCATGGTCACGCCGAGGGTGACGATACCGATGCGCACATCGATACCCTGGCGCGGTTCTGCTCGCCGGATACGATTGCCTATACCGCCTGTGATCAGCCAGACGATCCACTCTATGGGGAATTTGCCGCCATGGCGGCGCAACTGGCTACCTTCACGAATGCTTCCGGGCAGGCCTATCGGCTGGTGCCGTTGCCGATCCCGGCACCCATTCGCAGCGAAGAAGGTGACCGCCTGCCGGCGACCTATGCCAATTTCCTCATCATCAATGACGCCGTGCTGGTGCCGATTTACAACGATCCCGCCGATCGTATCGCGCTGGAGCGGTTGGCTGATTGTTTCCCGACCCGCTCGATTATCCCCATCGATTGTGTGCCATTAATCCGCCAGTACGGCAGTTTGCACTGCATGACCATGCAGTTTCCTTCGTCCATTTCTGTTGCCTGATTGCCATGTCCTCCGTCATTAAACTCGCCTTTATTCAGCAGGCCTGTGGTAATTCTGATCCCGCGGTGAATCTGGAGGTTTCCCTGCAGGGTGTTCGCGAAGCCGCCGCCCTCGGGGCGGAATTGGTGCTATTGCCTGAACTCCATTTAGGACCCTATTTTTGCCAGACCGAGGATACCGGCGGGTTTGATCTAGCCGAGCCGATTCCAGGGCCGACAACGGATGTCCTGGGCGCCGCCGCCCGGGCGGCTGGTGTGGTTCTGGTGGCGTCTTTATTTGAAAAGCGAGCGCCGGGTCTCTATCACAATACGGCTGTCGTTTTTGAAAGAGACGGCCAGATGGTGGGGAAATACCGGAAAATGCATATTCCCGACGATCCCGGATACTACGAAAAATTTTATTTCACACCCGGGGATTTGGGTTTTACGCCGATTGAGACATCGGTCGGCAAACTCGGGGTACTGGTCTGCTGGGATCAATGGTATCCCGAGGCGGCCCGGCTCATGGCGCTGTCCGGGGCCGACATTCTGCTGTATCCCACCGCCATTGGCTGGAATATCGAGGATGCTGAAGATGAACGCGAGCGACAACTGAACGCATGGATTACGGTGCAACGAGGTCACGCTGTGGCCAATGGGCTGCCGGTCATCGCCTGCAATCGGGTGGGCGACGAGCCTGATCCGAGCGGCCAGACGCCGGGAATTCGATTTTGGGGAAACAGTTTCGCTGCAGGACCTCAAGGCGAGTTTTTATGCCAGGCAGAGGTTGAAGAGCGGGGGGTTTTTCGGGTCGACATTGATCGCAAGCGATCCGAGGATGTGCGACGAATCTGGCCATTTCTGCGAGATCGACGGATTGATGCCTACGGAGCGTTGACTCGAAGATTTATTGATTGATTCCATGCTTAATGCATGGGCAGGCGGTGATCAATATACGAAAAAGGGGTTTATCTATCCAGATAAACCCCTTTATTCAGCGAGGCTTAGAGTTAAATGAGGAACTCGTCAGCATTGCGTCCCTGTTCAAGCAGGGATTGTAACCAGCGGGGCTTCATGCCGCGTCCAGTCCATGTCTGGGTAGGGTTGTTGGGGTTCCGATATTTCGGTGCGACCTTGCTGCCGCGCCTCGATGAGGCGGGTTTCTCACCGTCTGAGATCTCCACGGAAACCCCGATGGAAGCAGCCAGCTCCCTGATTTGGGCAATGACGTCTTTTCGTTTGCTTTGCTGTTTTTCCTTCAAGGCACGCTGCGCATTGGCGATTACGTTCGCCAATTCCGCTTCGGATAAATGTTCCAGATCGTTGCTCATTAGTTGACCTCAAGTAAGGTTGTGTCTGTATTCGCGGGCAAATTCCTATCTACCCTCGATAGTATAAGCAATCAAGAAAACATTAAACAAGCATAGTCAATTTGTGCCATGCATCACCGTCTTGGTATTGGCATATTCGGATTTGCAATGGTATCTATCAGTTTGACTGGAATCAGGCGGGGTATGGGATTACCGTATCCGCGATCCATTTTGGAATTGCTGCTAATGACCTTTATATGATGAACTCATACTCACCCAACCCCACCCGCGTTTCCCCATTGATTCCGGTGACCACCACCGAAAAGGCCGGCCAAGCATTGGTTTGGCGCGGACTTTCGGGTTGTGGCGATGCCCTCGCTCTCGCTCAGGCTATTCGCAGAGATCAATGCCTTTATCTGGTGGTGACCGAGGATACCCAGACGGCGGTGCGGCTTGAGCACGAGATTCGCTTTTTTCTCGGAGGATCCTCGGCGGTACTGCATTTCCCCGACTGGGAAACCCTGCCTTACGATACTTTTTCGCCACTGCCCGAGATTGTCTCGGAACGACTGAAGACCCTTGCCGAGCTTTCACATACCACGCATGGTGTGTTACTTACCCCGGTCGCTACATTGATGCAGCGATTGAGTCCACGCACCCATGTTCTTGGTAATACTTTCATTCTCAAGCCGGGGGCCAGGGTAAGTCTTGAAGAAACCCGGTTACGCCTTGAGAGTGTCAGTTATAACTGTGTCACCCAGGTACTGCAGCATGGCGAGTTTGCGGTTCGTGGCTCGATACTCGATTTGTTTCCGATGGGTAGCCATGTGCCTTATCGCATCGAATTGTTTGATGACGAGGTGGAGTCCATCCGTATATTTGATCCGGAAACTCAACGTTCCAGCGAAAAGGTCCCGGAGATCAATCTTTTCCCCGCCCGGGAGTTTCCGTTCGATGATGATGCGATTAAACGTTTTCGCCAGGCATTTCGTAGCGAATTCCCTGAAATCTCCAGCAATAACCCGCTGTATCAGCAAGTCAGTAAAGGTGTGGCGGCGGGAGGCGTTGACTATTATTTTCCTTTGTTTATTGAGCAGACAGAAACCCTGTTCGATTATCTGCCCGCCAGAACCACGGTAGTACTGCATGGCCAAGTAGAAAAGGCGGCCGGACAGTTCTTTACAGATACCCGGGCACGTTATGAGCACCGTCTCAATTACCTTGACCGGCCACCCTTATCGCCCGAACGGTTATTTCTTTCTCCAGAGCGACTCAATGAGCGTCTTCGTGGCAAACCTCTGATTATTCTGGAGCACGGTCATGCGTCGGAAGAGGCGGGATCGGCGATTGAATTTGGTTGCCAGCCTCTTCCGCTACTGGCCTTGAATGCTCGACAGAAAGAGCCGGCCGAGGCCCTTACCTCATTGGTTCGCGAGCAGGCGGGACGTACTCTGTTTGTCGCTGAAACCGCTGGGCATCGTGAAGCTTTACTTGAAGTGCTGGGTCGCCATCAAATCAAGCCGAAGGTGATCGAGTCCTGGGCGCAATTCATGGAGAGTGCCGAGCCGGTCTGTCTGGTGGTCGCGCCGATGGATCATGGTCTGTGGATGACGGAACCCAATCTCGCCATCGTTACGGAGAGTCAGCTCTCAGGGGAGAAGGTTCAGCAGCGTCGGCGTCGTCGATCCAGTACGGGCCACAAGATCGATCAGATCCTGCGTAATCTGGAGGAGCTGGAAATCCATGCCCCGGTGGTGCATCAGGATCACGGGGTAGGCCGCTTTATGGGGCTGACCCGGCTTAACGTCGGTGGGATTGAAGCCGAATTTCTGACCCTGGAATATGCCAACCAGGACACGCTGTATGTGCCGGTCTCGTCTTTACACCTGATCGGACGCTACAGTGGTGCCAGCCCTGAATCCGCCCCCCTTCATCGGTTGGGTGGCGAACAATGGCAAAAAGCCCGCCGCAAGGCGCTCGAGCGGGTGCGGGACGTTGCCGCTGAATTGCTGGATATCTATGCCAAGCGGGCACTGCGCCAGGGGCACAGCCATACGACAATCACCGAGGAGTATGCGAGCTTCGCGGCCGGTTTTCCTTTTGAAGAGACGCCGGATCAGGAAACCGCCATTCTCGACGTCATCAAGGACATGGCGTCGTCGCAGCCCATGGATCGTGTTATCTGCGGTGACGTCGGCTTCGGTAAAACCGAGGTAGCCATGCGCGCTGCCTTCATCGCGGTACAGAACGGCAAGCAGGTGGCCGTGCTGGTGCCGACAACCCTGTTGGCTCAGCAGCACTACCAGAATTTTCGCGATCGATTCGCTGACTGGCCCATTCGTATCGAAACCTTGTCACGCTTTGTCGGAAAAAAGCAGCAGGACCATGTGATGGCCGAGGTGGCCGAGGGCAAGATCGACATTCTGATCGGCACCCACAAGATTTTGCAAAAGGATGTCGGCTTCAAGGATCTGGGACTGGTCATCGTCGATGAAGAACAGCGTTTTGGGGTATCGCAGAAGGAGCATTTCAAGAAGCTGCGCAGCGAACTGGATTTCCTGACACTGACGGCTACGCCTATTCCACGCACACTCAACATGGCGATGGCCGGCCTTCGGGATATTTCCATCATAGCGACGCCGCCGCCCAATCGGCACGCCATCAAGACCTTTGTCAGCGAATGGGATGGGGGCCTGATTGAAGAGGCCGTTCTGCGCGAGATCAAGCGCGGCGGACAGGTGTATTTCCTGCACAACAAGATCGAGACGATGGAAAAAATGGCCCGTGATCTGGAAGCGCTGGTGCCACTCGCACGAATCCGCATCGCGCATGGCCAGATGCCGGAGCGGGAACTGGAGCAGATCATGCTCGACTTTTATCACCAGCGGTTCAACGTGCTGCTCTGCACCACCATTATCGAGAGCGGTATCGATGTTCCCAGCGCGAACACCATCATCATCAATCGCGCCGACATGCTGGGCCTCTCGCAGCTGCACCAGATTCGGGGTCGGGTAGGGCGGTCGCATCATCGTGCCTATGCCTATCTGATTGTGCCGCCCAAGAGTCTGATGACGTCCGATGCCACCAAGCGGCTGGCGGCGATCGAGGCATCAGGCGAGCTTGGCGCGGGCTTCATGCTGTCATCGCATGACCTCGAAATTCGCGGCGCCGGTGAGTTGTTGGGGGACGAACAAAGCGGGCAGATCCAGGAAATCGGCCTGAGTCTCTACACCGATTTGCTGGAGCGCGCTGTCAAGGCGCTGCAATCCGGGCGACAGCCTGAAATCGATCTGCTGCCGCATGAAGCCGGTCCCGAGATTGATCTGCAAAGTCCCGCGCTCATTCCGGAGGATTACCTGGCTGACGTCCATACCCGGTTGGTGCTGTACAAACGCATTGCCAATGCCCGTAACGACGAGGACTTGCGGGCGCTACAGGTGGAAATGATCGATCGTTTCGGCCTGCTGCCGCCGGCGGCGAAGACGCTGTTTGCGATTACCGGGCTCAAGCTGCGTGCCGAGAAGCTGGGCATTCGCAAGATCGATGCGAACGCCGCCGGTGGCCGCGTGTTGTTCCACCCGAATCCCGAGATCGACCCGATGAAGGTTATCCAGCTCATACAAACCCAAGCGCAAACCTACAAGCTCGATGGCCCCGAAAAGCTCCGATTTATTGCGCCGCTGGAAGCTCCCGAGGCGAGGATTGAGTTTGTCGAGAAGCTGGTTGAACTGCTCGGTAGCGAAGCCTGATGCGCTTGCCCGGAACTCTTGCGGTTGTATCGCTGAGGCGCTTCCCGCATAATGCGCGCTCTTGTTGGCTCGGGTTACCCTGGGTCGTCAGCCAGAGTTCAATGGTGAGTCGTATCGGTCCCCTCGCAATGATACGCTGCAAACCCCGCCAGGCCCGGAAGGGAGCAACGGTAGTAGCGGATTCGTGTGC
>Ga0181554_1002453_pt1 | contig 16441 bp, 12 predicted proteins | sample 011ome_16_FD_145602 | JGI IMG/M metagenome (GOLD analysis project Ga0181554, IMG submission 145602) | Coastal salt marsh microbial communities from the Groves Creek Marsh, Skidaway Island, Georgia - 011503CT metaG (spades assembly) | ecosystem: Environmental > Aquatic > Marine > Intertidal zone... | reverse complement strand
GTTCGCCTTCCCCGGCCGCCTCTCCAATTCGCCCGTGATCGCGTTCTTTATCTTGTTCATGCTCCGTCGGCGTCTCTTCTTCCCGGCGATGAGCGTCCACAGACCGCCGCCGCCCTCCTCCTCCTCCTCGAGCGCGTTCGCCGCCTCTCTCGCTCTCTTGATTTTTATGTTCCGGTACTTATCCTTCAAGTCCATGGACGTGCGGTCCTTGAACAGGTTTTGTTTCATGCCCGCGATGAGGATGTCCGCCCACATCGTCTTCGAGTCTTCTCCGTCCGGGCCAAACTTTTCGTACCCCTCGAGGAGAAAGTCCACGTCCTCCTCCGCCCACGGCGTCCTCTCCTTCTTTTGCGGCGCGATCCCCGCGCCGCCGCCGGCGCCGCCGGGCGTCGACCCGCCCGGCGTGTTGCCCGCCGATCTCGCCGCCTTGATCGTGCCCCCGCGCGCGTTGGAGTGTCGGTTCGCGACGCCGAGCGGTTTCGGAATCAGGGGCGGGCCGCCGCGGCTTTTCCGCGGGGTGCCGCCGTAGAACCCGCCGCCGGGGCTCGCCAACAGCCGCTTCTTCAAGGATTCGTCGTCGTCGTCATCGTCGTCGTCGGAAGATGAACCGCCGCCGCCGCCGGGGGGTGCGTAGTCCGCGTCCTCGGCCAGCGTCCCCGCGGCGTCGGCGTCCTTCTTGCGTCCGCCGAACACCCGGCTCAAGAACCCGGGTTGCTTGGCCGACTTGGACTTCGCCTCCGCCTCGAGGTCCTCCTCCGTCGGCGCCGCCTGCGTGGGCATGATCCCGAACGCGTCGTCGTCGTCGTCGTCTTCTTCTTCTTCTTCGCCGTCCGAGTTGAACCGCTTGTGCTCCGGCTCTTTCGCCAGCCCCAACGCGCGTCGACGCCACAGCCCTGGCGCGAGCGCGTTCACGACTCTTCCGACCGGCGTGCTCGGCTTCGGCTCGCCAGCCCCAATCTTCGCGCGTTTCGCCGCGGGGGACGCCGCGACAACCTTCGCCAACGCCTCCTTCTGCTTCTTCTTCTGCGACGGCGACGGCGACACCGCGGCCATCGCGAGGCGGTTCCACGGGTCGCCGGCGTCGTCCGCGGGCGGCGCGTAGACGTCGTCCTCATCCCCCGCGTCGTCGTCAGCCTTCTCGATCTCGACCGCTTCCTCTTCCTCGCGCGCGCGCTTATTCTTGGTCTTCTTCGTCGGCGTGCGAAGCATCGACTTCCGGCGCTCGCCGCCCGTCGCGCCGCCGCCGCCGTCGTCGTCCGCCGCCGCCGCCGCGCGCCTCGTCCCCGGGGAACCCACCCTGACGCCGGCGAGCGTCGCCTTGGGCACGCCGGGCGGAGGAATGTACGCCCCCGCGGTGATGTCCTCGATGAGACGCTGAAGCGACGTCGACCCGAGCGTCGCGGCGTGCGCGCTCACGACGGACGCGAGGTCTTTGCGCGCCGCGGCGGAGTCGGCTTTGTGCGCGCCGTGTTTCTTGCGCGCGGCGTTGAACGGCTTTTCGCTCGCGCCGGGAGATTTACACCTCTTGTGCGCGCTCAGGAGGTCGTCGCGCGCCGCCTTGGCGAGCTTCGCGAGATTCACGCGCGGGGGAAACATGTCGTCGATCGCGAGCTTGAACGCGGGCCAGCCTTTCGATCTCGCGAGGCACGCCGCCTCGGCGCACATGCGGACTCTGGGCTCCAATTCCTCGGAATCGTCCGTCAGCGATTCGAGCGGCGCCAGCTTCGCGAGGAGCTTGCACGTCTTCGCGCTCACGGGCTCTTTCTTCTCGACCGCGTCCGAGAGCATCTGAAGCGACAGACGCTGCGCGATTCGCGCGGGCATCTCCCCGCTCCGCGTCGCGCCCTTCGCGGCGTCGAGGAGATCTAGCAGCACGTCGTTGTCGATTCCCACCGCCGCGGCGTGCTCGACGACCCACAGCGTCGCGTCGTCGACGGGCTTTCTCTTCGCCGCCGCGGGGGCTTTGCGAGGGGGCATGACGGGCGGCGTTCGCGCGGGGCGTTCGAGGGCGTTCGCGAGCGCGGAAGCGCGCGGGTGCGAAGCGCCGCGTCGAGGAATGGCAACAATTGCAACCCTAAAGGGGGATACTTTAGGGTATGCGGTTTGCACGTGTGTGGGACGGCGGAGAATTGCGCCGACGTTTACTACAACGTTGTACACGAACGAGCATAAGTATTTAGTCTTGAAAAAACCCTATCCAAGTGCTCTCGCATAATCGCAACGAGAGATTTTAGACCGTGATTTACGGTTCCGAAAGGATCTCGTCAACGTTGGTTAGATCTACATCTTTTTTAATAAATGTGCACGGAATGCGATGAACCGCAAGGGCGCGCGGTCCGGCACTGTGGCGCGCGCGAGGAGCGCGACGGAGGAGAGGAGCGAGGAGGGCACGGCGTGATCGAACGAGTGCGCTGAACGAAAGTTTCGACGGTCGCGAGCTCTCGCGCGCGAGGCACGACGCGCGGCGCGCGGAGCGAGAGTTGCCGCTTTCACTTCGTCGCGCGCGGCGGTGACGAATCTTTTTTTCGAGCGTCACCCACAAGCCCTACGGCCCGGATCGAGCGCGGGAGGCGATGACGGCGGAGAAGAAGGAGCTCAAAGTGTTCCCCGCTGGCCTTCGCGTGCTCGTCGTGGACGATGATCCGCTCTGCTTGCGAATCGTCGAGAAGATGCTGAAGCGGTGCCAGTACGAAGGTGCGCGCGCGAACGCGCGGGATTTCACACCGCATCTTCAGTTTCGCGCGGCGAGGTGCCTCGTCGCGCGACGCCCCGAGCGCTCGCGCGAGCGCGCGCGTCGTCGCGAGGCGCGACGTCCACATCGTGCCGCGTATCTCGACGCCGCCGCGCGCGCGTTCTCAGCGACGTGCCCCCCCGGCGCCCGCCCCGCGTCCGTTTCCGTCCGTCCCACGCGCGCGGCGACGCACCGAATCCGATTGGGTCCACTCACTCACTTCTCCTCCTCACTCCTCTCGCCTCTTCACAGTCACGACGTTCTCGCGCGGCGCGGAGGCTCTCGAGACCCTGCGCGCGCGCAGGGACGACTTCGACATCGTCCTCAGCGACGTGCACATGCCGGACATGGACGGATTCAAACTCCTGGAGCACATCGCGCTCGAGCTCGACGTCCCCGTCATGAGTGCGTCCCGTACACTGGTCCCCATACGACCCCGTCGGCGTGGTGAACGCCGATCCTTAAGGACTTTTCCCGTCGCGCGCGGCGTCGCGCTCGGAACGGAAATGACCTAAACCCCGCGCGCGCGCCCGCGTCGCGTCGTCGTCGTCGTCGTCGTCGTCGTCGTCTTCGTCTCGTCTCTTCCGTCGCTGACGTCCGCTCGCTTCCCTCTCTCGCTTCCCTCTTCTCCCCTCCCCCCCCGACCGCAGTGATGTCCGCGAACTGCGCGACGGACGTCGTCCTCCGCGGGATCATTCACGGCGCGGTGGACTACCTCTTGAAACCCGTTCGCCTCGAGGAGCTCCGTAACATCTGGCAGCACGTCGTCCGGCGGCAGCGCGAGCCGAGCAAAGACGGGGCGGCGGGCAAAGGCGGCGGCGCGTCGGGCGCGCCGGAGGTGAGCGGCGACACGCACGCCAACACGGACGATAAGCAGGACGGTAACGCGACCGATAGCAAAGGGAGCGGGTCGCAGAAGAGGAAGAGCGGCAAGAGCGGCGACGACGGAGGAAAGGACGGCGGCGGGTCGGGCGGGAAGGACGGCGACGCGAGCAATAAGGGGAACAATAACAAACGGAAAAAAGGAAAATCAAACGACGCGACCGAGACAGCCGGCGGCGCGGGCGTGGAGGACAACGACGACACGTCCGGCCTGAAGAAACCGAGGGTGGTGTGGTCGCCCGAGTTGCATCAGCAGTTCGTCACCGCGGTGAATCAGCTCGGGATCGACAAGGCGGTGCCGAAGAGGATCCTCGACCTCATGGGCGTGCAGGGGCTCACGAGAGAGAACGTCGCGTCGCACCTGCAGAAGTACCGCCTCTACTTGAAGCGTTTACAGGGCGTGAACAACAACGGCACGGTGCCGTCCGGCGCCGCCGGGTTCATGACGGGCTTGGCCATCGACGGCGTCGGCGGCGTCATGGGCCCGCCGACGACGGGCTCGCCGGCGATGAACGGCCCCGGCGGCCCCGGCGGCGGGCTCGTCATGGGACCCGGCCACATGGGCGGCCCTCACATGGACGGCTCCGGGATGATGCACATGGGACCCGGCGGGCCCATGGCGGGGATGACCGTCGTGTACGGCGGCGGGATGCCCGGCGGGATGCCCGGCGGCGCCGACAGCAAAAACGGCGCGTCGGGCCAGCCGCCGCCGGGGGGGTACGTCGTGATGGGAGGCCCCCACGGCGGGGGCCCGGGCGGGGCGCCGATGATGATGCAGCACGGCGGGATGGTTCCAGGTCCGGGGCCCGGGCTCGTTCCAGGTCCGGGGGGGTCGCTGATGATGCCCGCGGGGATGATGCCGGACGGCGGAGGGGGCATGGTCGGCGTGCACGTGGGACCCGGCGTGGTGATGGGGCAGCACCAACTCGGAGGGAAGCATTCGAGTGGCGGCGCTGGGATGGCGGGCGGAAGCGCGGCGGGCAAGGGCGCGCAGCGCGGCGGCGTCGGAGGCGCGTTCGACGTGCCGCCGACGAACGGGAGCCTCGACGCGGACGAGATTGGGGACGACGTCCTGACGATGTTCCTGAAGGACGGGTTGCCGGAGATGAACGACGGCGACGCGCTGTGACGGGCGACGGGGGCGATTTTGATTATTCGCGCGGACGGCGATCGATTCCCCGTTCCGAGTCGCGTTCCGAATCGCGCCCGCGCGACTCGACGACGGACGACGAACATATTTTTTTCCCGGCGCGCGCGTTGAGAGCTCGACGCGCGACCTGGGAGCACTAGGACGAGACATAGAGACAAGACACTTAAGTACAAGACACTACGAAGGTAAAATACAAAAAGCATTCGACGCGCTCGTCGCCTCGCGCGCTCCGCTCCGCTCCGCGCTCTACACCCGCGGATCCTTCACCACGATCGTCGTGCACCGCGCCTCCTGCGCGCACCCGTCCGAGACGCTCCCCAGCGTCTTACTCGAGAACGCGTTCGTCCCGAGGAGCAACGCGTCCGCCTCCCACGCCCTCGCCGCCTTCAGGATGGCGTCCGACACGCTCTCGCCCGCCTCGACTCTCTTCTCGTGACACTCCGCCCTCGTCTCGCACTTCGCGAACCCCAGCCGCGCGCACTCCGCCGCGTACTTCGCGACGATGTCCTCCCCGCGCTCCCCGCCCACCGCGGTGAAGATCTTGATCGCGTCGTTCGTCGCGGGCGTCGCGAGCTTCGTGACCAGCAGCGCGAACGCCACGCGCGCCGCGGGCGAGTCGTCCGTCGCGAGCATGAACGTCTTCGCGCCGCCCCGCTTTACGTCGTAGCTCGTGCTCTTGACGACCGCCACGGAGACGTTCGTCGTTCGCAGCGACCCGTCCGACGTGGACCCCATGACGCTGAACGACGGCCGGTGCACCTCGCCCTGCTCGACGTGCAGACCGGTGGCGCCGACGAGGAGGAGGTCGGCGCGGACCTGATGAGGGTCGTTCCATACGAGCGAACGTCGGGGTGGAGTTCAAAGGCGTCAGAAGCGGAGTTGAAAGGCGTCGAGGGCGGGGATTGAAACCGAGGGACCCTGGGAGGAGAGAGACGATCGCCGGCAAAAGTCCTCAAGGAACGGCGTTCACCACGCCGACGCGGTCGTATGGGAACCAGTGTGAGATAGAACGCACCCGCTCCGCGGCATCCGCGATGGCGGTGATCACGCTCCCGCCCTTCTCCGGCTCCGCGAGCACGAACTTGGCGTCGATACGCGCGTCGGCGCACTTGAGCTCGCACTCGCTTCGGATGTGCGCCGGGGACGCGGACGCGGGCGCCCGGGACGTGCGGTCGGGGACGTGCACGAGCGTGAGCGTGTCGCCGCGCTCCTTCTGTCGCATCAGCGAGAAGGCGAGCTCGAGCGCTTTCATGCTCACCCGCGAGCCGTCGACCGCGCACGCGAGGTTTAAGGACTCGCCCACGTGCGCGCGCGTGAACGCGAAGTCCTCGTCGAAGTTGTCGCTGTTTGTCGACATCGCGGCGGCGCGCGGGGCGGGGTGGGGAGGTGCTGTGGGGGCGCGTCGGATGACTGAATGCTGACACGGCTGTTGCCAATTTGGTTTTATTCATCGGGGCGCTCGTCAAACTCCTCGGGTCGCTCGCACTCGCGCCGCGCGCACCACGACGACGGCTCCGCGATCGCGTCCGCCCGGGCGCGGTCTTTGATGCGGGCGGCGCCGACGCCGGCGCGCGCGGTCATGGCGTCGCGCGTCCAGCGCGTCGCGTCGCTCTTCGCGCGACATCGCGACATCGTCCCCGGCGGTGTTCGGACGACGCCGTCGTCGTCGTCGTCGTCGTCGATTCAACGACTCCTCCGCCGCGCGACGTCGTCGTCGTCGTCGTCGTCCGCGTCGAGCCCGGACGCGTCGACGGCGCCGACGTCCGCTCCCGCGACGCACGTCATCACCGCGTACGAACTCTCCGCGACGCCGCCGCTCGCGGTGACGCCGCTGTCGCTCGCGGGCGACGCGCGCGAGAGCGCGTCGAGAGTGAGCGACGGCGGCGACCTCTGGAGACGCGCGCGGCTGGCGCGCGAGGTCCGCCGCGGCGACGGCGACGACGCGCTCGCGCTCGCGCTCGCGGGCGAACCCCTCGGCGCGCCGCGCGTCGAGCTCTTCGTTCGCGGCGCCGGCGGCGTCGTGTATCGACACGGCGAGCCCGGCGCGGCGACGGCGGCGATGACGGAGAGCCTCGGCGACGGAATCCTCGCGTCCGGCGCGTCGCGTCCGCTCGCCGCGACGGGCGACGCCGCCGATCCGGACGCGTACTGGTCGCTGCTCCGAGAGGCGCTGTACGCGCACGCGCTCGCGGTGTTCGGGCGCGAGTTCGAAGTGAGCCGACGCGGCCTCCGCGCGGTGACGCTGACGTCGAGGGAAGGGACCGCGAGGACGACGACGGCGACGGACCGCGGGAATCGCGCCGCGCAGAGGTTCGAGCTCACGATCGCGCCCGGCGGAATCGGCGCCGCGTCGGTCGTCGTCTCCCCCGGACGCGAGCTCAGGAGCGCGAGGACGATCCGCGAGATCCTGGACGATCCGAACGTCCCGGACCCGCCAGCGGGGACGCCCGTCGCGGCCGCGGGCGGGCCGGCGCTCGAGGGAGCGCTTCAGTACGAAGTCTCGGGCGAACGCGCGGGGACGGCGGGCGAGCCGCGTCCCGAGCTCGGCGGCGCGTCGCTCCTGGAGTACCACCGCGAGCGGTACCCGGCGCGGGTGCCGCTGCTGGAGCGCGCGGACGCGGACGCGGCCGCGGTGTGGTTGGTGCCGCGCGGGCCGAGGGCGCGCGCGATGGCGTACCCGGCGGAGCTGTTGTCGCCGTCGGCGCGCGGCGGGAACGAGGCGCGTTCTATATTACCACACTGGTCCCCATACGACCGCTTTCGCGTGGTGAACGCCGATCCTTAAGGACTTTCTCTCCCGGCGATCGTCTCTCTCCGCCCACTCCTCGCGTTGCTTTCAATCCCGACACACCTCGACGCCTTTCGACTCCGCTTCTGACGCCTTTCAACTCCACCCCGACGTTCGTCGCTTCGTACTGTGGACCCTCGACCCTCAGTCGACGCCGGCGGTCGACGCGGCGACGACGCAGCGGCGCGTGAGCGAGATGCGCGCCGGGTTGGGGCAGCCGTTCGCGCCGTGGGCGACGCTCGGGGAGAAGATGCGGCGGCTGCCGCCGCCGGCCGGGTCGACGGCGGCGCGGCGAAGGACCGGCGCGCTGACGACGGGGCCGGCGACGCTTCCGGACGCGGAGAGCGATCCCGCGCGCGTCGCCGTCGTGACCGTCGAGAGCGGGAGCGGGAGCGAGAGCGGGAGCGAGACCTGGCGCGGGATCGCGCGCGGTGAGTTTAAGGACTCCAAGGAGAGAATAATGCGCGGCGTCGAGGACGCGATGCGGGCGTGGGGCGCGGACGAGGCGTCCTCCATCGCGCCGGTGCTCGGCGACCTAGAAGCCGCGGACGCGTTCCGCGTCGGGAACGCGGCGACGCCCGGCGAGCTCGACGCGTGCTTGAAACGTCTCATCGAAGAGCGTTACGACGTGATCGTGATCGACGGCGGGGAGGACGACGTCGTGCGCGCGAGCGCGCGGCGCGCGCGCGCGCCGAAGCCGCGCCGCGTCGGCGGCGACGCGCGGCGGCTCGCGTTTGAGCTCTGCGCGCTGAGAGGCGGTCAGGCGACGAGATACGAAAACCTCGCGCCGGCGGGGACGGTCTTCGTCGGCGTCGGGCCGGGGCCGGGCGCGGCGCGGCGGGGGAGGGGGGGCGGCGCGGGCGCGTTCGCGCGCGGCGTCGTCGCGGTGACGGACGAGACGGGGACGATGCTGGGGCGGTGGTCGAGGACGTCCCGCGAGGTCGCGGGCGGCGGCGGCGGCGCGGAGGACGACGCCGACGCCGACGCCGACGCCGACGCCGACGCCGACGCCGACGCCCCGCCCGCGCGCGAGTGGGCGGAGAGGTCCGCGGCGACCGCGACGGCGGCGGTCGTCGCCGCGCACGAGGCGGCCGCGCCCGCGCGCGTCCCGATCGCGCGTCTGGTGATCCACCACGACGGTCGGTCCCCGCCGGAGTTTATCGCCGCCGCGAAGCGCGCGGCGACGGCGCACGACGTCCGCGAGCTCGATGTCGTCGACGTCAGCCGCGAGCCCGCGGTCGCGACCGGGCGCGTGCTGAGCTGGAGTAAGGACCGCGGGACGCACCGCCCGCCGCGGGGGTTGTGGTGGGCGATTGGGACGGACGACGCGGTGGCGGTGACCACGGGCGACGACGCGACGGGCGGCGGCGGCGGCGGCGGCGGGGGGGAAGCGGTCTCGAGACCGCTCGCCGTGAAACGCAGGGCGGGCGACACCGACGTCGGGACGCTCGCCGGGGAGGCGACGCTGCTCGCGGAGATCGGCGTCGGCGGCGTCGCGGGCGGGCACGCGCTGCCGGTGACGTTGCGAGGGGGCGGCGTCTCCCCCGCGGTGCTTCTGCTTTGACAGATTGATTTCGTCGAGTCGCGTGAGTCGCGTCGCGCGCGCGCTCGTCGTTACAAATCGTGCAAATCGCTCGCTCGAATCAGAGCTCCCAGTCGTCCGCGGCGTCGCCGTACCGCCCGGGCCCGAACTCGTCCTCCGCGGGCGGCGGCGGCGGCGCGCGCGGCGCGCGGCGGTCTCGCGCGTCTCTCTCTCCGCCGCCGCGCGCGCCTCGCGCCGGCGCCGGCGCCGCGCCCCTCCCTTCCTCGAACCCGTCCATGAACCCGCCGCCGCCCGGTCCCGGTCCCGGTCCCGGTCCCGCGTCTCGCGACGACCAGTACCTCGCGTCCTCCGCGTCGCGGCCGGCGTCGTACGAGTACTCGTCCCGCGTTCGTCTCGCGCCCGCGCCCGCGCCGTCGCCGAAGCGTCGATCGAACGCCGCGCCCGCGCCCCGGTCCCGCCCGGCCGGCTCCCCGCGATCGTACGCCGGCGCGTCCCACCGCTCGAACGACGCCGGGCGCGTGCTCGGCGGCGGCAGTGGCATCGGCCGCCGGCCGCCGCCTGGTCCGGGTCCGCCGCCGGGTCCGGGTCCGCCGCCGCGACCGCCGCCGCGACCGCGGGAGGATCGCGCCGAGGACCCGTTTCGCATCTTTTCTCGACCCCAGCCGTCGTCGTCGTCGATCCCCGCGCGCTCGCGGTCCAAGATCTCCTGCCGGAGCCCGACGGTCTCGGACGCGAACGCGACCGCGGTGCCGACGGTCAGGAGCTGCCCGAACAACATCAGCGGGTCTAACCTCCACCCTTGGAACACGAGGATGCCGCCGCACAGAAGCCCGACGGAGGAGAAGAAGACGTCTTGGTCTCTCGACACCTCCGGCCTCGACGCGCGGACTTGGTAGAGCGCGATCGCGGACGTCATCACGCTCGCGCCGAGGACCGCGGCGGGGCCCAAGTCCACGTTCACGAGCGCGCGCACGCGAAGAGAGCCGCGGCCGCGGCGGGAGGAGGAGGAGGAGGAGGAGGAGGAGGAGGAGGACGCGCTGCGGGCGCTTTTCGCCGCGAACGGGTCGAATGCGGCGGCGTGGTGGGCGAATTTCGACGCGCGGGACGTCAGCGCGCGCGCGCGCGTCGGCGCGCGCGCGGTCGCCGGCGTCGCCATCGACGCCATCATCGCGTGTTCACGCGGAAGGCTCGTGCGCGGGCGAGCGCCTGCGAACGTGGGCGTCGCTGTGGCGCGAGGAAGAGTGAAGAAGGCGGCCTCGTCTTTGACTGATCTCTCTCTGCAGCAAGCTGCAGGGAAAAAAGTTCATCGGTCAGTTGAAAGGGGACACGATCAAATGTTGAAACCGATGTATGGGTGAAAAACTTTTGAGCTGGTGCGCCTTCAAAAGTCGTCGTAGTCCTCGGCGACGCGTTCGAACGACGACAGTACATCTCCAGCGCGCGGGCCGCCTCGAACGCGTCCCGTCGCCGCGATGGGAGTCGGCGACGACGACGACGACGCCGCGGACGACGCCGTCGTCCGCGAGGACATGGTCTTAAACGCGGTCGCGTTCCTCAAGCACCCGCAGGCGCGTCAGATCTCGCGCGCGGGCGTCGCGTGTCTCTCGTTGTTCGCCCTTCTCCACGACGCCGCGTCGTTCAAACTCCGATCGATGACGCGTCCTGACCTTCCCTCGCGTCCCACCCTTCGACCATCACCCCGCAGGTGTCGTCCTCGCCCGAATCGACGAAGCGCGCGTTCTTAGAGAAGAAAGGGCTCACGACCGCGGAGATCGAGGAGGCGTTCAAGCGCGCGCCGCGAGCAGAGACCGCGTCGACGCCGACCGCCGCGCCGATCGCTTCTGGCGCTTTCGGCGGGACCTCGCCGCCGCCGCCGCCGCCGCCGCCGCCGCCGCCCGGGGTCGGCCCTCCCCCGGGAACGTCGAAGCCGCAGACGTCGACGCCGTGGACGCGCGTCGTCGCCCGCGCCGTCGCCGCGACCGCGGCGCTGTCGTACGTCGCGCGATCGCTCTCGAAGCGGCGCGCGCGGACGGCGGATGCGTCCGCCGCCGCCGCGTCCGCCGCCGCCGCCGCCGCCGCGTCCGCGTCCGCGGCGCAGGAGGCCGCGGCGCTCCGCGCGCGCTCCGACGAGCTCGCGCACTCCGTGGAGGACGTCCGCGCGCTCGTCGCGAAAGCGAGAGCGGACGCCGCCAGCGTCAACGCGATGGCGGCGGGGCGCGGCGGCGGCGGCGCTGCTGCCGCCGCGGAGTCGTCCTCCGTCGCCGCCGCGATCGCGTCTCTGCGCGACGACCTGCGCGAGGAACTCAGAGGCGTCGTCGCGAACGCGGTCGAGGACGTCCGCGCGAGGAGCGCGGTGACCACGCCGAACGGAGGCGCCGGCGACGTCCCGGAGAGCGTCCGGGAGGAGCTCGCGCAGATCAAAGCGTTGCTGTACGCGTCGCCGCTGACGTCGCCGGCGAAGCCGACGACGACGATGACGTCGCCGCGAGGGGGGGGTTCGAACCGGCGGGATGCGAACCGTCGCGGCGTGGAGGACGTCGGCGCGAACGCGCGATGGGAAGACGACGACGAAGACGAGGAGGAGGAGGATCGGGTGAAAACGCCCGCGGTCGCGTCCCCGGGGAAACACTCGAAGCGGTACTCGCGCGCGGACGAGGAGGAGGAGGAGGAGGAGGAGGACGACGACGACGTGATCGTGCCGCCGCCCGAGGTGGCGACGCGCGCGTCGCTCGGGACGTACGGGAGCGCGACGGAGGGGCGCGGGGGGAAGCGCGGCGCGACGGAGACGACGAGCGCGGCGGCGGCGGGGGCGAGCCCTTCGAGGAAACCGTCTTCAACCGCGGACGTGAGCGAGCCGCCGCGCGACGACCCGCCGCACCCGCCGAGCTACGTGAAGATTCTCGAGATGCTCGAGAAAGGGGAGACGCCGCCGGGGATCAAGGACGTGGACGACAAGCCCCCTAACCCGAACGCGAAGCTCCCGAAGTCGAGGAAGCGCGTCAAGAAGAAGCCGTGGGAACGCGACGGCGGTAAGACGTCGCGGGCGAGGGAGGCGGTGAGCCGCGCGACGGCCGCGGCGGCGGGGACGACGGCTTCGAGCACGGACTACAGCGACGACGCCGGGTTCGGGTACGGCGCGAGCGCGGCGAAGGGGAGAGGCGTCGGCGGCGCGGCGGCGGAGGAGGGAGAGGTTGGCGGCGTCGTCGGCGGCGGCGGCGGGTGGCAGCCGCCGCGAGTGCCCGCGATGAGCGAGGAAGCGAGCAAGGTGTTGATGGGAAGGTTAGGCGGCTCGGACGACGGCAGCAGCGGGGTGTGGAGCGTCGGCAGCGACGCTTACCCGGACGGACGCCAATGAGAGACGACGCGGCGCGAGAGGACACGAGACGACGTTTGGCGAAAAGAGAGAAACAGTTTGGCAAAAAGTCAAGTCAACAATCCGATCCGACCCGCGACTCTCCTCAGACCGTCGCGCCCCCGCGGCACGACGACGCGCGCGCGATGTCGCGCTCCACCGATACCTTGAGCGTGATACAATACAACGTCCTCGCGGACGCGCTCTCCGGCCCGGACGCGGGGTTCACGTCGATGCCGCCGTGCGATCTCGCGTTCGGCGCGCGACGCGCGAAGCTCCTCGGAAAGATAATCGCCGAAGACGCGGACGTCGTGTGCCTTCAGGAGGTCGATCACTACCACGACGCGTTCAAGCCCGCGATGGACGCCGCGGGGTACGACGGAATCTACCGCGAGGACGAGTGGAGCCCGTGCAGGAAGCTGTCGGGGGGGATGCTCCGGGACGGGGTCGCGATTTTTTACAAGCGCGAGAAGCTTCAGCTCTGCGGCATGGACCTCCCGGGCGTGCCTCGGAGGAGTAAAGACGTCGACGACGACAAATCTTTATTAGGTAAGTGTATCGACGCTGGGAAGTGCATCGTCGCGCGCTTCCGCGTGTTACCACCGCGCGAGGAGACGCACGGGCCGCGGTGGGAAGAGTATCAGAACTCGACTTTAGAGGTTGTCGTCGCAACTGTGCACCTGGACTCGAAGAAGGACGAAGAAGGCGCGAAGAAAAGGCGAAATCAAGCGTTCCATATGATGCAAGCGGTAGAAAAGATGAGAAGTAACAGCCCTACTAATTTTTTTTTACCGGTGATCGTCGCGGGTGACTTCAACGCCGTCCCATCTGAACCGGCAGTGGATAGGGTCAGGAACGGTGTAGCGGGGGGGTTACGCAGCGCCTACGAAGAAATAAACGGCATTCACCCGGCGTTCACGACGTGGAAGATTCGCTCGGGGAATTACAAAAAAGGCGAGGCGAAGATGTGCATCGATTACATATTCGTGCCTAGAGAGTGCGGAATATTGAGCGTGGGCGCGCTACCAGATGAAAATGACATCGGGCCGAAAGGACTGCCGTGCGAGAAGCATCCGTCCGACCACCTGATGCTTCGCGCGGATTTAAAAATACAGTAGCTGGATATTAATCTATTTAACTGAGCTCATCTACTTCTTCTCTTTCCTCAGCACCGTGATCGCCCCCCCCGACGGCTCGTACACGTAATACTTCCCGCTCTTCCCGCACCGGTACGCCTCGTGCACGCCCTTCGTCTTCTTCAACTTGAGCTGCAGCGCGAACCCGTCCCTGCTGAGCTGCCCGATCGTGACCCACACGCCGTTCGGCATGTCCGACAACTCGCGAATCGCGTCCGACGCCGCGCCGTCGACGCCGCTCCCCCCCGCGCCGTACACGTCCGCGTGCGGCCGTCCCGGCGCCGGCAGATCCAGCGTCGCCTCCGCCCTCGTCGCGCCGTACGTCGCCGCCACTTTCCCGTCGTGCGGCACGGGCGTGCGCTCGCTCGCGGCCGCCGCGGCGGTCTGCGCGGCGCGCGCGCGCTCCGTCTTCCCCGGCGCCGGCGTCGTCGGCGCCGGCGGCGACAGCTTGTACTGATCCCCGCGCGCGACGTTCCCGTCCGTCAGCTTCACCTCCACCTCCTTCGCGTCGCCGCGCGGGTCGAACTCCATGTCGTACACGTGCCAGCGGTAGTACTCGCCGTCGTCCGGGGAGAGCCGCGAGAAGTCCACGCGCACGATCCCCTTCGGCGGCGGCGGCTCCGGCTTTCTCGCCGCCTTCGCCGTCGCCTTCTTCGCGTCGTCCATCTCGCACATGAACTCGAACATCGCGGCCATGTCGTCCATCTTCATCGCGGCGGCGGTGCGACTCTCCGGGGTGTCGGCGAAGTGCGTCGCGAGGTGTCCGCTCGCGATCGCTTTCCACTCGTCCTCCGTCTTGTTAAGCAGCGCCTCTCGCGTCTCCGGGACGACCTCCAAGATGAGGCGCCCCTGCGTCACCTCGTGCGACGACGGCGTCACCATGAGCAAGACCTCGTCCACGACCCTCTGCAGGTCTTTCAAGATCGGGAGCTGATCGAACAGGACGTCGTTGAAGAAGCGCTTCACGCGTTCGAGCGTCGCCTTTCGATGGTCGTCGTACCGATACTTGGCGCGGCACTTCGAGTCCACCGTGAGATTATTCAGCGCCAGCCACACCTGCCCGTCGCACTTCGTGAGCTGCATCCGGTCCTCTCTCGCCTGCTCGCCCCACGCGCCGTCGCTGAACACCTCCGCGACGGGTCGCTCCATGCCGTCCTCGAACCGCCGTCGAAGCCACGGCCGCTCTTCGAGCAGAGGCACGAGCAGCATGGGCGCATCGTGCGCGTCTGAGGGCCGTTCCGTGCGAAGCGACGACGTCGGGGTGGAGTTGAGAGGCGTCAGTTGGAGTTCAAAGGCGTCGCGTGGGTCGGGGATTGAAAGCGAGGGGTGGGCGGAGAGAGACGCCGGGAAGAAAAGTCCAGTCCGTAAGAAAAACGGCGCGCGCCGCGCGGGAATCAGCGCGAGGAGAACGCGCCTAAAAGCCGCGCCATGACGCACAGCGGCACCTGGTTCACGTAGTCCGTGAGGTACCGCAGCACCGTCAGCGCGCAGCACGCGGTCGCGAACCGCGCGTCCCTGACTTTTTCCCTCAGCTCCTCCGCCGCGGTCTGGTTCACGAGCTCCTTCGCCGTCTTCTTTCGCATCGCGTCCTCGGCGTCTTTCTTTGCGCCGGCGTTGAGATACACGAGCGCGCGCGCGCAGTAGTCCGTCAGCTCCAACAGCGCGTCGTCGCCCGCCGCCTCGCACGCGTCTTGGTGATAGAACGCGATCTCGAGCAAGTTCACGAGCGTCGCCTCGAAGTAGCACGCGAGGTACGCGTTCATGTTCGTCGTCGACGCCTCGAGCGCGTCCTCGGGGAACCGACTGACGAGGGTCGTTCCATCGTTCAAAGCGACGTCGGGGTGGAGTTGAAAGGCGTCAGAAGCGGAGTTGTGAGGCGTCGAGGTGTGTCGGGATTGAAAGCGTGGGGTGCGCGGACAGATGCGTGCGCCGGGAAGTAAAGTCCTCAAGGAACGGCGTGCACCGCGCCGACGCGGTCGTGTGGGGACCGGTGCGTGCACAGGACGCGCCTGAACACGTTCGCCTTCCACGCCTCGATCACGAGGAGCTCGTGCACGAGCGTCGCCACCTTGTCGTGCGAGACGAGAAACTCCTTCACGAACTCGTCGCTGTTCGTCACCGCGTTGTGATGCGCCTGGACGTTGAGGCGCTCCAGGGACTGCCGCTGCGACGACCACGCCGGAGATCCGACGTCTTCGATCGTGAACTCCCTCAACGACTCGACGACGCGCTCCGCCTCGTGCGCGGGGAGGAAACCGTTCTGCTGCGACGACGCGAAGCCCGCGGCGGCGGCGAAGTCGAAGCCGCCGCCGCTGAGGAGGGCGTCCATGACGGAGCGCGGGCGAGAAAGTCCTCAAGGAATGAAGTTCACAACGCGAACGCGGTCGTATGGGAAGCAGTCTCGAGGTGCGCGCGGCGCGGCGCGCGATCGATCGACGACTGAGCGACACGGCACGCCGTTTCCATCTTGTTCGTTCGCGGCGTCCGTCGTCTTTCGTTGACCGGCGCAGTTGCAGCAACACGTAATAATTGTACTACGATTTACCGCTCTGTGATTGGCCAACGGCTTCCCCGCGCACTGAAAAAAAAGGCTGAACGCTGCCACTATTCTCGCGTGTGTACATTTTGTTTCCCTACGAGCAAAATGGGTCAGTGATGTCGCCGGAATCGACGTAAAAGCCGCTCTCGCTCGCCATTGCCGCCACACTTACGAACACACTCGTAACACTCACTCAACATGTCTGGCAGAGGTAAAGGAGGCAAGGGGCTCGGAAAGGGCGGCGCCAAGCGCCACCGCAAGGTCCTTCGCGACAACATCCAGGGCATCACGAAGCCGGCGATCCGCCGTCTCGCACGCCG
>Ga0181554_1002442_pt1 | contig 16468 bp, 16 predicted proteins | sample 011ome_16_FD_145602 | JGI IMG/M metagenome (GOLD analysis project Ga0181554, IMG submission 145602) | Coastal salt marsh microbial communities from the Groves Creek Marsh, Skidaway Island, Georgia - 011503CT metaG (spades assembly) | ecosystem: Environmental > Aquatic > Marine > Intertidal zone... | reverse complement strand
CTCGGGGCTCGGATGTCTAACATCCAGTCACGCGGCGGGGTAGCTCAGCTGGTCAGAGCGCACGGCTCATAATCGTGAGGTCGCGGGTTCGAGCCCCGCCCCCGCTACGGAACTGTTATACGCTTAATAGCTATAAGCACCTCTAGCTCAATTGGCAGAGCAACTGACTCTTAATCAGTGGGTTCCGGGTTCGAGTCCCGGGGGGTGTACCAAACAAAATGGCGTATCTAGGAGGAAGGGGCCCTGGACAATGGCCCTCCTGATAGCCCCGAATCCTACTGTCGCAGGTTCACTGACGCTGGGGTGGCGAGACTTGCTTTGGTACCGGATAAAGAGTGAATCAACTCCCAAGATAGGCCCCGGGGGGAACCCTTTATGAAACTATTTCTGAAACTCACACTTTGAATGATGAGGGTAAAGCAATTGCAAGAGAGTTATCGATGAGAGCACCGACTTCTTCGAAGTGGTTTGGATTTGCTACAAGTATGAGGTAATCGCGCGGCAGATTTCGCACGCTATCCGGCGATACAACTTGAATCCCGGAGGACTCGAGATACTTTCCCCATCGGTTTGAATCTGCATCTACCGCAATTATGTCTTGATCCTCAGGAAGAGATTGCTTCAGAGCGCTGCATAAAACAGTGCCTTTTCCCGCAGATCCCCAGACGCCAATCGGACGGGCTAACTCTTTCGCCCAACCAAGGAAGTTATCCCGGTCGAGAGCCAGACACTTCATTTGCTTCGCGAGTTGGTCAATCCGCTTAGGGTGAATGGGAGGGGGATGCACTGGCTCGGTGAAGTCGATTAGCACCCACGCCCACTCTCCTTTCTTGAAAGTTCCTTGACCTCTCACGTTGTATCTCGAAGAGAAATCCTCAATGAACAAGTAGTTGACGTGATCATGGCTCAACATGTACCAAATTGAGTGCTCAATAAGCCATTCTGTGCTTTGAAACTCGACTAAAACCAGTGAATTCGGGCTGACCGTCCTGATCTGTTCTAGAAAGGCCCAGGGGTTTTGAATGTGAGGCAGGACACAACGCATAATGTAGAGCTCGGCAGGCTCTTCCTCAGTTGTCCAATAACGTTGAAACAAGTTGGATGCTTCATTGCGAAGAACCGGGTCAAAGCCGACCGCGTCCATCGATAAGAGGGAGAGGTACCTGACAAACTCACCCTGACCGCAACCAATTTCAACGATGCGGGGGTGAATTGAGAGATGAGGAGCTACCTGCGTCAGGAAGTACTGAACAGTCGGAACCGAGTCGCTTCCGTCCAAATTAACGACACTGGTGCAATACGAATCATCGTGTCGAATCAATTCTGGATTGAACTCGATATTGAACAAGTAAGGATCACCGGACGCTAGGGCAACGTTTACAGACCCTGTAGGTTGCTGTCGAGCATGCTCGGCAGATTCAAAATAGCGAGTCGCATTGCCAGGTACCTTTGACGAATATCCAAGATAAACCAGGCTCAATATCCCACCACCTTGCGCGAATTACTCGGCCTGCCGGATGAACGTGAAAATTCCCTAGGGGGCTCACCTTCTGCGGGACGTAGACTCAACGATTATACCTTTCTTAACATTCATGCCATTCGCGGGTGCGCTGGTATCGACTTCTAGTGGGCAGAGATTGCTCCCAGGGCGAGTTTCAACTCTGAGACTGGTAGGTAAATTGGCTCGTTGATCTGGGAGTAGTCTCGAAAATCTTGCCAAATCATCGGAACTCCATTTACGGACGGCACTTCTAATCCGTATACGCAGCTGTACTTTGCCCCGAGTTCGATTGCAAGTTGGAAGCATATGTCTCTAACGTAATAATGAGGGGCGATAATTTCGACCAGAAATCTCGGTCGATCGCTGTACATCATCCTCATGACATTTGAGCCGGTTATAGCCAAAAATACTTCCACCGCTTTCGATTGTTCAATTACTTCCGAGAGGATTGACGGACGATCTTCGTCCTCGATGAACCCAAACTGTCGCAGCACTTTTCGACCATCCGTTATGTTTGCGACCGTCCTGGTCCTTTGTTGGGTGCGAAAATATGCCACCTTCCTTGCAACTGGGCGTTTTGACTGCCTTAATGCGACGGAGCTCCTTAGACGCTCGGCTGCCCAACGCCTCGCCTTTGGGTCAAATTCCATACCCCTCGAATGCACCGCACGAAGCGACGAAACTACAAGCTTTCCGATTTGAACTCCGGGGCTATTAACTTGCTCGATAGAATCTGAGTCATAGCCAAGTAACTGTAACGATTCGAGTTGCCAAATGGCTGGGTGATGGTTTATCAGGAGCACAATTTTTTCCGGGGTCATCTTCTGGATGGCTTCGATTGCTCGCAGTTGCGGGATTTGTTCAGCAATCCAATGGCCGTAGTTTGGTCCGTTACCGCCAGGTGACCAGTCTGCACCTCTGGCAAGAAGATGCGCACAGAACGGTTTGTCGTTGCCCGCCCTTCGCAACAGAGGCGTTACGGCCAACAAATATTCGCGCAGGAATCCGAAGATGCCAAGCGTAGTCACCGTCTCTCTCAGAACCTTAGGCAGCCATCGATCTCCAAATGGTTCGACAACCACGCGCCCCGACCTTGTGATTGGAACACCGTAGGGGCCCACCACCCGCACGTCGTCAAGCGTCACTCCAAAGAAGGCGCCTACCTCCCGGGGGCCACTCAAATGCCCAAATAGTTCTCTCGCCTCTTGTTGCTCAGGGAGAGGGATTTCGCTTACATACTTATCCTCCACCACAGTTAGCGTTCTTTTTTGATACCCGAGCTCAATAAGCTCTTCACGAGTCATTTTTGGAACCACCCTGATGAGGAAGGCAATGAGCCTTCTCCTTCCAACATACAAAAAGTGCCCGGTTAAGGATTTCATTCGAAGCAATGAGAACTCCCTCGATTTCACAGCGACGTACGACCTGAATGCTTAAATCTAGCTTGAGCAACATACCGAGCTCTCAACCGTAAGGGCAGATCACCAGCCGATTGATGCGAATCCGCAACGGCCGAGCGGCGACTGTAAGCTCAGGGTAGATTAGTCCCATCAAATTTCTCTCTGATTGATCTTGCATCTATCCCCTACCGAAGATTAACAGCGAAGGCAGGTCTCCGTTCCGTGAAAATTGTCTTCTGGCTTTCGCACTTGATTTTCCCGCACGCTCGGTTTTTGTATCGCAAATCCAAGGAGTTGATTGACTATTTCAGACTTCAAAGCGGGGGTAACGTGGCGGAGTTTCCCTACGATGGCTTGGTCAAATTAAATCTCCCGCCGGTATCACTATCGGATGTGCTTTGGTCAAAAAAGACAATTCCTCACTTTAATCTTGTTCAGGCATCGGAACACGAACCAACGCTTCGAGTTCTTGTTTCAGAGCTGTTTGACCGAGGATTGTTAGATTCCACAAAGTCGATAGTTGACATCGGTTGTTGGCTTGGAGATAACGCTCTGCCTTGGGCATTCCGACTCGATGACGGAGGCGGTCAGGTTTTCGGGATAGATCCCTCCGAGGATAATTTGCACTTTGTTCGGCAAGTTGCGAACTTGAATGGATTGCGGAATGTAGTCCTCTTTGATGCAGTCTGTTCCGACACTGCGGGTGTTCAAGTCGGGACGCACGATGACATTTCTCACGCCACCTTCTCGACTTTGCTCGAGTCCGCGCATGTAGTCCGTTCTACTACGACGCTCGATGAGCTGATTCCTCAGAATCTGATTTCGAGAATAGGGCTGCTTCACCTCGACGTTGAAGGTATGGAGAGGGAAGTAATTCTTGGTGCGAAGGTATTGATCAAAAGGTCCAGACCGCTCGTCATTTTCGAACGGCACCTCTCTGATGAAGAGAGTAAGAGCCCGGTCACCGCTTTGCAAAGCATGGGATATGACGTATTCATGATCAACGAGGTGATCGCTGGGAACCGTCCTGATTGCCGAAATTTTCTCTGCTTCCCAAGGGAAAATCAAGAAGACTATTCTCTGATAGCAGATGGAATCTTTCCTTCAGCAGCTTTCAAAGCGATCGAGGGGTCTCGCCTCAGCGCTGTTACGAGGCCTTAGCACATCGAGAAAATTCTGTCGCAGCCTGATGTCGGCCAGGGATTTGAGGTTCGAAAACGTCAATGTGGGGTCGAGCGCCAGAGTCGTGGGGGTATCAGTAGCTTGGTTGCTCTGTGGCCTATGCCGTTTGAGAATGCGGCGGAGACCACTATTCGCGTCAGTTGAGGCTACTGAATTATGTCGGGGTTTTGCGCATCGACGTCTCCCACCTGCTCCGCAAGAATACCTTCCCTTTAGTCGAAGGAGAGTCTCTGAGGGGCGCGCTCGGGAAGCCACAAGCCTCGTGAAAATACCCCTTCCCATGTCTGATCCAAGTGTCAACAACCATGTTTGCCTGGGGCGGGGCTAGCTTTCCTTAGCGGTGAGGTTGAGTCTTAAGGTCTAATTCGTTCTGTAAATTGGGAGCAAGAACAGTCTTTTTGATTGGCTGTGTGCCGAAGAAAACTCCATTTCGCTTACTGAAAGGGCTACGATTAAGAAGAGTAATGCTGGCCAGTTTGGCTGTCCAATGAGATTGGGGCCCCCTTGGTGTGGAGCGCTATCCCTCGAGAGGGGCTGAGGATCTTTATGAATTCGCCGATCGGACCATCGCGGTGAAAGCGGTGATTCTGGCGGGAGGGCTTGGAACCCGAATTTCGGAGGAAACTCATGTCCGTCCAAAACCTATGGTAGAAATCGGAGGATTCCCGATTCTCTGGCACATTATGAAGATTTATTCAAGTTTTGGGATAACAGACTTTGTCCTGTGTCTCGGCTACAAGGGCTACGTGATAAAGGAGTGGTTTGCCAACTATCACCTTCATATGTCTGATGTGTCGTTCGATATGGAAAATGGAACCCGAATAATTCATCGAAACAACGCAGAACCGTGGACGGTTACGTTGATTGACACCGGAGATACCACCTCGACAGGTGGTCGACTCGGCCGAGTGAAAGATTTACTCAAAGACGAAAAGAGTTTTTGCCTAACCTACGGTGACGGTTTAGCCGACGTTAATATCGGGGCGCTGATCGAGACACACAAAAAATCAGAACTAGCAGCAACGGTCACTGCCGTTCAGCCGCCTGGTCGGTTTGGCGCGCTCGAAGTTTCGGGACATGTTGTGACGCACTTTGTTGAGAAACCAAGGGGCGATCAAGCATGGATAAATGGGGGATTTCTTGTTCTTGGACAAAAAGTCTTCGATTTTATATCTGGAGATTCGTCGTCTCTCGAGGCTGATGTCCTACCAAGCCTTGCGCGGGTAAGAGAACTGGGCGTTTTTTATCACGGTGGTTTCTGGCAACCGATGGACACCTTGAGGGAGAAAACTCAACTGGATGCGCTGTGGGGAGCTGGTTCTGCCCCATGGAAAACTTGGTAATTGAAAATGACTCTTCCTTCAAAGAGTTTTTGGGAACATAAGACAGTCCTTGTCACGGGCCACACCGGGTTCAAAGGTTCATGGCTCTCTCTATGCCTATCGGAAATGGGTGCAGTTGTTCATGGTTTGGCTCTGGAACCGCACGGTCCCAAGAATCTATTTTCCGACCTCAGGCTTTCCGATCGTCTTGATAGAGATTTCAGGGTTGACATTCGGGACTTTACGGCAGTTCGGGAAGCAATATCCCAGTCACAGCCAGATGTCATTTTCCATCTCGCGGCTCAGGCGCTTGTCGGCGAAGGACTCCGCTCTCCTCTTGACACAATTTCCACCAATGTCATGGGGACAGCCAACCTCCTCGAGGCTTGCAGGCAGACGAGTCAACGATGCGTATTCATTTCGGTTACGACAGACAAAGTTTATTCGAATGAGAATCTTGGCCAAGTTTTTGGGGAGCAGGATTCTCTTGGAGGAAAAGATCCATACAGCGCAAGTAAAGCGGCAGCGGACATCATCTCGCAGATGTTCGACTCGGCGTACTTCAACAATCGCGAAATCTCTGTGGGCGTTGCTCGTGCGGGGAATGTAATTGGTGGCGGAGACTGGAATCAGGATCGCATATTTCCAGACATTGCAAGAGCATGGTCATCGGGAGAAATTGTCAAGATTCGTTCTCCCAAGGCCACTCGACCTTGGCAACACGTTCTCGAGCCTTTACGTGGTTACATGATTCTCGCTGAGCGGCTTCAAGCACAGCAAAAAATTAGCGGGCCGATTAACTTCGGGCCGGACCCTCAGGACTGTCTCACTGTTCAAGAATTGGTTTCAATTTCCTCTGCCTTTTGGCAAGGTAATCCGGGATGGGACATAGAATTCGAGGGAAGGTCCCATGAGGTTGAGTCTTTAGCCATTAGCAACTCTCTCGCAAGCCATCTCCTGGGCATTGAGCCGGTCTGGACTTCAGAAAAGGCCATCGAGCGAACGACAGAGTGGTATTTTCAGTTCCTGATGGGCGCGAACGCTGAAACGCTTTGCCTTGCCGACATCCAGGCATATTGGAATGAAAATGAATGAAGAAGACCTTCCATTAGAAGGTATCGGCGGTTTCTCACTCCGGGAAGCAGCGATTCCAGGAGTAACAGAGTTAGTGCGGTCGGTTCACTCAGACCCGAGGGGGACTTTTTCTCGGTTTTTTGACTACGAGGCCTTAACGAAATTTGGCTGGCCCGGTACCACATATCAGGTTAATGTCTCCGTGACTTCTGCGAAAGGCACGGTGCGTGGGATGCACGCGCAGCTTGGCATGACTCCTGAATATAAACTTGTCACTTGCGTCCAGGGTGAAGCGTGGGATGTCTGCGTGGACTTGAGAAAAGATTCGGAAACTTTTCTGCGATGGCAGGCTTTCAGCCTTTCGGAGTCCAACTCGCGTTCAGTCTTGATTCCGCCTGGAGTCGCTCATGGTTTCCAAACCCTAAGTGATGACGTCGTTATGCTCTACTGCCATAGTGCGCCTTACGAAAAAGAGCACGAAACCGGCGTAAGCCCTTTCGACCCTGCACTGTCTATTTCTTGGCCCGTTTCGGTCACCGTGGTCTCGGATCGGGATCAAGGCCACGGCCCAGTTCAGCCAAATTTCGATGGGTGGAGCAAATGAGATGTCGACACTGCTTCAGTCCCGTATCTCTAGAAATGATTGATTTGGGCTTTGCACCCCCATCGAATTCTTACTTAAGCGAGGAGAACCTCAACGCGCCGGAGATTTTTTTACCTCTGAGGACTAAGGTTTGCACTCGCTGTTGGTTGGTTCAAACCGAAGATTTTGCAGAGAGAGACTCTCTGTTTACGCCGGATTATGCGTACTTCTCAAGCGCATCCGAAAGCTGGAATATGCATGCGAAATCCTACTTTGAGATGGCCTCTTCAGAATTTCGCCTTGGGCCAGAAAGTTTTGTCGTTGAGCTTGCTTCTAATGATGGGTACCTTCTCAAGCATTTTGTAGCAGCTGGAATTCCATGCTTGGGAATTGAACCTACTCTAGACGTCGCCCTCCATGCTGAATCACTTGGCGTTCAGACGCTCCGGGATTTTTTTGGCGCAGAACTTGGGGCAAAAGTTGTAGCTGACTTTCGCAAGGCTGACCTAATTATCGCAAACAATGTTTATGCTCATGTCCCTGATGTAAACGACTTCACTCGCGGCATCAAGAAGCTCCTTGGGCAAAACGGCACAGTGACTGTGGAGTTTCCTCACCTGGCGAACTTAGTCTCCGATTGCCAGTTTGACACCATCTATCACGAGCACTTTTCCTACTTCGCATTAGGGTCAGTAATTCGGATTTTTCGCAGTGCTGGACTTCGAGTCTTACGTGTAGAAAAGTTGGACACGCATGGCGGAAGCCTGAGGGTATTTGGATGTCATGCAGATGATTCCCGGAGTTCCGATGAAAGCGTGCAAACGGTAGTCGACGAAGAGTTAAGACTTGGATTGGAAGACTCTTCAACCTATGAAAGTTTTGGCAAGAGAGCCCTCAAGTTGCGCAATGACTTCACCAGGTTTCTTCTTGAGAGATACGAGCTCGGACAAGTTGTTGTGGGTTATGGAGCTGCCGCAAAAGGCAATACGTTACTGAACTTTGCCGGGATAAAGAATGATCTCATACCAGTTACGTTTGATGCCGCGCCTTCAAAGCAAGGTAAGTTTCTGCCAGGGTCTCACATTCCTATCAAGGAACCATCTCAAATCACGGCGGTCAATCCTGATGTAGTGGTGGTTTTTGCCTGGAATATCGCCGAAGAGATAGTTGGCGTCCTCGATGGCTTGCTTGATCCAAGAACCGAAATCTGGGTAGCGCTTCCAAGGCTGAGGCGATTATCTCGCTCTCTTTGAATTCCTAGTATTCCGTTCCCTCTAGGTGACTTTTTGTATTGACCGTTATGGTCTTGGTGTGGGAAAAATTCTTGTTACAGGAGGAAGTGGGTTTATTGGGCGTCAGGTCACGAATGAACTGCGTCAGATGGGCCACACACCTTTCGTCGTAGCCAGGAATCCAAATTCGTTAGACTCGGGAGTGGAAGTCCGTCACACCGAGGATTTATTTTCTGCAGACAAAGAAGAGTTGACGAGGCTACTCGATGGCATGGACAGCGTTGTCCATCTTGCATGGCATGTTGATCCGTTTGACTACATGCACTCAGACGCTAATTGGCGGTGCTTGATTGGTTCAGTGAATTTGGCACTGGTTTCTCGTGAAATGGAAATTGAGCACTTTACGGGAATTGGTACGTGCTTGGAATATGACCAGCGACATTCGGTCTGCAGCCCCACCACTCCTCTCGAGCCCGACTCGATATATGGGGCTGCGAAAACTAGTCAGCTCTATGCCTTGAAAGGAGTATTTCACGGGTCCAAAACAGCTCTAGCCTGGGCAAGGCCTTTCTTTATTTACGGTGAGGGTGAAAATCCTGAAAGGTTGGTTCCACACATACGGTCCCAAATCTCTCAAGGCTCCTTTCCCTCTCTTCGGAGTCCGACCGCAATTCGAGATTACCTTGACGTAGCGGAGGTCGGGAGGAGAATTGCAAAGATTGCGGATCTACGTCTCACTGGCGTCCATAACATATGTTCCGGAAAACCAATCTCCGTATTCGAGCTTGCGAGGGGGATTGCTCTAGAAATGGGCCGTGAGGATCTGGTCGAAGAGGGTGAAGCCTCTAGGCTGGAGAGTGACAATCAAAAACATGACGAAATTGTTGGCCTACCATCTGCAGAAATAGATCGTCACCTCGATTCTTAGCCTAGGTTTTCATTTCGCCAACGGGAGGAAGAAATTGACTGACCACGATCAGTTTGTAGCCTATGGGGCTGAAGTCGCGCGAGAAATGGCGTCTGACCCAAATGTGAAGGCATTGACCCAGTCCTGGATGGAAACGGTCACGAAATACGATTACTCCTACCATTTTCAATGGATGGGTAGGCCGATTATCCAATTCCCTCAAGACATAGTTGCGCTTCAGGAAATTATTTGGGCCGTAAAGCCGGATTTGATAATCGAGACGGGAGTTGCGCGGGGAGGATCCTTGGTATTCAGCGCTTCGATGCTTGCGCTCCTTGATTTGTGCGAGTCAGTTGGCTCCAAACATCTGGGTCAAGGGATTACTCCTCGACGAAAGGTGATTGGCATTGAGGTTGATTTGCGTAAGCACAATCGGGAGGCCCTTGAGAAGCACGAATTGGCTCCGTGGATTGAGATTATCGAAGGATCGAGCATTGATCCAAGTATCGTAAAGGAAGTGGGGCAGGTAGCAAAGAATGCGCAGAAGGTAATGGTGTTGCTTGATTCGAACCATACCCATAGCCACGTAATCCAGGAATTGGAAGCCTATTCGGCGATGGTTTCCGAGGGAAGCTACATAATTGTATTCGACTCGATCGTCGAAGATATGCCGGACGATTTCTACCCTGACCGCCCATGGGGTCGGGGCAACAGCCCGAAATCTGCGATTCGAGAATTTCTTGGGCGAAATGACGGTTTCGAATCAGACACCACAATTGAGAATAAACTCCTAATCACGGTGTGCTCAGGGGGCTTCCTGCGGAAAATTTCTGGATAGTCGGCACTCGAAAATCCCTTCTTCTCGGGCGCGGCCTTGAGCCTTGACTCCTTCGGTCGCGAGATGGACAAGTATCCTATAAAGAGCTTTCCGAGGATGATTCCGCGCTAGGTTCGTCATTGTCGCTTGCCCGGACAACTGCAATGAACTTTGTGTTCCACTTCAGGTTTTTTCTAGGACTCAATCTTTTTCTTACGAGACTGTAACCAGTGATAACTCCCGCACTATGGAAACTTTCAAGAGCCCTCAAAGCTCCAGTTGAAGCAAGCGGGCTCTCCGGCTCGGGAGTCTTTAGAAAAACATCGTCGATCGCGACTGTGCCACCTTTCGCCACTAACCGCAATGCATTCGCGATATCTATCGCAACTGTAGGAAGGCTGTGGTCGCCATCCACCCAAATCAAGTCAAAAGTTTCAATCCACTCAGTCAATTCGAGAGAGTTGGCTTCTACAAAATTGATGTTCTTCCGACCTCTGAGATTTTTTTCCTTTCTGAAACGTAAGTCTCAGCATCGGTCCATCCATATTCGTTTCCGAAGCCGACATCACTGGGGAGGTCGATAGTAGTTATCAATGAGTTCGGAAAAAGTTCCGACAGCTCCCTGGTGAATGAGCCGTCGAGCGTTCCAATTTCAAGGATTTTTCGAGGTGAGCCAGCGGTCTCTTCGAAATTCTTTGCAAGAGCCCGGAAAAGAGGCCAATGCTCGCTCCCCTTCCACAAGCTGGTGGGTGGCGATTCCTGCCGTTCGAGGCCTAAGGCCTTGAATCGATCTAGCTGGTCCTCCAGCAAATACGCCGGGGAAAGAAAAGAGCTGAATTGAATCAGGCGACGAATAAGGCTTCGAACTTTCCAAAATGCACGAAGGGGAAGGCTGGCCATACAAGGAATGTAACAGTGGTACCTCGGCAATGAGGCCAGACGCGTCCCCGGAAGACTTCAAATTTGTGAATTTCTCCAGAATAGCCGCCCGAAAGTGATCTCGGTTCGTACAGTTCGTGCTGAGGGCCACGTTCATCGTGGGAATGGGTGCGTCGAGCTAACCGCAATCCGGTCCGGTTTAACTAACACGCCGTAACCACAAGATATGGGGTAATGACAGCGGTGTCATTCTGGGTATATAGTGGTAACCCGGATCAACTGCCGACAAAAGTAAGGAGGCCACCATGAACGAAGACAACGTTGGAGGCTACGCAGTTCCGGTAGATCCCATGGATCTGCTTCAGTGTGACAGCTGCCAGTAGTCCTATGAGCTTGTAAAAGCCCCTGACCACAATGACTGTGGGCGGGGGTTTTTCATTGCTACTAACCCTCAGGAGGCACCATGCGTGAGACTGTTCTGGGTCGTGCCAGTCTTGCTTCCGATGCGGAGGTGCTCGATCGGGTTCATCGAGTTCTCGGTCCTGTCGACGTCGCGGATGATCAATCTCTTCGCCCAACGGTGGGCAAAGTTTTGAAAGTCGTCACACGATCTGGTGACTCGTCCTTCGTTAAGTGGTACCGAGACCAAACGGACTACCAACGGGAGTGGGATGCTCTTACCCACTACACCCCAGCCCTTGGCTCCGACGCTCCCAGGCTTATCGATCACAACGAGGGCTTGAAGATGCTCCTGCTCAGCGAGCTCCAGGGTGAGCCAGCAGTAGGAACGGCTAAGGAATGGGACCCCCTCGTTCACTACAAGGCGGGCGCTCTCATCCGCCGGCTGCATGAATCCTCGCAACCTGTTGTGTCAGATCAATTCGCGAGGCAATGTGCTGCGCGCTTTGAAGAAGCGGCAGGTTCACTCGAGGGAGTGGTGGCATCCTCTTTGCTCTCAGAGGCCAGACTCCTCATCGCCAGGGCCATGGACCTGTCCTCGTTGACCCTTGTTCCAGCCCATAGGGATAACCACCCGAGGAACTGGATGGTGGATCCTGGAGGCCATGTTCGACTCATCGACTTCGCAATGGCGGAATACGATCCCTGGATAGTCGATGTGTTCCTCCTCGAACAGGATTACTGGAGAACTGATCCTCAGCTCCGCGTTGCCTTCCTGTCCGGTTATGATCGGGAGATGACGGAGGACGACGTGATCATGTTGAAAGCCCACCACGCGGTCTCAGCGGTGCGGAGCCTGTCGTCAACGGCAGGATCCGCGGCCACGAAGGCCGAAAAGTTCAAGGCACGAGACATGTTCGACTCGCTGTTGGGAATGACCCTGTTCTAAGCCCCGGAATAGACTGGGCCTCATGAGCGTCAACCCCAAACTGCTCGATACCGTCTTCGAACCGACGGGGCCCTATGTGGTGGGGCGTGAGAAAGTTCGGGAGTTCGCCGCCGCAGTATTCGCTTCTGCTCCGATTCATCACGATGTGGATGCGGCGATTGCTGCGGGCTATTCGGATTTGGTCGCTTCTCCAACCTTCCCCATCGTGATTCAGGAGAAGACGTTGCAGCAGCTGCTTTCTCACCCGGGTGCTGGAATCGATTTCTCCCGGGTCGTTCACGGGGATCAGAAGTTTGAGTACCAACGACCGCTGGTCGCAGGCGATGAGGTTGTCGCGACACTTCGAGTCACCAAGATTCAGTCTCTTGGCGGTCACACCATGGTGACATCAGAGTCCACCATCACCACCACTGCGGGGGAGCCCGTGGTTGTGGCAACCTCCACCCTCGTTATTCGTGGAGAGGAGGGCTAGAGATGCCGATACTGTGGGATGGACGCAATATCGGCGATGTCCTCGTGGAGGACTCTGTGGAGTTATCCCGAGACTCTCTAGTCCGATACGCCGGTGCGTCTGGTGACTTCAACCCGATTCACTATCGCGACGACGTCGCCATGTCGGTCGGGCTAGAGGGAGTCCTCGCTCACGGAATGTTGACGATGGGCCTCGCCGTTGCCCCTGTGACCGTGTGGCTGGGGGACCGAGGGTTTGTCTCTAGTTTCCAGGTTCGATTTACCAAGCCGGTTTATGTGCCGGCCGAGAGCAGTGTCATCGTCGCTGTGTCTGTGTCCCTTGCCAAGGTTGATGAACCCGCAGCGGGATCGGCAACTCTTGCGCTTTCTGTCACTACCCGAGACGGCACGACAGTGCTCGGCAAAGCCTTTGTGGTGGTGTCACCTCGGTGAAGAGTTTTTTTGACCTGACCACCATGAGGGTCGGCGGTCCCGTGGGTCACTACCACTCCTTCTCGTCGACAAGGGCGTTGATTTCTGGGGCGAAAAAAATTTGGGCTGAGACGGATGAGTGGATGGCCTTGGGTTCTGGATCCAACCTGGTCGTGAGTGATGCTGGGTTTGACGGTCATGTTCTCCACATCAAGACCCGTGGCGTCACCGTGAAGAAAGCAACAGGTCAGAGGGTTCAGATTCATGCGGAAGCGGGTGAAGACTGGGATGACTTTGTGTCTCACACGCTCGTCCAAGGTGTTCGGGGGTTGGAGACCCTGAGTGGGATTCCAGGGACTGTGGGGGCCTCGGTGATTCAAAACATTGGAGCCTACGGAGGTGAGATTTCTGACACTGTGGTCTCTATCGATTTTCTCGAGTTCCCTTCGGGCTCAAGAAGGACCATTCCGGCTGATGAGCTCGAGCTAGGACTTCGCACCAGCGTACTGAAAACAGGAAAGCTGCGAGGGATTGTTCTTGGCGTCACGTTCTCACTCGAGCCCGCTGAAGACTCTCAGAGCATCCCAATTCTCTATGACCAACTGGCGGATGCTTTGGGTGTTGCTTCCGGAGAGCGGGCTCCTTTGGCGAAAACGAGAGACATGGTTTGCGCCATCCGATCTTCTAAAGGAATGCTCCTCAACGATGACGACCCGGACTCTGTCAGTTCGGGCTCTTTTTTCGTGAACCCCGTTGTGTCGGAAAAGATCTCCATGTCTCTCCCCAGCGACGCTCCTCGGTGGTTTGTGGGGGACCAACCGGGGGATGTCGTTGTTCCTCTCGATGCGAAGCCATCAAGGGAGCCCCACTTTGCAGAGCCCGGCATGGTCAAGGTCAGTGCCGCCTGGCTTATCGAGTACTCCGGTGTTCACAAAGGATTTGCGTTGCCAGGCTCGAAGGCGGCAATCTCCGGGAAGCATTCTTTGGCGATAACGAATCGTGGAGGTGCGAGTGCAGCAGAGATTGCCGAGCTTGCCCGGTATATCATTACGACGGTGGGGAACAAGACGGGGATTTATCTTGTCCCTGAGCCCACACTCGTGGGTCTCGAGCTCTAGCTTTCAGCCCGTTTTGAGTCGGCCCCATTGAACGAGTTTGTCTTCAGTCAGATTCTGGTTGGGAGAACATTTTTGCGAGGCGCTCTTACCCTATCGGAGACCTTTGGAGCCCGTCAGGTAGACCACTAAGTGCTTTCCGGTAGTAGTCCTTTCCGAGCAAGCCCATCGCCTCCGGTACTTTCTTGTAGTCCCCTCTGCGGAAATGAACAATCACGGGCTTTTGGTTGTGGACGAGCTCTAGAAGATCCAAGAGCCAGGATGATTGACTCCTGCGCAAGAGAATTTCGTGTTGTGATGGGACAACTTTTTCCAACGCCTTGAGATACTTCCATGATTGGAAATAGCCATTTACTACTCGACCTCTTTTCACCATTTGAAGGTGTGGGTCCCAGCCTAACTCCCCTGATCTAAAGGGTTTTTTTGCTAACCTGGCCCACCGAGGCGGCGGAGGTTTTGAGATGAATTTTCCGGGCAAACCTCGACCTTCGAGGGTGACCCCATGGTCTGTCAGTCCTCGAGAAATGTGCCAAGTGTTGAAAACCACCCGATGCCCACAAATCTCTTCAAGATATTTGCCGGCTATGTAGCCAAATAGTTGGTTACCCAATCCCCCAACGAGGTTAATCTGGGTTCTCCGGCCCATCGACCTTGCCAACGTTACTTTTCTATAACCCAATTGACGGCCGTAGTCCAGAATATGTAAACCGTTGCCATCAGGACCTTCACTATTTTGGACTTTCCCACATTCTTTGGTTAGCGAACCGAGAAAAATTGTTGCAGACGTTTCAGCCCTGAGGAAAGGTCGGCGTCGCCCAGAGCGTAGCTGAACCTCAGGTAACCACTCGGCCCAAAAGCTTCACCGGGCACCGCAGCCACCTCACATTTATCCAAGATGAGATCGGCAAGCTCGAGACTGGTGGTGGGAACCTTTCCGGCCCACTCGCGACCCAGGAGGCCGGTCACATCGGGGTAGACATAGAAAGCGCCGGTGGGTTCTGGGCAGATGACCCCGTCGATGGCATTCAAGCCATCGACAATGACTTTCCGACGAATGTCGAAGGCGTCCCTCATAGCCTTGGCAGGGGCTTGGTCCCCCTGAAGGGCCGCAAGACCAGCCAGTTGCGAAATATTGGAGACGTTGCTGGAGAGGTGTGACTGGAGGTTGGCCGCAGCGGTGATGGCATCTTGTGGTCCCACCATCCATCCCAGGCGCCACCCGGTCATGGCATAGGTTTTGGCTACGCCATTCACCAGAATGCATCGGTCTTGAACGGCAGGGGCAGCTTCTGCAATCGACACTGCGTGGTCCGCTTCGCCTTCATAGACGAGATTCTGATAGATCTCGTCGGCGATAACCCAAATGTCGTGCTCTGCCGCCCACTCACCGATTGCCCTGGTCTCTTCCAGAGTCATGACCGCGCCAGTCGGGTTCGAGGGTGAGACAAACATCAATGCTTTGGTCTCCGGCGTTCGAGCGGCTTCTAGCTGCTCGACATTGACTTTGTAGTCCTGGTCGGCTCCGGCAAAGACCACGACGGGGGTTCCTCCAGCCAGGGTGATGGCTTCTGGGTAGGTGGTCCAGTAAGGAGCCGGAAGAAGCATTTCGTCGCCTGGATTCAGAAGCGTTGCACACGCTTGATAGACCGCTTGCTTACCACCGTTGGTGACGACAACCTGGCTGGGCGTCACTGCCCAGCCGCTATCGCGTAGTGTCTTCTCGGCGATGGCCTCGCGAAGCGCAGGCAAGCCGGCGGCGGGCGTGTAGCGGTGGTTGGCGGGGTCCTTTACTGCCGCAAGAGCTGCCTCGACGACGTGGGCAGGTGTGGGGAAATCGGGTTCACCTGCGGCAAAGCTGATGACGGGTCGGCCCTCGGCTTTCAGTGCTTTCGCTTTCGCGTCGACTTTGAGGGTGGCTGACTCAGCAATGGACGTGATTCGCTTGGATAAACCGCGGGGTGCTTCGCTCACCCTTGTAGGGTACACAGCCTCGGTGAGTGAGACCTAGCGCCATTGCTAAACCAGGAGACGCCACCTACACTAGACCTCGGTAGTTGAAATCTGCCAAGCTTTGCTGTGCCTACAAGCTTGGATTTCAGGCCCTAGGGCGGTGGCTCAATTGGTAGAGCAGCGGTCTCCAAAACCGCAGGTTGCAGGTTCGAGTCCTGTCCGCCCTGCGAACTCGTTACGCCGTAACGAGGAGTGACCACATAACAACGTAAGGAA
>Ga0181554_1002441_pt1 | contig 16471 bp, 11 predicted proteins | sample 011ome_16_FD_145602 | JGI IMG/M metagenome (GOLD analysis project Ga0181554, IMG submission 145602) | Coastal salt marsh microbial communities from the Groves Creek Marsh, Skidaway Island, Georgia - 011503CT metaG (spades assembly) | ecosystem: Environmental > Aquatic > Marine > Intertidal zone... | reverse complement strand
GAGCCCCGCGGCGTTCGCCCGCGCCTGCTCGCGAACCATCATCTTCCACTTGTGCTTCATCGCGGCGTTTGAAAACGCTCTGAGCGTCGGCGCGAACTCTCTGTCGCGCTTGATCGTCATCCACTTCCGTCCGTGCCGCTGCACGCCCTTCGTGAGCGTCGCCATCTCGTGCTCGCTCCACTTCAGACCCGCGGCGCGTTGGTTCCCCGCGAGCGAGGCGTCCTCGGGGCTGAAGTCGCCGAAATTCTCCGATTTGCTCCCTCCTCCTCCCACCGTCGTCATCTTCATTCGCTTCGCTCGGTCGTGCGCCGCCGCGGCGCCGGTGCCGTCGTCCACGAACTCGATGTCGCCCTTGTTCACGTAGAACCTATCCCCGCCCTTCCCGCCGAGCTTATCCTTCCGCCCGTTCTCTTCAAAGTACTCGTCCAACTCTTCGTCGTCGATGAAGTCGTCGTCCAGGTCGTACCACTCTTCGTAGCCGCCGCCGGCGGACCGCTTCTTCTTCTGCTCAGCCTTGGCCTTGGCCTTCGCAGCCTTCTTCGCCTCCCTTCGCGCCTGCTGCGCGGCGACCGCGTCCGCGTCGTTCGGGTCGATCTCCTCGCCCTCGGACGCGCTCGCGTCGTCGTCGTCGTCGTCGTCGTCGTCATCGTCGTCGACGTTTTCGCGCTCGGGCTCGTCGTCTTCGTCGTCGTCGTCGTCCGAATCGCGGCACCGAGGCGCGCTGTAGAAGCCCTCGATCCTGCGAATCACCGCGGCCATGTGGTTCCCCGCGCCGGTCGTCGCGCCGTTCTTCGCGTTCTTATTGGCCTTCGCGGGCGGGGCGCCGCCCATGCGCAGGGACGCCATGGCGAGCGGATCGGACGACGGCTGCTTTTGTTGCTGCTGCCTTTGTTGCTGTGGGTCGTTCCATACAAGGCGATGGCGGGGTGGAGTTCAAAGGCGTCAGGTGGAGTCGAAAGGCGTCGAGGGCGGGGATTGAACGCAAGGGATGGGCGGAGAGACGCGCCGGGCAAAGTCCTTAAGGATCGGCGTTCACATCGCGAACGCGGTCGTATGGGAACCAGTGTATAGAACGCACCTGATTTTGTTCGTCGCTCCCGGGAGCGAGGGTGCCGGAATCGCCATCCTCGCCGCGCCCCGCGGTCGGCCTCGCCCCCGCCTTCGCGTCGTGCTCGCGCTTGAGCTTCTTGTAGTTGATCACCGGCACGGCTTCCGCGTCGAGGTCGAGCTTGACGTACCTGCGACGACGGGACGGGACGACGGGTGGGCGCGAGGTGGGGCGCGGGGACGACGGACGATATATGTCAGGCTGGCGCGAGATCTCGTGGAGTCCCCGAGGCGAGTCGAGGGGCCCCGGGAGGCGAGCGATCGATCGAGACGCGGCGTCCGCGCGCGACGACGCGGCGCGGGCGGGGAGGCGCGCACATTCGACGGGGAGCCTCCGGGGAGAGGATCATGGTCACCACTTTTGCCGCGGGGGGGGCGGTCGCGCCGGACGAAGTGCCGAGGTGGTCCGCCTCGGTTTGAAAATGTGAAAAAGCCCGGGCGAGGCGAGGCCCCGGCGACAGGTCTGACACTGCGGCGACTTGACCGAAGCGCGCGGATCTCTCCCAGAGACGCGAGCGAGGAGGGCAATCACGGCATTCACTGCGGATAGCGCGACCCGACGTCGGCGCACCCGCGGCGACCGCGCGGGCTCCTCTCCGCGCGCGCGCCCGCAGACGCGCCGCGGATCTAGCGATGGCGTCCTTCGCGGCCGCGGCGCCGTCGACGACGCGTCCCGCGCGCGCGGGCGCGGCGCCGTCGCCGGCGACCGCGTCGAGCTCGTCTCGCCGCGGTGGCGGGGTCGTCGTCGTCCGTCCGACGCGCGGCGCGCGGCGCGCGGCGTCCGCGTCCGCGTCCGCGAGCGGCGCGCGATCGAGCGGATCGAACCCCGCGCCCGCGAGAGGGAAGAAGCCGCGACGTCGCCGCGTCGCGGATCCGAGCGCGGGGGGGGGGGAGCTCGAGACGACGCGCGCGGCGGTCGCGACGGACGCCGCGGACATCGTTCCGGCGCTGGACGACGACGACGACGACGCGTCGTCGCGCGCGGCGTCGTCCTCCGCCTCCTCCTCCTCCTCCTCGCGGACCCGCTCTCCGGTGGAGACGTCCCAGCACATCCACCTCGGCGCCGCCGCGAGCGCGAGCGACGCGCTGCGACGCCTCCGCGACGGCCTGCGAGGGCTCGTCCTCGACGCCGGCGGCGGCGCCGTCCCGCCGTTCCGCTCCGGATTATTCCGACTCACCGTCGCGATCCCTCGCGGCGCGGACGCCCTCGAGTGGCTCTCCCGGCTCCCCAGAGACGCGCCCGCGCTGCTGCCGATGTATTACATGTCCCCGAGGACGCCGCCGCCGAGCGTCCGCGCGGAGCGCGCCGGCGCCGGCGGCGCCCGCGGACGCTCAGCGGCGGACGACGACGACGACGACGACGACGACGACTCCTCCTTCGCTGCGTCGGAAAACGCGGCGGCGCACGCGGAACCTCCCGGCTGGCGCGCAGACCCTCGAGGCGCGGTCGCCGCCGCCGGCGGCGCGTGCGTCTGGACCTCCCCCGACGCCTTCGGCGCGACGCAGCTCGCGAGCGTGCGGCGGTGGACGCACACGTGCGAGCCGAGCGACGGCGGCCCGCGCGCGTACGGATGCGGTCGGTTCGACGCGGCGCGACCTGGCGGCGCGGACGAGGAGTGGGCGGCGTTTGGGGGGCACTACTTCGCGCTGCCGCTGCTGGAGGTGGTGGAGGGGACGCGGTGCTGCACCGTCGCGGTGCACGTCGCGTGGGAGCGGAGTAGTGGTTATGATGCGGGGGAAGATGGAACGTCGATCGGCGGCGGCGGCGGCGGCGGCGGCGCGACGGCGGGGGATTTCGCGGCGGCGGTGGCCGCCGCCGTCGACGCCGTGGACGCCGCGTCGGAGGCACACGCGCCGGTTCGGATCCGAAGCGGCGCGAACGCGAACGACGACGACGACGACGACAAAAGAACGACCGAAACGACGAGCGGCGGCGTCGCGCGGCTCCCTCCCGGCGCCGCGCGGGTGCTCTCGCGCGAGCTGCGACCGGACCGGTCCGGATGGACGGACGTCGTGGACGGTTTGCTCAAGTCGCTGCGCGAGGGAGAGGCGGCGGCGGCGGCGGCGGCGGTTCAGGCGGCGAGAGCCGCGGCCGAGCGCGAGGCGGCCGAGCGCGAGGCGGCCGCGCCGCCGAGCGCGACCGCGAGCGCGACCGCGACCGCCGGATCCGGCCTGGCGAGGACCTACGTGTGGGACGAGGAATACGCGTACAAGGAGGAGCAAGACAGTTACGTGGACGCGTTCGCGTCCGGCGACGGGATCTACGGACCCGGCTCATCGGTGGGCGCGGGCCCCGGCGATCAACGGCGACGAGACGAACGGAGCGTGATACGCGATAAGCTCCTGGAGCTCGGGCGGTCCGCGGGCGTGGAGGCGCCGCCCGCGAGCGTGATGAGAGATCTCGAGGCGTTCGCGATGGCGGCGGGGATGGGCGCGAACGCTACGAACAGCGCGCTCGCACCAGGGTCGGATTTCAACAGCGGGGACTGGTCCGACGCGGACGACATCGGGAGCATCGGTCTCGGATGGGGCGCGACGGACGTGGACCCTAAGAGCGGCGGCGGCGCTTCCGCGGCGAGCGCGGAGCGCGTAGCGGACGCGATGGCGGTGGCGGAGGGCGAAGCGACTGAAGCCGACGACGTCGACGACGACGCGCTCGCGCCGCTCCGCAAGGTTGTCCTCGCGCGCCGGACGACGCTCGCGCTCTCGGACGCGATCGACGCGCTGTCGCTGGTGTCCTCCCTCCGCGCGCGCGACCCTGACGCGTACCAGTTCGCGCTGATCCACCCGTCGGGCGCGGCTTTCGTCGGATCCACGCCCGAGCGTTTATTTTCGTCGAGGGACGGCCACGCCGCGTCGGAGGCCGTCGCGGGGACGCGCCCGCGCGGCGCGGACGAGGGCGAGGACGCCGCGCTCGCGTACCAGATGCTCCTCTCGCCGAAAGAGCACGAGGAGTTCGCGATCGTTCGGGAGGAAGTGCGGCGCGCGCTCGGTTCCGTCGCGGACGGGGGCGCGCGCGGGGTCAACGCAGAGTTGGAAAAAGGCGTCTTGCGGCACGTCTCCGTCCAGCACCTCTACGCGCGGCTCGGCGCCAAGCTCGCGCCCGGGAAGGACGAGGCGGACGTTCTCAGAGCGCTGCATCCGACGCCCGCGGTGTGCGGGCATCCGAGGCGCGCGGCGCTGCGCGCGATTCGCGCGTCCGAGAGCTTCGATCGAGGGTTGTACGCGGGACCGGTGGGGTGGGTGTCTCGCGACGCCGCGGAGTTTGCCGTGGCGATTCGATCCGCGCTCGTGTCTCCGTCCGGCGTGGACGTGAAACTCTTCGCCGGCGTCGGCGTCGTCGCCGCCGCGGACAGCGCCGCGGAGTGGCGCGAGCTGAACCTAAAAACGCGCCCCCTCGAGGCGTTACTCGCGCAAAAACCCAGCCTCGACGCCGCCGTCAACGCCAACGCGGCGTGGGCGGACGTCCTGATCGGCGAGCTCGTCCGCGGCGGCGTCCACGTCTTCTGCGTCGCGCCCGGGTCTCGATCCACCCCGCTCGCGCTCGCGGCGGAGAAGCACCAGACCGCGCGCGTCGTCGTGTGCGTGGACGAGCGGAGTTTAGGATTTTACGCCCTAGGGTACGGCAAAGGAAGAGGCAGAGCCGCCGCGGTGATCACGAGCAGCGGCACCGCGGTCGCCAACCTGCTCCCCGCGTGCGTCGAGGCGCACGAGAGCGGCGCGCCGCTGCTGCTGCTCACCGCGGACCGCCCCCCGGAGCTGCGCGACACGGGCGCGAACCAGACGATCGACCAGGTGAAGATCTTCGAGGGGTTCGCGCGCTACGCCGTGGATTTGCCCCCGCCCGGCGACGGCGCGCCCGCGCGCGTCTACGCGACGGCGGCGGCGACGGCGGCGCGACACCTCCACGGCGATCGACCGGGTCCCGTGCATTTGAACGTGCAGTTCCGCGACCCGCTCGGGCCGGTGAAGAGCGCGTGGGATCCGGCGCGGGACCTGCGGGGGCTCGAGGGGTGGGAGCGGCGCGCGGCGCCGTTCGTGAGCGGCGGCGCGAGCGGCGCGAGCGGAGGTGAGACTGCTTCCCATACGACCCCGTTCGCGTGGTGAACGCCGATCCTTAAGGACTTTTGCCGGCGCATCTCTCCGCCCACCCCTCGCTTTCGATCCTCGCCATCGGCGCCTTTCAACTTCAACTGACGCCTTTGAACTCCACCCAGGCGGCGCGGACGGCGACGGCGCTGTCGGGGAACTGTGCGCGCTCGTGCGATCCGCGCGGCGCGGGCTGCTCGTCGTCGCCGGCGGCGGGACGGCTTCGGACGCGCTCGCCGCGTGCGAGATCGCCGCCCTTCTCGGCTGGGCGGTCGTCGCGGACGCGGCGTCGGGGCTTCGCGTGCGCGGCGCCGAAATCGGGGGATCGTCGAGCGCGCCGCGGGCTTCTTCGTGGTCCGCGGCGGGCGGCGTCTGCCCCGGCCTTCTCGACGGCCTCGACCTCGCGCTGTGCTCTCCGGAGTTCCGCGAGTGGTTCGACCCGGACGTCATCGTGCAGATCAACCCGAGGATCACGTCGAAGCGCGTGCAGACCGCGCTCGAGCGCGCCGCGATCGATCGACGCGCGGCGTGGGCGGTGGCGACGAACCGAGACGCGCGCGTCGACCCCGGCCACTGCGTCTCGTTGCACGTCGCGTCGGACGCGTCCGCGGTGGCTACCGCGCTGGAGACGCTGCTCGGCGGCGGTCGTCACGGCGACGGCGCTGGCGGGGGTGGCGGGGGTGGCGGGACGTATGTGGTTGGAAACGGCTCGAATATTGGCGTTTCTTCGAGTGGGTGTTACGTCGGCAGCGACGGGCACGCGTCGTGCGTCGCGTTTCGCGAGAAGCTCGCGGCGATCGACGCCGCGGCGACGCGCGAAGCCGACGCCGCGCTCCGCGACATCGAGTCCGAGGAGGGCATCTCCGAGATGGCGGTCGCGCTCGCGGTGACCGAGGCGCTTCCCGCGTCGAGCGGTCTTTTCATCGGGAACTCGATGCCGATCCGCGACGTTGACGCGCTCTCGGGGCTGCGATCCTCGGCGAGAGGAGGAGGAGGAGGACGCGGCGGCGGCGGCGGCGCGGGGGGACCGGGCGCGCCCGTCGCGGCGAATCGCGGCGCGAGCGGCATCGACGGCATCATCTCCACCGCGGCGGGGTACGCCGCGGGCCTCTCCCAGCCCGTCACGCTGCTCATCGGCGACGTTTCGTTCCAGCATGACAGCAACGGGTTACTGTTACTCCGCGAGCGGCCCGGGCAGCCGCCGGTGACGATCGTCGTCGTCAACAACGGCGGCGGCGGCATCTTCAGCTTCCTCCCCGTCGCCGACCAGATCGATCCCGGCGCGTTCACGAAGCTCTTCGCGACGCCGCCGGACGTGAGCCGAAAAGGCCTGTGCGACGCGCACAGGATCGCGCACGCGCATCCGAGCACGCCGGAGGGGTTGAAGAAGGCGCTGCGCGCGGCGTGGAGCGAGGGAAGGCACAACGTCGTCGAGGTGTCGACCTCCCGCGCGTCCAACTTGAAGCAGCATCGCGCGGTGCAGGCTCGCGTCGCCGCGGCGGCGAGCGCGGCGCTGCGGCTGCTGGAGGGCGGCGGCGGCGCGGCGGCGGCGGTGGCGGCGAAGGCGAAGGCGACGCCGCGGGTGAGAAGCGCGGAGGTGACGGATTTCACGCTGCCGCTGCGTCGACCGCCGACGACGACGGCGACGGCGACGGCGACGGCGGACGACGCCGTCCGACGCGGATGGTTGCTGAAAGTCGTCCTCGACGACGGCTCGATCGGGTGGGGCGAGGCGAGCCCGCTCCCGGGCCTTCACCTCGAGTCGCACGACGCCGCGGGCGCGCAGTTGCGGACGGTCGCGTCCATCGTCGACGGCTCCGCCGCGGGCGGCGGCGGTTCAGGCGGCGGCGGGGTTTTCGTGGACGCGACGCTGCCGCTGCTTAACGGCGCCGTCGCCGAGTGGCTGACGTCCGCGTGCGGCGTGCGCGAGGACGCGCTGCTGCCGTCCGTGCGTTTCGCGCTCGAGACCGCGGTGTTATCCGCGCTCGCGTGTAGATCGTCGTCCTCGGGGGAAGGAGGAGGAGGAGGAGAATGTAACGCGCCGCTCGCGAGCGTTTTACTGCTCGGCGACGCGGGGAACGCCTCGTCGCCGTCGGCGGCGGCGGACTCGGAGAACTTCGTGGAGATCAACGCGTTGATTCCCGACGACGCGCTCGCGACGCCCGAGGACGTCGCGAACGCCGCGAGACATCTCGTCGCGAAGGGGTTCCGATGCCTCAAGCTCAAGGTGGCGCGCGGCGAGGGCACCGCGGGCGCGTTCGACGACGCGAAGAAGGTCAAGGCGATGAGAGACGCCGTCGGCGACGACGTCGAGATTCGATGCGACGCGAACCGACGCTGGGGCCTCAACGACGCGCTCACGTTTGGGCTCCAGGTGCGTTCTCTACAAAAGTTTTTCACCCATCGCCCGGTTTCAACATTTGATCGCTCCCCCTTTCAATTGACCGGTGAACTGTTTTTGTATGGAATGGCCCTCAGATCATCGACTGCCGCGTGCAGTACGTCGAGGAGCCCGTGAGCGACCTCGTGGACTTGGCCGCGTTCCACTGCACGACGGGCGTGCCGGTCGCGCTCGACGAGAGCGTGGACGAGGCGATGCGCGGCGGCGCGGACGGCGCTCGCGACGGCGACGGCGACGACGACGACGACTCGACGGGGTCGCTGAACGCGTTGATCGAGCTGTTCGAACCGAGCAACGGCGTCGTCGCGATCGTCTTGAAACCGTCCGTGATCGGAGGGTTCGAACGGTGCGCGCGCGCGGCAGCCGCGGCGAGGAGCCGCGGCGTCGCGAGCGTCGTCACGACCGCGTTCGACGCCGGCGTCGGCGCGGACGCGTGCGCGAACCTCGCCCGCGCGCTCGACGCCGCCGCGGCGAAAGCCGCGGCGGACGCGTCCGCCGCCGCCGCCGCCGACGACGACGACGACGACGACGACGCGTCCGGCGGCGGCGGCGGCGACGACGACGGGTGGGACGCCGCCGCCGCGCGCGTCGGCGTCGGCGTCGCCGCCGCGGACCGAGAGCCGAGCCTCGTCGCCAGGCTCGCGCCGATGCGGCACGGGTTGGGGACCGGGGAGTGGCTCGACGGCGACGTGTTCGATCCCCCCGCGGCGCCGTTGGACTTTTCGTCGGCTTCGGCGGGCGGCGGCGTCCGCGTCGCGCTCGCGCCGGCGGCGGCGTCCGCGAGGAGGAAGACGACCGCGGCGGTGTCGGAGATGAACACGACGACGACGACGACGACGACGACCGCGTGGGGCGCGGAGAGCGTCTACGAGGCGAAGACGAGCCGCGGAACGTACAGCATCCGCGTCGTGGACAGCGGCGGCGGCGGCGGCGACGCGCGTCCGCCGGTGCTTCTCCTTCACGGGTTTCTCGGCGGCGCGGAGGACTGGCACGCGATCGCGTCGGGGCTCTCGAGATCGCACCGCGTCGTCGCGATCGACCTCCCGGGGCACGGCGGCAGCGCGCTGACCCCGCTCGAAGAGGAGGACGACGAAGAGAAGGACGACGACGACGACGACGACGACGACGACGGCGGAAAAGTTCTTAAGGAACGGCGTTCACCACGCGAACGGGATCGTATGGGGACCAGTGTAGACGGCCGATCCAAGTACGACGTCGAATCCGTCTCCGACGCCGTCGCGGCGTTGATTCCCGCGCTCGGCGCGTCCAAAGCGATCGTCGTGGGGTACTCCCTCGGCGCGCGCATCGCGCTTCACCTCGCGGCGACGCGCCCCGACGTCGTCCACGCCGTCGCTTCCATCGGCGGCAGCGGCGGGATCGTCGACTCGATCGACCGAGCGACGCGCGCGGCGCGCGACGACGCCGCCGCCGCCGCGTTGCGCGACGGCGGCGTCGCTCCGTTCGCGACCGCGTGGTACGCGCAGCCGCTGTTCCGCGCGCTGTCGACGCACCCGTGGTGGCGCGGCGGGAAGATCGCGGCGGCCAGAGCGCGGAACAGCGGCGACGCGCGCGAGCTCGCGGACGTCCTGCGCGGCATGTCCCCGGGGCGACAGCCGGCGGTGACGGGGCGAGACGTCCGCGACGTCGCGCGCGCGGGGGGGGCGCTTTTCGTAGCGGGCGGCGAGGACGTGAAGTTTACGGCGATCGCGCGCGCGCTCGCGAGGGAGTGCGGCGACGGCGACGATAGAGACACTTCTTCTCGCGTCGAGGTGATCGTTGTCCCCGGCGCCGGGCACGCGGTGCATCTGGAAGCCCCCGAGGCGTTGATTCGCGCGTTGACGACGTTCGTCGCGACGGCGACGGCGAGGGCGGCGATTTCGGCGGCGGGCGCGACGGACGACGCGAAGGGCGGGAAGAAGACGCGCGCGCGGCGGTACGGCGGCGCGCGCGCGGGGAACGCGACGCCGCGAGACGACGCGAAGTGATTGATTATTAACGCGAATCGATTCTTTATCAGCAGGCTGGCACGCGACGGACCCCTTCCGTCCCCTCCTCCAACGCTTCCTTCCTTTTTTCGTCCGCCAGTCCATCAGTCCAGTCCAGTCCGCATTTGGCGCGTCCGAGACGGTTGAGATCGCGCCGGAAATAGCACTCCTCGAACGGGCGCGTCTCGTCAGTCCACGGCCGCGCGACGCGACGCGATGCCTCCGAAACGCAAGCCGAAGCCGCCGCCGCCGCCGCCGGTGGAGATCTCGTCCGCGCCGCTCGAGGACGAGGACGACGCGACCGTCGTCGTCGTCGCGACGGTCGCCGCGGACGACGACGGCGACGTGATGAAATCTCATCGCCTCTCCACCCCGCGCGTCTCTTCGCGGGAGATGACGGCGTTCGAAGACGCGCCCCTTGCGAAGCCGAAGCCGTCCGCGCCGCCGCTCGTCGCGCCGGTGACGCCGACGCCGACGACGCCCGCGCCGCCGTCGTCGAAGAAGCCGAGGATCGACACGAGCGCCATCACGGGCGTGCGCGTCATCGCGTGCCTCGCGGTGCTGTGCCAGCACTGGATCCAGTGGTACGGGAAGAAGTCGCACGGCGAGATCGAGCTTCAGGTGCGCGTCGCTTCGTATCGCAGTACGCCGATTCATATCCCTCGCGAACGGCCGCGCGCGCGTCGCGACGGCCGCGATCGTCGTCGTCGTCGGCGGCGGCGGCGGCGGCCGCGCGTCGTCGGCCGCGCCGTCCGTCGCATCGCATCGCGCGGGATTGATTCTTTTTCGGGAACGTGAACCGTCGTCGGTTTCGGTTCGTTCGTTTCCCGCATCCGCGTTCGACGCCGCCGCCGCCGCTAGCCGCCCGCCCGACTCGACTCTCGCTTACCTCTCCTCCCATATCCATCCCAGGGCGGCATGGCGGTGACGGTGTTCTTCTTCATCACCGGGTACGTCGTGTACATCGGGTACGCGGACAAGGTGAACGAGCCGGAGTTCGGGTACTGGGTAGGTTCCCCCGGCCGCGTCCGTCCCGTCGGCGATCGATCCATTCGTTAAAAGAAGCGACCTCCCTCCCTCCCTCACCTCCGCGTGACCCTCGCTCACGGATCCATCCGTCCCTTCCTTCCCTTCTCCAATCGATCGTAACGCTCATCGCGCAGACGTTTATCAAGAAGCGGTACATACGTCTCGTCCCGATGCACTGGCTCGCGATCCTCGCGTTCGCGCCCATCGTGTACGTAAACTATGCCACGATTCGCGACGACTACTACCTGTGGCAAAATAAGAGCTCGGAGTATCACATGTGGGCCGGGTGGATCCTGAACCCGTTCTTCATGCACACGTGGATATTCAGCTCGATGCATTACTGGAACGCACCGATGTGGAGCGTTTCGACGCAGTGCGGGTTCTACTTCCTGTTCCCGTTCCTCGCGCGGCGGATGCTTAAAAAGATTGACAAGGAAGAGACGCACGTCGCGCAGGTCTATACACTGGTCCCCATACGACCGCGTTGGCGTGGTGAACGCGATTCCTTAAGGACTTTGCCCGGCGTGTCTCTCCGCCCACCCCTCGCTTTCAATCCCCGCCCGCGATGCCTTTCAACTCCGCTTCTGACGCCTTTCAACTCCACCCCGACGTCGCGCAGGTCACCGCCGGGCCCAACGCGGGTCGAAGCGCCGGCGTCGTCGCGGAGCTCGACGCGAAGAAGATCGATCGAAATTACGTCACGCGCGCGCGGTGGCTGTTCTTTTGGTCGATCGTGATTCCCGTGTGCGCGATGTCGTTCTTCATGAGCGAGACGTTCAAGAAGGAGTGGGCGGACCCGGACGCGCCCGACACGGATCCGGGCGCGCTCGAGGAGGATTTCAACATCGTTCGCGCGTACTTCAACGCACGGTGCGTGAACGTCATGTCGTTCGTTCGTTTGTTTGACGCGCTTCTTTTCTTTTCTTATTCATCGCACGATGGATGTCGCGTGGATGGTCGTCGTTTCGTTTCTTCTTCTGTGCGTCCAAGTGTGCTGACGTGTCGTTCCCTCGTTCATCCGCCGAAAACCACCCGTAACTCGCCGCAGATCCTGGCCGCCGTTCCGCCTCCCCGTGTTCATGCTCGGGATGCTCTTCGCCGCGAAACGCGTCCGCGCGCATCGCAACGGCGACGCCGCGAACCCAGACTACGTCGGATACATCGGCCAGCAGACCGACTCCCTCGGGTGGAAACTCGCGCTGTGGTGCGTCGTCTCCTCCGCGCTGTCGTGCGCGTACGAAGACCAGAAGATCAACGTGCGAATGTTCAACGAATTTTTCCTCACGCTCGCGGTCGCGTACTTCGTCTACGGCATCACCGTCGCGCCGAACGACAGCTGGATCGCGCGCGTGGTCCTCAGAAACCGCGTCATGACCTTCCTCGGCGGGTTAACCTACGCCGCGTACGTCATGCAGTTCGTCGTGTGGATCTACGTCAACGTCGTGACGTACGATTCGTTCAAGCAGTTTTACCCATGCGACAAGGAGACGATTCACGCGGAGCACGAAGCCGCGGGGGGCGTGGAAAACCTCGCGGCGAACTCCACGGTGCCGGAGACGTGGTTCGACTGCTTCAAGCAGAACCCGGGCGCGCATTGGATGGACGTGCTCGTGATCTGGTTCGTGTTTTTCGTCTTCGTCGTCGCGTTCGTGATCAACCGGTACTTCGAGAAGCCCGCGTGCGCGTTTCTCGCGAAAAAGTTACTGTGAGGACGCGACGACGACGACGACGACGGCGCGTGTACACGTACTGTAATTCATTTATCTATTTCATTTATCATTTCTTCTTTTTATCTTCTCAAAAACAAAACGGATCTATGCCAGACGTTTCGGCTGGACGTCCACCGCGACCGCGTCCATGAACTCGAGTCTGTCGTCGTCCACGACTTGCAGATCCGGCGCCAACAGCTGCACGTACCGGTCAAAGTACAGAACCTGCTTCAACAGCAAACCAAACTCCCGAGGGAACTTCACGCCGTTCTCCTCGCCGACGACGATCAGCTCCGTGACCAGCGTCGCGATCTCCTGCTGGTCCACGGCCACGGACGCGCGCTGCGCCCCGGTGTCGAGATCCTCGGAGACGACCACCGAAGGTTCCACCGCGTCGATGGCGTCGTAGACGCGTTTCAAATCTCTCGCGAACTTCTCCACGTCCACGTCGTCGTCCGCGGCGCCCATCGTCACGAGCGCGAGCGCCATCCGGTCGTACTCGCGGCTCACCGTGCTCTGCAGGAACGTCTGCATCGCGTTCCACGTGCTCGGCGACACCCGCCCGACGATCCCGAAGTCGATGAAGCCGATCTTCCCGGTGTCTCGCAACACCAACAGATTACCCGCGTGCACGTCCGCGTGGAACGACTCGCACGCGAGGACGGACCCGAACCACACGTTCAACGCGTTCACGAGCGTCAGCTCCGGGTCGGAGCTCACGCCCTTGATCGCGTCGAGGTCGGTCAACGCGACGCCGTCCAGAAATTCCATCGTCATCACGCGCTTGCCGCTGTATCGTTCGTACACGTACGGCGCCGTCGCGACGCCGGAGAGATCGTTTTGTTCCAGATACCTGGTGGAGTTGAAAGGCGTCAGAAGCGGAGTTGAAAGGCATCGAGTGTGTCGGGGGTTGAAACCGTGGGGCGGGCGGAGATACACGCCGGGAAAAGTCCTTAAGAAACGGCGTTCACCACGCCAACGCGGTCGTATGGGGGCCAGTGTCAGATAGAACGCGCCTCGTAAACGCCGCGACGTTCTCCGCCTCTTTTCGAAAGTCCGTCTCCTCGAGCATGCTCGCGCGCACGTCGCCTACGATGTCGACGAGCGACGCGCGCGAGAGCTCGGGGTTCAGAAACTGCAACACCTTCGCGGCGACGAGCGCGAACGACAAGTCCGCTGACAGCGTCGCCTCGACGTCGGGTTTCAAAATTTTGATCACGACGTCTTTGTTCGACCCGCGGAGTGTCGCCCGGTGCACCTGCGCGACGGACGCGGACGCGAGCGGCGTGGGGTCGACGAACGAGAAGACGTCCTCGACGCTCCCCGCGCCCTTCTCTCGCAGCTCCTCCTCCACGATCGCCCTCATCTCCGCGAACGGCGTCGCCGGCGTCTCGTCCAGGCACTTTTGAAACTCGTCCACGAATTCCTTCGGAAACGCCGACGGCGCCGACGCGATGAACTGCCCCAGCTTCACGTACGTCGCCCCCAGCGCTTCGAACGTCTGCCGCAACGCGCTCGCGGGCGTCGGCGGCGGCGCCGCCGGGTCGTCCGCGTACGTCTGCGCCGTGCGCACCGCGAGCTTCGTCAGCGCGTCCAGCGCGGAGAAGGTGCGCGTCACGCCGTTGGTCCCCGTGGACGCGGCGATCTCGAGGATCTCAGACGCGAGCGTCGTCGCTTCCTCTAGACGCTTCATCGCCTCCTCCGGCGTCGGCTGCCGCGGCGGCGCGGAGGAGGAGGAGGAGGAGGAGAACGGCGGCGCGCCGAACGGCGTCGCGCGCGACTGCGCGGCGCGGATCGCGAGCGCGCCGCGCGGACGACGACGACTCTTCGACGACGGCGTCGTCGTCGTCATCGTGTTTATTCTTCTTCGGAGTCTCTCCGCGGATCTCGTCGCGGCGGACGGCGCCGACGACGACGACGACGACGACGACGACGACGACGCGCGCGCGGACGCGGCCGCGGCCGCGCCGCGGGCGAGGCACGCGTGGGACATCACGCTCGTGAGCGCGAGCGCGCGGAAGCGGGGGGGGCGCGCGAGGGCGGGTCCTGCGGCGCGCGGCGCGGAGTGTGACGTCATACACATCTGATACGCGTCATCGGCCGAACGCGAGATCGGAGATCGGAGATCCGCGAGAGGTTTTCCCCGCTCTGCGCGCGCGCCCGGCACATCGCGTCGCGCGCGGGCACATGGCCGCCCCCGCCGCGGGCGCGCCGAACGCGGACGCCGACGAGAAGTTTCTCTCCGAGGTGCACGTCGGCCGCGGCGACGGCGGCGGCGGGATCTCGCGGTTTGAGTTCTTCGCCGCGCCGTGGAGGCGGGACGACGACGACGACGACGCGAGCGACGACGACGACGACGATGGCGACCTGGTCGTGAAGCGCAAGCGCCGCCGCCGCGGGAGCGCGGTGACGATACGACACGACGTCGACACGAGCCTTCGCGACGTCGGGATGCAGGTGCGCGGGAGATCGTCCCCGCGTCCCCGTCCCCGTCCCCGTCCCCGTCTCCATCCCCGTCCCCGTCTGCATCCCCGACCGCGGCGCGGCGAGTCGGCACCTGCGATCGTTTGGATTTCGTCTCCCGCTATTGACCGCCCGCTCGATCCCCCGTCCCGCGCGCGCTCAGGTATGGCGCGGCGCGCTCCTCGCGTGCGACTGGCTCGCGCACGTCGCCGCGGGGGAAGAGCGCCGCGCCGCGACGACGACGACGACGACGACGACGACGACGACGACGACGACGGACCCCCGAAACGCGTTGCGAGGCGCCGTCGTCCTCGACCTCGGCGCGGGCACGGGCCTGACCGGGATCGTCGCCGCGCGGTGCGGCGCGAGGCGCGTGTTCCTGACCGACGTCGGCGACGGCGTCCTGGCGAACTGCGCGCGGAACGCGAGGGAGGACGGCGCGTGCGTCGTTCGAGAGTTGGACTGGATGGACGACGACGACGACGACGACGACGGCGGCGGCGGCGGCGGCGGCGGCGGGACGTCCCTCGCGGCGTGGCCGCCTGAAGACGTCGACACCCTGGACGAGTGCCGCTTGATCGTCTGCGCGGACTGCGTTTACGACGACGCGCTCACGGACGCGCTGTTTCGGACGTTGCGGCGATTGTTGCGTCGATTAAACGCGGCGGCGACGGCGGCGGCGGCGGAGGGCGAAGTCCTTAAGGAACGGCGTTCACCACGCGAACGCGGTCGTATGGGAACCAGTCACGACGAGAAACGACGCGCGCCGCGCGAGGGAGAACGGTCCCCGGGGAACGGTCGCGATCACGCGACGATCTCCTCGGCCGCCGCGTCGCGCCCGCGGGTCATCTTCGCGGGCGAGCGCCGCGTGAACTTCGCGGTCGGCGACGCCGCCCCCCGCGCGCACGCGCACGAGCGGTTTCTGTCGCACCTCGGACTCGCCCCGGACGCGGCGTCGTTCGCGGCGGCGGCGGACGTCCCGGAGGCTTCGAGGAGAACGTCGGACGCGGTGTCGGATAATGTGTCGGACGCGGTGTCGGACAGGAGGACGAGCGCGTCCGCGTTCAGAGCGCGGAGGATCGATCCGTTCGACGTCCCGCAGCGCGTGATGTACGAGCGCGGCGGCGAGCTCGAGCTGTGGGAGGTCACCTTAGACGAGTAGAAACGTAGAAGTCAGTTTGGCGTAAAGCGGCTTCCGCCGCGGCGTCTTTCTCCGGCACGTCGCGTCGCGTTTAGTCGTCGCGCTTACGCTTCTCGCGTCGTGATCCTCCGACAGGGTTGCACTCCGGACACCCGTTGGGTGTGACGCTCCTCGTGCGGTTCGACACCCTCGCGCGCCACTCGTGCGAGCACCTCCCACACTTCCACTTCGCCTTGTAGTGCGACGCTTTCGTCACCGCCATCGGCGGCTTGTCCTTATCGACGTACTCGCGCGACAGTTTCTTGCCTCGCTCGCCGTTCTTCTCGCACCACGTGAGGAAGTTCTTCGTCTTGCTCGCCGGCGCATTATTCGCGCACATCGGACACCCGTTGGGTTTGTCGCTCCTCGTGCGGTCGTTCACCTGCGCCCGCCACACGTGCTTGCACTCGACTTTGCTGCACTTCCACAGCGCCTTGTAGGGCGACCCCTTCGTCACCGCCGTCGGCGGCTTGTCCTTGTCGACGTACTCGCGCGACAGCTTCTTGCC
>Ga0181554_1002430_pt1 | contig 16510 bp, 14 predicted proteins | sample 011ome_16_FD_145602 | JGI IMG/M metagenome (GOLD analysis project Ga0181554, IMG submission 145602) | Coastal salt marsh microbial communities from the Groves Creek Marsh, Skidaway Island, Georgia - 011503CT metaG (spades assembly) | ecosystem: Environmental > Aquatic > Marine > Intertidal zone... | reverse complement strand
GTTTTGCGATTCATCCGGTTGCCGGCCGCATGCCTGGACACATGAATGTGTTGCTAGCCGAAGCCCGCGTGCCCTACGACATCGTGCTTGAAATGGATGAGATCAACGAGGACTTTCCGGAAACCGATGTAGTGATGGTCATTGGGGCCAATGACATCGTCAATCCCGGTGCGCAGGAAGATCCGAACAGCCCGATTGCCGGCATGCCGGTTCTGGAGGTTTGGAAGGCGAAAACCTCCATCGTGATGAAACGGTCCATGGCTTCCGGTTACGCAGGCGTCGATAATCCGCTGTTTTATAAGGACAACAACCGAATGCTTTTCGGCGACGCCAAGAAAATGCTGGATGAAGTTCTCAAACAGCTGCAAAGCTGACTGCAAAAGGGATCAGGAGCGGCCTGGTCAGCCTCGGGTTGACCAGGCCGCGAAGTTTGATCTAAACCTATCCGCTGTTGATTCATCATGAAAATATTCATCATCACCTGTCTGGCCCTGCTTATCCTGGGTGGTTGCGGGGCAACCTATACAAAAATCGATAAATCTCGAGTGGAAAACGCCTCGACAGCATCGTCACCCGATGCGGACTGCCCCAATGGCATCAACTACAAAACCGGAAGATGTCGCTGAAAAAGAGTTCCTCCAACCTCAACCGATCTTCACGCTCCCCGGCGAGCCTTAACCTTTCCAGTACAATAGGAGGACACGGGATCACCCGTGCAAGCTGGCAAAAAGGAGAAAATCATGGCCTCTCGCGGTGTAAATAAAGTCATACTGGTCGGAAACCTGGGCGCTGATCCGGAAATACGCCAATCCCCCAACGGTAGCGTCGTTGCCAACCTTAATGTGGCTACCGGGGAAGGCTGGAAGGATCAGCAGGGACAACTGCAGGAACGAACCGAATGGCATCGGGTGGTTATGTTTGGCCGAACCGCAGAGATTGCCCGTGATTATCTGAGAAAAGGCAGCAAGCTTTACCTGGAAGGCCGTTTGCAAACCCGAAAATGGCAGGATAAGAACGGACAGGACCGCTACACCACGGAAATCGTGGCGCAGGAGTTTCAGATGCTCGATCGGGCGGGTGGCGCTGAGGGATCGTCTGCTCCTCGCCCGGCAAGCGGCAGCGCGGGTGGTTATAACCAGGATTCCAGCTTTGACGCGCCAAAACCCTCCACCAGCCAGCCCTACCCGCCAAATACCGGCGGCGGCATGGATGTCGATTTCGACGACGACATCCCTTTTTAAGCCAGCAAATAATTAGCTTTGGCCCAATACTGGACGGGGCAACCCGATCCAGTATTGACCTATTAAACGGTGGCCCCCGCCCGAGACATTGACTTTAAGTTAAAGAGGCGAAAGCTTCTGATCGGTACCATTCTGACAAAGGTGGGAATAAAGCGGCGTTGCAGCCCCCAAGTCCCCTCTGGCGATATAGCGCCAACATGATTCCCGCTCGGCGCATACACCGACTGACTTGTGTTCGCCAAGACAGCGGCCAATTTCAAGCGGCAGCCGGCCATAGTCTGGCTCCGCCAGTTCGCGAGCATCGACCTTGCCTTCGGTTAATTCCTCGATTCTGGTTGCGATGTCGGTAGGGATATCTGCCCCCTTCATCCATCTGAGAAGGTGGGCTTCCGAAATGCCCAATAGATTAACGGTGCGGCCTTTACCGCCGAGTAGTTCAATAGCGCGTGTGAGCGCAGTTACTTGAGTCATATGTTTTCTGAATGTCGATGTTCGAAAGATGCCGGAGCATGCGGCAGAAACAAAAAAAGCCGCCTTGTGGCAGCTTGTTTTGCTAATTCAGCCAGGTAATTTAGGCGGCTCTTTCACAACCGCTTCCCTGCCAATTTAGTGGCGTCCCCAAGGGGATTCGAACCCCTGTCGTCGCCGTGAAAGGGCGATGTCCTAGGCCTCTAGACGATGGGGACGGAACGCTTTAACGTTGTTGGTGGAGCCAGGGAGGATCGAACTCCCGACCTCTACAATGCCATTGTAGCGCTCTCCCAGCTGAGCTATGGCCCCGCAACGTTGAGCCGCGAATATTAAAGAAATGAATCAGTCCTGTCTAGCTTTTTTTCTGATCCAAGCCAATGCCTGGTTGATACGTGAGAGGGTTTTTTCTTGCCCCAGAATTTCAAGCGTCAAATCGATGGGAGGTGAAACAGAGGTCCCCGAGACGGCTACGCGTAATGGCTGGGCAATGGCACCCATTTTCACGTCCAGGGCTTCGGCAGTCGCGGCGATAAGGTCATGGATGCTCTCTCTCACCCATGGACGCAGCGCGCCCAGGGTTTCCTGCAACATCGAGAGCCCATCTATGGCTTCGGGGGATAGGTTTTTCTTCGCGGCTTTTTCATCATATTCATGAAAGTCACGATAAAAGAAGGCGCTGGTTTCCGCCATTTCAACCAGCGTTTTGTTGCGCTCACGCTGAGCCTTTACGACCTCCACCGGATCAGGGCCTGTTGTCGGGTCAATCCCGAGCCGACCCAAATGCCAGCGAAAATGATGGGCTACGTGAACGGGATCTCCATGCATCAAATAGTGGTGATTCAGCCATAGCAACTTTTCCGGATTGAACGTGGAAGCCGAGTGATTGATATCCGGCACATCAAAATGCTCGATCATTTCATCCAGAGAAAAAATCTCCTGATCGCCGTGAGACCAGCCCAGTCGGACGAGATAATTAAGAACGGCTTCAGGCAGGAACCCATCATCCCGGTACTGCATTACGCTGACCGCGCCATGCCGCTTTGACAAACGCGCTCCATCGGAGCCGAGAATCATGGGAACATGCGCATATTTGGGCAAATCAGCACCAAGGGCCTTGAGGATATTAATCTGCCGAGGTGTGTTGTTGACATGGTCGTCGCCGCGAATAACATGGGTAATATGCATGTCGAGATCGTCAACGACTACTGTGAAGTTGTAAGTCGGTGACCCATCGGAGCGGGCAATGATCAGATCATCCAATTCGCTGTTGCGCACAATGATCTCGCCTTTGACCTGATCATCGATCACAACGGCGCCATCATCCGGATTGCGGAAACGTACTACAGGACGGACGCCCTCCCTCGGCTCGGTCCGATGACGGCAGCGACCATCGTAGCGAGGCTTCTCCTTACGTGCCATCTGCACTTCGCGCATATTGTCCAATTCCTCCTTGCTGCAATAGCAATGATAGGCCTTGCCTTCATCCAGCAGTTGTTGAATCAGAGCCTTGTAGCGATCAAATCGATGGGTCTGGTAGAAAGGTCCCTCGTCGTATTCCAGCCCCAGCCATGTCATCCCTTCCAGGATGGCGTTGACTGATTCGGCCGTTGAGCGCTCGAGGTCGGTATCCTCGATACGCAGCACGAAAGTTCCTCCATGCTTGCGGGCATATAGCCAGGAAAAAAGCGCCGTGCGAGCACCGCCGACATGAAGATAGCCGGTCGGGCTGGGCGCGAATCGGGTGCGAATGGTCATAGCGAAGGTCCTGAAAATGAAAACGGCGCCCCAGACGGGACGCCGGATGAGTCGGGTATTGGCAGAGCCACCCTGTGAATATTTATCTTAGCAAAGGTACCGGGATTTTTTGGTCCATCAGGCCGCTTTCTTGGAAGCGGGAGTCGCGCGTGTCTGCGACCATTGACGCAGATGCTTGATCTGTTCTTCCATCGTTCGAGATAAGGGCACCATACGCGCTGATGTATAAGTAATGTCCTTTTCATCAAATACCCGACCTTCCTGAAATGCATGAATGCGTGCTGCCTTGACGGCCTGCTCGATCTCCGCACCGCTCCAGTCCTTGGTGACGATGGACAGCAAATTCATATTGAACGTGTCCGGGTCCGCTCCATAGGCCTTGATGTGAATCCGGAATATCGCACGCCGCTCCTCATCGCTGGGCAAATCAAGGAAGAACAACTGATCGAAACGGCCTTTACGAATGACTTCGGCCGGGAGCTTTTCAATGCGGTTTGCGGTGGCTACCACGAAGACTTGCGGCGGTTTTTCCTGCATCCAGGTCAAAAAACTGGAAAAGATGCTGCTGCTTCCGCCGGTAGTCCCCGACATACTGTCATAGCCAAAACTGTTCTCCATTTCATCGATCCAAAGCACCAGCGGCGAAATATTTTCGGCGGTGCGGAGGGCACGATCAAAGGCATATTCCGGGGAACCAAAGGCGCCGGACATAACCAGATTCATGTCCAGCCGAACCAATGGCAGATTCCATGCGCTGGCGATAACCTTAGCAGCCATGCTCTTGCCGCAGCCACTGATCCCCATGAAGAGGATGCCAGCCGGCATCGGAACACCGGTCTGAAATGACTGACGGCTGAAGAGAGATTTGCGGCCCATAACCCATTCCTTAAGATTCTCAAGCCCGCCGACCTGATCCACCTGAATGCTCTTCGCCATGAATTGCAAGCAGCCCTCCTTCTGCAGAGCTGCAGTCTTGTCGGCATATATATCGGGCAGAACCGTTTCAAGATCGAAACGGTTTTCACTGGACCAGCCATGGATCAGGTGACGAATCTCATCCAGTGTGAGCCCCTTCATGGCGGTGGCACACTGCTGGTACCAGTCCTCATCAACGCTCGCCACCTTTCCCTTTTCCGTCAGCACACTCTTGAGATAAGTCAGGATCTCATCCCCACCAGGCATACCCAAATCGACCAGCCATAGCTGGCCTTTCAACTCTTCAGGCAGCAGAAGACCCGGGTGCGAAAGAAAGACAAAGCAATTCTTGCCCGCAAGGTCACGGTACAGATCACGCAGCGCCCTGACCAGAACCGGATTGTCATCAAACAGGGCAGGCAGGTCGCGCAGCAGATAGAAACAGGGCCTGTCCGTCTTTCGTATGGCACTAATAACTGCCACTGGATCAGTCAGCGTGTCATCTCCGGTCAGTCCCTGCGCCGCACTCCACTCAAGGATGGGTCGATCATCCCCGTAATGGATTCGTGAAAGTTGCTTCAGCTGACGTTCCAAGCGTTGCTCTTCTCGGCTTTGGACATAAATGAGGGGATACTGGTTTATCAGCCCTTTTTTGAGTTGGGAGTTTAGAGAGTCATTCATGAAGTTGAATCCAGAAGGGGTGGCGAGCATCCGGCTTGACGAGGCGCCATTATAATGACCAAACGTACCACAGGCCTGATTACTCGCCGTCATGACCGATTTTGAGACCGCCACTTCGTTTGACATCGGTGCCTTTCTGGAGACCCTGACCCAGAGGCCGGGCGTTTATCGCATGCTGGATTCGAGCGGGGAGGTTATTTATGTCGGCAAAGCCAAAAACCTGAAGAAACGGGTTTCAAGCTACTTTTCCTCCAAGGATTGCTCTCCCAAACAGCAGGCCATGGTGGCTCGCGTCCACAGCATTGATGTCCGCGTAACACATACCGAGGGAGAGGCGCTGCTGCTGGAAAGCCAGCTGATAAAACGCCATAAACCCCGGTATAACATTACTTTACGCGATGACAAAAGCTACCCGTCCATTTATGTCACAACACATCAGAAATATCCGCGACTGAGTTTTCACCGTGGCGCAAAGAACGGGCTGGGGCGCTATTTTGGCCCCTACCCCAGCGCCAGTGCTGTGCGCGAAAGCCTGAAGCTTTTGCAAAAGATTTTTCCGGTACGCCAGTGTCGCGATTCATTTTTCGAGAATCGCAGCCGTCCCTGCCTTGAATACCAGATCGAGCGCTGCACGGCACCCTGCGTCGGACTGATCGACGAGATGAGCTATGCAGAGGATGTTCACGACACTCTGATGTTTCTTGAAGGCGATGGGCGGCAACTAATAGACGCACTTGCATATAGGATGGAAAAAGCGTCGGCAGAACTCAATTTCGAAAAAGCAGCCCGCTATCGTGATCAGATCGCAACGTTGCGCATGGTGCTTGAACGTCAATCCGTGCACGGTGAACAGGGTGATGTGGACATCATTGCCTGTGCTCTAAGAGGTCATACCTCATGCATCCAGATGGTATTTATCCGTGGCGGGCAACAAATCGGCGACCAAACCTTCTTCCCCTCCATGCCCGATGAGCAAGACGGTCAGTCGCTGATTGAGGCATTCATAGGCCAATATTACCTGGGCAAACCGATTCCCAGGGAAATTCTGGTCAGCGAATCGGTGAAAGACTCGGCACTACTGGAAGAGATGCTAAGCACCCAAGCAGGACATGGCGTGCGCATATCGGGAAGGCTGCGTGGCGAGCGCGCCCGCCGGGTGCAATTGGCCCTCACCAATGCAGAAAGCGCTTTGGCTGCAAAACTTGCCAACCGACAAGATATGTATGCCCGGTTCTTGGCGCTGGGTCAGGCTCTTCAGTGTGCCGAGACACCGAAAAGACTGGAATGCTTTGATATTAGCCATACCCATGGCGAACTGACGGTAGCATCATGCGTAGTATTCGACCAACAGGGACCGGTCAAGTCGTCCTACCGTCGCTTCAACATCGAGGGCATTCAGCCTGGCGACGATTATGCGGCTCTGGCGCAGGCCGTCACACGCCGTTATCGCCGAATCAGGGAGGGCGAGTTCGATCCGCCGGATATACTTCTTATCGATGGTGGTAAGGGACAGGTAAAGGCGGTAATGGGAGCTCTCGATGATTTGGGTATGGCATCTATCCGAACCCTCGGCATTGCTAAAGGTCCAGATCGAAAACCGGGCATGGAGGTATTGATTCCAGCGGAATCCACCTCGACTTTCATGCTACCCTCTAACTCGCCTGCCTTGTTACTGATCCAGCAAATCCGCGATGAGGCACATCGATTTGCCATCACCGGACACCGGCAAAGGCGGGCAAAGGCACGCAAACAGAGCACGCTTGAGGGGATTCCTGGCTTGGGAATCAAGCGACGTCAGCAACTTTTGCGACAATTTGGAGGGGTGCGGGAAATCAGCCGCGCCGGGGTGGATGCCCTCTCACGAATAGATGGCATTAGCCTGCAGTTGGCACAACGTATCTACGATACGTTCCATGAACAGGAAAATTGAACAATGGAGTTGAATCTCCCTACTTATCTCACCTTGCTGCGGATTATTCTGATTCCAGTACTGGTCGTTCTTTTTTACCTGCCATGGCCGAATGCTCATCTGTTATGTGCGATTGTTTTCATGTTGGCCGGGCTTACAGATTGGCTGGATGGTTACCTGGCACGCCGTATGAACATGAGCACACACTTTGGAGCCTTTCTTGATCCAGTGGCAGACAAGTTGATGGTCGCGGTATCGTTGGTCCTCATTGTTCAGGCCGATCCCAGTCCTATCGTCGCAGTAGCCTCGGCCATTATCATCGGTCGTGAGATTACAATCGCCTCCCTGCGGGAGTGGATGGCGGAAATAGGTGAACGCCGGAAAGTCGCGGTATCTGAGCTCGGCAAATGGAAAACCACGGCCCAGATGGTATCGATCACCTTGCTGTTGCTTGGCATGGATGTCTGGCGCGAAAATCTTCAGAATTTGGGTCAACTGCTTTTACTGCTCGCCGCCGCCCTGACACTTTGGTCTATGGTGCTGTATCTGCGTGCAGCCATGCCGGTTTTTTCTCAGGACTTCAAAAGCAATCTTGTTGACAAGGCAAAATCGCCCCCCTAAAATACGCAGCTTCAGACAGATGCGGGAATAGCTCAGTTGGTAGAGCACAACCTTGCCAAGGTTGGGGTCGCGAGTTCGAGTCTCGTTTCCCGCTCCAGAATCATCAAAAGCCGCTCAAGTAGCGGCTTTTGTGCTAATCGGGATCACAACACAAGTGTGTTTGATCGATATCCGGCAGCCAAACTATGGCGCGTTAGCAAAGCGGTTATGCAGTGGATTGCAAATCCATCTAGGGCGGTTCGACTCCGCCACGCGCCTCCATAAAAATCAACGACTTAAATTAAAAAGCGCCAAACTAGGGCGCTTTTTTTATGTTTGAAAACGACTTGAAATGCGGTAAAAAGTGGTCAAATAGTGGTTGAACCACACTCAGTGGATCGACATATCCATCTGGAGAGGCACTTTTATGGCGAGTATCAGACAGCGCAAGTCAGGCTCATGGGAGATCATTATCCGCCGGGGCCACCTCCCCAAACCCATCTACGCTTCCGCCGACACCGAAGCCGAAGCAACCGCTTATGCCGAACGAATCGAGGCGCAACTCGATGCTGGGATTATTCCCAAGGATGCCTCAAGCCCCCGGCAAAACGTCTGGACCGTCAGCCAATGGTTGGGCGAGTACGAACACAAACACCACCCAAGCCCATCCGATATCCCCCTGCTGCCACTGGTTATCCAGGGTGTGGGTTCTCACCTGATCCATGAACTGAATCTGACCGCCATCACGCCGTGGATTAAATCCATGAAGGCCAAGGAATTGACGCCGGGATCAATCAAGAAACGGGTCGGTGCGCTAAAGAGGTCGCTGGATATCGCCGTCGCCAATGACATCTTAAAAATAAACCCGTTAGGTTCTCTGCCGAGAAATTATTCGTCCTATAGCAAAAGCGACAAGGTAATTGTCAAGGACACTGCCCGTGATCGTCGTCTTGAACCCGGCGAGGAAGGGATGTTGCGGGAGGTTATGGGCGGTCAGCCGGATATGTTGAGGCTGTTTACCCTGGCTCTGGAAACCGCAATGCGACTTTCTGAGCTGTACACGCTGACATGGAGCCAGGTGGATTTGCCGAAGCGGACAATCTTTCTGGACAAGACCAAGAACGGGGACAAGAGGCAAGTTCCGTTATCCAGCGTGGCTATGGAACTGCTGAAAGATGGCGGCAGTGGCTTGGTGTTTCCGTTTTTCCACGATGAAGACCGGCGCAAGACGACGATGCGAGTCGGCTATTCCTGGGCGCAGATAACCAAAAAAGCCGACTGCGAAAACCTCCATTTTCACGACCTTCGGCATGAGGCCACCTGCCGGCTATTTGAGCGTACCCAGCTCAGTGATTTACAGATCAGCCTCATAACCGGACACCGCGACCCAAGAATGCTCAGACGATATAGCAACCTCAGAGGAAGCGATCTGGCGGCGAAGTTATGGTGAGGCTCAATACTCAATCTGGCTCGCCTGCACAAAAAGCAGATCAAGCTGCTCATCTGTCCAACCCATCGCCGACGCCACGGACAAGATCGTGGGCGAAGTGCGCTTGAATGACAGCGCGTATTCCCAGGCGCTTTTCACCAGCGGATCGGTGGCCGGGTCGTTGATGTAGGCTTCAACGGCGGACGACAGCCCTGCCCTGCGAATGGCTTCCCGCGCCTGGATCGGATCGACGCTGAGATCATCCAGCGGTTTGCGATAGACAATCTTCATACCGTGACCTCACCATTCCAATCCTTATAAGGCCAGCACTCCACGCGCAGTGGGTAGGTGCCTGGCGATGGAAGTTCAAGTTCCACTTCATCATCGATAACCAGATAACTCTCGCCGCTGATATAGAGAATGGAATTTGCTGGCACGTTCTTTAGGATCAGTCCGTCCAGAGTGACGGGTGATCCAGGGCGCTCAGTCAATACCCCATCCAGCACATAATGTCCATCGCTGTGGGCATGGCCATCAATATACCCATAGCCTTCTCGCCTAACTACGCTGTCTTCCCCTTCCGGGAATGTATACGCATTGGATATTTGGCCTGTTGATAGTTCGTATTCAATGAGTGAGGTATTCATCGCTGTAATAGTAACGCACAAGTTGAATAAGTTCTGGTGAGGTACATATTTCCACCAAATCCATCTTCAAACTGGACATAGAAAGTATAGGTTCTTGATGTGGAGCCATTCGGGTTTTGCACAATAGTCATCGGCACGGTAAGCGCATAGGCCGTAGAACCAGATGGCACCGATGCTTCCTGATAAAACGAAAAACCATCACTCGACTGCACGATGCACTTGATATAGAAATATCTTGATGGGTCTGGATTTACGGCAGACACCGAGATATTCAGCAATACCGGCCCTAGCGAACCATAGCTTGAAGTCACCGTTTGCGAAAATATCTGAATCGCAACGTACTTAACTACCGTGTTGGTCACGGTATTGGACCCTGCATAGGTCTTGGTAACTGCCGATGCTGCGATCCGGTCAGTTGTTATACCACCCAGTATTATTTTGTCTGCCGTAATGGTTCCAACCGATATTTCTGAAGCCGTAACAGCCCCAGCAGCAATTTTTGCAGAAGTAATGCTGTCTGCGGCAATTTTCTCTGCTGTCACCGCGTTAGCGGCAAGCGCACTAGACGTAATAGCCCCAGCAGCGATTTGAGTAGCGGTAATGGTATTGGCAGCAATTTTGTCCGCCGTGATTGCGTTGCCAGCAATCTTGCCCTCGGTAATAGTGAGATCGGCAATCTTTAAGCTAGTGACTTGTAGATCAGCGATGTTGGCCGTCTTGATCTGAGCATTTCCGATCTTTGCTGACGTTATCGCAGCGTCGGCAATAATTCCAGAGGCTGCCGTAATCGTGCCAACCGCCATTTTGCTGGCCGTAATAGCACCCGCTGAAATGCGGTCCATACTGAGGAAACCACCCGTGATCCTGTCGGCATTCAAAGTACCGATTTTGGCGGAGGTAATACTGGCGTCCTGAATCAGCGCCGACTTAATGTAGGTAACGCCGCCAACGATTTCAAACGGGATGGTATTACTGCCCGCTGATCCAACGACAAACTTATCCGCCCTGACTATGAAACCAGATGCGCCTGCGCCCTCGTTATAGAGACCGAATCCTGCAACATACCCATTAACATCCAGCTTGACGCTGTACTGCGCTCGTAACCCGCCCGTGCCGTAAATGGCCTCAAATTGTTGTTGCACGGTGGCGCTTTGGCCATTCGCCGCCGTGATGCTGACCTGTTTGACGGCAGTGGCCCAGGGTAAGCCCACATTCCACGTCCCGCCTGCCGCTTCACAGGCGCTCTTGTCGCCATGAGTCGAGGTGTTGCCGCCTATCGTGCAGTAGCCGATCTTGGCGTTCTCGATATTGCTGATGCTACTAACAGCAGTCGGTAATCGTGTGTCGGTGGCATCTACCCATGCTGACCCATTCCAGCGAAATTCCTTGTTGCCGTTGTCGGTCTGAAACCAGAGATCACCGGTTGTCGGCGATGCCGGGGCGCTGGTGCTGGCCTGGTAGAAGGTCCGATTCTTGCTGCTGGCCGTGACGCTGATGCTGTTGATACGTTGCGCGGCGGCGCCGGATGGATTCGCTGTCGCGTTGCGAATGTCGAGTATTTCCGACCAGCTATCGGCCAGCCGGGTATCTGTTGATTCCGCCCACGCAGAGCCGTTCCAACGATATGGCTTGTTACCCTGATCGGTGCGGAATAGCAGGTCATTGACCTTGAGCGTGTAGGTGCTGTCTGAAGTCGGATTGGTCGCCGAATAGAACACCCGCGTCTTGTTGTCGGACAGTACGCGCACGGCTTCCACTTGGCTGTAGGAAGCTCCAGGCGCATTGCGCCCGACGCCAAGCCAGTCAATGCTGTAGTTATCGCCCGATGCCGTGCCAAGCTGGATCTCGATAGCCGTGATGGTGTTGGCCTTCCACAGTGTGGCTGCCGACATGTCCCAACTTGCCTCAACGTACTCACTGCCAATCTGAGCCGGTGCGCTGATGGTGACAACATCAGATCCACCCGAGTAGTAATAGCGCAGAGTGCCAGTCCACCCGCTGCCGCCAGTGCGTTTCACGCGAAGCCTGACAAGCTGGTATGCGCTGCCGTCCACTGCGATGGTGGCGGTTTTGAACTTTGGGTTAGCGCCAGTGGCGGTCACAGTTAGGTAGCCGCCAGACACGGCCAGCGATGCGCTGGTTCCAGTCCAGCCGGTGATTTCCGACGACTGGTCGAAATACCATATGATCTTGCTGTCGAACTGACCGTTGCCAACGCTGACCTTGCTGATTTGCTGGACCAATGTGTCGTACTGGCTGGCCAGCCGCGCATTGACGGAACCTGGGACCAGCGACGAAGCATCGATCAGGTCTATCCGGTCTGATAGTGTCCCAAACAGCTTATCTTGCGTAATGGTCTCGTTGCCAATCTCCCCATCAGATAGCCCATTTCCCCACGGACTATAAAACGTGCTGGCCGTGTCGTAGGGTCCGATTTGCTCTTCCAGCATCAGCGCATCAATGTCGAGGCTAGTGCTGTTGTTGCTGATTGATACGCCCAACTGGGCGAATGCCGATGCGTCGGCGGATAGGTCGAGTACGCCGGATACACGGGCAAATTCAGACGATGACGCCCCCGAATTCAGTGTGACGGTATGCGTGGTGCCGCCTTGGGTTTTTAGCTTGATGGACAGGCTGACAGCAGAATTGGTCAGCGGTCTGACATACGCCGAAACGATCCATTTGGAGGACGGTGCCAACGCGATATTGAAGTCTGAGCCACTCGCGGCCATCCAGACGGTGCCACCGGCTGAAGTCGTGGTCAGCCTCACCCCATACTGCCCGTGATAGGTCGCCGCTGCCGTGCGGTTGACGGCCATCCCGCTGGTGTAGGTCGGCGGCATCGCGCCGGCCCACTCAAAGCTGCTGTAGTCGTTGGGCAGGATGTTGATGCCGGAACCCGCATTGGTATCGCGTCCTGGTACTTCAGCGCCAGATAACTCGGACGGATGCCATGCCGAGGTGAAGCTGCCCTTATCGATATTACGCCACCACGTCACCCGGTTAGCGATGCTATCGGTGGGCTGTGCAGAAATTAGTGTGAATCCAGCGCCTGGGCTGCTGGCGTATTCGCAGACGAAACCGCTGGTGTGTCGGTACAGCGCCATTACAGCACCTCTCCGATCTCAAAGCCTGCGGAGTGCCTATCGACATAGGGCCATTCAATCGCGCTCAGACTGCGGAAGCGTCCGAGGAACCAGACCTGATCCTTGTAATCAGTTTCGGTATCCATCATCAGATAGACTTCCTTCTCGATGTCCTGCTCTCTCAGAATCGACAGGTACACGCCGTGCGCCTCTGCTTGCGTCAGCCATGACCATTGGCCCGTCACGATGCGGCGGTTGGGTCGGGAGTCAAAGTACTCAGGTCCGGCCAAGGCTTCCAGCACGGCGGTCTTGGACTCGACGTTGATATTCAACCCCCAATCCGTGCAGACTTCCGGCATGAATCGCCAGCCGATAAATACTCGGCCCAGTTCGATGTAACCGTCCGGGTTGCCGGGATTGCTGATGGTGACCTTGAAATATCGCGCAGCAGTCGGTGTGAAGTGATGCGCCCACTCGCCGCCTTCATAGACCGGCAATGCGGTGGAGTCATAGGTCAGAGTGGTCAGTCCGGCATTGCTATAGCCCTGAATCCTAACCGTTGCGTTGGTCGTCAGGTTAGTACGTATCAAGGCCACTACGCCAATGTTCTGGTTTTCGCCGGTATCAATGATTATCGTGCTGCTAGTGGCTAGGTCATCGGTGCTTCTGGCCCGTTGATAGAGGTAGCGGGTTTTGATGTTGGTCAGCGGATAGGCCGTCTCCCAACTGCCGCCCGAGACCGGCGCATCGTCCACCTGATTTGCATATCCAAGCACTGTAGCCATGTTATCCCCAGCAAACTAAATCAAGCGTATTGGTTTGGTAGTCCACACCGACACTGGTGATGGTCATCAAGCGCCCGGTGCCATAGCCCAAACGGGCAGACGCTAAGTTAATGACTGAACCCAAGTCGAGCGATGTGTAATAGCCTTGCGGATTGGCCAGCGTGATGTTCACGATGTCGCGGCGAACGGAATAAAGAGCCAAGCGCCTTGCAGCTTCGGCCTGGGCAACGGATATACCGTTCAGCGAGGTGTCGTAGGTGATTTCTTCGGCCAGTAGGCGGGTAGCCTTGACTGTCGCGTTCTCGGCTTTTTGTTCCCTAGCAGATTCCTTCAGCCATGCGGCTCTTGATTCCGGAACCACACCAGCAAGACCGTTTTTGTCCTGCGGGATATAGTTGATATCGGCCTTCACTTTTACGCTCCAGAAAGGCATCTGGGTTTCCGGCTGGCGCTCGGCATCGATAATGAGATCGTCGGTCAGAGTTGCCACGGGCGATCCTGTTGGCGCTTCAAACCGCGCTACGCGGAACCGCCCCAGTGCGTCGAATCCCCACCATGCACCAACACTGGCACAGATGCGGTCCAGCAAGCTGGCGGTGGTTTCTTCGCCTTCCACCACAATGCCGATGGAACCGGCGTTCTTTTGGTTGAGTACCGTGAAGTCGGCGGCTACCCAGTTGGTGACGCCCTTCTCAGTCAGGATGCGCTGGATGAGACCCGCCGCCGAATTCTGAAGGTGATCCCATTTCTCGACCACACTAATGGAGAGCGTATTGATGGGCGTTGAGCCAAGCCGAATCAGGCCCAGCGGTGGATAGGCCCGCCATTGCCCAGCGGGTGGATCATAGGCGTACATATCCGATAGGCTCAGATAGTCGGTGGCCTTGGTCAGATACGCCCCGCCGTCGAAGGCATTCAGCAAGGCGTCCACAGGGTCGGCGTTGACCTGATAAATGAGCTTGGCCGTATTGACCATCACTGGCTGTATCAGGGCGATACGGCCAAATATGCGCGGCTTGATCTGATCCTTAATGTCGTCTGCCGTACCTTCAACACCGAGGGGGAGTTCGTTATTCCCTGCGTACTTTACGGTGGCGAACGGCGTATCCAGCGTTACTGCCTTGTCGCGCAGACGAATGCTGATGCGGTCCTTTTCAACAGCTACCGTCTCCATCGTCGCAACGAGGATGGTCTGGAAGCTGGCATAGCTACCGTCGCGGTCGCCCCACTTCAGCGTGAGTGTGCGGCCATCAAAGAAATCCTCTCCCAGTGCAGCAATCGCGTTGTCGGGATTAAGGATGGTCAACTCACCGAATGACTGCCCTGACCTTCCGCTGATTCCTGACATGGACCGGCTGAAGGTCGCCGGATTCTCCATGCGCGGTGCATAGAAGTCGCCATCCCTGTCATAGCCAGAACCAGACGCAAACAACCACGTCTTGATAGTCTCGCTGGTCGGGTCATAGGCTTCGATTTCAGCCAAGAATATGTTGGTAAAGCGACGGACAAAATAGGCTTTGTCCGCTGGCATTTGGTCCAGCAGGATGCCGTCGCCGATTTCCTGAAGGAGTCGGTCAGAGGATTCGGTGAGAAGATAGAAGGACATTTATTCGGCTGGTTTTTGTTCGGTTTGGCCTTGCTTTTTGGCTTCTTCCTGGATGGCTGAAATCAATCCGGCAACCGCCTGATATGGCTGTGTTGAAAGATACTGCAGCACGGCGTTGATTAACTGATTTGGCAAATAGGTATGGTCAAGCATCTGTCTATTACTCCGTAGGCTGTAAATTTGTAGAGGCGTCGCGCTCAATGGCACGATTGATGTAGTCTGAGAACAGGGCTTGGTGTACCAATGCAACGGGGATGGTTTCTCCGGTCAGTTCTAATGTTACCGGGTCACGCAGTTCAATTTCTGCAAGCGGGTCAATCGTGTAACTCAGGCTGCCTACCGGCTTTTGGATCGTGCCTTCGTCCAGCTTTATCAGAGCTTCTTCCTGATATGTAACACCGGGGACTTGCCCATACTGGTTTGAAATGATGATGATCTGAGCGCGTTGCCACGCTTTGCCGGATACGTCGGTTTCTTTGTAGTCTGCCATGAGTAAATCCTCTAATTAAGCTGTTACGCCTTTGATGACGGCGAAGTTAATGAATACAGCTTCTGATAAAGACACGCCAGTAGTATTTGTAACTTTGCAAGTAAAATTCCCCGCCGAACCTATATACACTGATACAGAATACCCAACAAAACCAACAACTGTCGCAATAATGTTGTCACTTGTGGCTACTGTTGAGTTATTTACTTGAAATGCGGCTGTCGCTCCAGCAGCAAGCGCCTCAGCATTCATTACAATACGACCGCATGATTTATTCAGCGTGACCGCTGTACTTTTACTCGTTGCCTGAGTAACCGTGCCACCAGACCCAGTGCCGTAACCTAATCCACCGCCGCCTGTGAGCAATAAATTCCCACTTGCATCGAGAGTCATTAAGGCGACATTATTTGCGTGCCAACGGTAAAATTTAGAAACTGGGTTGTACCACAGAGTATTGCCAGTGGTATTTATGTTTTGTTGATTAGACCCGTCATGGTTCAGAGATGCTTTTGACCAATTACCAAATCTTATATTTCCTAATACATCAAGTTTCGCTGCCGGTACGGTGCCAAAACCCACATTACCGCTGGCATCTTTATAGATTTGCCCAGATCCAATATTGATAACTGAGGCATCACCGGTAAACCCGTTGATAATCGGATTTTTCAGGGTCTTATTCGTCAGCGTGACAGTGGCGCTGTTCTTGGTCGCATCTGATGTGTTATCAACGTTTCCAAGACCCACATCAGATTTGCTCAACCCGGTTATAACGTATGTTCTGACGACACTGGCATTAACCTGTTTGGTCTCGGCATCCTGCACGACCACCATGTCATCATCGTCATAAATCGCGGTGGCGGCGTTGAGTTGACTGATCTTTTGGTCTGGCATGTGTTCA
>Ga0181554_1002426_pt1 | contig 16521 bp, 16 predicted proteins | sample 011ome_16_FD_145602 | JGI IMG/M metagenome (GOLD analysis project Ga0181554, IMG submission 145602) | Coastal salt marsh microbial communities from the Groves Creek Marsh, Skidaway Island, Georgia - 011503CT metaG (spades assembly) | ecosystem: Environmental > Aquatic > Marine > Intertidal zone... | reverse complement strand
CAGTTCGTATTGCGGGGTCCAGCTGTCGTGGGTGGTGCTGCGCGATGACGCAGGCCGTCTTGTGCAGAGCATTGGCTTCATGCGCGACCTGACCCAGCAGCATGCAGCGCAAAAGCGCATCGAGGAGCTGGCCTACAGCGACGCTCTGACCGGATTGCCCAACCGGCTGCTGCTGTCGCAGCGTGTGGGCACTGCCATTCAGAGTGCTCGCGACAGCGATATGGGTTTCGCCATCCTGTTCCTGGACCTTGACCGGTTCAAGATCATCAACGACTCACTGGGGCATCCCTTTGGCGACCGGGTACTGCAGCTGGTTGCGGTACGCCTGCAGTCCTGCCTGCGCCAGACCGACATGCTGTGCCGGCTGGGAGGCGATGAGTTCGTCGTCTACCTGCACGGTGGCAGCGCCAGCGTTGCCGAAGGTGTTTCCCGCCGCATTCTTGAAGAGATGCTCAAGCCTTTCATGCTGGATGGAATCGGCTTCTCGATCCACTGCAGCATTGGTATCGCGCTGTACCCGCAGGACGGTGCGTCCCTGGACGATCTCATCAAACAGGCCGACACTGCGATGTACCGCGTGAAGGATCGGGGTCGCGGCAATTTTGGCTTCTATCAGCCGCAGATGAATGCCAACCTGCTGTCGCGGATGCAGATGGAACATGCCCTGCGCCAAGCCGTGGAACTGCATCGGATGGCCGTGCACTTCCAGCCGCAGGTCAATATGGCGACCGGCCGCATCACGGGCGCAGAGGCGCTGGCCCGCTGGACAGATCCGGAGTTCGGGGCGGTCTCGCCAGGGGTGTTCATTCCGCTGGCGGAGGAGTCCGGCTACATCGTCGCGCTGGGCGCGTGGGTGATGGAGCAGGCAGTGCGCGAGGCGGCTGTCTGGATGCACTCGGGTTCCCCCATCATGATCTCGGTGAACGTCTCTGCCCTGGAGTTCCGGCAGCCCGATTTTGTGGACCGCATCGTGCGCTTGCTCGCCGTGCACCAGCTTCCACCCACCCTGCTGGAGCTGGAGCTGACCGAAAGCATTCTGGTGCAGGACTCCCAGGAAATGGAGGAGCGCCTGCGAGAGCTGGCAGACCTTGGTATTGGCCTGGCCATTGACGACTTCGGCACGGGTTACTCAAGCCTTGCCTACCTCAAGAAGCTGCCCATCCACAAACTCAAGATCGACCAGTCGTTCGTCCGTGGCCTCCCCGATGATGAAGGTGACAGGGCGATCGTCAGTGCCATCATCAGTATTGGCCAGGCGCTGCACATCGATGTGGTGGCAGAGGGCGTGGAAACGCAAACGCAGCAGTCGGTGTTGCTGCAGATGCATTGCGACCATCACCAGGGCTTTTTCTTCGCGCCTGGGCTGCCTGCGCAGGCTTTCAGGGAACTGTTGTCCAAACCCCTGCCGGCGGGTGTGCGAGGGGCGCTGGGGAATGCCCACGCCTGACTCCGAGGGGGTGCTGGGCGGAATGAATGCCGCGCGCTGCGCGCCAGCAGCCAGGCCTCACAGAGCGGCGATACCCTTCCAGAGCATGTACGCGGCGAGCCCGAACAGCAAGGAGGCAAAGACACGCTTGAGCTGTTTGACCGGAAGACTGTGCGCGGCTCTGGCGCCCAGGGGGGCGGTCAGAACGCTGCAGGTGGCAATCACCGCCAGCGCTGGCAACCAGACATAGCCCAGCGATGCGGGTGGGAGTCCCGTCACGTTTTGGCCGCCAGCGACGTAGCCGACCACATTGGCCAGCGCAATGGGGAAACCAAGGGCCGCGCTCGTGGCCACTGCATTGTGGATGGGTACGTTGCACCAGGTCATGAAAGGCACGCTCACGAAGCCTCCACCTGCACCCACCAGCCCTGACAGAAATCCGATGACGCCGCCGGCTGCCACCTGTCCTGCGCCCGCTGGCATTTGCCGCGCCGGGGCAGGTTTCTTGTCCAGAAACATCTGCGTGGCGGAAAAACTCACGAAGAGCGCAAAGAATATGGCCAGAAAAGAGCCCTTGAGAAGCGCGAACACACCCAGGCTGGCAACGAAGCCGCCAAGAACGATGCCTGGCGCAAGCCGTTTGACGATGTCCCAGCGCACCGCGCCGCGCTTGTGATGCGCCCGGACGCTGGAGATCGAGGTGAACATGATCGTGGCCATCGATGTGGCAATGGCCATCTTCACTGCCAGGTCCGGCGCGACCTCCCTGGCACCCAGGATGTAGGTCAGGAACGGCACCAGCAACATTCCGCCGCCAATACCCAGAAGGCCTGCCAGAAACCCGGTTGCCAGACCCAGGACGCCAAGTTCAACGATCAGAAGGGGATCCAGCATGGGGCAGGCAGTTGGGGGTGTAGGAGAGCGCTCGACGCCTGTGACGCCAAGCCGTGGTCGGCGCTGCTGCCGTGCGTGTTCACAGCGCGCACATGAAAAGAGTGTCCGTGATGACCACCGAACCCTCATCCTGAACCGGGGGTTCAGGTGGGCGAGGGCAGCCAGGCGTTGGGTTCATCTGACGCGAGATGATCACGCTCACCCGGCAATTACCAAGCCCGAGCTCGTTGAGCATTGGTTCAAGGAAATATAAAGCCCGGCGGCATCACAGACGACGCCATTGTAGGCTGCGCAGAGGCCCTGCGCAGGCGGGGCACCATCTAAAACCCGATATCCGTAGCGTCTCCCGGGTGTGTCTGCGGCGATGTGATGACGCCGTCGACTGTCCACTGCTTGCCATGAGGCGTGGGGACCCATGGGGCAGTGCTGTGGTTGCGCTGTTTGCGGTGTTGCTCTGCGTTCCTGTGGGGCGCAGAGGTTGTGCGCGATGGGGCAATGGCGCGTGCCGGCTCAGAGAAGCCGGCCGTCTCCGCCCAGCACGTCATCAAGGCGACCGATGAGCGAGCGCAGTCGCTGGTCATCCGCTTCGGGCAAGGGCAGTTCGTGCTGCGCGGCGGCCGGCGTTGTATTGGGCGGCGCGGAGCGGCCCGCGAGGTCGGCTGCTTCCCGGTCTGCGATCTCGAAGGCGAGATTCAGGGCTGCCAGCACGGCGATCCGTTCGCGGGCGCGCACCTTGCCTGCGTCCCGGATGCGGGTCATGGCTGTGTCGACACGTTCCACCGCGTCCAGCAAGCGGCCTTCGTGCCCTTCCGGGCAGGACAACAGGTAGTTTTGCTGAAGGATCTGCACCTCGATCTGCTTCATTGCGGCTCCTTGGTGGCGGGGGCTGCCACGGGCAGTCGTTCGAGCAGGGCATCAACCCGTGCGCGGGCAGCGCTCAGCCGTGACTTGAGGGAGTCGCGCTCCTGGGTCAGGGCTGCCACCTGCTCGGACAACAGCGCGTTCGTGCGTTGCAGTTCGGCGTGGCGCAGCAGCAGGCGCTCGACGCGGTCGGCGATCTGGTCGGTGGTGGACGGTGTGGCCATAGAGGCTGCGATTGTAGGGTGGGGTGCCATGGAGGGCGTAAAATCCCGCTCGTTGGTGCTCGCGGCGTGGTTCACATGCCGCAGTTCAACGGGAAGCAGGGAGGTAACGCCGCTACGCGGCTTGCCCAGCCTGCGCTGCCCCCGCAACGGTCAGCGGACGAATCGTCTGATTCTCTCTCCATCCATACGCCACTGCGTGCCCTGAACAAGCACATGGGAAGGCATTGGGGGGTGTTCCGCCAGCCCGGATACCGGCCAACACGGTGGTTGATCGCGCCCTTTCGGGGGTGATCGGCCGTATCACCCATTCGCTGGCGGGGAGGCCGGCACGGGTTGTCTGTTGATGATGATTTTCATGAAATTCCGTACCCCTCGTGCGCGCCTGTGCGCGCCCCTGTGCAAGCTTGCCGCTGTACTTGCTGCGGCTGGCTGTGCGACTGCGTTCGCGCAAGTGCCGCTGTCCGACGCCATGGTTATCGCGCAAAACCTGCGCGCGCCCTCGATGTCCGAAACCGTGGTGGCTGCCTCGCGCACACCGCAGCCGCTGGCAGATCTGGTGGCAGACATTTCCATCGTGGACCGCGAGACCATCGAAAGCAGTGGCGCTACCGGCCTTGCCGACCTCCTCGCCCGCCTTCCCGGGGTCGAGTTTGTCCGCAACGGCGGACCTGGCAGCAGCACCAGCCTTTACCTGCGCGGTGCCGAGACCCGCTTCACGGCGGTCTACATCGATGGCGTGCGCCTGGATTCGCAATCGACAGGAGGGGCGCCGTGGGAGAGCATCCCGCTGGGTCTGATCGACCGCATCGAAGTGCTGCGCGGCCCGGCGGGTGCGGTGTACGGCTCGGACGCCATCGGCGGCGTGGTGCAGATTTTCACCAAGCGCGGCGAGAGCGGCTTCGCGCCCTACGTCGGGCTGGGGATGGGCACCCACCAGACCCGCAAGCTGGAGGCGGGCTTCAGCGGCGCCAGCGGCACGGTGGATTACGCGCTGGGGCTGGCCCGCGAGGACAGCAAAGGCTTCAACGCCCGCCCGATTGCCGCCCAGAACCCTGACCGCGATGGCTACCGCTCGACAGCAGCCCATGCGCGGGTGGGTCTGCAGGTCAACGCGGTGCACCGGCTGGAAGGCACGCTGCTCGCCAACGATACCGACAGCGGCTACGACAACGGCCTGGGCAAGGATGACCGCAGCCTGCACACCATGCATGCGCTGGGCCTGAACTGGCTCGCGCAGTGGAGCGGTGCCTACAAGACGCGGCTGTCGGTCACGGATTCGCGCGACCAGTACGAAACGCGCCCTTCGCCTTACCTCAGCGATACGCGCCTGCGCGGTTATCTGTTCCAGAACGAGTGGCGTCTGGGTGCCCACCTGCTGAGCGCGGCGCTGGAGCGCCGCGAAGACCGCCTTGAGAACGCACCCATCGACCGCAAGCGCTCGCAGGATGCACTGGCGCTGGGCTATGGATTCAATGCCCAGGGCCACACGGTGCAACTCAATGTGCGGCACGACTCCGACAGCGAGTTTGGTGACAAGCAAACCGGCAGCCTGGCCTATGGTTATGCCATCACGCCGCAGTGGCGTGCCACGGCGTCGGTGGGAACGGCCTTTCGTGCCCCCACGCTCTACCACCGTTTCAGCGAATATGGCCTGGCCAATCTGCGGCCCGAGAGCAGCCGCAACGCCGAGTTGGCGCTGCGCTATGCCCAAGGCGCCAGCAGTGTCTCGGCCACGCTGTTTCGCAACCGGCTGCATGACCTGATTTCGTTTGCCGGCCCCGGTACCTGTGCATCGCCTTTTGGCTGCTATGCCAATACGGCGCGTGCCGAATACAAGGGGGTCACCTTTGCCGGGTCGCACCGCCTGGGCGACGTGCAGTTGCACGGCTCGCTGGACCTGCAGCGCCCGCGCGACCTGGACACGGGCCGTCAGCTGGCCCGCCGCGCCCGCCATCACGCCACGCTGGGCGCCGACACCCGCCTGGACGGCTGGACGGTCGGTGCCGAGGTGCAGACCTCGGGCCGCCGTTTCGACAATGCAGCCAACACCGTGGTGCTGGGCAGCTACACCCTGGTCAATCTGTATGCCAGCACCCGGCTGGCGCGTGACTACACGGTGCTGGCCCGCATCGACAACGCCACCGACAAGGACTACCAGCTGGCGCGCAACTACGCCACGGCGGGCCGCAGCTTCTACGTGGGCGTGAAGTGGGCGCCGCAGTAAGGGCGGCGTGCGGGCGGGGCAGGCCATGACGCGCTGCCCCGCGCTGCTGGTGGCTGCCCCGGCCTCGGGCCAGGGCAAGACCACCGTGACGGCCGCTCTGGCGCGCCTGCACGCACGGCAGGGTCGGCGCGTGCGCGTCTTCAAGTGCGGGCCGGACTTCCTGGACCCCCACTGGCTGGAGCTGGCCAGCGGTGCCCCCGTGCACACGCTGGACCTCTGGATGACCGGCGAGGCCGACTGTGCCCGGCGCCTGCATGCGGCTGCGCAAGAGGCGGACCTGATCCTGATCGAGGGGGTCATGGGCCTGTTCGATGGCAGCCCCAGCGCTGCCGATCTGGCGCAGCGCCTGGGTGTGTCGGTGCTGGCCGTGGTGGATGCCTCGGCCATGGCCGGTACGTTTGGTGCGCTGGCTTTCGGCTTGCAGCATTACCGCCCCGGGCTGGCCTGGGCCGGAGTGCTGGCCAACCGGGTGGGCAGTGCCCGCCATGCAGAGATGCTGCAGGCCGGCCTGCGCGATGCGGGCGACTGGCTCGGTGCGCTGGCCCGCATTCAGCCTGCGCAGGCGCCCGGCGGGGCGTTGCTGCCAGAGCGGCACCTGGGCCTGGTGGCCGCGCACGAGGTGCCCGACCGCATGGAGCGGCTGGATGCGGCCGCCGATGCGCTGGCTGCCACGCCGCTGGGCCAGATGGACCCGGATGCGCTGCAGCGTTTTGCGGTGGACTTTCCGGCTCCCATGCCAGCTGCTGCGGTACCGCCGCTGCTGGCCGGGCGCACGGTGGCGGTCGCGCTGGATGCGGCCTTTTGCTTTGTGTACCCCGCCAATGTGCAGACCCTGCGCGACCTGGGTGCCCGGGTGGTGTTTTTCTCGCCGCTGGCCGATGCGGCACTCCCCGTGTGCGATGCGGTATGGCTGCCGGGTGGCTACCCCGAACTGCACGCTGAGCGGCTGGCGGCCAACGCGGGGCTGCGGGCAAGCCTGCAGGCGCATGTCCGCGCGGGCCGGGCGGTGTGGGCCGAATGCGGCGGAATGATGGCGCTGTTCGAGACGCTCACGCAGGCGGACGGCACCACCACCGCGCTGTGGGGCTGCTGCCCGGCCACGCCACCATGCAGCGGCGGCTTGCGACGCTGGGGCCCCAGCAGCTCGCCCTGGGCGGGCATGTGCTGCGGGGGCACACCTTCCACTATTCCACCTGCGAAAGCAGCGCTGCGGCGGTGGCCCGCACCGTCGGCCCCCAGGGCGATCCGGCCGCCGTGGCGGCCGGGGCGGGCGAAGCCGTGTACCGGCACGGCAGCATCCATGCCAGCTACTTCCACGCCTGGTTTGCCTCCAGCCCGTCCGCCGTGGCGGAACTGCTGGGCGCTGCCACTGCCTGACCGGGTGTTCACTGCCCATCCACCCACCATCCATGCCTGCACACACCAAGACCGAACTCATTCTGGGCGGCCAAAAAAGTGGCAAGTCGCGCCGGGCCGAACTGCTGGCGCGCGAGTGGCTCGCTGCCGCGCCAGACCACCGTGCCGCGCTGATCGCCACGGCCGAGCCGCACGACAACGAAATGCGCGAGCGCATTGCCCGCCACCGGCGCGACCGCGCTGCGCGTGTGCCCGGCCTGGCGACGCTGGAGGTGCCGCACGATGTGGCCACGGCCCTGGCGCGCGCCTCTGACCCGCGCACGCTGGTCGTGGTGGACTGCCTGACGCTCTGGCTGACCCACTGGACCATGCCGCTGGGCGTTGAAGTGATGGATCTTGAGCAAAAAGCGGCCATGGTGCTTGAATGGCAAGCACAGTTAGCTATGTTTTTGGTAGCAATCGAGCAGGCACCCGGACCGGTGGTGCTCGTCGGCAACGAGATCGGCCTGGGCGTCATCCCGATGGGGCGCGAGGTGCGCGCCTTTGTCGATGCGCTGGGCGTGCTCAACCAGCGCGTGGCGGCGGTGTGCCCGCGCGTTACCTTGATGGCAGCCGGCCTGCCCCTGACCCTGAAGGAACCCCGACCATGAAACCCACCCCTGTGCGACGCATCCTGTGGGTGGTGGCCATCGTGGTGGCGCTGGGCCTGCTGATGGCAGCGCTGGCCCGCGCCCAGTCTTTGCCAACCCCACCCATTGTTAACGGCCCGCCCGCGCTGGCGGTGCAGATGACCGACGACCGGGGCCGCGTGATCACACTGCCGCGTCCGCCGCAGCGCATCGTGAGCTTGCTGCCGTCGCTGACCGAGACGGTGTGTGCGCTGGACCAGTGCCACCGCCTGGTGGGTGTGGACCGCTACTCCAACTGGCCCGAAACCGTGACCCGCCTGCCGCAGGTCGGCGGCGGGCTGGACCCGAACATCGAGGCCATCGTGGCGCTGCGGCCCGACGTGGTGCTGATGGCCACGTCATCGCGGGCATTGGCCCGGCTCGAATCGCTGGGCGTGGCCGTGGTGGCGCTGGAGCCCAGGAGCCACGCCGATGTGCAGCGCGTGATCGGCAAGCTCGGACAGGTGCTGGCCGTGCCCGATGCGCAGCGCGTGTGGCGCCACATCGATGCTGCGGTGGAGGCCGCCGCGCAGTCGGTGCCTCCGGCGGCCCGCGGCGTGCGTGTGTATTTCGAGGTGAACCGCGGCCCGTACGGGGCCGGTGCCTCGTCGTTCATCGGCGAGACGCTGACGCGCCTGGGTGCCCGCAATATCCTGCCCGCGTCGCTGGGGCCCTTCCCGAAGCTCAACCCCGAATTCGTGGTGCGTGCCGACCCGGACCTGATCATGGTGGGCGCGCGCAGCATGGAGGGCCTGACCGAGCGGCCGGGCTGGAGCAACATGCGCGCGGTGCGCGAGCAGCGGCTGTGTGTGTTCCCGCCTGAAGAAGCCGACGTGCTGGTGCGCCCCGGCCCGCGCATGGCCGAGGGCGCCCGCATCATGGCGCGTTGCCTGGCCAGCAAGGCTGCGGGTAATGCGGGGAATGCTGGTAAAGCGGGCAATGCGGCCAAGGCGCCTGTGGCGGTGCGCCCATGATCGGAACGGTAGCCCAGCGCGGACGCTGGCTGGCGGGCCTGCTGCTGCTGGCCAGCGCCCTGCTGGTGCCGCTGGGCACGGGCGTGGGCAGCGTGGGGCTGGAAAACCTGTGGCCGGCGCTCTGGGGCGACGGCACCGACCCGGCCGCGCGCGCCATGGCCTGGCAGATCGTGTGGGACATCCGCCTGCCGCGCACCCTGGGCGCGTGGTGCGCCGGCGCGCTGCTGGGGCTGGCGGGTGCGGTGGCGCAAGGCCTGTTTCGCAACCCGCTGGCCGACCCGTACCTGCTGGGCAGCGCCTCGGGCGCATCGCTGGGCGTGGCCACGGCGCTGGCGCTGATGGGCGGCGGCGCGGGCATGGTGGGCAGTGCCGGGGGCTCTGCGGCGGCCATGGTGTTTTCGGGCCACTGGCTGGTGCGCCTGGGCTTGACCGGCGCGGCATTTGCGGGCGCGGTGCTGGCCGTGCTGCTCACGCTGGCGCTGGCGCGCGGTGTGCAGCACACGCTGCGGCTACTGCTGGCGGGCGTCATCGTCGGGGTGGTGCTGGGCGCGTTCACCTCCCTCATCCTGCTGCTGTCGCCCGATTCGCTGCAGGCCATGCAGGCGTTCCTGCTGGGCTCCACCGGCTTTGTGGGCTGGACATCGTGCGTGCTGATGGCTGGCGTGTGGCTGCTGTGCGTGGTGGCGGCCTGGGCGCTGTCGCGCGTGCTCGACGGACTTGCGCTGGGCGAATCCACCGCCCACAGCCTGGGCCTGCCGCTGGCGCCGTTGCGTGCTGCGCTGGTGGCGGTGCTGGCGCTTGCCACTGGTACGGCCGTGGCGCAGACGGGCCTGATTGCATTCGTGGGTCTGGCCGCACCGCACCTGGTACGTGCCGTGGTCAAGGTGCCGCATGGCCGGCTGATGGGCCTCGCCAGCCTGATGGGGGCCGTGCTGCTGGCAGGCGCCGACCTGCTGGCGCGCGGCCTGATCGCCCCGCAGGAGCTGCCCGTGGGCGTGCTCACGGCCGTGCTGGGCGGCGGCTACCTGCTGTGGCTGATGCACCGGCGCACCGGGCCCGGGGGAGTGCTGTAAATGACGCATGCTCCTGAAAAGATAGCGATCTGTGCCAATGGAATCAGCGCCAGCATCGGAAAACACCCCATATTGCACGGCATCACGCTCGACGTGGCGGCCGGTCGCTGGACCAGCATCGTTGGCCCCAACGGTGCGGGCAAATCCACGCTGCTGCGGGCGCTGGCGGGCCTGCTGCCCTGCACGGGCAGCGTGCATCTGCTGGGCCGCCCGCTGGCGGGCTGGCACCGCAGTGACCGGGCACGCGCCCTGTCGTGGCTGGGGCAAAACGAAGTCGCCGCCGACGACCTGCTGGTGTACGACGTGGCCATGCTCGGGCGCCTGCCGCACCAGCCCTGGCTGTCGCCCCCCAGCGATGCCGACCACGACGCCGTGGAGCAGGCCCTGCGCGCCACGCGCGCGTGGGACTGGCGCCAGCGCGCGCTGGGGCAACTTTCGGGCGGTGAACGCCAGCGCGTGCTGCTGGCCCGCGCGCTGGCCGTGCAGGCGCAGGTGCTGCTGATGGACGAGCCCCTGGCCAACCTCGACCCGCCGCACCAGGCCGACTGGCTGCTGCTGGTGCGCGAGTTGGTCGCGCAAGGCAAGACCGTGGTCAGCGTGCTGCACGAGGTGTCGTTTGCGCTGCAGGCCGATGACGTGGCCATCATCGCGGCGGGCCGCCTGCGCCACCACGGCGCCGCGCAAGACGCCGCCACCCACCGTGCGCTCGAGCACGTTTTTGACGACCGCATTGCCATCCACGCGGTGGAAGGCCAGTGGCTGGCCATGCCCCGCCTGCTGCCGCGCCGCGAGCCAGCGTCCCACTGAAATTCCTCTCGAAAGAACCTGATGCAACTCGAATCCGCACCCACCGAAAAGCGCTACGAAAAGCCCGAGGGCGAGCGCCGGGGCCTCATCATCGTCAACACCGGCGACGGCAAGGGCAAGAGCACGGCGGCGTTTGGCCTGGCGCTGCGCGCCCACGGCCGGGGCAAGGCCGTGAAGATCTTCCAGTTCATGAAAGTGCCGACGGCCCGCTTTGGCGAGCACCGCACGTTTGAAAAACTGGGCATCCCCATCGAAGGCCTGGGCGACGGCTTCAGCTGGAAGAGCCAGGACCTGGAGCACTCGGCCCAGCTGGCGCGCGACGGGTGGGAGAAGGCGCGGGCCGCCATCCTGTCGGGCGAGCATTTTCTGGTGGTGCTCGACGAGATCACCTACCCGCTGATCTACGGCTGGCTGCCGCTCGACGGCGTGCTGCAGACGCTGCGCGAGCGGCCCAGGGACGCGCATGTGTGCCTGACGGGCCGCCGCTGCCCGCCCGAGATCATCGAGCTGGCCGACACCGTGACCGAGATGCAGATGGTCAAGCACGCGTTCAAGGCGGGCGTTCCGGCGCAGCGGGGCATCGAAGACTGATGGACTGGGCGCCTGTGCTGGCCACCGGGGTGCTGCCGCTGCCGCCATGGCCTGCGGTCGCGCCGTGGTGGGCCGTGCTTGCGCTGCTGTGCGTGCCAGCGCTCTCCCTGGCGGTGGACCACCGCTTTGGCGAGCCCCCGGAGCGCTGGCACCCGGTGGTGTGGATGGGCCGGGCCCTGCATTGGGGGGGTAAACGGGTCGCCCCGGCGGCTCCCAGCTCTCCGCAAGGCGCTGCATGGCACGATTTCAAGCATTTTTGCCTGGGGGTGCTAGTGTGGTCTGGTTTTTCAGCTATTTTTTTGATAGCGTATTGCGCGGTTCAGCTGGTGCTGGCGCAGCTGCCAGCCGTACTGGCCGTGGCGCTGCTGGCGCTGGTGCTCAAGCCGCTGCTGGCCTGGCGCATGCTGCGCGAAGAAGTCCTGGCGGTGGACGCCGCCCTGGCCCGGTCGCTGGAAGCCGGGCGCACGCAGCTGGCCCGGCTGGTCAGCCGCGATGTGTCTGCCCTGAGCGCGGGCGAGGTGCGCGAGTCGGCCATCGAGTCGCTGGCCGAGAACCTCAACGACTCGGTGGTGGCCCCGCTGTTCTGGTTTGCACTGGCTGGCCTGCCCGGCGCTGCGCTGTACCGCTTCGCCAACACGGCCGACGCCATGTGGGGCTATCCCGGGATGCGCGGCGGGCGCTACTGGCAATGGGCGGGCAAGTGGGCCGCGCGGGCAGACGACGTGCTCTCGTGGGTGCCAGCGCGCATCACCGCCGGGTTGCTGGCACTGGCAGCCCGCGGACTGCCGTTTCGCCCTTTGGTGCACGAGGCGCGCAAGACCCCATCGCCCAACAGCGGCTGGCCCATGGCGGCCATGGCGCTGGCCCTGGATGTGCGGCTGGCCAAGCCGGGTGTGTACGTGCTGCATGAACAGGGGCGTGTGCCCGAGAGTGCTGACGTGGCGCGATCGGCTCGCCTTGCCTGGTGGGCGGTGCTGGCGCTGCTGCCGGTTCTGGCCGTGTTGCAGTGGTGCGCCTGGTGGGTGTGGAGCAGGGTGTGGTCATGAACGCGTTCAGCCCCCCGGACTCTGGCGCATCCCAGATTGCGCGGGTTGCCATCCATGGCGGCCCCGATGCCGCCGGCGTGCCGCTGCATGATTTCTCCACCAACAGCAATGCTGCGGGCCCATGCCCCGATGCCCTGCGCGCCGTACAGGCGGCCGACGCCAGCCACTACCCCGACCCTGCCTACACCGCGCTGCGCGAGGCGCTGGGCGCCTTCCACCGCGTGGCGCCAGCGCGCGTGGTGCTGGCCGCCAGCGCCAGCGAGTTCATTCACCGCATCACTGCGCTGGCCGCGCTGCAGGGCGCGAAGGATGTGGCGGTGCCACGGCACGGGTTTGGCGAATACGCGCGTGCAGCCCTGGCGCGCGGGCTGCGGTCGCTGCCTTGCATTGCCCCGGTGGATGCCCCGTTGCAATGGGCCTGCGAGCCCGCCAGCCCGCTCGGGCTGGCCGACCCGGCCCTGGCCGTGTGGTCCAGCGGTTTCGCTGCACCGGGCAGTGGCGGCATGCACCGTGCGGCGACGCCCGCAGACGCGGGCGGCGACACTGTGGGGCCCCTGCGCGTGCTCGACTGCGCCTATGCACCGCTGCGCCTGGAGGGGCCGGCAGCCTGGACGGGCGCCCCCGGCGCGCATCTGCCGCAGCACTGCTGGCAGCTGTGGAGCCCCAACAAGGCGCTGGGCCTGACCGGCGTGCGGGCCGCCTACGCCATCGCCCCTGCCAGTGCAGTGCTGCAGGTGCAGGCGCTGGAGGCCCTGGCCCCCGCCTGGCCGGTGGGTGCCCATGGCGCGGCCTTGTTGCAGGCGTGGGTGCGGCCGGGCGTGCAGCGCTGGCTGGTGTACAGCCTGGGCACCCTGCGCGTCTGGAAGTCGCGCCAGCAGGCCCTGTGCCAGGACCTGGACTGGGCCGTGCACCCGGGCAGCCTGGCCAACTATTTCTGTGCGCAGCCCGATTCTGCTGACGGTCCACAGGAGCTGCAGATGCGGCTTGCCGCGCTGCGCCCCTGCGGCATCAAGCTGCGCGACTGCACCTCATTCGGCCTGCCGGGTTCCGTGCGGCTGGGTGTGCTGCGCCCATTGGCGCAGGATGCACTGCGCGCTACGTGGCTGGGCCTGCGCGGCACCCCTTTGACGCCCGTCACCCCCGCCATCTCCTGAGGAGGCAACCCTTGCGAACCATCACTGTCAACCGTTATGTCACGCCGCTGCGCGAGGGCGGCTCCATGCCCGCCGTCGTCGAGGGCGACGACCTGGGCGTCTATGTGCTCAAGTTCCGCGGTGCAGGGCAGGGCGTGCGCGCCCTCATGGCCGAGATCATTGCGGGCGGCATCGCCCGCGCGCTGGGCCTGCCTGTGCCCGAGATCGTCCTGGCCCAGCTCGACACCGCCCTGGCGCAGACCGAGCCGGACCCCGAGATCCAGGACCTGGTGCGTGCCAGCGGTGGGCTCAATGTGGGCATGGACTACCTCTCGGGCGCGCTCAACTTCGATCCGGCCACCGACACCGTCTCCAGCGACTTCGCCGCGCGCCTGGTGTGGTTTGACACCCTGGTGGGCAATGTGGACCGCTCGGCGCGCAACACCAACCTGCTGGTGTGGCACCGCCAGCCCTGGCTCATCGACCACGGCGCGGCGCTCACCTTCCACCACGCCTGGAACGGCACCGTGGCGCAGCCCGCCAAGCCCTTTGCACCCATTTTCGAACATGTGCTGCTGGACCAGGCTAGCGCCGTTGTGCAGGTGGATGCAGAGCTGGCGGCCCGCCTCACGCCCGGCGTTCTGCAGGCTATCCTGGCCGATGTGCCCGACGACTTCCTCGACCTGGCCGCCGCTGAGCATGCGGATGGACCGCTGACCACTCCGGCCAGCCACCGGCAGGCCTATGTGGACTATTTCACCGCACGCCTTGCGGGCCGCAGCGTGTGGCTGGCCGCACTGAAGGAGGCAATCGATGCCAACGCATGAGGTGTACGACTACGCCATCGTGCGCGTGGTGCCCCGCGTGGAACGCGAGGAGTTCATCAACGCTGGCGTGATCCTGTCGTGCCAGGGCAGCGGATTCCTGCAGGCGGCCACCGCCCTGGACGTGGCGCGGCTGCTGGCGCTGGACCCGCAGGCCGACATCGACACCGTGCGCCGGCATCTGGCTGCCATCGTGTCCATCTGCGCGGGCAACGAACGCTGCGGGCCCATTGCGCAGCTGCCGTACCGCGCGCGCTTTCACTGGCTCACGGCCCGGCGCAGCGCCATCATCCAGACGTCGCCCGTGCACACCGGCCGTTGTACCGACCCCGCCGCCGCGCTCGCGCATGTCATGCAGCGCATGGTGCTGCCGCTGCGCTGAACGCGCCCATTTTTTTCTCTTCAATCCCATGTCCGAGCTTTCCAAAACCGGTTCAACCCCCGCCCGCTGCGTGATGGTGCTGGGCACCACCAGCGGCGCCGGCAAAAGCTGGCTCACCACCGCGCTGTGCCGCTACTACAGCAACCTGGGCCTGAAGGTCGCGCCGTTCAAGGCGCAGAACATGAGCAACAACGCGCGCGTGGTGCCTGGCCCGGCTGGTGTAATGGGCGAAATCGGCAGTGCCCAGTATTTCCAGGCCCTGGCCGCCCGCGCCGAGCCCGAGGTGCGCATGAACCCGCTGCTGCTCAAGCCCGAGGCCGACACGCACAGCCAGGTCGTGCTGATGGGGCAGGTGAGCGCCGAGCTCACAGCCATGCCCTGGCGCGGCCGCAGCGAAAAGGTGTGGCCGCACATCGCCGCAGCACTCGATGCACTGCGCGCCGAGAACGACGTGGTGGTGATCGAAGGCGCAGGCTCGCCCGCTGAAATCAACCTGCACGCCAGCGACATCGTCAACATGCGCGTGGCCCGCCACGCCCAGGCCCGCTGCCTGCTGGTCAGCGACATCGACCGGGGCGGTGCCTTTGCCCACCTGTACGGCACCTGGGCGCTGCTGCCCGAGGACGAGCGCGCGCTGATCCAAGGCTTTGTGCTCAACAAGTTCCGGGGCGACGCCAGCCTGCTTGCCCCGGCTCCGCAAATGCTGCAAGACCTGACCGGCGTGCCGACGGTGGCCACCATTCCCATGAACTGGCGCCACGGCCTGCCCGAAGAAGACGGCGTGTTTGATGACCGCACCCTGGCTGCGGGACCTGTGCACACCTCCGTGGCCGTGATCGCCTACCCGCGCATCAGCAACCTCGACGAGTTCCAGCCCCTGAAAAACGTGCCCGGTGTGCGCCTGCTGTGGGCGCGCAGCCCGGCAGACCTGGCGGGGCTGAAGGCGAGCGACTGGGTGGTGCTGCCCGGCTCCAAGTCCACCGCCGCCGACCTGGCCTGGCTGCGTGCGCAGGGGCTGGACCAGGCCGTTGCCGCGCACGCGGGGCAGGGCGGCGCGGTGCTGGGCGTGTGCGGCGGCCTGCAGATGCTGGGCGAGGCGCTGATCGACACCGCAGGCATCGACGGCAACGCGCCTGGCCTGGGCCTGCTGCCGCTGGTCACCTCGTTTGAAGTGGCCAAGACCGTGCAGCGCACGCAAGCAGAGTTTGGCGCGGCGCACGGCCGGTGGGCTGCGCTGGCCGGTGTACCCGTCAGCGGCTACGAGATCCACCACGGCCAGACAGCCCAGCACCCGGCCATGGCCGCCAAGGGCGATGTGGCGCGCGAGGTCATCCCCGGCATTGCGTGGCAAAACCTGGCGGGCAATGTGCTGGGCGTGTACCTGCACGGCCTGCTGGAAGACCCTGCAGCGCTGCAGGCCCTGTTTGGCCGCGCCGGTGCTGCGCCGGTGCCCACCCTCGATGCGGTGTTTGAAGGGCTGGCGGGTGTGGCCGAGCGCCATTTCGCCCCGGGTTTCCTGCGCAGCCTCGCAGACCCAGCCTTTTGACGCAACGGCCTGTCGCGCGCCGCACCCGCTCGCAGCATCGCTGCCTCCGCTGACCCTCTTCCCCCTTCCTTTCTGACCATGACATCGTTTGCCGTTCCTGCCATCGCCGATATTTCCGACGCAAAGCTCACCGCCCGCCTGCAGCACGTGCTCGACAACAAGACCAAGCCGCCCGGTTCCCTGGGACGGCTTGAAGCGCTGGCCCTGCGCCTGGGGCAGGTGCTGGGCACGGAGGCCCCCACGCTGCACCAGCCGCAGATGCTGGTGTGCGCGGGCGACCACGGCCTGGCGGCCAAAGGCGTTTCCGCCTTCCCGAGCGATGTGACCTGGCAGATGGTGGAGAACTTTCTGGCCGGCGGCGCGGCCGTGAGCGTGCTGGCACGCCAGCACGGCCTGCAGCTCACGGTGGTGGACTGCGGTGTGGCCCGTGACTTTGCGCCGCGTGCGCACACCAGCGGCCAGCCGCAACTGCTGGTGCGCAAGGTCGCCCCG